>Ga0307517_10002220_pt1 | contig 31353 bp, 33 predicted proteins | sample 23_EM_MG_FD_194515 | JGI IMG/M metagenome (GOLD analysis project Ga0307517, IMG submission 194515) | Populus trichocarpa ectomycorrhiza microbial communities from riparian zone in the Pacific Northwest, United States - 23_EM | ecosystem: Host-associated > Plants > Roots > Unclassified | place... | reverse complement strand
GTCCCCGCCTCCGTCTTCTCCGCTTCTCACGACGGCTAACTCTTCCCAAGATCCGAACAGATAATGTCCGATTCTGAACAAGAGATGTTTCTCAAACTTGCTTCTATTAGAACCCTCCAAGAAGCGTATAAGGCGGGTGTGCTCAAAGCTGTAAAATCACCCAAGTACCCTCTCAAGCCGGCCCTCTTGGATCGCGTATCGTTGTGGTCGGTCACCCCGTCTGTAGATGGTCCAGAACGGAGCATGACTGTGGACCTCGTACAGGCAAGGCGACATCACGACCCTCAAAATTGATTCCATAGTGAACGCCGCGAACAGTCGTCTCGGAGGTGTGGCGCATTCCTATCTTATCTAGGACAACCTTGCTGAAATAGCGGATCAGATGGCGCAGGAGGTGAATATTGAACCCGCAGGCAAATCGAACGAGCGAATTCGCTAAATTGACCTGTCAGTCAACGGAGCGATCCAGTCAGCCGCAGGTCCGGACCTCCTCGAAGAATGTAAGTGTGGATGCAAGCTTCGGCCAGTCGGACCTTACTCATCTCTCTGTGTTTGTTTGGACTGAAAGGTCTCACGCTGGGCGGTTGTGAAACTGGTTTTGCCAAGATCACCAAAGGTTACGATCTCCCTGCGTGAGTTATACTTCCTTTGACGAAGGCGATCTCCTTTGATCTTCAACTGGACCCCAGGAAGCACATAATCCACGCCGTCGGCCCCATTTATTCCTCAAGAGATGTCGATACGAAGGCCACTCAGTTACGGTCTTGCTACGGGACGAGCCTGGACATAGCCATCCAGAATGATTTGAAGCATATAGTACGTTTTCATGGTTGACTGGTATATCTGGACTGTTAAATCAAGACCCATCATAGGCGTTCCCTTCCCTGTCCACCGGCATCTACGGTTACCCTATTGAAGATGCTACTCACATCGCACTCGATGCGACACGACTTTTCTTGGATAGTCCTGAAGGAGACAAGGTAGCACATCGTTACCTCCCTGACAGTTCCAAAGGTGCTGACCTACACTACCAGCTCGACCGTGTCATTTTTGTCGTTTGGAGCGACAAAGATAGAGATGTCTACAGGTTTGTGAATGATACCTACTTTACCCCCGTCGTTTGCTCATTATCTTGGCAGGGGTCTTATCCCTTACTATTTCCCCACAGAAGAGGAAGAGGAGCCGACTCCAGCAGAGACGTGAACGACGATGGTAAAGCTCACCATAAACACAATGCCTGTATTACTAGTGAAACAAAAACACTAACGACGAGGGTAAGAACTAGAACACGTCATCTTCAAAGGCAGACCACAACATCTGTAAGGTCCTCATATCTATGTTAGGCTCCACCCCCCTCGCGTAAAGATATTTTGCGATGTCTAGATCTCTAACCTTGGCCGCCTTCTGCAACATGGCTGTCGTACACGCAATCCTATCTGGAACCCTCCTCCTCTTAGCACCGTCAAAATCAACCAGATCTCCCTCGAAGAGCAACTTCACCATCTCCAGGTCCCTCCTCTGAATGGAAGCCATAACCGCGATAGCACCCTTCGCTCCTGGGTCTCCACCAATACCCAGCAAAAACTTGACAAGGGGTGCGAATCCAGCTGCGACGGCCTTCGTGAGGGCATAGCCTTCGTTGGTGTTACATGTGGGGGGTCCCGTGATCATATGTCTCGTGTCGTACAGATCAAGCAGATATCGAAGAAAGGGAAGCGGTTCGTCTTCGTCGGACCAGGGAACCGGTATCCCACGCCGCACTCGAGGTCGGAGGTCCCTGAATAGTCGTCTCGGGAGTTCTGGTGAGGGTAATCGTGTACTTGGATCGCCAATCTCGGACTCTCCGTACGCAAGGAACCCAGGTAGTCGGAACAAAGCCTCCACAGTTTCCTGGGTGCATAATGGATATAAGAGTGCGGTGGTGAACACGTTCTGGTCAGGGTTTACGATCGTAGCCTGATCGAGCCTTCCGAGAATGTACTGAGCGCGAAAAGATGGCGGTGATTGTTTGAACACCTCGCAAAGGTATTTGGAGACACATGGAAAGTGCTTGGACAATGCGAACAGTTGAGTCTCGTAGATCAGCTAGTTCGGCGAGGCGGACGATGGCGTGAGTGATTGAGACGTTTTTACGATGGAGGTCTGACTCACCTCTACTGGCAGACAGCCAAGTAAGGATTGTTCATACGTGGACGGCGGAGGACGACGCAGGGGGATTATGGACATGAGGGTTTGGGGAGGCAGGTGGCGCTAAACCAAGATGCGAAAAATCAGTCGGTTGCAAGCCTTATCGGCAAACCCCGTGCTTGCTGTGGCGAAACAGTTGAGGTGTCACAAAACTACATTGTACAGTTCACAAGCTCTAGTACTTGGATATTCTCACCACGCGAACACCCTTGTCGCCCTCCGAGGGTTATCCTAACCCTCACCTGAACTCATCCGGCACAATACTGAGCATTGCACGGTTCAAATCGACCGGCTGCATTTTGACATTCACCACCCCTCCCTCCCGCCGGAACCGGGGCATGAATTCACCCCTCTCCGACAACCTCGGGATCCCATCCGTGCACTTTCCGTTATCGAGATAGACATCCAACACGATCTCACCAACAGACCCCGTTCCCTTCTTCAACCCCGACAGCCTGCACAAGGCATTCTCGATCTTCACCCATCTCAAGGAGAAACCACCGAAGTCATTCGGGGTAGGGCATTCCCAGACGAAAAGAGTCACGGAATTGATTTTGGTCGAAGTGATGGATGATAGGATCGCGGAGACGTCGGAGTAGCCGTTGAAAAACCGTATGGACAGCGTGATGTCCTGCAGCTCGGTTAATGGGGAAAGCAAGGTATCAGGGCAATGGGCCAGGGGGCCTATAAGGTATTGTCATTGATACTAATGCCGTTAAGGGTATGGCCGATACTCACTGAAGAAACAGCAGATGAACTGGATGGACTCCAGGGAACCACCACAAACCCTGAAGAACCTTTCGAGCGGGGCAGGATTATCCACCTTTACGAGCCCTAATCCTAGGCTCCGATAACGTGTGGTGGGCCGCGTGAGGCACGAGAGGATATTCTCGCCGTCACCTATCTTGCAGGCCTTGAGGATAAGGTCTCCACGGCACACGAAATCAGGGAGGTCCACAACCTCAGACTTTCGCCAAACGACGGGCGAGGTTATAAGTGTAGACTCGAGGAGGGGGAACATCGCTAGGAAATGGAGCAAGGCCGAAGAATCCCCCGTCGGCCGGATGCAGATCGATCGTATGGTCGAGGAGAACTGGCCAAAGCAGTCCACCAGGTCCCCGCTCGAAAATTTGTAGAAGTTCAATGGGCGGATTTTGAGGTGTTCCACTCGAGTGAGGGAACGGAGGTGAACCAGGTGTTCTGGTAGGAGAACCGATGGAGACAACGATCCCTCCGACCATCCATCCAAGTCTAACAGGCGTACGTATCTGGACAGCCCGTCCTCTCCCGGGGGTATTGCGTCGCACCAACGAGCAACCTTCGTTCGTGAGTCAACGTGGATCGATGCGAAGAGGTGGCGGCGGCATTCTTCCGTCAACCGTTTTGCGACCACCGAGAGAGATCGTAAGGCACGCTCTTCAGAGCGGAGATGGGCGACGACCTCGTTCACCGTCTCCTGGGGTAACGTGAGGAGCATGTCGACAGTGGAGAGAGAAGGCCGACTCGTTCGGTTCTACCCGACTCTTGGGCTTCAGACTCAGAGACGATCCGCCCGATGGGGTTGAAATTACTTCCGGGGGAGTCGTGGGACCTTGGGATGCGTGTCGCCCTTTCACTCAGACGCATGCCTGAAACAATTACCCCTGAATAGAGTCCCTTTTATGGTTGCGGATGACTGCGAACGGGCTGGGTATTGTTGCTAAGGAAAACTAGTAAATGGACACAAGATGAAGAAGAACAGAGTCAAGCTTCAAGGTTACACTTCCCCTCATCCCGGCGGTGGGTGCTCGTTTTGCCGTGGGTATAACCGTCTGGAGTGAACAACACAAACATAGCCGAGCCGGCGGAGAGCGGATGTGAAGCAAAGTAAGATCTGCGAACGAGATTGCAGGCTTATGGTTTCATTTCGGGAGATCAGCGGACCGCGACAGTGAGAAGGAGAGAACTTACCCCAGTGTTCGAGTGAATGGCTGGAGCGGGTATATCTAGAACAAGTCCCACCAATAAAATCAAGGGCACCCCGATGATGAGACCCGTACGATCCGAGGGGTTAAATTGCGGTGCTAAGGAAACAAGGAAGGAGGTAGCGAGGCTTGCAATGTGGCTGGGGTTGACGTTGATGGGACGAGCGGTGGAGGAAATGGTTTGGGTAGGGTTTGTTAATCGACCTTCCCAAACTCCTCAGCGGGAGCAGGCAGAAGCTCCGTCAGATCGCATCAAGTCCGTTACGTCTGGTCGAAGCCGACGCACGACACCTGATGACAGGGCACGAGAGCTGGGATAGGGGGGTCGTCGGTAGGGCAGAAGAAAGTAGCCAAAAGTGGGGTTGATAGCACCGGAAATGGGGGAGGACACTGCTCGGAACAAAGCTGGAGCCACCATGGCTGCCGATGGGGCGAGAAAGAGTAGAGACGAGGTTCATGCGCATCCAACTGGCACCATTACATGGGTCGTCGTTCGCGGTGCGCGGTGGCTGTTCCTGGGTGGGGGAGGTTGCTAGCTCTGAGTTGCCGTCCCCCCTCGTCCAACCTATGAACTTTGGAGGCTCGGTGACACTTCCGGGTCAGAACTGGGAACCATCTACGTCACCTGACACGAGAGATGTGATGGATTGTTTGTGCGTGCAGACTCTTCTGGCAACTGTCAGGCTGAGCTTCCCAGAAATGTCGACAGTCCTAGGCACTGCAGATACGAGTGTCCGCAGCCCAACGTTCAGGGAGGCTGTAACGGCCCCAACTTGCGCGTCCTCCAAACCGGAGACGCGCTATGTCCGCCCAAGGGACATCCTGAGACCGTAAAATCGCAGCTGCGCACCTTCCGAACTTTCCTGCCGATACGGCACCGCAGGACGGAATGTGAGGTCAGAGTTGATCCCGAAGTTTGTTCTCACGGTAGCTCGTTTCTTGCTGCGCTGGCCTGGATATTTATAAGTGTAGGGCCCTACTTCCGTGGGAACCGAGCAAGCCCCCACCGCTCCGGAAGCTTTCTAGTCCCGGATGATCACGATCCACTGATCCACTGAACTCTGCTGAACCCAGGTTGCAGTGAGTCACCCAGGATCACACCGCCCAACTGATCTATTCTTATCCCCAGATGAACGGGATCCCGCACCGCACATGCACGGATGTACGTATGCACCAGACCCGCGGGTGTGCTGTCCACTTCTCATCTGCAACCCTCGGCCATGCGAGCGATGACCGAGTCTTCTCGACTGTCCTGCGACTGAAGACAGGGTTTGGCGCCAGCACAGCGTGTGCCAAATATAGCGCAGATCCTCACAAGCTATTCATTGTGTCCAACAAACGGCGCCCATCTTGTCATGGGTGACGGCCGGAACATTGGTTAGTCGCGGAGCTGGGGTCTATAAGTAAACGTTCCAGGATCCTCACCAGACCAACGTTCACCCCTCCTTCATCCTCGTCTTCTAGGGATAGGATGTCTTCTCCAAGCGACCAAATCAACTACGCCCATCTCTCTGGGGTCAATTCCGTCGCAGGCGCGGTCGTGTTTGCGGTTTTCTACGCCATCCTGTTGCCGTACTACATCTTGAGGGCCATTCGGAACCCAACATACGTTCTCATCATCCTCTCGTTGTTCTGCGCAAGTGAGCCGTCAAAAGTTTCCCCCAGTGTACAGGAGACTGACCGTTCACTTTTAGTACGAGTGACAGCGTTCGTGATGCGTGCGGTACTGGCAGGCTCGGATTCGGCGGGAACCGATTTTGGACTATTCATTGGAGAGTCAATCGTCTACAGCGTTGGATTCTTCGGTTTGCTCTACTCTGTGTACACCCTCGTCCTCGACCGGTAAGTCACTTCTTGAGTGTCATCTTGATGAACGAGTTCAAACTCTGACTTCCGTCATACAGGGAAATCTTAAGCGGATCTGTTGTGAACACCCCAATTTCCCGAATCACCTCGAACAGACATATTATCCGCCTCGCTCTCACCGCGGCTGTCGTCATCGGCATCGTTGGGTCCACAGAGTCCAACAGTACAAAACAATCGGACATAGACCTCTCCCACACCCTGCGGCAGGTCAGCGTGGTCATCTTCCTCGTCGTTACCGCCCTACTGGCGATCCACACGCTGTTCCTGGTGCGTGAGGAACACGCCGCGCTCAGTAAGTCACCCCCTCTCTCTCTCTATGTATAGATCGGAGACTCATCTTCCACCTAGGGCGTGGCTCGTTGCCGAGGACGTCCTTCGGATCGACGTACGGAATGTACATCCTCTGCTTGATCGTCGTTTTCCTGCTCATCCGTGAGATCTACCTCACCATCACCACGTTCCAGAACATCTCGCATCAAAACGAGGCCGCATGGTACCCACTCTCGGCTCTACCAGAGCTCCTCGCAGTTTTATTATTCGCAGTCCCCGGCCTCGTTCCCGATAAAAGAGATCTGGTTGCTCACGCTCACGGCCGTGGGAAGGACCCCGAGTCGACTGAGTTGGCTTAATTCGAGGGTGTGTTTGAGAGTCTATGGGTGAAACGTCCGCGTCGGTGATTGTGCCATTGTATTTAGTGTTACCTCTCCCTATCTTATTGCAAACGTTCACGAATGGCGATGATCTCGATTTTGGTTCCCTCAGTTCCCGACAAATATTTCACGCGCCGCGAGAGAGCCTGCGAAACGAACGTCATTGGCGGCCCACAAGTAAAGGTATTATGGAGAAGATAAGACAAAAAAATGCCGATCGCCCTGTGCCCGCGTCCGAGCACAGGACGGTCGGCATTTGTCTTTTACCGGGTGGGCACCATGTGAACGAAGAATCGATTTGTCTCCAAACGGCGGGTTTCACAGCGCCTATAGCCGCTCAATCGATCTACTGCGTCAGACCTCTATATGTAGTGCATTAATGTACCGTCAACGATTGTGGTTCTGTTGTGACACCAACCGAAAACAACAACAGATGGGTTGCCCCCATGGAGGGGAAGAGGGGGACGGGGCGTAGCTGACTAACAAGGAATAATACACGAACATGCGAGATATAAAACAATTGTATGGGCAACCCGTGTATAGTAGCGAGTGAAATGGAAGATTGGGTTCACTAACAGGCGGAACCTCCAAGCGGTTACCGCTTTCACCGCTTCTCGGTGACCCAGAAGTGTAGCGCCAAGTAGCTGGCAGTGGTGAAGATCACGATGAAGATCCCCAGAGATCCGATATCCGGCCACCAGAAAGCTTGTGCCCTGAATCCGAACATAGATAGGATAGTAGCTGCGGGTACATCGATCTCAACGCCAAACTAAACGGGTTCGTCAGCGCCTCGCGCCGGTATTGGGGAGGGGAAAACTGGAGTACTGACCTTCGTTTCCTTCAATTGCAAGTACTTCAGCTCGTTCACTGCAAGAGCCTCGTAGGCAGCATGGAAGAACGACGTTGTGAGTAACCACTGCAACGACTTCCCGAGGATATCCTTGTTGATCAACAGTCCAGTGAATAGCAAGCTGGAGGGAAAAACTGAGTCTCAGTGGCAATTCAAACGAGGAAGCTGAAAGTGCTCACTTGTACAACATCAACAGGGTTCCAACCAAACTCGCGACGGATGTGCTCTCGAAGATGATGGAAACCAAGAGAACAGCAGTAGCGGTGGCGAGATTGAACAAGACGAGAGTCAACATAAACTTCCAGTACACCGCGACCTCAGGTACGAGACCGATCAAGCCGTACACGATGCCACCGAATAGCAGAGGTGGGACGACTCGAAGGGGGAGGATATCGAAGAGGAGCTTAGATGAAAAGTAGGTAAAGGAAGAATAGTATCCGTTCGACCTGAACAACAGAAACTTTCAGAAGCCGCAAGCAATCTTCGACTTTGTCTCTCACCTTTCCCGCATGAACAGCACCCGTTCGTTTGCGAATAACCCGAGAGTGGTCAAGGAGGAGAATCCAAACAGAGCGAGGATGAAGAAGAAAACACCTGCGTGCGGAGGGTCAGGCGCAGACACCAAACACGTCAGTGATACTCACCAAGGCGATTCTGGAAGCCACCGATCGTATTGGGAACGTTATAGTAAAACAACCCACAGAGTACTGAGAAAGTTGTTAGCTCCAACCGCATCCCATCCAGGCCATGACTGAGGATAGAACGTACGTGCGAGGCCAATCGATGAAATGTAGTGGGCTGCCAAAAGGGCAGGGTCCCTATACAGGTTCTTGAACGCCCTTCCACTCAGAATTCTGAATTGTGTTCCCCAACTTGCACGTTTCCTTCCCCTCAAAAGCGAGCTCTCAACCACGATGTCCCTAGTCTCACCTCCCTCTGTTCCGTTGCCGTTGACACCGGTGTGCGCAGAAGCTCGTACTTCTTCAATCTCGTTCTTGATTTCTTCAGCAATATCGCTGTTTGCATAAGCTTCGACCAGAGTTACGAGTTGTTGTGCCAGGGGCGGAGTATCTGTCTTGTGGGAACTAAGAGAAACGGCGTCCATTAGTTGGGAGGTCTTGCGTTTGATATAACCTGCGGCGACGTCCAGGGATCCGGCGGCAGTGGAGTGATCGCTGGGAGATCGGACAGAGAGCTGGTGACCTAGCCCGTTCTCTTCATCCCGGAAGTTCGTATCGACGGTTGAGCGAGAGGATTGCTCTGCACCAGGGGAATCAGGCTCGGAGGAGTCTCCAACGGCGTCAGGCGGTGGGGCAGCCTTCATAGTGATATCAACTGTATCGGGCGGAATCCTGTCAGTACTCGATTAGGGGGCTGACTTCTGGGGAACGGACTTAAGTAATCGGCGATGTTGAATCCGGGTGGGCAAGGCTGACCAATCCGCTCAAGGTAGTCATGGCATTTCGAAAATTCACCAGAGTACACGGTCTTTCCGTGTGCGAGCAACACAAGGTGGTCAAATATTGCGACAATGTTGCTACGAGGCTGGTGAATGGTGAAAACCACAGTGCGGTTGTAATCGCGGGCAAGGGAGGCGAGGGATTCCACAACGTTATAAGCGTTATACGCGTCCAGACCGCTAGTCGGCTCGTCAAGGAACAAGATCGACGGACTCGTAACAAGCTCGCAAGCGATAGAAACACGGCGCTTCTCACCACCAGAGATGGACCGATGACCTGCCAGAAAGGTTTAGGACCAGGAATAACCGCTCAGTGTCTACTTACCAGAAGATCCAATCGTCATATCCTTGATCCCTAAAATGCCCAATTCCTGCATAGTTTCTAATGTCCTATACTTCTTTGCCTCCAGGCTCATGTCCCTCGGAAGCCTCAACAACGCCGAATACAGGACCGTCTCGTAGGCGGTGAGCGTGGGCATAAGCGTGTCCTCCTGATCAACGTATCCCACGACCTTCCTGAACTCCGTGTCCGAGACTTCACGCCCGTTGACAAGAGTCGTTCCAGTGACGGTACCTCTCTTATTCTTCCTCGCGAGGATATCCAAGAAGGTCGATTTCCCAGCACCCGAAGCGCCCATGATGGCCATGACCTGGCCAGGCTTGACACGTCCTGATATTCCGTCAAGAATTTTACGGTTACCGAGCGTGTAGGATATATCTGAAAAGTGGAGAGATGCGGGAACATGGTCCGTCATGAGCTTCGCGGCTTCGCTTTCCGGTAGCTTGATACCGCCAAGGTCACCTGACCGTGCTCGGCCGGCATACCAGAACACTGCAGTACAGGTTATAAGACTAGATCAGGTAGCAGTTGGTCTCACACGTACCACCAGTACTGAGAACGACCACAAGACCAGCCCCAGCGATGCTGAGTGCGATCCAACGTCTGCTATCTGGTTTGGGCGGGCTGACGTAGCCAGGAACCTGGGAATAGTGTAGACACTCGCCACCCTCGCAGGTGAGAGTGATATAACCATCGCCGAAAATGTCGTTAATGAGTTGGTTCATCGCAGGCTCTTCGAACCGGCATCCGGAATCGGACCTGCAGCTGAAGGTAGCTGGTCCCTTGATTTCCTCGGTCAAGAAGTCGCTGATATCTGTTTAACAGTAAGGAAGGTGTTGGCGGATGGGTACAACTCCGAAACTCACCAACGCTACCGTCTTCGCCGCAAATGAATCTTCCAGGAACGCAGCTGCACTTAATGTTGTCGCATGCGTACAGGGTCGTGTTATAATCGTAGCCAATCTTCCGGGTAGATTCACAGGTGTCAAGAGCGCAGTAAAACGATTCGACCTGAGCCGTCCAGAACTGAAAGTCACATGTAGCATCCTCACTATCACAAGAGAAGGTAACTTGTGGGGGTCGACCAGGAAGCATGTCCAAGATTTTGCGGTCTACAGGAATTGGTGGGGGTGAGACATAGGATATGGTAGATGGGCTTACTGGTAACATTGCAAAACTGGTGGTTGTTGAAAACCGTTTCACCCCCATTATAACAAGTCATTCCTTCCAAGTCGTCTTCATCCCCGTCGTCAAAGGATGTTGTGTCGGGTTGTCCCCGTAATGGGAAGCCCCTACAGGACCTATCGGTTTGGCAGACTAGAAATACGCGTAAACCCGCGGATACCGCAGTGTAGGACAATAGTTACATACCATTGCAATTGACGCCTCCCCACCCTTCCTTACATTCGCACTGTTTACCATCTTCCCTCAACCTTCGTTTATCGCCGTCGGCGAGGGAGTCGCACTCTGATTACAAGTCAGGATGTCATGCAACATGATAATGGGAGGTAGCGTACGAGGCACCAGACAATCGATCCCGCCCCATCCTGGAGGGCACTTGCACTGTCCATCGTAGGGGTCACACTCCCCGTACTGGCCACACTTGAATCTTGGCAAACGGCAATTGAAACATGGTGGACACTTGTCTGTGTTTCGGAAGCGTCTATGTCAGGAGTCCGAACCTCGGCGCAGCACGACTTCCGGATTGCTCGTACCTCGTGGTGGCACCAGGGCATTGAATCCCTAAGCAATCATCAGTCTCGAACGCGTGCAAATCCGGAGTAGAAACTCACGGTGAAGTCAGAGCTAGAGGGATCCTGGGCAAAGTTCCGCCATCGAGTGCTGTTCACTGAAGCCAAGACGAGCTGGGGTTCTAACAGCACAACGAGCGCAACGAGCGCAACCGGTATCGAGAGTTGTTTGAGCGACATAGTCGTCGAAGAACAAGAGTTGACCGAGTTCGACTGGGATGGCGAGCTCGGTCAAGGAGGAGGGGGAAGGGTCAAGAGATCGTCTGCCGGGCAAGGTGCGGCGAGTCCCAGCGGAGTCGGGCCGAAGCTACGCCGAGCGTCCAATCGGAGGTTTCCAAGAATTCACTCCCACCACCGCGGCGCCCCTCCTGCAGAATCTACCACCCAGGCATGAGCTTCGTTCAGGACTTGACCCTGCTCACGACCGCGTGGTGTCACGTATTTCTCGCACCGTACACCAAGGTTGAGGAGAGCTTCAATCTGCACGCTGTCCACGATGTCCTCATGTATGGCATTGGCCCAGACGCTGTCCGAAATGTGAGTGGCAGTTCATATCTGTGGGTCATCTTTCTTTCTGAAATTCGCTGTTATCGAGTATGACCACAAGATATTCCCTGGGGCAGTTCCAAGGACGTTCATCGGGAGTGTTTTACTCGCTTGGGTGTCCACACCCCTCATTGAGATCGCTGCTGCTTTGGAGCTCATAGATTCAAAAGCCGACCTCCAAGTCATAGGCGAGTGCTACGCGGTGTTATCCTCTTTTCCGAGTCTTGATCTGAGTCTATACCTTGCAGTTCGGCTGGTGCTTGCGACCATCAATGCCCTAGGTCTGATTCTCGTCCGCAGAGCCGTGTCCCGTTGGTTAGGTAGGCCAACAGGATTCCTGTGGACCTTGCTCACCTGCACGCAATCACATCTCCCGTTCTGGATGGGCAGGACGTTGCCTAATATGTTCGCGTTGTTCCCTGGTGGGTGGGTCCGCTACCTGCGAGCCACAGCGCACTGACTCAGTCACTCACACCAGTTAATGTGGCCCTCTCTTTCTTAATACCAAACGCTCCAGCGCGCTCATTCCCGACGCAACCAAGACTGCTTTTTGCAATTGCTCTACTTGTGTTTACTGGTGTTGTTCTTCGCTCTGAAGTTGTGTTCCTGTTGGCCCCGGTCACTATACAGGCAGTGATATTCACGGTCCCGCTTGTTCGAATAGTCAAGATAGGAATTACTTCCGCAGTGCTCTCAATAGGTATGGATAGACATCATCCCGATACTCTTCGCTCTGTTTGACCCCAAACCAAGGATTTACAATCCTTGTGGACTCCTATTTCTGGGGTCAATATCCCCTTTGGCCGGAGCTGTATGGGGCCTACTTTAACGTCTACCAAGGCAAAAGTTCCGAGTGGGGTGTAAGCTATTACTCCCATCGAACTTTCGATCCTCTGATACGGTTACACAGGTTTCCCCAATCCACACATACTTCGTGGCACATGCGCCCAAGCTGCTTCTTTCGTCGACTTTCCTAGCTGCTATCGGTGTTCTCGTGGATAGTCGTCTGAAAGTACTGGTGGTCCCAGCTCTATCATTCATCAACTGTCTCAGCTTCCTTGGCCACAAAGAGTGGAGATTTATCATATACGTGGTTCCACTACTAAATGTGGCCGCCGCCAGGGGTGCTCGCGCTCTGTCAGTTTCCCTTGGTTCTCTGCAGGAGCGTTTCTTATACAGTTTGTATGCAGGGTCTCACGTCCAAAAGGAACACTATTTGGAAGGCTCTGTTTCGCGGCGTTTGCGTGGATGTTACTCGCGAACTTTGTATACACTCTGGTCTATACCTACGGATCTATGGGGAACTACCCGGGGGGCGCCTCTCTTGCGCGGTTCAATGAGTACTACAAAAACGTTGACGACGGTACACTCTCCCATTCTCCCGCTGAAGTCGCTGGCTGAGCTTCCTTTAGTTCATGTGCATATATCCAACCTGGCAGCACAAACAGGCGCTAGTCTATTCCTTCAAACGCACTCCGCTCCGTACTACCCTACCCTACCCTCCCCTTCTCCAGGGCTGAATTGGACGTACGATAAGACCGAGAATCTTACGACATACTCCACATCTCGATTTACACATCTGATCGCTGAGGCGTCAGAACCCGTTCCTTTGGGATGGAAGAAATTGGATTGTGTAAAGGGGTTTGATAGATGGTCTCTGAACCCCGGCGCTCTCTTGAGACCCCAGAGGAACGTAGATGTGGCCGATTGGGGGGCTTTGCTGAGGGTGTCTCGACAAATTCTCACCAAAGAGATGAGCGACAAGCTCTGCATCCTCGAACGTGTTGGAGAATAGTTTGAATGTGACCGGGATTAGGTGAATTCGATTTCGAGCGATACCCTTTTCTTCCTATCACGGCTGAGGGTACGTCTCTGAACCTATTATTGCGCCATCATCCATCTTTACTCGTGCATACCACCTGTAGTTATAGATTCGACAGAATGAGCTTAGGGTTATTTTTCCGCTCCACTAGCATAGATACGGTGATGAAAATACTCTAATGCTCTGAACCTCGTCTGTCTTGGCTGAGATAATGATCGATTTCGTTCGTATGCATAAATAAGGCCTTGAGGATCAGGGTTGTCGGTAAAGCGTTCCGTTCTCTATTCACTCTACTGGTCACCTCAGTCATTCGACACCCTCAGACCGTGTTTCTCCCCATCGACTTTGTCCCAGTCCCTATCCTATCGCGACCGCTACCATGCCCGATAGTCTAAAAGTCTCGACGGGGAACGAGCTCCCCTCAGAGGACTCATCCACCATCCCCCCACTCGTGCAGTCCGTCCGCAAAACCCAACAAACAGAGGCCACGACACTCAAGAACCAGCTCTTGAGGTCTCACGGACGGCCCCCATGTACATCTTTCCTCTCCTCTCTCCCTCTTATCTCCGAACGATGGCTGAGTATTCTCCCCGTCGTTGCGTTCATATCGTCGTGCGCGGTCTCTCGAAATTACAGGGTATGGAGAGAACGGACAGCCAATCGGGGGGGCATTCGTCATCGGTATCGCTGGTGAGTCCATCCTCCGCAGTACCGGACAGGCGGAACGACGTGGATCTTGTGCGCTCATGTAGCAAAATTTAAAATCTCACAGGCGGTTCCGCAAGTGGAAAGGTACAACCACCTCGATGTCCGTGAATATTCACACCCAATCTTTCGCTTCCCCAGACCCACGTCGCACGTCAAATCGTCCAGAACCTAGGGTCTATTCCCACCGTGGTCATCTTGTCGCAGGTTCGTTTCCGCCATCAAGTCCCACCGCGTCGCTCACGCCGTGTTCCTTAACAGGACAGCTTCTACCAGAGACATACACCAGCGGAACTCGAATTGGCTTTCCAGAGTCTGTATGACTTTGACCACCCTGATTCAGTCGACATGCCACTGTTTGCCGCCGTACGGTCAGCTCCGGTGATTGAAAAGTCAAGGTCCCACTCATCGGGATTCTCTTCACTAGTGCTTGGCGGACCTTAAAGCGTGGCGACAAACGAATATACCCATCTATTCCTTCACGGAGCATCAACGGCTAGACGAAAGGAAGTACCTGTACGGAGCTTCTATTATCATTAGTGAGCGCGAAGACTCTTTCCCAGATTGAACGCGTCTGAATGGACTCCAAGCGGAGGGAATCTTAGCACTGCATGATCAGAAGTTGAGAGACCTATATGACCTCAAGGTCAACTGCGTCGGGCTACTCCATCCGATCGCGTACTAAACGTTGTGATACAGATTTTCGTACAATGCGATTCCGACCTCATGCTTGCACGACGGATTAGACGTGACGTCGCAGAGCGCGGTCGAAGTGTCGAAGGTGTCCTTGACCAGTTCGCCTCCCTTCCATCATCAGCGAGTATTTGTCGTTGAACCTGATCTATAGGTACCTACGGTTCGTCAAACCGTCGTTCGACAACTTCGTTGGCCCAAGCGCCAAGTACGCCGATATTGTTAGTCGCATAAATTCTTGCGCCCTTCCAGTTTGGTCTCACAAGACAATATACCCCCGGATTTAGATTGTGCCCGGGTCCAACAACACTGTTGCCATCGAATTAATCTCCACGCACATCCACCGCGAACTCATGCATCGTGCTCGGGAATTCCGATCCAAGATCGCGAGCGAAATCAAGCAGAACCCCTCAACACCCAATCCCTCTCAAACAACGGCGGAACAACTACCCAATCTCCACATCATACCACAGACACGGCAGCTTAAGGTACTTCGTTGCGCTGCGCGTTCGCAGGTTCAGTGCTGACGCACAGTAGGGTGTCTACACCACCCTAAGGGACAAAACCTCGGAACGACAAGAGTTCATTTTCAATGTCGATCGTTTGGCGACGTATCTTATCGAGAAAGCCCTTGAGCTTGTTCCCACTAGTCATAAAGCTGTGACGACTCCCGTCGGCGTCGATTACAATGGACAATCATTGAAAGAGGTATGAATTTACACCTGTTGCGCGTTTATTCATGTTGAGCAAGATACCTCAGGAAGTGTGTGGTGTTACCATTCTACGGTCGTGAGTGTGTTGTCTCAGTGCTCGGAGCTGTCCTACTGACACAACACTAGTGGTGGACCGCTCGAGAAAGGCATGCGCCGTGTCCTTCGGGACCCCACCGTCGGATCTCTGCTGATTCAATCCGACGACAAGAGTGAAGCGATATTGCTTCATTCGATGCTACCCAGTTCCATTCGCGAACGTCATCGTGCAGAGGAGACTTGGGTATTCTTGCTTGATGCTCAGGTCCGCGTGCTATCCACCCTCCGTATAGATCTCCAACTCACCCGCGACCACGAATGTAGATAGTAACGAGCGCCTCAGGAATCATGGCCATCCGCGTCCTTCTCGATCACGGCGTACGAGAGGACCGTATCATCTTCGTTACCTTCCTTGTCGCACCACGCGGCGCGCACGTCCTCAATCGTCTCTTCCCTAAAGTTAAGATTGTCACTGGTGGTGCTGATCCGACTCTCACGCCGATCTGGGTTCCCGGGGACGGAGGCCACGAAGGTCGAAACGTCTTGTGCATTGAGCCAGGGATGGGCCATATCGGTAAGGCTTTCCCCCATTCTACCGCCGTGCGTCGTGTCTGATCTCGTGGTTCTAGGTGATCGGTATTATCTCTGAGTTTGCTCTTTTGGTTATGGGCACGACGTTGAGGGTTACAAGTCAGTGTATGTATGGAACACATGCTTGTGCTTTACTTGTATATCACTCCACAATGAATTTTCTTGTTTATTCCACTGCTGTCACATCCCTACACAAACTCTTGTAGGCAATCCACAATGAGGCCTGATGCATCCCCAACTATCACTCACTACCACAGCCATTGTTGGACATCCTCCATGCTGACCCATGACACTTCCTTATTCACTGCTTCACATCTTGATGCAAGCTGTAAAGGGGTCTCAGTGGGTGAATCAGCAAGCATTGGGAGTTACTTACATCCCCCACAAGTGTATCCCGAACATGTTGAAGGGCAAGATATTTTCTGCTGCTGCAGATCAACATGCTCTGCCGACACCGGCTGAGCATAACATTCATCCTCCTCTCATTATCCAAGAAACCAAGTCCCCTTGACCTGACAAGTGATATGATGATGTTGTCTGCTTCATTTCCTAATTAAATGATATCAGAACTGGAGGACATCAAGTGTAGGGATTTGGGCATACCTTGGAATGAATCCACATTGAAGCACCTATCCTCCCATTCCATCTTGAATTGCTTGAGCATCTGCTCAATCAAACTCCGTTGCCCATCATAAGGAGTGATTACTGATTCAGAAGTCAGAATTTGATCTATAGCTAGAGAAATAGATGGTTTACTTCGATATTGCCTTCTTTCTGACTTGTACTTCTTGCAGATCTCAATGACTGTCCTTGCCTCCTTTCTGTTCTAGATAGGGAATTGCAAGGATTTAGAAAAGATAGAGAATTAAAGAAATCCACTCACAATCCAACTGTTTCCATCTTCTGCTTTCTCTTGCCGCCCATAGGCAACATCCACAAAGCGACAGCAGACATTTGAGCCATTGGCATGGATAGTGCCTAGGGCATTATTGTACATTCTTTCAGATAGGAAGTTTCCAATGAAATGAGGCATGCGATCTGGAGAAAATCACATAAGGTTTAGAGAGGAGGGTCATGTGGGGGGGCAAACATTGTGTATCCAGGAACTTTGCTTTTTTTCTCAGGTGGGGGACTTCAAAGACACTCTTGAGGGTTGGGATTTCCTCATGCCCATGTGGGGCCACTAGAGGCCCAAATTGATTAGAGCAGAGTAGATGAGAAGAGTGAGATACATACACTGTTTATCATCACCAATAAAGATGATTTTCTGAAGTGTATTGTGAAACCTTGAGAGGGGGATAAGGTAGTCCCCAATCTCAATCTGACTAGCTTCATCCACAATCAAGGTCTCCACAGGCACAAGCTCTGAGAAACCACTTTTGAGAATCCTGCCACTGGACATCATACTGAGGGTGCAAAGGATGACCCTTGAGCCTCCAAGGGCTGCTTTTGTTTTTCGCATACTCTCCTCAAAGTCGTCTGAACGGATAACCTGGTCCTTGATCTTAGCATAGAGATGGTCATGCCTAAATTACAATCAGGTCAACAGCCATAATGAGAGGGTGATCTGCCCACCAGTCATAAATAAACTCTCCTGATACCAAGAGTCTGAAGTCCCTGAAATGACATGAATATAGCTTCTCTGCAATGTTCTTGACAGCAATGTTGGATTGGGCAATGACCCAGATGGTCTCCCCCTTAGTTGCTGCAATGAGGGTGTCTACTATGGCAGAAATAACTGTGGTCTTTCCTATAGACAGTTGTTAGATTGGAAGATGGGGTAATATATGAAATCAAACCAGATCCAGGTGGTCCAATGAGGACAGTGATCCTATTCTCATCATCAAGAAGGAGTGCTGCATTAGCTGCATCCTCCTGGGACTTGTTTAGGTGTCTGTGAATAAAATCAACTTCAAATGGTTCTTTTGGGCGAGGGTGGATAGCAGGTGGCCATGGGAGGGTGCTGGGGTCTGGATTGTACCAGAGTAAGCGAAGGAATGAACTCTGGAACAGTTCCCTGGGGGTCAAGATGGCTTTGGCTAGGAGTTGGTAGCGGACATCATCCAGGAAGTTTAAATCCTTTCCAGTTGTAATGATGTGCTTGATGTCCTTTGAGGTGATGGTCTCCTGGTTGACCAGGGCAATTCTTGAAACCTTGCCTGCTACCATAGATACCCTTCCTTGTAGGACAGCCCCATCATGGAGATGAATCTCAACTGTCTGCAAACAGATTAATTTCTATTATCTGAACCAGGGCTAAGAACACACCTTTGCATTTGCCCTGATTCTGTTGGAATATCTCATAGAGGAGACATGGAGGTTGAAGCCCTCAACCTCAATGAATTCATCAACATCATTCCTGATGATAATGGGTTTGAGAGCATCTAGTTTTGCATCATTCTTGAATATATTGGAGAAAAGGCTGATATGCTGGAGGCCAGAGGTAAGTCACAACAGGTTAGGTATAGGATAGAACAACATACATCTTCAGTGAGCGAGGTTGTGTCAAAGGGGAGGAGGATTTTGAAGTTGAAGGAAGATCTAGGCCTGTTCGCAGCATGGCAAGCAGCCCAGGCTCTTAGAGCAATATTGAAGATGTGTTTGAGGTCCTCAGTATCACAGATGTCGGAGGAAAACACCTCAATGACATTCTCCTTATCGATGGGGGAGGAGCTCAGAACAGAGATGACGGATGAGATGCTGTGTGGTTTGAACCTCCCTTTGGGCATGATGTCGTAGACTTCCCTGCATCGGAGGGAGGGGACGACCGCAGGGAGACAGGTAAGGAGACGGGGCGCACTGAAGGCGTATTTCTTGAGGCTCGATTTGAGGAGAATGGCGTCCGCGAGCATCGACGGGGCTTCCGTGACGGCGACATCCTGGAAGGTGACGATGAGGATCCTCTTTTGGGTGGAAATCGCGAGGGCGCATAGGTCTCCAGTGGTCGCGTCGTAGCCAGCCGCGAGACCGATCGCGGCGTCGGCAGTCGAGGTGAGCCCGTCGAGGATCTCAAGATCGAGTTCCCCGATATCGACTTTGAGGTACGGGAGACGCGCGTGGGTCTCGAGATAGAGGTTTGGGTAGATATATTCCATCGGCAGAGAGGGAGAACGGCGTAGAGAGCAGCTGGGTCGTGAACTAGGTGATATCGATGCGGACGAAAAGAGGACAATCGATAAGGCGTCTCTTTTTTGGTTCAAGTCGAAAATCCGGATATGGGAATCGGAGCGCCCACGAACTGACGGGATACTGGTAGACGTCTTGGAAAGCGATAAAGCCACTGGAGGTGGGTCTTCGGACATGCTCGAAAGTTCGCAAAGGACAAGGGGCGATCAGGTTTCACGGTACAGCCACACTTCGAGCCACCCCAGCGGTTGTGGCCACAAGGCATCGTTCTTCCCTACACTGATCACGGAAAAATGAAACTTGAAACTTGAAACGAGGATATATTTGATAACTATGAACGTTGGTGCACACCATATATACGGCGGAGGGGGGTTATTAAGACGAGCACCCTCGACGCGAAGGTGGACGATCGTAGCCGACGGACGGGATCAAAGGATCACTCACTGTGTACATCGTGGGTTCGCGAAAATTACGGACGGACCTGCGATTCAGGATCATACATAGCCAAGGAGTAGACCCACCATAGGGATCCGACACGCGAGTATTACGGATCGTGGTGCGTGTAAAGGGACACGCGATTGCTGATTGAACAGGTTGGGCTGTAAGGTAGGACGCGAGCGCCCAGCAGAGAGTGACTCGAAGCTGATGTGTCGAGTTGCGGATGAACAAACTGTATGTTCCTGAGCAGATGTCAGCCCCGCCCTAGTCGGTCTCCCAGGAACGTAAGAGCCCACGACCACGCCGAAGGCTCCCACAGAGCGCGTCAACATAGGCTCATCTCGTCATAGGGACGCGAGTTCGTCAGGCACGACTCGACGTGCGGAACCAGAATTTCCGTCTATCAGACACAAGAGTGTAAGTGTAGCCGAGGGAGGCGAGCCGTGAGAGGGAGAGAGACAAAGGATTTTACCAGGGATCGTACAACTCGGAAACAAGGGCGTTGTGAGCTCGGCTACCTCATTTAATGTGATTGTTCCGTCGCCACGCGCCAAGGCGGGTCCCATCGTTGATATATTGGGCGCCGGTGTACCATGCAACGGACGCCTGGCTGCTTTGTGGTGACCTCTAGCGGCAATCACACCACACAGGACAAATTACAGGGTGGCGAGCCCGCGCGGGGATAGAGTGCTGGGGCCGAAGCACCACAAGGCATTACCGATTCCTGCTCGGTGAAACGTTTTAAAGCGAGAAGGGGTGAGCATTGTGCAGTGTTCGGCCCGCAGTCAATGGCGAAGGTGACCGAAGGACGAGACATCGTTTCTCGGGAGAAAGTCTTTGTTCAAGGCTGATGGCTGCGGGTCAGAGGAGAGCGTTTAGGTCGAGCACGTGTGTGAGAGAAGTTGCCCACGCGTCCCCTCATTCATCCCCACTCATTGAGCGCGTCAGACCTCTCGTAGATTGCCGACCCCTATTCAGCTTGTGGCGTCAAGGGCGAACAAGGCGGATCAGGCTCCCGGTGTGACAATGTCCGTGTCAGAATCGGTATTCGGAGGCTTCCGATCCTAACAAGTGCAAATAGCGGGCTCTGGAGTATTTGCTCGTTGAAGAAATATTGAGTGGACTGTGAGGTTTAAATCAGCATCGAGCGGATAAAGGCGGGTGGAGAAGGCCATGGGCTGGGCAATGAGAGCGGCTCCCGTCCATTTATTACCTTCATTTCGTGGTTTTATCTGAGAGAATAATTGCTTCCGCATAAAATCGACATTTCTTCAACGGTCCGCCCGCGGCGCCTGGGGGGTGCTACTTCCGACCTATGGAAAGCCATAACGTCAGAAGGAAGGAAATGACAGTCCTTCCATTGAGTTAGGGTGATATATAGGAATAAAAATCTACATAGAGTGGTACGATAGGATGTGAAGGCGGTGTCGCCAAGTAGGGTAGGTATGTTGCCCGAGAGCGGAGCGGGTCAGCGGTGAAAGAGGAAATGAAAGTTGTCAGCGAAGCCGACGGGGGATTTGAGAGGCGAGCAAGATTATGAATGAATGACACAACTGAGCACTCGAGGTGATGATGAGCTGGAAGTGCGATGCGAATGGAGAAAATGGTTATGAGGGGTCCCAAGAGTGAAAAGGATGGAAAGCAAAGAAAAAACAAAGGCAGAACTTCAGCTGTCTTGAATCAGTAACAAGAAAGTAGGGGGGGTGACCGTGCAAAATTAGCCAAGAATATCGGGACTAAAATGGGAAGTGCATGCTGAAAGGTGTGCAGGGTAGTAGACGTATGTGTAAAGAATGTCCGTTGAAGGGGTCCGAAGGAGTACATTTGTTGTCATAAAAGTCCACGTCCCTTGTGCGTTTGAAAATGTAGCTTACGTAGAATGATTCGATGAAAAACGTGGAAGACATAGAAGGAGGGGCTGAAAAGGGGAAATAGGCAAGAAAGCAGAATCGGGGATCAGCAAGGTTATCGCACCATGAACGAGAGTTGGCGTCGTTTTCCAGCAGCTGCCCCGAGCGACGCTCTATAAAGTTCGGTCGCCGGTATGGGGCTGTTGGGACTGGGTCCAACGGGGTCTATTGGGACAGCATAGTCCCCAGAACTTCCGAGCAATCTGTAGAGGGCAAAGGAGTTAGCTCCCGCCCACACGAGGGGGTAGGTCGGAAATGAACAGACCGAAGCCAAGTTTTACTGAGGTTGCTTCTCTGTCTGTCAACCTCCCACACCCAATCACCTCGTCCCCAATCACCTGCGACGCGAGGGCTGGCCGCGGACAACAATGAGTCTAACATCCTCCTACCCTCCATGGTGCCATCAACTTCCAGCACCCATTCATCAGTCAGCCAACCGCTTCCAACTTCTGGGTCACCGGAAATAGCGGCCTTGATTCCTTTTATCGTCGCGACCCACTTGTAGCGCTTCACCATTGCGTATCCCCCGGGTGACTTGGGGCTCCTCACTCTAGTAAGCATCGCAATGAGCTCGAATTTGGGCGGAACGGGCGGAGGAAAGACGTTTCCTCCGGTGCCATTTATGGAACTCCTAAACCTAGACAGTCTCGAGTACAGGTCGAGGGTGAAGAAGGGGTGGGCTGAGCTCGGCAGAATGTGTGAATAGTAATAGGGAGTTACGAGAGCCATAGCATTCTTGAGAGGTGGTGGCTCCGTAGCAGGCGAGTATTGCACGAGTCCGAAACCATCATAGACCAGCCAGATAACCTCATCAGCGGCATTCCTGTTGCCAAGCGACGACGACAGCCGACTTCTCATACTTCCTGGGACCTCTCCAAGAGTATCGTATTCCAGGGGAGGGAGTGGTGGCATGTACCCCAGGTTGCATACAACATCACCTATAGAGAGGTGGTCCCAGAGGCCGGCGTCTGCGATCTGATCTTCACATGCGGCGATCGAGATGTCGTTCAACTCTGGGCACGGCACAAACACGCGTAATATAGGGGCATGAGATCGGGACGTGGCCAAATGAAAATCGTGTGGTGATTGGATGGGGACACGCGAACGGGGAGTGGGTGTGTTGCCGTTGCTTTCCTGGACCATGGATAGACGTGCAGAGGTTGAAAGTGAAGAATCGCTCAAGCTGGAGGAGTCATGGAATCGGCGGCGTCGCGGCGATGTGGGTTCGGCAATCTTGACTGTACATGATGACTGGAGTATGCGTCGCCAGGGGCTGAAGTAGGACTGCCGAATGAGGAAATCCGAAGAAGGTGCGGGAGGAGGTCGCCTTGAGCGGCCGAGGAAAGATCTTTTCTTGGATGATGCTTCAGATCCCCCTGTCATGATTTCGATACTCTGGGAACGGCGGTGTCGGTGGTAGCTTGGGGTTCTGAGTATTGCCGGAGAGGCGCTATAACACAGTGGCTCCGGAAAGTAGAGGTGTTTGATGCCAAGCAGGGGTGTTTGTAGGGTCGACCGATAGGGTGAATTTTCCTCTAGTTCTGGTTCGAGGGGTTGGAGAGAACTGTGGGCCAAGGATTGAAGGAGCAGAATAAATTTTGAATGGGCCATGGTGAAGGATTGTAACTTGTGCAACAGCTTGAGTCGGGGGGCATCGTCAAATCTGGTAGCTAGCTGGAGGGCGTGGACCGGGTATATGTGCAATCCAATTGTATCGGAAAGATCTTTGTATGTCATAAGACATCAGGACTGGAGGAAGAGAAATAGGAGAAGTGTGGCTCACGGAAGATGTTAAGATCACTGACAGTGATGCGAACATCAACGAAGAGCTCTCGAACCTTGGAGCGCAAGAGAGAGCGGAATCCTGGGAGGAAATGGGATAGAACCGTGTCTTTGACGGCCGGCCGATGCATCAGATTCCTGAACTCGGAACAGGATGATGTGAGAGCATGAAAATCTCCGTAGGATACGAAGGATAGGAGACAGTCGAGGACGCGGGGGCGCCTGAGGACACTCTGGAGAGACGGGAAGGAGGGAAAGGGAGAGGATTCCCGTCGCCAGGGATTCGAGCGTGAGGAGGGTGCATAGCCGGAGTCAGAAAAGCTTGTGCTCTCCGAGGACGAGATCCTCGACTTGGGATCGAGGACCATGTAGGGACGGGGGCCACAGGAAGAGAGTGGGCGGGGGAGGGGGAGGGAGGAGGAGATGGAGGATGTCGGACAACGTTAGAGTGATTGCGTCTTAGGCTCGTTCCTTACCGGATACCCTGACATGACTTATTTACGTCCCGATATGCGTGCGAACAATCACAAAAAATATTTCCGAATTGATTGATTCGCCCGCTCGCTAGATCCAAGAGGCAAGGTACGTCGAATTGAAAAGCACAGCCAGGCGGGGAATCAGAAACACCCTGCTGGTTCCGAATTCTCTTCCCACGCTTGCTCATCCTCCCGCGCCGCCGGCCACGACAGCCACAGCCTACAGCCTGCCCCCCACAACGGCAAGTCTTTCCAGCCCCTCCCTGAGCTCTCGGCCCATCTTCCCCGTCTTTCTGCTGCCGCTCTCCACGAACACGTGAGTATAGCCTCCCACCGCAGCAGCAGACTCCACCCCATCTTCGAAGACTCCAACCTCGTACGTAACGGAGCTTGTCCCCAGCTTTGACACCCGCAAGCCAAGCTCCAATACCTGGGGATACCCGAGTGGTCGGTGGAAGTCGGAGAAGGACGTCACCACCAACCCGATCAGTGGCGAGGACGCCGCTTGGACCCCGCAGTGTTTGGCGAGGTAGTCGTTTACGATGGAGTCATATAAATGGTAGTAGATCGCGTTATTCATATGTGAATATTGGTCGTTGTCGCTCCTGGATTGGTAGGTTCAGTCCACCCTGCAACACGGCCCTGTCCGCAGGAACGACAAACCATCTTGTACGATATGTTAGCAAATATCCGTAGTCTGAGCGTTTCCTCCCCTTTCTGTCGCTGGCCATTCCTCTCGTCTGCGGTCTGGAGCTGCCTGGAGGGATCCGTGGTGGCGGAGTGATGGACACGCTCAACGTCGTGTCACGCTGTGACACACCCTTCTCGCCCACCACAATCATGTCCGACGTGAGTTCGGTTCTTCCACCCTTTGCTGGCTGCATTCTCAGGTTCCTACCACTAGAACGAGGATCTCGTCCGTGATATTTTCGGAGGTTCTGACTCAGAGCTCTCCTCTGAGGACGGTACGCGACTGCTGTTTCTTCTGCCGGGACCGGGCAGGTTGACGTACGCGCGCCTGTAATCCAGAGTTCCCGGAAAAAATCGAGGCGCAAAAGCCGCGCAGACCTTCTCCAGAAGTTGCTCAAGAACAGGAATCCTCTGGCCCCGATTCCGAGGATAACTACCACCAACAACCACAGGGTACAAAGAGGGTGAAGCGTACTCGAAGGGCGAAACCCCTGGACGAGGATGGACGCCCTGCTAGGAAGCGAAAGCGGAGACCTGCTGTTGAGGAGGATCTCAGCCAGCTCCCCCCAGAGCAAGGTGCGTGGCCACCATCATGAAATCTGCTATGAGACGGTTCTCACTCTCAGAACAGCGGCAAAGATGAAGCTTGACATGCAGATTGAAGCGATTCTCAAACCTAAGAAGGGCAACAGGATGAAGCGAAAGAAGAAGGACGCGGATGAAGAACTCGACAGATATGCTGACGAAGAGGTATCCCGCCTACGCGAAGCTATGCTTGCAGCTGCCGCGGATGATGACCAATCGAACAAACAAAAACTCCCCGCAACAGCCAAGCTGAGGCTCCTCTCTCAAGTGCTTGAGATTCTAAGAAAGTGAGTACCGCTACCGACATCAATCTACTCCAATAGACACGAACAACACATCCAGAGCGTCCCTGGCCCAATCTATTATCGACAACAATCTCCTTGAAGGTGTTCGGCGTTGGCTTGAACCCCTCCCGGACCGATCACTCCCTGCTCTCGATATCCAACGCGAATTCTTCACCATCCTCCGCAAAATGGACTTTATCGACACCAACGTCTTGAAAGAGTCCCGTCTCGGTCGCGTTGTCCTCTTCTACACAAAATGCAAACGCGTTACGCCCGATATTGGACGACAAGCCAACTATCTCGTCAGTGCGTGGTCCCGACCCATCATTAAACGGTCTGCTAGTTACAGGGATCGAATCGTCCCGACTGCCGCCACGGACGATGGACCGGGCGGTAGGAGCCAGGAGAAGTTAAACGTTATCCTCGCAAGGGCGAGGGAGGCCGACAAGAACAGGGTGAGGAAGAACGCAGTCATGATCCCGCAGAGGGAGTTGGGAAGTTATACCGTCGCGCCGAGGTCGGACTTATTTGTTGGCCGGAAGAACGCGGTAAGTGTAGACTTGGACATCGAGCGGAGGAGGAGAAACGCGGAGAGGATGAGGACTTTGACGAGGCGGGCAACAAACAAGTAACTTCAGTACGCCTTACGTTGTTTAACCCTCCTCTCCTCTTGTTCTTTATCCCCCACACCGTGATCCTGTTCTGTACAATCTGTTTCTCGCTACGATGGGTTTTCCAATGCACGCATGAACCATCTGGCACACGAGCTCACATTGTTCGGCTTCTGCCGCCATTGAACTCATCAAAAACGATCACCACCGGGCCAGCATACATCTACTAAGTACTACCCATGCATCAGATACTCGTCACCCGCCCAAACGGCATCCCGCGCCGCAGACGACAGCCACACGTGCACGGCCCCTCCCCTTCCTCTTGTTACCTGTTTCAAGTCAACAGTTCATCGTGGGCACTTCGTAGCGGTGACACATCAAGTACTGCCCTCCAATTCTTGAACCGTTAATGACTCTAGCTTTTGGCGAAGCTAGCCAGACACGCCCACCCCCGCGAATTTGTCTCATGTCATCGAATCCCCTTCTTCAACTTCCCCGCCACGGCCCTTCACCTTGACGTGGTCGCAGAGACTCTGGTCCAAGCCTTCACGCGTTCGTGTCTGCTTCCCTTGCTGGCCTCAATTTCCGCCTCGGAAGTGATGACCGAGCGTGGTGCATACCATGGTTTCTCTCCCTCGCGAATTCCAGTGCCCCGTGCAAGGGGTCCTGAAAATTGAAGAACGTGGTCGGGGCGAGGTTGACAGACTCGTCTGACGGGGATTCCATGAGACTCTTTGACCTCTCGTACAACCCGACGTTGGAAGCTCACTGTGATGGGACGTCGGCTCCTCCACTTCCCTACCAAGCCTTCAACGCAAATTCCTTGACGGAACAGTGGGTAAACGTTTGAAACGATCACTGCAGTCCTCCGTCCCTCCAAACCCCGAGTTACTATTAGTCAACTACCCGCCTCCGGGCCGGGGACTTCATTCTCCCTTCAACCTCACCGGTCATCGATCAGGGAATCACGATGGTAGTGGCGGCGACGCCACCAATCAATAATCTTTGTCAATTGGGACCCCGCGCCTCAGAATAATACCTACATCTCCACATTCGTCTCGTTAACCAGAATACCCGAACATTGTCCGAGGTTAACGATACTGATTCCGCTCGACCTACCAACGTCGTATGGTGTATCCAAAGTAAGGCCTATCAAACGTGGTCCAGCCTACCGACGAGAATTCTCCCTTGTGATCATCGTTCTCCTGCGGTCCTGCTGTACAGGAAGATCAAGACTCCCTGACCAGCCCTAGCGGTATCGGGCGGTGGTTTTGTCTCTGCAACGACATACCCCCTATTGGAAAATATTCGCGGTGTTGAGCCGGGATACAGGAGAAAAGTTGTTGCCAGCCTCAAGTGCCACAGAAATGTTTCGCGGAACGCTACAACACCTACCGAAAACTGCGGCTATCCAACCCTCGGTTTAGTATTAGCTGAACCCCATGTGAATCTCGGGTCTTACTTTTTTTCCTCATCTGCCTCCGCCTGGTGATGGGCGACGCCACCAAATACGAGCGCCCTGCCAAATACCTCTTTTCGGGTCGTTTCGACTATAATCAATTGTATGTCCCAGACATCGTGCCTGATGTGCAAGTTGGTCTCTATAGCTATGAGTTTTACATTGATAAATGCATGCAAGGGGCCACTGATACCCCGCGAGTTCCATAGAATTCGTTCAACGGCAGATGTCAATTCAAAGATCCCTTCAGTACGGATTGAATGTTGAATTCTAGCTGAGGGCCTCAGTCCCGAACTCCGCCATATCAATTCGCAGCCGCAGATATATGTCAGAAGTTGTATATCGTAACGCCTCCGGTACAACCCGTGCACATGTGGAAGCCCGGTAATTAACGCGGACGCTTTGAGATTAATGTTACAGCGAGATGAAAAGCGGGGGGTGCGCAATATGTAGATATGTGTAGTACAAATGCACCGGGGTCCTAAGACGACTGGTCTGCGATACCCTACCGCTTACCCGTGATCCGGCCCAACTGGTGATAGTTCCCTTCCAGAGCAACCAATCGAGCTCTCAGCTCCATACCGTAACTATTTAGCCTCTCCTCGTCAGAGAGCTCATCTATCTGTTCTTGTATCCTCGCGACCACTTGCCCGATGACACTGAGGTACAAGTTCAGGTCCGAGAGACCATCATTGCCCAGCATATCCACCGCGATTTTCTTCACCTCATCCCGAACCGTGGGATCAAGCTTGCCGTAGTGGAACCAGAGCGTCCCGTACCACCACTTCAACCCCTCGCTATGAGATAACCCCCTCGTAAACTCCAACAGCTCTATGGCGTTCTGCAAACACCACCTGGCTGACTCCTGCTCCTCCTTGACCAGGGTGAAATAGGCAAACATACTCCAGAACCCGGCAAATATATGCTCCCGCCACACCGGGGAGCGGAGCATCCCAAACAGGATGGTGATGCCGCTCTTCTGCATGAATTCGTCGTGAAAGAGGCTGTCAATTACGAACATGGCGAGATGTTCGCAGAATTCTGACATTTCTTCCGGCTCCATGATAGGCATCGAAGAATTGAACCACAAGTCGGATATGAGAGCTACGAGATGAAGGGCTCCCTCCCGAAGCTTATCAGGCCTGTCGGGGTGCATTATCGACCGCACCCCTCTCACGAGGGATGGGCTGCCCCAGTTGAATTCCCTGGTGCACTTGAATGTCAGAAATCCGATCTCGTAGAGGCTCGACAGAACGAAAGGTGCCTCCAGGGCGAGAGCGATGGAAGATCCGTGATCCACCCCCGCCCCTTGGAGACCAAGATGATGATCGAGGAACTTGAGGATTTCTTTGGGTTCTTCCTTATCTATATCCGACGGCCACCAGAACCTTCCGGGCGGTCCATGAAATGCCCCATAAATCGCAAGACGTGAGGCCTCCCAATGCTGGTCGGTCAGGTTATCAGACACCATTATCGTCTTAAACAATTCGTAACTCGCGTTGGAGAACTCGCGTTGTGGAAGCCGTGTTACAAGCCGGAGTGCGTGAAGAGCGGATGGGATTTGTATAGACGCGGAGAAGACCGCCGTAAGGGCTTTGAAGACTTTCACGAGGATGGACCCCATTTCGCGGCTGGGTGAGGCGGGTCAGTGAATGGTATCCAGGGGGAATTCAAGCCTGACCTTTTGTCTCTCGTGGTAATGTCGCTGACATGGAAAGGAATACCGATCATCAGCCCGGCGATGAAGAGACAGTCCGTGATAACGATAGGACTTGGTTCTTTAAGGGACATCGAGTCTTCTGCGAAATCCATCACGACCTCCGACACTTGTCCCTCATGCCAGGCGTAGTAAAGAAACACGTGGGACATCCATTCGCGGTGGAGTGGTGTCATCCGTGTTTGCCGCCAGGGAAATTTGTTGTCGTATCCAAGCGTCATGTCGACCATAAAAAGGACAGCCGCGAGGTCAGGGTCGGGGCTGTAGTCTGTGGGAGACAGAAGAGGATGGTTCGCATGTAGGGCTTTCCAACTGTCTCGTTCGTGTTCCTCGTATTGAGTAATGCAGCGTCGCTGGAGTCCGATGTGAACGAAAGCCCTTGCGCTGAGGTACGCTACGTCTCGCCACTTGGGAATCACGACTGGGTGGGGGCCGGACAAATCGAAACAATCCATGAGAGTGTTATGGATACGTTTGAATGGGACATCCTTGATTCCGCTGTGCCAAATGACCTCCGGTATGAAATCCATAATTGAAGTGATGACATCGGCGTCGGTCGATATTTTGAACATGCGATTGATACACCTGGCGTCGAGCCTGTCCCCCTCTGCTCCTAGTTCCTGAATGAAAAGAGGAGTAACCGACTGTGAGAACTGGACCACAGCTGGCGCTATGCAAGCGAGGGCAGTGATGCTGGCTTCTAACTCGTGTTCTCCCCCAACGACGTTCATCGAGAGCGGTAAATCGAGTCGCGCCCCCAGCGTTTCGGACTGGGGAGAGTGTTGTTTAGGTCCGAAGGCTTGTCGGACATTTCGCCAGTATGGGATGACCAAGCCAATCGCGAAACGAATCAGGAGCGAGAATGGCGTTTGGAACGGGCAATCGAAGGAGAGGACGGACATCGTGGCGATGAGCAGGTAGAAAAGGAACCCAAAACATGCGAACCCAATCACAACCGACGAAACTGAACGGTTGATTTCCCAGAGGTACCGGGAGAGCGCGAATCCCAAAAGGATTAGGGCGCATTGAAGGATCAGCGGCAGGGACTCCATAACGACGTGAAATTTCCAGGTCTCGATTCCCGTCAGCTTCCTCTCGCGCACCCTGCACCTGTCCGCAGTGGACCCACGGGTTTCGCTCTGCCTATACCGATTGAGCCACTGCTTCCCGAGCATAGCGAGGAATGCTGCTAGCAGAGTGGCAAACAGCGTCGCATAGAGGATGCATTGAACCTGAACGACGACAGGATCGGGGCCGGACCATCGAGGTATGGGGGTTACAGAACCGGCGGGGAAAGACCCAGTGGTGGCGTTGAGGAGCATCTCGAGCAATGCGTTGTTCATTTCCTGGTAATCTGGCTTGAGTTCTGATTGTATGTCGATGATGAACGCCGACGTCACGGCTGAGAATAAACCAGCCTGTATGAAACCTTATGGTAAGTATTCGAACTTCAAGCCCATGGCTAAACCCTCACAAAAATAAGCGTGGTATTCAGGTCTTCATCGTATTTCTTGTCGAAGTCCCTGTCGTGTTCCTCGATTTCTCGTTGAAACTTGTTATAGAACTCCACTCTGGGGTTGGCCCCGGATCCAACGCCGCCTAACACGGACTTCAAGGCATTGCGTAGGGCCTCTTCCAACCTTGCGCGGTTTAATCAGAGATCATCACCGCAGCCTCTGTTCAAACGACTACTCACGTCGTTTGGTCCAAGCCGCCCGCCTGTCCTGTCATCCCGGAATCGAAGTCAGGTACGGGAACGGAGGTGGCGGTAAGGGAGAGAGACGGTGAGCGAGGTGCCTCGAAGGCGCTTCGACTCATGTACTAGGGTTGCTTAGCGACTGCGCACAGGTATACACTAGGCGCGAATTTCAGACTTCAACGACTGTGTCGCTGTCGGAAAGATCTGTGACGGGGACCAGCTTTCCCAGTCGCGTCTGTACCTGAGTAATAGTAGTACCTGTCCCTTTTCAGCTTGATGATCGATATCGACTCTCTCCAGATCACCCCCGCCATCGCCGGCCACCCTCTGCACCTTCGATGGATCAGGTACTTCACCTCGATGAGCTCGTTCGAAACATATCCTATTGCGCGGACCTTACCAG
>Ga0307517_10002219_pt1 | contig 31367 bp, 30 predicted proteins | sample 23_EM_MG_FD_194515 | JGI IMG/M metagenome (GOLD analysis project Ga0307517, IMG submission 194515) | Populus trichocarpa ectomycorrhiza microbial communities from riparian zone in the Pacific Northwest, United States - 23_EM | ecosystem: Host-associated > Plants > Roots > Unclassified | place... | reverse complement strand
CCCGCTGCTGGCCGCTTTGCGCCGGAGGCGCGAGACGGAGGGAGAGTCCGCGACGGCGAATGCCGCCCGACGCACACAGGGGCGGCGAAGAACTTCCGGGCTCGGACAGAATTGCTCTGCTAGTCCCCCTGAGGGGATCGGGGGACCGACGCAGAGGAGACCGAGCATGGCCGACGTGATCCTGTTCCACCACGTCCTGGGGCTCACCCCGGGCGTGATCCGCTTTGCCGACCAGTTGCGCGCGGCCGGGCATCGGGTGACGGTGCCCGACCTGTACGAGGGCGCAACGTTCAGCAGCCTTGAGGACGGCATGGCGTACGCGGAGGGGATCGGCATCGAGACCGTCGTGGAACGCGGGGTCGCGGCGGCGGACGGGGTGCCGGAGCGGGCGGTGTACGCAGGGTTCTCGCTCGGGGTGATGCCTGCACAGAAGCTGGCGCAGACCCGGGCGGGGGCGCTGGCGGCGATCCTGTATCACGGCGGCGTACCGGCGAGCCTGTACGGCAGCGAGTGGCCGGCGGAGGTGGTGCTTCAGGCCCACGTCAACGACCAGGACCCGTGGGGCGAGCTGGACGAGGTGGTCGCGCCGCTGGTCAAGGGGGCGGCCGACGCGCAGTTGTTCACGTACTCCGGTACGGACCACCTGTTCACCGACGCCGGCCTCGCCGAGTACGACCCTGAATCCGCGGCGTTGGTGATGGAGCGGACCCTCGACCTGCTCAGCCGCTGGCCCTGATCACCGGAAGCCACAGGTTGGTGATCTAGCATCCGCCCTCGAAAGGGGTGGGGCGTATGAGCGAGGGTGTGTTCGTGCACGAGTACCGCTTGCGGAGGCGGCCGCCGCTTCGCAAGCTTGCGTTGGTCCCGCTGTGGCTGTTCATACTGCTCTTGCGCGTCACGGATCCGATGCCGGCCAGCGGGAGCGACGTCGCGATAGTTGTCCTTCTGCCCGTGTTCATCACTTACGCCGTCCTGAGCGAAGTGCGTGGCCGGACTCTCGTCGGGCCGGACGGCATCACCATCAGACGCGTCTTGCGCGTGCGCCGGATCGACTGGGCCGACATCCACGACATACGGCTGGAGCCCACCAGGAACAGGCCTCTGTGGTTCGTCTGGGTGTACGACCGCGCCGGGCGGCGGTTCGTGCTTCCGCACGTGAATAGCGAGCAGGTGGACGACCCGGCCGAGGTCGAGGCCATCATCGACGCCTGGAAGGCGCGACGCGGACCCGACTGGGCTCCGCTGCCGGGCACTGAGGCCGCGATCCAGCTTCGGGCGGCGCGGCAGAAGGCGTGGTGGCGGGCGGGCATCGTGGGGATCGTTGTCATGGTCTGCACGTTGGTTGTGTCCATCGGGCTGGTCTTCAAGGACGTTGACGTCCCGCAATACGTGATGTTCGTCCTGCCGGCAGCGGTGTTCGGCGTCACGGGCGCGGCTCTCAGTCTGCGGGTCGGCAGGAGGGCATAGCGAAGGGCGGGCCGCCGGGGAGGGGGAGAGGTACCCGGCGACCCGCCCTGTCAGGGGGTGTGACGTCAGTCAGGGGGTCAGCTGACGTCGGAGGCATCCAGGCGGTAGAGGCCGCTGCTGGTGCTCGTGGTGGTGCTCGTGGTGGTGCTGGTGCTGGTCGAGGAGCTCGTCGTGTAGGCGGAGGTCTTGACCTCGGTGCCGACCTTCTTGACCCAGGCGGTGATCTCGGAGTTGGAGGACTGGCCGCCGGTGCTGCTGACCATGATGTAGTGCAGCTTGCCCGCCTTGACCAGGGCCTTGAGCTTGGCGAGGGTCATGGAGTTGTCGTTGCCGCTCCAGCCGCCCATGGACATCGCGGGCTGGCCGGAGGCCAGGATGATCGACGATGCGGTCTGGTCGTTGGAGACGGCCACGAGCCAGGTGGCGCCGTCCTGGTGCTTCAGCAGGTACGTGATCATGTCGGAGCTGACGCTGCCGCCCATTCCGCCGCCACCGCCGCCACCCGCCTGCTGCTGGGTGCTGGACGAGGAGGACGAGGAGGAGGACGAAGACGAGCTGGAGCTGGACGAGCCGCCCATGCCGCCGGACGGCGGGTTGCCGGTGGGCTTCGTGCCGGAGGGCATCGAGCCGGACTTGGCGCCGGTGCCGCTGGGGGCGGAGCCGCCGCCCATGCCGCCGCCTCCGCCGCCCATGCCGCCGCCCGTGGAGGGGCCGGCCGTGGGGTTGGTGCCGTTGGTGGCGGAGGTCGCCGCGGAGAGGGAGTAGGCGGTGGGACCGGCGAGGAGGGCGACCACGGCGGCCAGGGCGGCGATGCCGACCAGGCGGTTCTTGCCGAGGAAGCGGCCGGCGAGGAGGCCGAGGATGGCGAGGACGGAGCCGGCGCCGGCGACGATCTCGGCGACGGTGTACGCAGTGCCGGAGCCGGAGACGCGCTGGAGGAGGACGACCGCCCAGATACCCGAGGCGGCGATGGCGACCGGGAGGACCCAGGCCCACTTGGCGGCGTCGCCCTCACGGAAGGCCTTGTAGAGCATCACGCCGCCGGCGCCGCACAGGGCTGCGATGGCCGGGGCCATGGCGGTGACGTAGTAGGGGTGGAAGGTGCCCTCGGCGAGGGCGAAGGTCAGGTAGTGGATGGCGCCCCAGCCGCCCCACAGGAGGAGGGAGGCGCGCTTGGCGTCGGTGCGCGGGGCGCGGCCGATGAGAACGAGACCGCCGAGGACGGCGACGATGGCGAAGGGGATGAGCCAGGAGATCTGGCCGCCCATGATGCTGTTGAAGAGCCGGCCGATGCCCGCCGTGCCGCCGAAGCTGGCGCTGTTGCCCTGGCTGCCGACGGAGCTGCTGGCGCCGAAGATGCGGCCGAAGCCGTTGTAGCCGATGACGAGGTCCCAGACCGTGCCGTCGGTCGAGCCGCCGATGTAGGGGCGGGAGGAGGCGGGGATCAGGTCGACGATGACCATCCACCAGGCGCTGCTGACGATCAGGGCGACGGTGCCGACGGCCAGGTTGCGGATCCGGCGGCCGATGGAGCCCTTGGCGGCCCAGAGGTAGACCAGGAAGAAGGCGGGCAGGACCACGTAGGCCTGCATCATCTTGGTGTTGAAGGCGCAGCCGATCCAGAACCCGGACCACACCAGCGGCATCATCCGGCCGGTGCGGACGGCCTTCATCAGGCTGGCCGCGCCGAGCATCATCAGGCAGACGAGGATCGGGTCGGGGTTGGTGTCACGGGTGATGGCGACGGTGATCGGGGTCAGCGTCACCACCAGGCCGGCGATGGTCGCGGCCACGTGGCCGAAGTCGCGCCGCACCAGGCGGTACGTGAGGCCCACCGTTCCGAGCCCGGCGGCGATCTGCGGGAGCATCAGCTGCCAGGTGCCGTAGCCGAAGATCCGGGCGGACAGGCCCATCATCCACAGGGCGAACGGCGGCTTGTCGACGGTCGACCAGTTGCCCGCGTCCAGGGAGCCGAAGAAGAAGGCCTTCCAGGACTTGGTGCCGGAGTAGACGGCGGCGTTGTAGAAGGAGTTGCCGCTGATCGTCGTCAGGTTCCAGGCGTACAGCGCGGTGGCGAGCAGCAGGATCGCCCAGAGGGTGGGGCGGGCCCAGCGGGGGTCTTCGGGCTTGCCGAGGAAGAGGCGCTTTCCTCTGTCGGCGAGGCTGTTGTCGGCGGGCGGGGTGGCCCGGTGGGAGCGAGGATTGTCCTCGACGGGGGCCGGCGGGGCGAGTTGGGTCGTCATGACGCGTACTCCGGGGACTGTGAAGGGCGGCGCCGCGGGCTGAAGACCCAGAGCCGCATGAGGACGAAGCGGATGATGGTGGCGGCGGCGTTGGCACCGACCAGCACGGCGAGCTCGATGCCGTGGGAAGCGTTGGGGGCCAGGAGGTGCAGTCCGGCGACGGCGCCGGTGGTGAGTGCCAGCCCGATGGCGAAGGCCATGCCGCCTTCGAGCTGGTGCCGCAGGGCGTCCTTGGATCCGGAGACCCCGAAGGTGAAGCGGCGGTTGGCGGCGGTGTTGGCGACGGCGGTGACCAGCAGGGCCAGGGCGTTGGCCCAGATCGCCGGCATGACCTGCCGGGCGCCCAGGTACAGGACCATGTACGCGACCGTGCTGACGGCTCCGATGATCCCGAAGTGCAGCAGCTGCCGCAGACCGGCCTTACCGCCCCGGCCCGCGCTCATCGCGCGGACCCGGCGCCGGTGAGGACCCGCTCGCGGGCGACCGGCTGCTCGCTGACGACGAAGGTCTTGTTCGTACGGCGCGGCACGGCGAACTTCGCCCGGCCCTGGAGCGACAGCTTGGCGATCCGCCACATGCCCTTCAGGTCGTCCGTCGCCGTCTTGATGATGTCGACCCGGCTGTCCGGGTCATCGGTCCAATCGACCGGCACTTCATGAATACGCAATTTGTTCCGCTCCGCGAGCACCAGCAGTTCGGTGTCGAAGAACCAGGCGTTGTCCTCGATGTGCGGGGCCATCGCCTTGAACACATCGGTGCGTACGGCCTTGAAGCCGCACTGGGCGTCGGAGAAGCGGGCCGCCAGGCCCAGCTTCAGCAGGATGTTGTAGCAGCGGGAGATGAACTCGCGCTTCGGACCGCGTACGACCGCCGAGTGGCGGTGCAGACGGCTGCCGATGGCCACATCGCTGTGGCCGGACAGCAGGGGGGCGACCAGCGGCAGGAAGCCTTCGAGGCCGGTGGACAGGTCGACGTCCATGTACGCGACGACGTCGGCGTTGCTCTGGCTCCAGACGGCCTTGAGGGCGCGGCCCCGGCCTTTCTGCTCCAGGTGGACGGCGTGTACGTGGGGCAGCCGGTAGGTCAGCTCGGTGGCGACCTGCCAGGTGGCGTCGGTGCTCGCGTTGTCGGCGACGGTGATCTGGAAGGGGAAGGGGAAGGAGTCTTCGAGGTAGGCGTGGAGGCGGCTGATGCTGTCGGCGAGGACGTGTGCCTCGTTGTACACCGGCACTACGACCTCGACCGATCGCTGCCGGGCGCCTCCCGCGATTCCTGCTGTCGTTGCGTTCATGACCCCAACTTTTCCGTCGGGATCTTGGGCCTCAGTAAGACCGCAATTAGCGACGGATGAGAAACAGCGTTCTCATCGAGGCCTCATAGACCGCTCACAATATGAGCGAGCTGTGCGGTTCCCGGCGCCGGAACGGCCGTCCCCGGAAGTCGTACGGAAGCCATCGTTCCGCCCCCGTGGGCCGGCAGCAGAGCCACCTGTCCGCCTGCGCGCTGCACGGTGTGCGCGACGATGGAGAGCCCCAGGCCGCTGCCCGGCAGGGCTCTGGCCTGCGGGGAGCGCCAGAAGCGCTCGAAGACATGCGGGAGGTCCCCGGCCGGGATGCCCTGGCCGTGGTCGCGTACGGTCAGCTCGCCGTTGCGCAGCCGGACCTCGATCGTGCCGTCCGACGGCGAGAACTTCACCGCGTTGTCCAGCAGATTCACCACGGCCCGCTCCAGCGAGGCCGGGTCGCCCAGCACATGCCAGGGCTCGATGTCCGTCAGGAAGGTCACTCCGGGGCCGCGCAACTGGGCGCGTTGCAGCGCCCGTTGGACGACTGCGTGCAGGGCCGTCGGTACGGCGGCGGCCTGGGCGACCTCCGGGCGGGACAGCTCCAGCAGATCCCCGATGAGGCTGGTCAGCTCCTGCGTCTGCGCCTGCAGACTGCCCAGCAGCGCGTCCCGCTTGTGCGGCGGGAGGGGCCGGCCGGTCTGGTTGCTGCGGATGAGCAGGTCCACGTTGGCGCGCAGCGAGGTCAGCGGGGTGCGCAGCTCGTGCCCGGCGTCGGCGATCAGCCGCTGCTGGTGGTCGCGCGAGCTCTCCAGGGCCGCGGTCATGCTGTTGAACGACCGGCCGAGGCGGGCGATCTCGTCCTCCCCCTCCACCGGGATACGCACCTTCAGATCCTCGGTGCGGGCGATGTGCTCCACGGCGGCGGTGAACCGGTGCACGGGCGCCAGCGAGGCCCGGGCGATGAGCAGACCCGCGCCCAGCGCCAGCAGGACGCCGCAGCCGCCGACGATGGTGAGCAGCGCCGCGAGCTTGTTGAGCGGCTCCGACACCTCGCTGATCTCACGGGCGATGGTCATGATGTCGCCGCCGCGGGTCTTCACGGTGTAGACGCGGACGGGGGTCCCGTCGTCGCGCACGCCGTCGCGCAGCACGGAGTGGATCTTGCCGGCGGCCACGTCCTTGTCGGCCTGGGTGACGACGATCGCGGTGTCGGCGTAGTCCACGCACCGCTTGTTGCCGTTCTTCGTCAGCAACTGGCCCGTAATCCGGGACGGCGGCCCGCTCGCGTTCGTCTTCGCGGGCGTTTTGTCGCACTTCTTCTCCAGCAGCTGGATCCACCCCGGCGATATGTCGACGGTGGTGAGGGAGGAGTCCAGACTGCTGCGGAGCTGCGTGGCCGTGATGTACCAGCAGGCCGCCGCCGCCACCCCGATGGCCATGGCGAAGGCCGCCGCCGTGAGGAGTGCCAGTCGGGAGCGCAGCGGCAGTCTTCGCATCATGTGAGTACTCAGGCGGCGAGCCGCCCACCTTCCCGGTTGAGGTCGAGGTCGAGATCGAGGTCCAGATCGAGGTCGAGCGTGCTGACGAATTCCTTGAGCCAGGTACGGAACTCCGGGCCGAGGTCCGGCCGGTCGCACGCCAGCCGTACGACGGTCCGCAGATAGTCCGCCTTGTCGCCGGTGTCATAGCGCCGGCCCCTGAACACCACCCCGCGCACCTCGCCCTTGGCCGCCAGCTCCTCGATCGCGTCCGTGAGCTGGATCTCGCCGCCGCGGCCTGGCTCGGTGCGCTCCAGTACGTCGAACACTTCCGGGTCCAGGACATAGCGGCCGATGACGGCGTAGTTGCTCGGCGCCGCGTCCGCGGACGGCTTCTCGACCAGGCCCGTGACCCGGACGACGCCGTCCTCCCCGCCCGGCTCGACGGCGGCGCAGCCGTAGAGGTGGATCTGCGCGGGGTCGACCTCCATGAGCGCGATCACGCTTCCGCCGTGCCGGGCGCGCACGTCGAGCATGTCCTTGAGCAGCGTCTCCCGCTCGTCGATCAGGTCGTCGCCCAGAAGCACGGCATGGCCCAGGCCGAGCGGGTCGCCCTGCCGGATGTGGTGGATGCGGGCCAGCGCGCTCGCGCTCCGGACCGCGTCCAGACGGGCGAGGTCGCCCTTCGCCTCCAGCGCGCGTTCCAGCTCCGACGCCTGGTCGAAGTGGTCCTCGACCGCCCGCTTGTGGCGGCCGGTGACCATGAGCACGTCATCCAGCCCGGCGGCGGGGACGACGGCTTTCCTGACGGTTTTCGTGGTGTGGGGGGTCATGAGGTCATGTTTCATCGGCGGAATGAGAGGGCGCTGAGACCAAGGTGAGGCGAACCCGAGTTTCAGCCCGTCCGGCGTTTGAGGACACGCCCGCAGGGCGTTCGGGGGTCCAGGGGGCTTGCCCCCTGGTTTCGGGAAGGGGCGGGGTGGGGGAAAGCCCCTACGCCGCGCTGCGCTCGGCGCGCGAGCTGCGCCGGGAGCGGAGCGCTTCCACCACGGCCGGGAGAACCGACAGGACGACGATCAGCACCAGCACCACATCCACGTGGTCCCGGATGAAGCCGATCTGCCCGAGGAAGTACCCGGCCACCGTCACGCCCGCGCCCCACAGGACGCCGCCGGCGACGTTGAAGAGGGTGAAGGAGCGGTGGGCCATGCCGCTGACGCCGGCGAGGATCGGGGTGAAGGTCCGCACGATCGGGATGAAGCGGGCGAGGACCAGGGCCCGGGCGCCGTGGCGCTCGAAGAAGTCGTGGGCCTTGGCGACGTACTCCTGCTTGAAGAGGCGGGAGTTCGGCCGCCGGAAGAGCGCGGGGCCGGCCTTGCGGCCGAAGAGGTAGCCGACCTCGTTGCCGACGATGGAGGCGGCGGCGATGAGCAGGCAGACGAGCCACAGGGGCTGATGGATCACCTGGTGCTGGGAGATCAGCAGGCCGGCGGTGAAGAGGATGGAGTCACCGGGCAGGAAGAAGCCGATGAGCAGCCCGGACTCGGCGAAGACGATGAGGAGTACGCCGATGAGTCCGAAGGTCGAGACGAGGTGGTTGGCGTCGAACATGGGTCAGCGCGCCTCGCGGTTCTTGGGCGGACGCAGGACATAGCCGGTGCCGCGTTCGGTGTGGATGAGCCGGGGCAGGCCGCCGGCCTCCGTCTTGCGCCGCAAGTACATCACGTAGACATCGAGGGTGTTGGAGGTCGGCTCGAAATCGAAACCCCAGACCTCGCGGAGGATGGAGGCGCGGCTGAGCACCTGGCGCGGGTGGGCCATGAAGAGCTTGAGGAGCGCGTACTCGGTCTTGGTGAGGTCCAGGCGCTTGCCGTCGCGGGTGACCTCGCGGGTGCGCAGGTCCATCGCGACGTCCTCGAAGGCCAGCTGCTGCCTGGCGGTGGAACCGGACCCGAACCCGGACCCGGCGCCGGAGACGGACGGGCGGAGGCCGTCGCGCTGCGGCTGCGGCGGGACGACCGGCGCGCTGCGCCGGAGCAGGGCGCGTACGCGGGCCAGCAGCTCGTCGCCGGCGAAGGGCTTGGGGAGGTAGTCGTCGGCCCCGTTGTCGAGTCCGACGATGCGGTCGCCGACGGCGTCGCGGGCGGTGAGCATGAGGATCGGCACCGTGTCGCCCTTGGCCCGGATCCGGCGGGCGGCGGCGAGGCCGTCCAGGACGGGCATCATCACGTCCAGCAGGATCAGGTCGGGGTGCTCGGTCTCAAGCTGCTGCAGCGCGTCCTGGCCGTCCTTGGCGGTGTCGACCTCGTAGCCCTCGAACTCCAGGCTTCTGGTCAGCGCCTCACGGACGGCGGGCTCGTCGTCGACGATCAGGATGCGGGCCGGGTTCTCGGTCTGGGTCGACTGCATGCCGTCCACGGTTACCGCAGGATCTGTGAATTCTCTGAGAGCAGGATGTGGGGAGTCCCAGAATCCCCTGTCGCCCCTGTCACTCATGCCACGGCTTCCAGGTCCGTGTCGAGTACGTAGCCGACACCCCGGACCGTACGGATGAGCCGGGACAAACCGCCGGCCTCGGTCTTGCGGCGCAGGTACATCACGTAGACGTCGAGGGTGTTGGCGGTGGGCAGCCCGTGGTCGCCCCACAGCGCCTTGAGCAGCCAGTCCCGCTCCAGGACCTGCCGGGGACGGGCCATGAAGAGCTCCAGCAGCGCGAACTCGGTGCGGGTGAGGCGCAGGTCGCGACCGTCACGGGTGACGTCCCGGCCGACGGTGTCCATGCGCAGGCCGGCGAAGTTGAAGACGGTGTCGTGGACGAGGGCGGACTCGCGCTGGCGGCGGCGCAGCAGGGCGCGGATGCGGGCGACGAGCTCGTCGGTGGCGAAGGGTTTCGCGAGGTAGTCGTCGGCGCCGGTCTCCAGGCCGGTGACGCGGTCGCCGATGGTGTCGCGGGCGGTGAGCATCATCACCGGGACCTCGTCGCCGCGGGCGCGCAGCCGGCGGCAGGCGGTGAGGCCGTCCATGTAGGGGAGCAGGACGTCCAGGATGACGAGGTCGGGGTGGGCGGACTCGACCATCTCCAGGGCTTCCTCGCCGTCGCAGGCGAGCAGGACCTCGTAGCCTCTTCTGCTGAGGATCATGTGGAGGGCGTCCCGGATCGCCCGCTCGTCGTCGACCACCAGGATGCGGGGGGCTCCGGAGGCCCCGAGGGTGGTTGTCGGCTCCGTCATCGTCATCGTCATCGCCATGTCCGGTTCTCCTGGACGAGCTCGGTCGGGACCGGGACGCGGAACTGGCCTGTGCTGTCGGACCGGTCCGCCGTCCCGTTGCTCTGCGAGTTGCTCTGTGAGTTGTTCTGCGAGTGGTGGAGGTGCGCGTACGCGCCTCCGTGGTCCAGCAGCTGCTGGTGGGTGCCGACCTCGACGAGACGGCCGTGGTCCAGGACGAGGATCCGGTCGGCGTCGGGGGCGAGGTTCAGGTCGTGGGTGATCATGATCGTGGTGCGGCCGGCCATCAGCCGGCGCAGCGGCTTGACGACCCGGCGGGCGGCGAGCGCGTCCAGACCGGTGGTGGGCTCGTCCAAAACGAGTACGGGCGAGTCGCGGAGCATGGCGCGGGCGATCGCGATGCGCTGGAGCTGGCCGCCGGAGAGCTGGGCGGTGTGCTGGTCGATCGGGGTGAGGTAGCCCTGCGGGAGCGCCGCGATGAAGTCGTGGGCCTGGGCGTCGCGGGCTGCGGCGACGATCTCCTCGTCGGTGGCGCCGGGGCGGCCGCAGGCGATGTTCTCGCGGATGGTGTCGTGCAGGATGAGCGTCTTCTGCGGCAGCAGGGTGACGTTCTCCCGCAGGTGGTCCACCGGGTAGTCGCTGAGCGGGATGCCGTCCAGGCGTACGGCGCCGGCCGACGGGTCGTAGAAGCGCAGCAGCAGCTTGGAGATGGTGGACTTGCCCGCGCCGCTCGCGCCGGTGACCAGCACCAGTTCGCCGGGGTGGGCGGAGAAGGAGATGTTGCGCAGGGAGTCCTTCTCGGCGCCGGGGTAGCGGAAGTTGGTGTACTCGAAGTCGACGTGGCCCTGGACCCGGCGGGGTACGGGGACGGGACGCTCGGGGTCGCGTACGGAGGGCTCGGCGTCCAGGATCTCGAGGATCCGCTCGGCGCCGGCGGTGGCCGCGTTGAGGGTGAGGCCGAGGGTGCCGAGCGAGCGGATCGGCGGGTACAGGTAGCCGAGGAAGGCGGCGAAGGCGAGCAGCTTGCCGATGGTCATCCGGTCCTGGGAGATCTCCCAGGCGCCGAGGCCGATCACGACCAGGACGCAGACGGTCTCGACGACCTCCACCAGCTGGCTGTAGCGCTCGCTGAGCCGGCCGCTGGTGACCGAGGCCTTCATCCAGGCCTTGGCCTCGACCCGCAGCCGCTTCTCCTCGGCCCGCTTACGGTTGTAGGCCTGGGTGAGCAGGATGTTGCCGAGCGACTCCTCGACCACCGAGGTGATCGCGCCGTCGGCGACCCGCTCGTCCCGGGAGACGTCCTTGATGCGGCTGGAGAAGAGCTTGGCGGACAGCCAGAACAGCGGGGCGAGAACAAAGGTCGCCAGCGCGAGGTCCCAGCGGATCCAGAGCGCGGCGGCGGAGAAGAAGACCACGCTGAAGACCGCGGAGATGGTGCCGACGACCCCGGAGACCACCATGTGCTCGATGGCCTCGACGTCTCCGGTGAGGCGTTCGACCAGGTCGCCGAGGCGGTGCCGCTGGAAGAAGTCCGGTGGCAGGTCCTGGATGTGGCCGAAGACCCGGGCCCGCAGGCGCATGACGAAGCGCTCGGCCGTCCACACGGCGAGCGAGTTTCCGACGTAGCCGACGATCGCGCCCAGGACCGTGACCGCGAACCACTTGCCCGCCGGGGACCAGAAGGCGGACAGCTTGCCCGCCTGCAGGGCGTTGTCGGTGAGGTCGGAGAACAGCAGGATGGCGGCGGTCTCACCGAGGGCGGCGATGACCACGCACACACAGATGACGACCAGCCAGATCCTGTCGCCCTTGGTCAGCGGCCAGAAGCGCTTGAAGGCGTCGCGGACCGGGAGGTTGGGGGTGTACTCCTCCTCCGCATCCTCGGTCTCCGCCTCGATCGCGGATCCGCCGGGGTAGATGATCTCGAACTCGCCGGTGTGGCGGTGACGTCCGTACGGGCGGGCACGCATCGGCTGCCTGCGGTGGCGGCCGGCGGCGCGGTCGGCGGCCTCGTCCGGGTCGATGACCCGAAGCTGCATGGTCGCCTGGTCTTGGTACGCGGACAATGGTCTCTCCCACCTCTTGTGCGTACGGACGGTTCGGAATCGTGGACACGGCCGAGGCGGGCCTGCGGCTCTTCCTGCCGCCGGCCCGCCTCCGGATGGACCTCGGTCAGCCGCCGATGGGGCGACGGCGAACGATCTTCTTGGCCTTCGGCTTCGGCTTCGGCTTCACCGGGGCGGGCTTCACGGCGGCGGGCTTGACCGGGACGATGTGCTTGAAGCTCATGGTGTTGTCTCTTCCGTTCCTTGCGGGTTGTTCAGTGCGGGTACTGCGGGTGCTGCGGGTGCTGCGGACCGGCTCTGTCGCCGACCGGCTCAGTTGCCGACCGGACGCGGGCGCACCTTCTTGACGACCTTCTTGGCGACCGGCTTCACCGGGGCGGCCTTCTTGTGCACGTGGTGCTTGGGGGCCGGCTTGGCGACGGGGGCGATCTTGTTGAAGGCCATTGTTTTCTCCTATTCGAGTTCCTGCTTCGACATGGAAAACATTACGCGAAGAAATGCGCCGGACAAGAGAATTCCGGTGAGATGCCTATGAAATGAGTGTGAGGCCGGTTCTCACCCACGCCCGGGAACCGCAGGGCCTCGGACGGGCGTCCTACGCAGACCGCCGACAACGCGAAGAGGGCCGGTGATCATGGTCACCGGCCCTCTTTCAGGCTCTGAACTGCAGCGCTGCCAAGCTTAGTTGGCCGCCGAGCCGTCCGCGTTGATCGGCTTGGGGGCCGCAGCCTTCTTCTTGGCCTTCGGCTTCGGGGGCGGCGGGGGAAGGAGCTTCTTCTTCGGCTTGGGCAGCGGGGCAGGGGCCTTGAAAGCCATCTCAATTACCTCTTCGTTGTGTGCTGTTGGCGTCCGTTCGACGCCGACAGGAAGGACAGTACAGAGATCAACAGCGGTGATCACCCCAATTCGATTAAGCAACCGTGAGCAGTCCGTTAGGTTTACTCATGTTGGGTTTAGAATGCTCAGAGGGGACGCTCAGGGGCCTGTGTTCGGTCGAGAGACGGCAAGCGGGAAGTAAATTATCGATTTCTCAGACGGCCTTCATTGACATCTCACGAGGCGCCCATACCTCGCCATGAGGGTGGATCTCATGTCCGTCCTCACTCCCCCCGCCCCCAGCGCCGCTGCCACCGCCGCCGTGCGCGCCAGAGCACTGGCCCTCGGCAGCCCCCGCGCACCCCGCTGGGCCCGTCCCACCCTCTGGGCCGTCCTCGCGCTCGCCGCCGGACTGTCCCTGTGGGACGTCTCCTCCATCGGCAACGCCAACTCCTTCTACGCCGCCTCCGTCCTCAGCGGCACCCAGAGCTGGAAGGCGCTCTTCTTCGGCTCCCTCGACGCCGGCAACTTCATCACCGTCGACAAGCCGCCGCTGGCCGAGTGGGTGATGGGCCTGTCCTGCCGGATCTTCGGCTTCGGCACCTGGCAGATGATGCTGCCGGTCGCCGCCGCCGGCACCGCCTCGGTGGGCCTGCTCTACTCGATGATCCGGCGCAGCTTCGGCTACGTGGCCGCCACGATCGCCGCCCTGGTGCTCGCCCTCACCCCGATCTCCGTCGCCATCAACCGCGACAACAACCCCGACCCCTTCCTCGTCCTGCTGATGCTGCTCGGCGCCGCCGGCTGCCTGCGCGCCATCCGTACCGGCCGCCTCGCGCCGCTGGTGTGGTGCGGGGTCGCGGTGGGCTTCGCCTTCGACGCCAAGATGCTGCAGGGCTACATGTGCCTGCCCGCCTTCTTCCTCGCGTACGGCTTCGCCGCGAAGACGGGGGTCTGGAAGCGGGTGCGCAACCTCGCGGTGGCGGGCGTCGCGCTGGCCGCCTCGACCGGCTGGTTCGTCGTGGTCGCGGACTTCCTGGTCTCCAAGGACTCGCGTCCCTACATCGGCGGCTCCACCGACAACACCGTCTGGAACCTGGTCATCGGCTACAACGGCCTCGGCCGGGTCTTCGGCGCCAGCGCCGGGGTCGGCGGCGGCGGGCAGGGCGCGAACTTCGGCGGCGTCGCCGGTGCAGGGCGGCTGTTCAACAGCATCATGGGCGGCCAGATCTCCTGGCTGATCCCCTTCGCCACGATCGCGCTGCTCGCGGGGCTGATCCTGCGCGGGCGGCGGCCCCGCCACGACATGCAGCGGGCCTCCTATCTGCTGTGGGGCGGCTGGTTCGGCGTCCACTACGCCGTCTTCAGCTTCGCCGAAGGCACCTTCCACCCCTATTACACGACCGCCATGGCCCCCGGCATCGCCGCGCTCACCGGCGCGGGCGGCGTCGCCATGTACCGGGCTTTCCGGCGCGACCTGAAGTGGGTGTGGGTCCTGCCCGCCGCGATCGCCTCCAGCGCGGTGTGGGCGTACGTCCTGCTCAGCCGTACGACCAGCTGGAACGCCTGGCTCGGTCCCGTGGTGGCGGTCCTCGCCGCCCTCTCCGTCGCCGGGCTGCTCCTCTCCCGCTTCGCCCCCAAGCTCCCCTCCCCCCGCCGGCTGGGCGCCGCAGCGGCCGGCGCCGGGCTCATCGCCCTGCTGGCCGGACCCGCCGCGTACGCCTTCGACACCGCCACCGGCGGGTCCGTCAACGGCACCAACCCCACGGCCGGGCCCTCCACAGGCGGCGGCATGGGCGGCGGCTTCGGCGGAGGCGGCGGCCGTAACGGCGGCATGGGCGGCCCTGGCGGGCAGCAGGGCGGCCAGCCCGGCGGCCAGGCTCCCGGCGGCCAGCAGGGCGGCGCGCCCTCCGGCGGCGGTGCGCCCACGGGCGGCGGAGGCATGGGCGGAGGCGGTGGCATGGGCGGCACCAGCACCGAGCTGACGTCCTATCTGCTGAAGCACCAGGACGGCGCCACCTGGATCCTCGCGGTCTCCAACGACCAGAGCGCCGCACAGCTCATCCTCCAGACCGGCAAGCCCGTCGCCTCGATGGGCGGCTGGTCCGGCTCGGACAACGCCATGACCCTGGACAAGCTCAAGAAGCTGGTCAAGGCGGGCAAGCTGCACTACGTACAGACCGGCAGCAGCGGCGGCGGCCCCGGCGGCAGCGGCAACGCCGAGGTGACGGCCTGGGTCCAGAAGCACGGCACGGCGCTGAAGATCGACAGCTCCGTCTACCGCCTGGACCCGTCCGACGTGTAGGCAAGCGCGAAGGGGCGGCCCGTGGAAACGGGCCGCCCCTTCTCTGTGCGTACGTACTGGCGTGCTTACTTCACGATCGTGATCCGGTCCGCCGCCGGAGGCGCGAGCGGGGCCGCCGCCGAGGAGTTGGCGGTCAGGTAGGCCGTGAGAGCGGCGAGGTCGTCGCCGCCGACGAGCTGGTTGGTGCCGTTGGCCAGCTCGGTGAAGCCGTCGCCGCCGCCCGCGAGGAAGGAGTTCATCGCGACGCGGTAGGTGGCGGTGGTGTCGATCGCTACGCCGCCCAGCTTGACGGAGTCCACCACGATCCGGTCCGCACCGGTCTTGGTCAGGTCCAGGGTGTAGGTGAGGCCGCTGGAGATCTGAAGGATCTTCGGCGACGCCAGGTTCGTCCCGCTGACCTGCTGCTGCAGCACCGTGATGAGCTGCGCGCCGGTGAGGTCCTTCAGGTTGACCGTGTTGCTGAACGGCTGGACCGCGAAGCCCTCCCCGTACGTCACGACGCCGTTGCCCTCGGCCCCGGAGGCCGTGTAGACGAGGTCGGCGCGGATGCCGCCGGGGTTCATGAGCGCGAGGTCGGCGCCGCTGTCGAGGGTCTTGGCGTACGCGAGCTGCGCGTCGCCGATGACATCGCCCAGCGGTGTTTCGAGGGTGTCGGCGTCGGTGCGGCTGATGTCACCGGAGATGTAGCCGACGGTCGTGTTGGCGACCGGGGCGGCCAGCGCCTTCCAGTAGTTCAGCAGCTCGGTGATGTCCGGGGCCTTCTCCACGGTCCGGGTGACGACCTTGTTGGAGGCATCCACCGACGTACGGACGATCTCGCCGGTCTTGCGGTCGTAGACCATGTTCAGCTCGGTGAAGAGCTTGCCGTAGGACGAGGCGCTGGTGACCAGGCGCGGGTTGCCGGAGGGGTCCGGGATGGTGCAGACGTACGCCTGGTGGGTGTGGCCGGTGACGATCGCGTCGACCTCGGGGTCGATGCCCTTGGCGATGGTGGCGATCGGGTCGGAGATGCCGGAGCCGTTGCCGCCCGCGTCGCAGTCGTAGTTGTACGCGGTCGAGGTCGGGGTGCCGCCCTCGTGGACGAGGGCGACGACGGCGTCGACGCCCTCCTTCTTCTTGAGGATCTTGGTGTACTTGTTGACCGTCTCGATCTCGTCCGCGAACTTCAGGCCCTTGACGCCCTCGGCGGTCACGACGTTCGGGGTGCCCTCCAGGGTCACGCCGATGAAGCCGACCTTGACGCCGTTGACCTTCTTGATGGTGTACGGCTTGAGGATCGTCTTGCCGTTCTTCTCCCAGGTCACGTTGGCCGCGAGGATGGGGAAGTCGGCGCCCTGGTACGTGCGGTCGTCCGAGTAGCAGCCGTCGGTGGGGTGGCAGCCGCCCTTCTGCAGGCGGATCAGTTCCTTGGCGCCCTCGTCGAACTCGTGGTTGCCGACGCCGGTCACGTCCAGGCCCATGGCGTTCATGGCCTCGATGGTCGGCTCGTCGTGGAACAGCCCCGACAGCAGCGGGCTCGCGCCGACGATGTCGCCGGCCGCGACGGTGAAGGAGTAGGGGTGGTTCGCGCGCGCCGTGCGCAGCGCGGTCGCCAGGTACTCGGCGCCGCCCGCGTCGATCGTCTTGGTCGTGCCGTCGGCCTGCAGCTCGGTGACCCGGCCGCTGGAGCCGGACGGGGCCTCCAGGTTGCCGTGGAAGTCGTTCAGCGCCAGCAGTTGGAGGTCCACGAAGCGCTTCTTGGCCTTGTCGACCTTCTTGGCGAGTGCGGCCCGCTCGACGTCGCGGGTCGTCTGCCCGCCGTCGGCGCCGGCACCTGCCTGTGCCGACGGCACGAGCGCGAGCGCGCCGACGGCCGCGAGGGCCGCGGCGGCCACGGTGATTCTGCGCGTCTTGCGCATGAGCCCCCCAGAGGTAAGGAGAAGGTAAAGAGGCGAGATTGGCGCAGCCTATGGTCAACGCGCGTAGTTGTCATGGCCTTTGCGGTTACAAGCAGGTTTCAATAGCTTGGCCGCGAAATGGCCGTCTCGCATGTCGAAATAAAAAGTCTCACCATGCGATCGATCGGCATAGTTGGCCCCACCACCGACCGAGGAGGTGCACGCCATGCCACGCCGCTGGCTGATGCTCGCCCTGGGCACCGCGGCACAGACCGCCGCCTGTGCCTTCGTCTACGGAATCCCTTATCTGGCCGCCGGGTTGAGGACCACTCAGCACCTCACCCTCACCCAGGTCGGCCTCCTCGTCGCCTGCCCGGCGCTCGGCCTCCTGCTCACCCTGGTCGCCTGGGGCGCCGCCGCCGACCGCTACGGCGAGCGCGTCGTCATCGCCATCGGCCTGGGTCTGGCGGCCCTGCTGCTCGCTGTCGCGTACATGGCTCACGGCATGGTTCTCCTCGGCGTCCTCCTCGCCCTCGCCGGCGCGGCCGGGGCCTCCGTCTACTCCGCCAGCGGCCGCCTGGTCATGGGCTGGTTCACCGCCACCGACCGCGGCCTCGCGATGGGCATCCGCCAGACCGCCACCCCGCTGGGCATGGCCGTCGCCGCCCTGACCATGCCCGCGCTGGGCGTCCACAACGGGCTGGCCTTCCTGGCCGGGCTGTGCGGCGTGATCGCCCTGCTCATCGCCCTGTACGCGACCGATCCGCCGCGCGCCGCCGCGAGCGAGGCATCCGGCGCCCCCGTCAACCCCTACCGGGGCTCGGCCTTCCTGTGGCGCATCCACTCCGCCGGCGCGCTGCTGGTAGTCCCCCAGTTCACCGCAGGCGCCTTCGCCCTCGTCCTCCTGGTCGACGTCCGCGGCTGGTCCCCCGTCCACGCCGGTCAGCTCCTCGCTCTCGCCCAGGGGTTCGGCGCCCTCTCCCGCATAGCCGCCGGCCGCTGGTCCGACCGTGTCGGCTCCCGCCTGCGCCCCATGCGCCAACTCGCCCTCGCCACGGCCGCCGTCGTGACCGCCTGCGCCCTCACCGCCGCCTTCCCCTCCGCCCTCACCGACCTCGCCCTCGTCCTCGCCGTCGCCATCACCTCCAGCACGAACGGCCTCTCCTTCACCGCCACCGCCGAACGGGCCGGTCCCGCCTGGTCCGGCCGCGCCCTCGGCATCCACAACACCGGGCAGAACCTGACGGCGGCCGTCATACCGCCGCTGGTGGGCGCGGTCATCTCGACCGCCGGTTACTGGCCGGCCTTCGCCGCGGCGGCAGGCGTCGCGTGCGCGGCGGCGGCGCTCGTCCCGTCCTAGCCGGCCGGACGTAAGCTCTGCCCATGACGGACGACCCCTCGCACACCACCGCCGCCGACCCGCAGCCGCACCCGCAACCGCGCCGGATCGACGTACTGGACGAGCTGGCGCCGCCGCAGGCGCAAGCCGTGCTCGCCCTCATCGAGGAGGCCGCCGCCGTGGACGGCCAGGCGGCGGTGTCGGAGCAGGGACGCCTGAATCTGCGCGGCGGGGCCCGGGAGGGCGTACGCCACCTGCTGGTGCACGGCGAGGACGAGGCCCTGGTCGGCTATGCGCAGCTGGAGGACACCGACCCCGTGGAGGCCCCGGCCGCCGAGCTGGTGGTGCACCCGGCGTACCGGGTGAAGGGCCACGGCCGGGCGCTGGGCCACGCGCTGCTGGAGGCGTCGGACCGCCGGCTGCGGGTGTGGGCGCACGGGGGCCATCCGGCCGCCCGTCACCTCGCCGGGCTGCTGGGGCTCGCGCTGTTCCGGGAGCTGCGCCAGATGCGGCGTCCCCTCGGCGATGGGGACCCCCTGCCCGAGCCGGTGCTGCCGGAAGGCCTCACGGTCCGCACCTTCGTCCCCGGCCAGGACGACGCCACCTGGCTCGCGGTGAACGCGGCCGCCTTCGCCCACCACCCGGAGCAGGGCAACCTGACCCAGCGGGACCTGGCCGACCGCGAGGCGGAGCCGTGGTTCGACCCGGCCGGCTTCTTCCTGGCGTTCCGCGACAGCAAGCTGGCCGGCTTCCACTGGACGAAGGTGCACTCCGCCGAGCAGCTCGGCGAGGTCTACGTCCTGGGCATCGACCCAGGTGAGCAGGGCAGCGGCCTGGGCAAGGCCCTCACCGCGATCGGCCTGCGCCACCTCGCGTACGACCGTGGGCTCCCCACCGCCATGCTCTACGTGGACGCCGACAACATCCCCGCCGTCACCGTCTACGAACGGCTCGGTTTCCGTACACACGAGGTCGACCTCATGTACCGCACGGAGACATGACAACGAGGTAGCGGGGTGGCGAACCCTGCCCACAACCCCCTGGGCCCCTTACCGCCACCTGCTCGTTACCGGCGATTCAACGTGGCTTGCGAGCATCTGTGAATGCAGCCCGACATCCGCGCGACCCTCCAGTCGCCCGACCTGCCCGAACGGCAGCGGACACGGGAGAATGGAAGACGGAATGCCGTGCCGTATCCGGAGAAGGGCTCGCACCCATGGCCTCGATGAATCACCCCGAAGCAGCCAGCACGTCCGGGGGCTCCGTGGCCGCCTACCGTCCACGCGTGGTGCCGGACCTGGCACCTGAGATCGCCGGCCCGCCCGAGGAGGACGCGGCCGAGCTGCCCCAGGGCCGTTTCCTGGACCGGGAGCAGAGCTGGCTGGCGTTCAACGAGCGCGTCCTGGAGCTGGCCGAGGACCCCACCACGCCGCTCCTCGAACGGGCCAACTTCCTCGCGATCTTCGCGAGCAATCTGGACGAGTTCTTCATGGTCCGCGTCGCGGGCCTGAAGCGCCGCATCGCGACCGGGGTGGCCACCCGCTCCGCCTCCGGCCTGCAGCCGCGCGAGGTGCTGTCCAACATCCTGAGCCGCTCCCGAGAGCTCATGGCGCGCCACGCCGCCTGCTTCCAGAACGACGTGGCCCCCCAGCTGGCCGAAGAGGGCATCCACATCATCCGGTGGGCCGAGCTCACCGAAAAGGAGCAGGCCCGCCTGTTCACCCTCTTCCGCCACCAGATCTTCCCGGTCCTGACCCCGCTGGCGGTGGACCCGGCGCACCCCTTCCCGTACATCTCGGGCCTGTCGCTGAACCTGGCGGTGACCGTACGCAACCCGGTCTCCGGCCATGATCACTTCGCCCGTGTGAAGGTCCCGCCGATCCTGTCGCGCTTCCTGGAGGCCAGCCCGCAGCGGTACGTCCCCCTGGAGGACGTCATAGCCGCGCACCTGGAGGAGCTGTTCCCGGGCATGGAGGTCATGGACTTCCACATGTTCCGGGTCACCCGCAACGAGGACCTGGAAGTGGAGGAGGACGACGCGGAGAACCTGCTCCAGGCCCTGGAGAAGGAGCTGCTGCGCCGCCGCTTCGGCCCGCCGGTGCGGCTGGAGGTCGAGGAGTCGATCTCGCCGAAAGCGCTGGACACCCTGGTCCACGAGCTGAAGATCGAGGACGCCGAGGTCTACCCGCTGCCCGGCCCGCTGGACCTGACCGGGCTGTTCGCGGTGGGCTCGCAGGACCGGCCGGAGCTGAAGTACCAGAAGTTCGTGGCGGGCACCCACCGCGATCTGGCCGAGGTGGAGTCCTCGCACGCGGCGGACGTCTTCGCGGCGATGCGCGAGCGGGACATCCTGCTGCACCACCCGTACGACAGCTTCTCCACCTCCGTGCAGGCCTTCCTGGAGCAGGCCGCCGCCGACCCCAACGTGCTGGCGATCAAGCAGACCCTCTACCGCACCTCGGGTGACTCGCCGATCGTCGACGCCCTGGTGGACGCCGCCGAGTCCGGCAAGCAGGTGCTGGTCCTGGTGGAGATCAAGGCCCGCTTCGACGAGCAGGCCAACATCAAGTGGGCCCGCAAGCTGGAGGAGGCCGGCTGCCATGTCGTCTACGGCCTGGTCGGCCTCAAGACGCACTGCAAGCTGTCGCTGGTGGTCCGCCAGGAGGGCGACACCCTGCGCCGCTACAGCCATGTCGGCACCGGCAACTACCACCCCAAGACCGCCCGCCTCTACGAGGACCTGGGCCTGCTCACCGCCGACCCGCAGGTCGGCGCGGACCTGTCCCACCTGTTCAACCGGCTGTCGGGCTACTCGCGCCGGGAGACGTACAACCGGCTGCTGGTCGCCCCGCGCAATCTCCGGGACGGGCTGATCGTCCGGATCATGAAGGAGATCGAGCACCAGCGGGCGGGCCGCACCGCGTACGTCCGGATCAAGGTCAACTCGATCGTCGACGAGGCGCTGATCGACGCGCTGTACCGGGCCTCGCAGGCCGGGGTGGCCGTCGACATCTGGGTGCGCGGCATCTGCGCGGTGCGCCCGGGTGTGGTCGGCCTCTCGGAGAACGTCCGGGTGCGCAGTGTGCTGGGCCGGTTCCTGGAGCACTCGCGGATCTTCGTCTTCGGCAACGGAGGCGAGCCGGAGGTGTGGTTCGGCAGCGCCGACATGATGCACCGCAACCTGGACCGCCGCATCGAGGCGATGGTCCGGGTCGCCGATCCCGCTCACCGCACGACCCTCAACCGGCTACTGGAGATCGGGACTTCGGATACCACCTCGTCCTGGCACCTCGGCCCGGACGGTAACTGGACGCGGCACAGCACCGACGCCGACGGCCGTCCGCTGCAGAACGTCCAGGAGATGCTCATCGACGCCCGGAGGCGCCGGCGTGGCCCAGCGACACCGTGACACTGCGTTTGCCCAGGCAACGGACCCGCGTGCCGAGCCGCCGGTAACCGGCTGCGACGGCACGGCCGGGGACGTGCTGGCAGGCTATCTGCGCGAACAGGCGACCACCTTCCTGCGCGCCCTCACCCAGGGTGAGGGCGACGGGGGCAGCGGGGGCGCGCCCGGCACCCCGGACGCGGCCCACCAGCTGCGCCGGTCCGCCCGCCGGATCGGCTCCGCCCTGCACACGTACGGCCCGCTCACCGACACCGCGTGGTCGGAGCCGCTGCGGGCCGAGCTGGGCTGGCTGGCCTCCTCGCTGGCCCGCGAGTACCAGCACTCGGCGCGGCTGGCCCGTCTGCTGTCGGCGCTGCACCGGCTCTCCTCCGCCGAGGTGGAGGACGAGCCGGCCCTGGTGCCCGCCCAGCCGGGCCCGCCCCCGCCCGCGCCGGGCGGCGGCCCGCTCGCCGTGGGCGGCGCCCGCGCCGGGGCGCTGCTGGAGCGCCAGCTGACCCTGGCCCGCACCCGGGCGCACTCCGCGGCCCTGCAGGCGATGGGCTCCTCCCGTTTCCACGCGGTCGCCGACGCGGTCGCGGTGCTGGCCTCCGAGGTGTCCCTGACGGCCGCCGCCGAAGCCCCGGCGGACCAGACGCTGACCGCGCTGACCGAGCGCGCCCACGCCCGGCTCGCCGAGGCGGCCGGGGCACTGCCGCTGGCCCGGGCCGGCCAGCCGTACAACGGCGACACCCTGCGGGCCGCCCTCGCCGCCGACCTGCCCGCCGAGCGGCAGGACGCCCCCTGGCACCGGGTACGGATCCTGCTGCGGCTCAGCCGCTACGCCCGCGAGGTGTTCCCGTACGACGACGGGGAGCCCGAGACCCGTCCTGCCTCTCTGGCCCGCGTACTGGAGCAGCACCGCGAGGCCGCCGAGGCCGCCGAGGCGGTGACCGCCGCCGCCCGCACCCCGCGGATCGCCCCGGCCACCGCCTACGCGCTCGGCGTGCTCCACGCGGACCAGCGGCAGGAGGTCGAGCAGGCCCGTTTCGCCTTCGTCCATCTGTGGATGCGCGCGTAGGGCCTGTCCGGGCGGTCACGAACGGCCCCTTCGCCGTCTGGCACGGCACCTCGCCGCGTTGCCGAAACGCCCACAGGAAACCACCCTGCGGGCATTCCGGCGCCTTGCGAAGCACCGCACCAGACGACGCCTGGACCGCCCATGATCCCCCGGACAGGCCCTAGTCTCGAAAGAGGACCGGACCGAGGGGAGATGCCGTCATCGACACCAGGATCACCCCCATCCTCGCCGCGGGCGCCGTCCTGTGGCGCCGCTCCCCCGTGGACGGCGCGGTGGAGCTCGTGCTGGTCCACCGCCCGCGCTACGACGACTGGTCGCTGCCCAAGGGCAAGCTGAAACGCGGCGAGGACGCGGCCGCCGCCGCGGTGCGCGAGGTGAAGGAGGAGACCGGCCAGGATTGCGTCCTCGGCGTGCGGCTCCCCTCCTCGTACTACGTGGTCGACGGACGGCCGAAGCACGTCCGCTACTGGGCTGCCGAGGCGACCGGCGGTTCCTTCGTCCCGAACGACGAGGTCGACCGGGTGATCTGGCTGCCGGTGACCGCCGCCCGACACCGGCTGACCCACGAGCGTGATCGTCCGCTGATCGACGCGTTTGTCCGGCATTCTGGACATTCCACCCGCTGAGGCGGTCCTTCCGGCTGGGCCACCGCACTGATATGCGAGGTTCACCTTCCGTTAACCCCGATCCGTCGGTCGCTTCACCTCATCTGCCTAATTTCGGCCGTACCGGTGGGTGAGCAACACGACCTGCGGGTGGATGCAGAACCCCTTATACCTCCGCTTCGCCATCCAGGCGGGCTTCAGGAAGGAAACACCGAAGGTGAAGCTTCAGCGTAAGAGTGGCGTACGTGCCCTGACCGTCGGCGCGGTCGCGATCTCCGGCGCGCTGCTCCTCACGGCGTGTGGCTCGGACGACAACGCGAGCAGCGGCTCGAGCAGCTCGTCGTCCGCCTCGTCCTCCGGCAGCATCAAGTGTGCGGACAAGGCCGGCCAGATCCTCGCCTCCGGTTCCTCCGCCCAGCAGAACGCGATCGACCTGTGGGTGCAGAAGTACCAGGCCGCCTGCTCCGGCACGACGATCAACTACAAGGCCTCGTCCTCCGGTGAAGGCATCATCGACTTCACCCAGGGCACCGACGCCTTCGCCGGCTCCGACTCCCCGCTGAAGCCCGAAGAGGTCACCGGGTCCAAGGCCGTCTGCACCGGCGGCACCGGCATCTCCATCCCGATGGTCGGCGGCCCGATCGCGATCGGCTACAACCTCTCCGGTGTGGACAACCTGGTCCTGGACGCCTCCACCATCGGCAACATCTTCAACTCGAAGATCACCTACTGGGACGACGCGGCCATCAAGGCCCTGAACGACGGCGTCACCCTGCCGCACACCAAGATCCAGGCCTTCCACCGCCAGGACGAGTCCGGCACCACGGACAACCTCACCAAGTACCTGAGCGGCGCCGCCCCCAAGGCGTGGCCGTACGAGCACGCCAAGGCCTTCGCGGGCAAGGGCGGCCAGTCCGCCGCCAAGTCCGCCGGTGTCGCGGCCCAGGTCAAGCAGACCAACGGCTCGATCGGCTACTTCGAGGTCTCCTACGCGACCGCGAACAGCATCAAGACGGCCAAGATCAACACCGGCGCCTCCGCCCCGGTCGAGGCCACCGCCGCCAACGCCTCCGCGGGCATCGCCCAGGGCAAGGTCGTCGGCACCGGCGCGGACCTGTCCCTGGACCTGTCCTCCGCGTACGTCACCAAGGCCGACAACGCCTACCCGATCGTCCTGGTGACCTACGAGATCGCCTGCGACAAGGGCAACAAGGCCGCCACCCTGCCGGTCGTCAAGTCCTTCCTGACCTACATCGCCAGCGAGGAGGGCCAGGCGCTGCTCCCCGACGCCGGCTACGCCCCGCTGCCCGCCGAGATCGCCACGAAGGTCCGCGCGACCGTCGCCGCCCTCGCCTGATCGAGTAGTTGGCGGGGGCCGCGTAACACCCGTTACGGGGCCCCCGCCACCATCCGGTGCACCGCCGCCGGGGGAGCCATCCCCCACCCAGACCGGAGAAACCCCCCATGGACATAACCACACAGTCTCCAGCTCCCCCGCCACCGGTAGAGAAGGCCGCCGGGGGCACTGTCACGCGCCCGGGCGACAAGATCTTCTCGGGCCTCTCTCGTGGATCCGGCATCCTGCTGCTGGTGATCATGGCCGCCATAGCGCTCTTCCTCACCGTGCGCGCGGTCAACGCCATCTCCAAGGACCACGGCAACTTCCTGACCACCTTCGAGTGGAACGCCAGCGCCACCCCGCCGGTCTTCGGCATCGCCGTCCTTGCCTACGGCACCGTGGTCAGCTCGATCATCGCGCTGATCCTCGCGGTCCCGGTCTCGGTCGGCATCGCGCTGTTCATCTCGCACTACGCGCCGCGCAGGCTCGCCACCCCGATCTCCTTCGTGATCGACCTGCTCGCGGCCGTCCCCAGCATCATCTACGGCCTGTGGGGCGCCCTGTTCCTGGTGCCGCACCTGGTCGGCCTCAACAAGTGGCTGGACGAGTACCTCGGCTGGACCGTGGTCTTCAAGTCCTCCAACCCCGAAGCCGCGCGGTCGCTTTTCACCGTGGGCATCCTGCTGGCGATCATGATCCTGCCGATCATCACCAACGTCAGCCGTGAGGTCTTCAACCAGGTCCCGCGGATGCACGAGGAAGCCGCACTGGCCCTGGGCGCCACCCGCTGGGAGACCATCCGCCTGTCGGTGCTGCCCTTCGCCCGGTCCGGCATCATCTCCGCCACGATGCTCGGCCTCGGCCGCGCCCTCGGCGAGACGATGGCCGTCGCCACCGTGCTGTCCGCCTCGCCGATCCTGTCGATCCACATCCTGGACCCGGTCGGCGGCACCTTCTCGCAGAACATCGTCGCCAAGTTCGGCGAGGCCGACGAGTTCGGCCGTGACGCGCTGATCGCCTCCGGTCTCGTCCTGTTCGTCATCACCCTGCTGGTGAACGGCGCCGCTCGCGCGATCATCGCCCGCCGCAAGGAGTACTCGGGGGCCAACGCATGAGCAACCTCGTCATGGACAAGGCTCCGGCCGCCTCCGTACCGCAGCGGCCCCTGGCCCAGGCCCGGCTGCCCCGCTGGGCGCCGGCCGGCATCGCCGCCGCCTCGATCGCGGTCGGCGTCGGCATCGGCCTGGGCGCCGGTCTGGACAGCAAGGTCCAGTGGGGCCTGATCGCCCTCATCGTCTTCATCGTCGGTACGTACGGGCTGGCCGCCCGTGTCGAGGGCACCCGCCAGGCCAAGGACCGGATCGCCACCAGCCTGGTCTGGTCGTGTTTCGTGCTGGCGGCGCTGCCGCTCTACTCGCTGCTCGTCACCACGATCGCCAAGGGCCTCACGGTCCTCGACGGCAACTTCCTGAGCCACTCGATGAACGGGGTGCTGACTCTCTACCCCGGCGGCGGTGTCTACCACGCCATCATCGGCACCCTGGAGCAGGTTCTCATCGCCACGATCATCGCCGCCCCGATCGGCCTGCTCACCGCGGTCTACCTGGTCGAGTACGGCAAGGGCAGGCTCGCCAAGGTCGTCACCTTCTTCGTCGACGTCATGACGGGCATCCCGTCGATCGTCGCCGGTCTGTTCATCCTGACGCTGTGGATCCTCATGCTCGGCTTCGGCTACTCCGGCTTCGCCGGCTCGCTGGCCCTGGCGATCCTGATGATGCCGGTCGTCGTGCGCTCGACCGAGGAAATGCTCAAGCTCGTCCCCAACGAGCTGCGCGAGGCCTCACTGGCGCTCGGCGTTCCCAAATGGCGCACAATCATGAAGGTGGTCCTCCCCACCGCGATCGGCGGCATCACGACGGGCGTCATGCTCGCCGTCGCCCGTATCGCGGGTGAGAGCGCCCCCATCGCGCTGCTGGTCTTCGGCAGCGCCCAGATCAACAGCAACCCGTTCGACGGCCCGCAGGCCTCACTGCCGTTCTACATCTTCCAGCAGTACCAGAACGGCAACCAGCCGAGCTACGACCGGGCGTGGGCGGCGGCCCTCGTACTGATCGCCTTCGTGATGATCCTGAACATGGCGGCCCGCGGCATCGCCCGCTGGAAGGCCCCCAAGACCGGTCGCTGACGCGACCTCCTCAGCAGCAGCGACCCGATTGAGAGCAGCACCATGGCCAAGCGAATCGACGTAAGCGGACTGTCCGCCTACTACAGCGCCCACAAAGCGATCGACGACATCTCCATGACCGTCGAGCCCCGCACCGTCACCGCCTTCATCGGCCCCTCCGGCTGCGGCAAGTCCACCTTCCTGCGGACGCTGAACCGCATGCACGAGGTCACCCCCGGCGGCCGCGTCGAGGGCAAGGTCCTCCTGGACGACGAGAACCTCTACGGCGCCGGCATCGACCCCGTCGCGGTGCGCCGCACCGTCGGCATGGTCTTCCAGCGCCCGAACCCGTTCCCCACGATGTCGATCTACGACAACGTGGCGGCGGGCCTCAAGCTCAACGGCGTCAAGAAGAAGCGCGACCTCGACACCATCGTGGAGAAGTCCCTCCAGGGCGCCAACCTCTGGAACGAGGTCAAGGACCGCCTCAACAAGCCCGGCTCCGGCCTCTCCGGCGGCCAGCAGCAGCGTCTGTGCATCGCCCGCGCGATCGCGGTCGAGCCGCAGGTGCTCCTGATGGACGAGCCCTGCTCCGCGCTCGACCCGATCTCCACCCTCGCCATCGAGGACCTGATCGGTGAGCTCAAGGAGCGCTTCACGATCGTCATCGTGACGCACAACATGCAGCAGGCAGCGCGCGTCTCCGACCGCACCGCCTTCTTCAACCTCTCCGCCGTCGGCCAGCCCGGCAAGCTCATCGAGATCGACGACACCGAGCGGATATTCTCCAACCCCTCCGTCCAGGCCACCGAGGACTACATCTCCGGCCGCTTCGGATAAGACGGTTCGGGGATAAGACGTCCTGCGGTGCTGCATGGCGGTGCCACCGCAAGGCGAAGGGCCCGCCCCCGGCAAGGGGGCGGGCCCACATTCGTTCTCAGCCGAAGAGCAGGTGCGTGATCCCGTAGACCAGCGCGGCCACACAGCCCGCCGCCGGCATCGTGATGAACCACCCCATGACGATGTTCTTCGCGACCCCCCACCGCACGGCGTTCACCCGCTTCGTCGCGCCCACGCCCATGATCGCCGACGTGATGACATGCGTGGTGGAGATCGGCGCCTTGAAGACGTACGACGTCACGTAGAGGATCGACGACGCCGTGGCCTCCGCCGCGAAGCCCTGCGGAGGGTCGAGCTCGATGATCTTGCGTCCCAGTGTCCGCATGATCCGCCAGCCGCCCGCGTACGTACCCAGCGACAGCATCGCCGCGCACGCGAACCTGACCCAGACCGGAATGCCGTCGCCCTGCTGGACGCCGCCGATGGTGAGCGCCATGACGACGATGCCCATCGTCTTCTGCGCGTCCTGCAGACCGTGTCCGAGGGCCATCGCCGCCGCCGAGACGGTCTGGGCGATACGGAAGCCGCGCTTGGCCTTGTGCGGGTTGGAGCGGCGGAAGATCCACATCACGGCGACCATCACCAGATAGCCGACGACCAGGCCGACGACCGGCGAGATGATCATCGGGAGCACGATCTTGTCCAGGACGCCCTGCCAGAAGACCGTGCTGGAGCCGGCCAGTGCCGCGCCCACCATGCCGCCGAAAAGCGCGTGGCTGGAACTCGACGGTAGACCGAAGTACCAGGTCGCCAGATTCCAGACAATTGCCCCGATGAGCGCGGAGAACAGGATGATCATGCCCTGCTTGCCGTCCGGGGTCTCGATGATCCCCTTGCTGACGGTGTGCGCGACCCCGCCGCCCGCGAAGGCGCCCAGCAGGTTCATCACGGCGGCCATGGCGAGCGCGGCGCGCGGGGTCAGCGCGCGGGTGGACACCGAGGTCGCGATCGCGTTCGCGGAGTCGTGGAAGCCGTTGGTGTACGTGAAGAAGAGCGCGACGCCGATGACGACGACGAGTGCGAAGGTGTCCACCTGGGTCAGGACTCCTTGACCGCGATGGTCTCCACCGTGTTGGCGACCTTCTCGAAGGCGTCGGCGGCCTCTTCCAGCACATCCACGATCTGCTTCAGCTTGAGCACTTCCATGGCGTCGTACTTGCCGTTGAACAGGTGCGCGAGCAGCTTGCGGTGGATCTGGTCCGCCTGGTTCTCCAGCCGGTTGACCTCGATCCAGTACTCGGTGAGGTCGGTCATCGTGCGCAGATTGGGCATCGCCTCGGCGGTCAGCTCGGCCGCCCGCGCCAGCACCTCGATCTGCTGCTCGACGCCCTTGGGCAGCTCCTCGACCTGGTACAGCACCACCAGGTCGACGGCCTCCTCCATGAAGTCCATGATGTCGTCGAGGTTGGAGGCGAGGGAGTAGATGTCCTCGCGGTCGAACGGCGTGATGAAGGAGGAGTTCAGCTGGTGGAAGATCGCATGTGTCGCGTCGTCCCCCGCGTGCTCCGCCGCCCGCATCCGCTCCGCGATCTCGGTCCGCGTGGCAGAGTCGGCTCCGAGCAGTTCCATGAGGAGCTTCGACCCTGTGACGATGTTGTCCGCCGACGCGGCGAACATGTCATAGAAGCTCGTCTCCCTGGGGGTCAGACGAAAGCGCACGTGAGGTCCTCGGCTACTGGCTACATACGGGTGTCGGTCGCAATTGATGCTAAGTGCATCATCCGGCCATATCTAACCGGCGTCCACAGTGTCGCTCATCGCCCGACGGCTTCCCTACCGGGGCCACCTCGCACAATGGGACGAATTCGGTACGATATACCCGGCAGGGGTATACCGGGGCAGGAAGGGCGGGCACCATGACGGTCACCAGCCATGGCACCAACCATGGACCGCACGGTTACAGCAAACAGAAGGACCAGCACCTGAAGCGGCTGCGCCGCATCGAGGGGCAGATCCGGGGCCTCCAGCGCATGGTCGAGGAGGATGTCTACTGCATCGACATCCTTACCCAGGTCTCCGCCGGTACAAAGGCCCTGCAGTCCTTCGCTCTCCAACTCTTGGAGGAACACCTGCGGCACTGCGTCGCCGACGCGGCCAGCCAGGGCGGCCCGGACGCGGACGACAAGGTGGCCGAGGCCACAGCCGCGATAGCCCGGCTGCTACGAACCTGACACGCGCTCCGGCCGGTGCTGGGCCGGACGCTCCACCTTGAGCACCTCGTCGATGCGGGCGGCGCTCAGCCGCTCCTCGACCGCGGCGGAGGCCGCGATCATCAGCTCGCCGCACAACTCGATCTCCGCGAGGGCCACGTGGTCCTGATCCCGGTCCAGGTCCCGTTCCTGCTCCAGCAACGCCACGCGCACCACCTCCTCCTCCGAGCCCAGAGTAGGCAGCGCGGCACAAACCGTGCATGACACGGACGGGCCATTTCCGGGTGGTCTACGCCTGCGGGGTGGGCGCAGAAACGATCTTTCCGCGGTAGATGTCGCCGGCCTCCGGCAGCACGACGCTCACCGGTGACCCGAAGCCGTGGAAGGAGACGACCGACACCACCTCGGCGTTGTCGGTGAAGGTGAAGCACTGCCGCAGCCGGCGGAGCCGCCCCTGCTCGTCCACATACGCCTCGAACGGCACCCGCGTCACGGAGAACCCTTTCGCCGCCGCCCCCAGCGACCCCCGCGAGGCCGCCGACGCGGCCTTCGCCGCCCGCACGATGTCCGTCACCCCCCGGTAGTGCCGCACCCTGACGCCGGCGATCGTCTCCTGCCCGGCATACGTCACCCCGCGCGCCCCCCGCAGCAGCTCGGCCGCCGCCAGCGGGTCCGTGACCCCGCCCGTCACCAGATTCCCGTCGGCCAGGCGGGCCGTGTCCAGCCGCACCCACTTGTCGGCGGGCACCCCCTCGCCGCGGTTCTTCATGTACAGCGCCGCGGGCGTCAGCAGCTCCGTGATCGGCTGGTGCTCCGGCTCCCCGGCCGCGTCCGCCGGCAGCGTCACCTCCACGCTGCCCCGGCGCCGCGCGAAGTCATAGCCCCCGGTCCCGGTGATCGAGACCTTCGTCCCGCCACTGGCCATCTCCATCGACGTCACGACCTGTGAGCTGCCGTAACGCACCAGCACATCCGACGCCCGCCGCATCGTCTCCGCCCCGTCCGGCTCCGCCGCCTGCCCGCTCCCCGAGCATCCCGCCAGACCGAACACCAGCGCCGTGGCGGCTGCGGCCGCGCCTGCCCGCTGCCCCATCTGCGCCAACCCCCTGCCCCTTGAGCCTCGTTCGGCATAACGACGCTCCCCGGCCTCCGTCACGCTGCGGCCGCCGGTACCGTTGGCCCTGTGCTCGACCAGCCCCCCACGGCCCACCGCACGACGACCGTCGAAAAGGGCCCCTTCACGCACGCCACCTGCACCTGCGGCTGGCGAGGCCCCGCCCGCCGCGCCCGCGACCGGGCCCGGCGCGACGCGGTCGACCACAGCCCGTCCGGCGCCTGAACCACGCGGCAGCCAAGCGGCGACTAAGCGGCGAGGTCCTTGTCGTAGGCCACCGGCTCCGGGAAGGGCTCACCGCTCGTCCGGCGCTTCACGGGGGCCCGTACGAGCCAGCCCGCACCGGAGCCGCCGACGGCCGTCACGAGCGGCGTGAGGAGGGCCATCGCCAGCGGGGCCAGCAGCAGGGCCACGGCCGTCCCGAGCGCGAATCCGCCCACCACATCGGTCGGGTAGTGCACGCCCATGTATACGCGGCAGAAACCCTCCGCCACAGCGACCACCAGGGCCACAGCGCCCACACGCCGGC
>Ga0307517_10002218_pt1 | contig 31378 bp, 6 predicted proteins | sample 23_EM_MG_FD_194515 | JGI IMG/M metagenome (GOLD analysis project Ga0307517, IMG submission 194515) | Populus trichocarpa ectomycorrhiza microbial communities from riparian zone in the Pacific Northwest, United States - 23_EM | ecosystem: Host-associated > Plants > Roots > Unclassified | place... | reverse complement strand
TATATATATATATATATATATATATATGAAGGATCTTGATATCAAAATTGTTGGTCTAAATTGCTTTTAACTTTCATAAATGAAAAAAAAAACCTTCAAACTTTTATGGTTCATGATATAGAAAAATAAAATAAATCTATGATTGAAATATATAGAAATAGTTATGGAAGACATCATACATAGTTACATACACCCACTTTCCTTGAGTTTTCCCTCTTGATCTTTCCTCAAATCAAGTAGTGACAGTACCAGCCTCCATCTTTTTCTATCAGAAATCAGCTTTGCTTCATGTTTGAGATTAATTATATACAATTATTTCCACAACAAGAGGTTAGTGTACATGTCATTGTCGGTGTTGGTTACCCTTAAAGTCATGAGTCCACCCAGATAATCAGCTCATAATCATGTATGTGCACATGAAGGGATAGATGCCACCATTTCAAGTAGCCTTTTATTAATTTTATTTTCCTTCACGATGATCAGGAAGCCTTTCGCATTTCCTCATACCTCCTAGATACAATTTATTATTATTATTATTATTGCTATTATATTTAATCAATATTTTATTGTTGGTAAGCTCCTCTTTACACCTCGTCTGCCTTTGTCATGGATTACACTCACCAAGAGGATTATTATAAGTTCTTTTTTAATAACAAGTTCACAGATCATCATTCCCTACCCTCATCAATATTGTACCAAATTTATTTAACTTATGCTAGCATATCTCATGTCATAGCATATTTAACTTAAGCTAGCAATAAGATTTATGCGGTTAGATAATAGATTAATTATTTAGTTATAATAATTTAATTCATTATTTCTAGTCAAAATATCTTGTAACTTGATGCGGAAAATCTAGTTGGCTAGTAGCTAATTCTTTTTTTTTTTTTTTTTTGATTTACGTGAGGTGTCCGGGCCAGCTTACGCGCACCACGATTATTCCCCACGGCCCACTGGACATCCTGCAAGCCCAGGAGCAGGTAAGGCACCGCGGGGATGACAGACGTGCACATAGAGGGTCGAACCCGGGACGGGGGCGGAACAAGTCACACGATTGACCACAGCAGCTAGACCCTCAAGTGAGCTAGTAGCTAATTCTTGATAAGCTGGGATGACTCCCCTAAAAAGAAGTCTATGCCGTTGTGCTTTCTTCTATAAGGAGCCTATAACGTTGGGTTATTAATTCTTCTAGGATGAGCATATGAAGTTGAACTCTTTCTTTGGAAGGAGACCATGACATTAGAATCGGGCTCTTCCTTTAGAGTGAGCCTATGATTTTGAGCTCTTTCCCTATGAATTTTGCATTTAGATTAATAAGATAATGTGTTGGCTACTAAAAAGTAAATTTTAATAGTGTTGTAAGAAAAAAACGTGAAGTGATATTATTAGAGCAGTAATCTATAGCGTGTTTCGATCCATTGTTATCGCTAATATACCAAGTTTCGAGAAAGATGTAATTTTTACATAATGTTACACACATAAATATTTGATCGAGGAGAAAGATTGTTCACCACTTGCTTTGTTCTTTTTAGGGTTTAATTTCAGTCTCCTTTCAACGATTTTCATGTCAATGCACATTATTATTGCTTACATTAAAGAGCAATCAAACAAGATCATAAGTAGACAAAATATCATAGCTGGATAAAAATGAAGTTCGATCAGCTAACATTTAGATTTGGCTTAACTACACTTCAAGACAAAATATTTGGTTTGGAGTTTAGACTTTGCTGCTGTTTGGGATTGTGTTTTAGATAATATATGGGAGCGATACGTTTCTTTAAGAAAAAAAGGGCCTTAGGAGCCACCGAAAGATAAATACAACCATCAGCCCAGCCCTAGTCTTTCACGCGGTGAGGTTGATTCGAGTGTGTTTGGTATTGCGGTAGCTGTTGTGGTTGTGATTTGAAAAAAATTATTTTATAAAAAGTACTTTTAGTTCAGGTTGGTTTGAAAAAATAGGTGTTTGGTTAAAACTGTGGTTGAAATTGAGGTTGAACAAAAGATAGTTTAATGTATTTGGTTAATAATGCTTTTGAAATTGAGGTTATAAAATAATTTTAAAAAATATATATTAATATTGATGGTTTTTAATTTAAATATTGTAGATTTAACTATTATTATTGCATCATGAAATAAATAATACTTTATATAAAATATTTTTTATTAGTCCATTAAACTATCTACATTTCCATCACGTATGAAATACATCCGACAAGGACTATAATTTTTTTGATTTCTTAAGCACGCAACAACATCAGGTAAAATATAATCAAGAACAAAATTGGGATAGCGATCAAATTCTGCAAATGCTATGTCATCAAGCGATCTCTGTCTTATTTATGTAGTGTCATTGAATAATGTTAAACACTAGTTTTTCGAATAAAACACAATTAAAAAATAAAAAATAATTTTTATTTTTTATTTTACTGGGTCGGATCCGGTTCAATGTATTTTGAACTTTGGATTGGACCCGGTCCGACCGGAACCAGTTCGACCGGAACAGCATGCCACACTGTTCATCTTGCGCAGTGTTCATAGAATGAATTAATTACCATGAACAGTGTAGCATGCTACATTGTTCATGCTAATTAACAGTGTAGCAACGAGAGGCAGGAACACAAAAAGCATGAGAGAGGCAGGAACGCAGCGAGAAGCATGAAATTTCAGCTTCAACAAAACAGTGTTCTAAACGCAGATAATGATAGGGCCCACATATAAAAATTACAGCTGATTTTATAACCAAATACTTCAATACAACTGTTACACACTAAACGCAACCACAAATGCTTAGCCAAACGGCCTTCTCCCGCTGTTCTCTGATTGTCTAGTACATGATTATATAGAGTTATAAATATATTTTTTAATATTTTATTTTTTTAAATAAAAAAAAATTATATCTATAATTAATAACATAAATTAAAAAATATATGAACTAATAAACAAAAAAAAAATATTATCATACTAACTAAAAACTAAATATCTCTACACAGTTGTTCTCTCTACTGTCCAGTACAAGGCTATACAGAGTTATGAATATATTTTTCAATATTTTAATTAAAAAATTATATTTATAATTAATAATATAAATTAAAAAATATATGAACCGATAAAAAAAAATATTGTCATACTAAAAACTAAAATGGGTAGATAATCTTTCTTGTAAAAAATAGAAGATATCTACGCATGAAAATATTTCCTTTTATTTTATATGTTTTTTTTAATTTATCTTAGATATTAATTCTGATCATTATATATAAATAATTTTTGTTTTTATAAACATCATACAAATACAAATTATTTAAAAAAAAATAACAAGATTTTTTTTAAAGATAAATTACAATAATCTCTTTGAAGTATTATTAATTTTTTAAACAATTCAAAATATTAATTTTCATTTAAAAAAATTAATTTAAAATAAAAAAAAAGTCAGGCGCTGATTGTCCTAGCAAAAATAAAAAACTCAGATGTGCTTAGTTTTTTTTTTTTATATATAATTTTAACAGATGACATGTCATCCATCTTCACAAATAACAAGTTGTGGTTGAAGCATTGTTTGATTTTTTTTGGTGACTAGAAAATCAAGGTCTGAGTTTTTGAATATAAAATACCAATTTTTCAACTTATATTTTTTTTCTAAAAAAATCTAAAATTAAAATCTTAGAAATCTCAACAAAGGATTTTTAAACTCTAAGACACCTTATAACCAATTCATACACCGAAAATAAAATTGAACTAAAATAAAAATCACAGTTCTTAACCTGGTTTTTCTTACTTTTTAAAGGACAAAACAAAACCATTTTTTTTAACTTTTCTTTTTAAAACAAACTCATTAATACAAAATCAGTTTTTTTTCTCCATCCAAGCACTTTCTCATTTTGAAGTTTTTCTTGAAACTTGAGTAAAAAAATGAACTTTTTCTTGCTTTTTTTAAAAAATAGCTCCTTTTAATTTGATTTTGAAACCTGTTTTTTTTTTTAACCATAACCTAAAATTATATTATGTAAAATCAAGCTTTAATTTAACATTGAAATATTCTACATCACATTAAACAAGCAAGAATATCCAAATTAAAACAAGTTCCAACACATAAAACCTTGTTAACATAATTTAAAAGGATAAAATTGTAAAGAAATACAATTCAATGATTCAAAGTGTAAAAAAATAAATTTAGAGACCAAGAAAGAAAAAATTAAGTGACTATAAATAGTGGTATGAACAACGAAATAGGAGTGACTGCATAGTAAATCTAAAATAAAGTATCCAAATGTTTTAGCGATGTTGAATAATTCAATGAAACGAATTGATTAGGTAAGAAAAAGAAAAAACCTTGATGTGGTTGCAATCCTCGGAGACCAACCAACCCCACCATCCGTAAAGATAAAAAACCAAGAGCCATATATATTCAACCATCTAGGTAGATTGGTGAAAAAAGATTAGGATTAAGAGATTTATTTTTTTTATGATTTTAGATTTGAGTTCTGTGATTGCTAATATAATGGCTATTGAAGACTTACGTGATCGTTAACTTCAGGACCCATAAGATTAGTTGAGGTACACACAAGCTGACTCAGACACTCACATTAATAATAATAATAAAAAAGCCATATATATTCACATTTAAACTTCTAATAATGCCTTTCTTTCTCCCGAAATTAATGGCTTTGATTTCAATCCATAATCTTCTAAAATCAGTATAAGATTAAACAATATACTTGATATAAAGAAAACTTGATCAATATTCTCATGGAAAAGTTTTTTTTTTAAGGAAAGCTTACCTTAAAATGAAAACTATTTTCAATGGGGAGATAAAGACCTACGACAACTACAATGGAAGAAAGGGGTAATAAATGCACCCATTTTGGCGAAATATAAATTCTAATTTAAATTTCAATGATCAAAGATTTAAAATCTACAAGTTAATGGGTCGTTTGGATTTTTCTGAAATTCATAGATAATTTTCACTATAAAGAAATTCAATGGTTTGGTTTTGATAAACATGATTTATCATGTAACTCCTAATTTAATGAGATCCAAATCCATGTATTTTTTTTAAATAAAATCAACTAATTTTAAAATAAAAAAATATTTAATTAAGCATATAGAGAATAGGAAAAAATTAAGTTGTAAATGGATTTTAAAACTTATAGAATATCTTGGTGTGCTTCTTATTACATGCAAGTTGTTACTTATATATTTTTTGAAATCAAATCACATACCGAATTAAATTCAATTCTTAAGTAGATTTGAATTCAATTGATAATCTATTATAATTTTTATTTTTGAAATAATATACTATATCATAAAATTAAATTCAATTAAACTATTTGAAATATATGCGAAAATAAATTGAATTAACAATTTTGACTATTCTACCCTTAATTTAAAAAACACTTTTATTACATAAATCTTTTTTTTATTACAAGAACCTTATATTTATTTAAAATATAAATATTAAAAGGAAGTATTCAGCTATGCATAAGGCCAATCAATCAAACATGACATTTGCAACTTTCACATTTCTGCATTGGAAAGAAATAAATACCTACCTTCTTCTATGTTTACAGAGCCACTTTCATATAATTTCATTTATTGGGTTTTCTGAAACACATACACACAACAAAAATAATAAATTTAAAATTTGTTAAGAGTCTCGAGGATTTCATTAGACAAATCTAGAGTTGTTTAGAGTTTATACAAAGATTACCTGAAGATTAAATATTTTTTTTAACTTTGAGTATTTTCTTCAAGGCTAAGTTGTGTTCTTTTTCACTTTGAGTATTTTCTTCAAGGGTAGGTTGTTGCAAACCACATGCCGTCAAAATATCCATTCTCTAACGGTAATTCACACGAACCACCATTGAGAAATCTCCTAAATGTTTTTTAGGAGAGAGTGATTGTTACGCATTCAAGTGCTAACTCTTTTCTTTTGTGTCTTAGGTGTTTCTGCTATATATACTCTACTCACCTTAAAAATAAAATGCATAACATTCTATTTATAGAAAAATCTAAAAACCTTATAAATAACAAAATATCAACTTGCCCCTTAAATAATATCACATATTATTTTAGGCTAATTTTAGAAATTTATTCAATCAAGTCCTTACTTAATTGTTTCTAGGTCTAAAAGTATAATTCTCTATATTAATTACATCAATTTCTAAAACTTATTTACAATAAAGTCACACTTGAATAATCATCCCATTTTAATTTCTAACCAATAGTTCTTATGTGTGTGACCCCTTATGTTTCCTAATAAGTTAATCTAAATATAAATTATAATCTTAAATAAAATAAGATTAAATAAACTAAATAATTTAATTTATTATCAATTAAAAAATTGATTGATTTATATTTAAATATTAATTACAATTTATTATGATCCTCAAATATTAGAAAAGTCATAAGTGATTTGACTTAACCATTCAGTGACCAGTTTCTTAGTGTAATTATTATCCTTTCATCAAGAATATTTCGATTTAGACATTATAGCATGGAGTATGTCTGCTTTGTTAAATCATTTTAATTCTCAACACTATAGTTATCGATTCTTTGAATAAGATTTGAACTCTTTTTAAATCTCATTTCACCTTGGCCAAGGACTTCACAATCAATACTATTTGAGAATAGATGAAATATTTTTTCTAATTTATTTAGGATGATGAATCCTCTCTTGATTACTCAAATACCTTCATATAGTTTATATTATATCCAATATTTGCTGTTTGTTACCCTTGATTAGGATAACATATGATTATGATTAAAATATAACACTCTCTATATAAGATAACTTAGTTATCTCAAATCTAAGGATCACTTACACAACTATCACGTGAGCCTTTTCATAGACGTAATTGATCTCTCTATATAGAATTCTCTTGTGGGTCAATTCAATGTATATCTTATTCGACAAATATCTACATATTAATTTCAGGTATCCCTTGTACTACAGTTTATGAGAGTAAATATTTTCTTTCATAAAAGAATGAACATAATATGTACCGATCTTAACAACTCTAATTAATAGCCAGTCTTAATATAACATTAATCATAAATATTTAGAAACAATACTTTGTTACAATAGAAATCTCATAATTATAACAAATTTATAATTTTTCGTGCAAAATATTTTTGTTCCAAGAACTTTATATTTACTATATATTCATTAATCAAATGTAAATAAATATTAAAGATAAAAAACTTTAATAATAATAAATATATTTTAACAAATAAAATCAACGCTATATGTAATAAATAAATAATTTATAATTACTATTTTCTCCATGGTGGGGCACACATAATTTAATCGCAAAATCAGATGCACGGTGTAAATATTAACATAAGACAATAAAAAGACTTTGAACCTACAAATCCCATCATTGCAAGAAATTCCTAAACTTTTCAATTTTTAACCCACACTCACCAAAGCTCCTACATATATGCTCTCTGAATCTTTTATCTGTCATTTTTAGACGCCTCTTTCATTAACCCATTCACAACAAGCCAGCCAATTCAAAGTCATTTACTAGAATACTAAATAGATCTAGAAGAAACTGTTAACCTATTGGAAGCTTTTGACAATCTAGCTGTGTAAACCCAATTCTCAAATTATTTGTTTATTCATTTATTTTGTTATTTTTTATATTCACCATCTTTTTCATTCACACCGGTTCAAATGGAAGGAGAAATGGCAGCAAATCAACAGACGCCTGCAAGCTGCCCCACGATGCCTGCCGTGACAAAGGCATGAACGCATGGCATTCTCTGGCTTTATGAAAGCCAGAGAAAGGCCATGACAAAGGGGGGAGACCGGAGGAAAAACTGGTGAAAAACCAAGGGAGGATAGAAAAAGAAAAAAACGCGAAAACAAGCCAGAGAGATTGCTGGCCTTCCTTCAGAACTCCAGCTTAGGGGATTCCAATTTCCCCTCTCACCAGAGCACAGGCTCAACACACCAAACACACCAGACGAAGAAAAAGCTAGAGAAAGGGACGAAGGCATAATACAGAGAGACAGCAGGGGAAACGAAGCAAACACAGGGGGGAACCAGAAAACAGAAGGACAAAAAAACCACACAGAGACAAAACGAAAAAAATAGACCAGAACGGAAAGAAAAGGAGAGACAGATACGTGACCGAAACCAGTAGAGAGAGAGAGAGGACAGGGAGCCAGAGAGAAAACTTAAACAACAAAAAAAGAAAAGCAAGAAGAGGCAGAAGAGCAAGAACAGAGGAGAAGACTGTTACATTCATCATAGTAGCACCACCCGATCAGTCAGAGACGATCACTCTCACTTCGTCTTCGTCTCCAGCAGCTACCAGGTAAGTTCTTCCCCGGCTTTACAATTTAATTCACCTTATATTATACTGTTACTTAGAATTTTAATTAGCCCGTTCCTGTAGCAAGCTGTTTTGCCTAGCCTGGTCGGCATGGACCCAACTCAAAAATAAAAAAAAAAGTTAAGGCCGGGCTGGGCCCGGGCTTCAGGCCTAGCCGACCTAATTTGTTTTGGATTAAAGATGTTTTAAAGATGTGTTTGACAAAATAATTCTTTTTATTTTATTCTTTTTTATTTTGATATTTAGCCAAACGAATCTCTTTTTTATATCAGAAAATTATAGAAAAAATTCGTGGACCTTTTTGAATTTATTTGTAGCCCCTTGCATTTTTTTTTATGATTTCACTGTATAATTGATCTATGGTTTTTTATTGTGAAATGCAAATATAGTATGCGATACATACCTGTCTTTTTTTATATAAAAAATAACAAAAAAAATACGTGTGCTTTGTTTTAAATTCAAATTTTACTGGTTTATTCACCAGCGCTAGAGTCAGTAATACTATTTTTTTGTTACATAATATTTACCAACACCAGAGTTGAAAGTCTTCGTATCCAAATAGTTACTGGCGCCAGAGTCAGGAATATTACAAGCAGACCGTCGTTAGCATAATCCAAAAAACTCTTAGCAATCTTAGACAAAATCAGCAATATAGCATACCTCAGGTAAAACGCTTAAGGGTGATAATATCTTCCATTTTGCGTAACCAGTCTCGTACCATATAATCTCTATTGACTAGTTAGGGTTCCTAGTGACCATAATATTAGGTGACGATTCCTTAAATAAAACATTTTTTTTATCTAAGAACGAGATGCCCAAAATTTATTCTTTTCAAGAAATGAATTTTTAAAAGTCATTGCGATGTCGGGTGCGACATAGCCAATACTCTTTCTCACTTCAACCAATTTCTAGAGCCAAAAAACCTGAGGTTTTTGTTGAAGAAAACAATGGTTAAAGAAGGAGAAGGAAGAAAAAAGACATGGTGATGAGATATAATTAATTTGTAGGGTTTTAAGAAGAAAAGAAAGAAGAATATTTTTGGAATATAACTTTTTATTTGGAATTACTATAGTGCTTTTGCTTATTTTCTATAATTTGGATTCCATTTAAAAGTCACAACCTCATTAAGAAAAAAGTAGAGGAGAAGCAAAAAAGCAGTAAACTATGGATGGATCACCACTGGTCTGAAAAAAATGGCAATAAAGAAAGAGAATAATAATTGTCCTGTGTGTTAACTTAACAATTAAGATTATCTTGTATTTCAAGACTAGATTTATATCGCTTTATTCAAATGAAGAGTGACTAGTTTAACATTTGGATGACACTAATAGGAGTGAAGTTGGAGATTTTTCTTTATGGAAAAGATAGGCTGAATGCAAACCCTTGGGAAAAAATATATTATAAATGAGGGAAAACATATACTAACTGAGTAAAGTAAATATTTAACTCATTGGGATGATGATAGATGTGGAAAATTAGAATAAAATGTTTATGTTTGAATTACAAAAAAAAAAAGAATTATGAAGAATAACCAGAAAAAACATAGAAATAAATAAAGGAATAACACAACAACAACAACAATATATTGGTGAAAATCTTGGTTAAAATTGATTACGGTGTGAAGAACCTGAAATAAGTCGTAATTGAGTTTAAGAGTGAAAAAGTAGAATAAAATGTTTAGAAATAAGAAAATGGTCTTAAGAATTAATGGGAAAAAAATTGAATACAATAGATAGAAGGATGAAACAAGAAATTCGTATTTCTAGTGCAAAATCGCCAATCGGATAGTTTTATTCTATTAAGCATAACTTTCAATTCGATCATCGGATCGAGCTAAAAGTTTATGATGAGCCTATTATTTTACAATTGAGTACAATTTTAGGATGATCAGTGTTTGAGAGTACTACAAAAAAAATGGTAACAACCGGATATAGTTATAAAGGACTCATTAAGGGAAAAATGGTCATTGAACAAACAAATTAAAAAAAAAAAAACAGCTTCCTCCTCTTTAAAGCTTCCAAATAAGCTGGAGAAAAAGAGAGAGAGAAAAAGAAAAGAAAAGGAAGAGCAAAACTATCAAAACAATTAAAGAGCAAAGGCAAAAATTGGGCTAAATTCATGAGTTAGGAAGTGTGAGGAATTAACCAACCCATCAAGCAAGGAACTAAGAGGAAATTATGTGACAAAAAAAGAGAGAGGGAGAAACAAGGCAGCAGTTCATAACAAGGAAGAAAAAAAAAATCAAGGGAGTGGAAAAACTTTGATTGGTTAGCATTTGAAGTTCATTTTAGTGCCGGGTAAGAAGTTCTAAGTGTATTTGAACAAGTTTGAATGGAAAAAAAATGTAATTTACGTATAATTGTTAGATTTTTGAATTAGGATTATTAGGATAAATTGGGGAAAATGTGGAATTATTGTGGTTTGATGCAATTAGGATAGTATAGATTATGAATGATGCAAAATAATGGAAAATGGAAGAAAAAAAATTCATGTTTTGGAAGGGGTTAATGGCTGGCCAAAATTGAATAAAAATGGAGAACGTATAAATCAAATGAATGTTTATGAATTGTGTGTTGATATATTTGACAGTGAATTGGAATGTATTTAGAACTTTATTTAGTTGTAAATATATGTTTATGTAATTGAAATTTGTTAGTGAGGAAGATTATGGAGATATATATGATTGTGATTATGAATTGGATTTTTGAGTGTCAAATGGTTGTGGTGTTGAGTGTGAGAATTAAAAATTTTAATTTCAAATAAAAATAAAATGAGTTTTACAAGGCTGACCACATAAGGAAATTATCATAAATTTAAATTTTGAAGGAAAAGTTTGCTAAGTGTGGAATATATAATTTATGATGATAAAGAATAGGTTAATGAAAAAGTTTACTTGATAAATAAAAAATGAATTTGAAAATAATGCATGTTACGTAAGATAAATTAGAAGTAGAATGTTATGTTAAACAAATTAAAAATACAAATGTTTTATTCAAAGAGTAAATGATTAACTAGAACATTGGTAATGTGATTAAATGGGTATATGTTAATGAGAATCGAAAAATATGAAGTTAATGAGATTAATGCGATACTAATAACATTTGTTTTTTGGTATCAGAATAGATACTAGGAGCAACATCTTCTTCAGTTGGAGGAGTATAGTCTTGTAAAAGGCATAGATAGTTGTTCTTCACCTCACTTGAATTATAAACTTTATTACATAGTTTTATTTCAAATATTTTATTTATTAGATGTGTATTAATTGTTAAAAATAAAAAAAATTAAAGGGAGAAATAATATTGCGGAATGTTGACAATAAGAAGGATTGTTAGATTTATTGGCATCTAGAGGGGTTTGCCGGATTGTTGACAATCAGAAGGATTGTCGACATTCAGAAGGATTGTCAGATTTATTAGCATTTGTAAGGAGATTGCTAGGTCATTGACAATTGAAAGGATTGTCAGATTCATTGGCATCCGTAATGGGATTGCTAAAACATTGACAATAAGAAGAATTGTTGGATTTATTAGCATCTATAAGGGGATTGTTGGATTATTGACAAACAAAAGGATTGTTAGATTTATTGGCATCCATGAGAGGATTGCCGAATTATTGACAATTTGATGGATCGTTAGATTTATTAGCATTTATGATGATGATTAAAAGAGTTGCTGAAGTTATGTCAATCATACAGTATTGCTATTGAAATGTTAAAATTAGTGTTAGTGAGTTAAATTTGTGAATGATAGTTTAAGGAATTGAATTGTAATGTTTGTGTTAAATGTAGTATTAAAAATGATATATGAATAATAAGCTTCATGGTTAAAATAATACTTAAATTTTTATATTTTAAATTGCAAGTTCGTCACAAGTCATAAGACTAATAGGACATAGGGTTATGATCTTTCTCGTTGATATCATAAACTAATGTAATAGTGTAGATTTGTAGATTTTTGTGAATGAGTATGAAAGTAGAATAATGTGTGAGACATGTAAATTAAATAACTTTATTATGGGTATTGTAATAATTAAAGGATTGTTAATTAAAATTATATTTAGAGGTATATTATTATGGATTTAACATAAGATGCCAATTAGATGTATGTATATGTACTTTTGAGTTTGCATATTATTAATTGAATTATAGGTTAGTAGTTGTTTACATTTTATATCATTTTAAATGTTTATGTTATATGGTTAATTAAATATATGTTTGTGTATGAAGCAATTTGAAGAGTATGGTTGGTCTTGAATTGATGTGGTACATGATGGTTGGATTAATAATAAAATGTGAAAGTTGATGATTATGATTGAGAGTATAAATATCATAACTTAATATGTTCAAAATATAGAAGAAACTTTGTTGGATTTCAGAAAAAACTTATGAGATGTACTTATAATGTAACTCATTAAAGTTGTGAACAAAAGAAAAAATAGTTTCCTATGGTTTATAAATAAATTGTGAATAATCGATTTAAATCTAGTTTTGAATTTGAGGATGTTATAATTGATATCAGAGCATGGTTAATTAGACAAAAAAATTTTAATTTGAGAGATATTTTTTTTTAAATCGTTCAATTTTTTTTGGGTATTTGTTATGATTACTTTATATTTTTTTATTAAATGAAATACACAACAAAGAAATTTTTTTTCTAGAATTAGAAATATTAATAAAAAAAATGATGAATTATACTAAAAATTTAGTTTGTTTCAATAAAACTTAAATTATTACTCTTTTAAGACAAATATTATTGCTATATAATAAAATAAAAATAATAAAAGGCTCCCCGCAACACTTAAATGAGATATTTTAATATACATTAATTTTTTAGCTTTACGACTTAGTCATTATTTAATATTAACATGTTTTTTTTAAAATATATATGGGCACATAAAAATTTAAATTATATATATATATATTGAAATAAACAATACTTGTATATTTTTTCTTTTACATTCATAAGAATTTTAATATAACCGATCCACAACGAAACACGTCACACTATACGTTAAAATATATGGCTCCCATGTGATTTACGTCCTCACATTTTCATTATTTTTTAACTCTCTCTCGAGTGGCTTTGATAGTCACCAAACTGGACAATATTACATGTACTCGCGATAGTGACAATTGAATTATTGGCAATGGAAACATCGTTGCTCGTGATTGTAAGACATTGAATGTCTGAAAAAATATGCTGAAACTGTAATTTAAGAAAAAAATTATTTTTTTATTTTAAAATTATTTTTTTATTATTTTAATATGTTGATATTAAAAATAAAAAAAATATTATCTTAATATATAACTAAACAAAAAATATTTTAAAAAACATATATCCATATATCCAGACTGTTAGAGAATAATATAAATCATATCTTGAGACTTTACCTAACAACTTAAACTATTGATTTGAGATGTTCTTTGATATGATATCAGAGTTTTAATGACCAAACGGTCACGAGTTCGAATCTCATCATCTCTATTTATTTGATAAAAATTAAGCACAAAATATTTTAAATATGTACGTGTACAAGTTTAAAGATAAAAGTGCTTTCATTTTTGACAAAACAAGTGTTCCACTCAAAGTTAATATTTGTCTATTTAGACAGTTGAATGTTGATTTTTTTTTTCCTCTTCAAAACATCACAATAAGTTTTTTTTTTAACAATCAAAAATATATTTATAAAAATAGCATGGTTTAAAGAATTGCAGGTGTGGTATGTGACTTTAGATATCACTTTAAGTTGTTGATCCAAAAATTAATAAAGTTTATAATCCAACAGATATTATATACTCTTTATAGTAGCTGGAGATTGCATAGACAGACCCCCCCCTTTCTACAGGCTCCTTGTAGTGCAATGATTATTAATAATAAATATAGTTTTTTTTGGCACCCAACATGATTTATTAATTATACTAAGTTTCAGTACAAGAGAATGCTATCCAATACGTATAAGGATAGCTTTCCATATATATACTATAGCAACAAGAACACAGAAAAATATACCACAAATACAGGTCTTGGACATTGCACGCAGGTAATATCAGAAAATTTTCATTCATGGAAATAAAAATAAAAATAAAAATAAAAATAAAAAAATAGATTAATATAGTTTTTTGGTAACTAACGTGATTTATTAATAATATGATTCAGTACAAGAGACTGATTATTTATAATAAGATTTAGTACAAGAGAATACTTAGCAACAAAAGCACAGAAAAACACAGCAATAATACAGGTCCTGGCCCTTGCACGCAGGTGATATCAGACCCGAGCCAACACATTTATCGATGATCACCTCCTCAAATATATTTAGTTTAGTGTAACTAATCGATGGAATTACAAGCTACTTCTTAGCACCTTAAGGCCATGAACAAACAGAGAATCAAATATCTCCATTTCATGTTTCTTCAAAACTAAGCCGATTTCAACTCCACCACTTTCATCTCTGCTTTCCATCATAGAAAGAGATTCACCAACGTCTATGGTTGTAATCTCTACATTCGTAGGCTTGCCCCACCCAAAATCTGCACCATACTTCCCAAATCGGTTTGTCCCTGCAACTAGAATAATTCGAACTCCTGGTTCCACATCCATAAATGGAACCCTCCCCTTGGCTAGCTCTAGAACTCCATTTTCTAACCCTTCGATCATCTCATTAAGCCTCTTCGCGGCGTAAACAACCCCAGTTTCTTTCAGGAGATGTTCCGCTTCAACAAGTACATCACAAGAAGTAACACAGTTACCGATATAATTCCTAGATAATGGAGGGTTTAAACGGGGTCTACAATCTGTTGTCAACCCAAACTTAACCTTATTATTATTTTTCAGGCCTTTCGCTTTAACCATGCAAACCAATGTATATGCATATGCAAGCACATATGTTGAGAAAGGTTTTGATTGATTTCCATTTTCTAATTTAGAGAGTACCCTCTCACCTAGCTTCTTTATGTCTTCACGAGAAAATCCGAACGTCGCTCGTACTACATCAGCTGGAACTGGAAATGGTATTGGCTCCAAACTTCTGGGGTTGGCATCTGAACCTGGCAGTTTCAGTCCTAGCCAGTAGTTTAAATATCTCATTTCAAGCCCTTCTGAACCCGGAATGACTGTTCGGTCAAAAGATGGAATTAGTTCTTCTGGTAACGAACTAGGGCTTATTTTCACATTTTCATCTAGATTTCTGCATATGTAAGCCCATGAATTCATAAACAAAGATATGCTTCTACCATCAAGAACAGCATGGTTAAGGGTGTAACTGATGGTAAAACCTTTGTTTGGAAACAAAGTGATTTGGAAGGAAAGTATGGATGCTTTAGTATCAGATACGAACAAAGGTGCCAAATACGGATGTGACTCAGAAGCATAGCGCACCTCACTGTAGAGATGGTCAAAGTCTTCATTGGACTCGGCCACTGTAAGCAAAACACCATCATCTGCAGTATTGTACGTGATGATGGGTTTTTTTGAATTTTGCGGCCAACTAAGGTAGCCAGCAAGAGGAAGGAAATGGAAGAGAGTGATAGAAAGTGAGTGTTTGATTTTGGGAAGGATTTCTGTCTTAAAAAATGTATTGGTTGATTCTCCGAGTTTATAGAAGAAAATGCTTTCAACCGGAGGGAATTTGAGGTTGAAAATGTCAGAAAAATTGAGAGGAAGAGAGAACTCAGTGGGAGTAGACTTGAATGAGCTTGAGAAGGGAGGAACATGGCAGACCTCGAGTATATTCATTGGCCTTGATAATCCCTTGACTCTTATCAGAGTAGAAAATATTTGAGAAAGAAAGAAGAAGCTTTGTGCAAATGTTATGGAGTTTTGAGAGGCTATATATCCTTTCGTGGCCTCATAAATATTATTAAAAACTCATGAATGGCATCATATAAGATATTTATTTATCAAGTAATAAGATAAAGGTTGTTGGAATTCACTGTTAACCCGAACCTAACATTGTAAATTATAATATTAATTTATAGTGTATTCTTTTTTGTTTTTTTACATTTTTTTTTATTTTTTAACTCATAGTGTACTTTCTTTTTTTTGGTTTTTTTTATTTTTTTTTCTAAAATTATCTTTGTCAATTTTACTTTTTTAATATTGAACTGGTTAACAATTTAGCTTTATAATTTTTTTTCTTTAAAATACTGTGGATTGCTACGGTGTTTTTCCACATAGTTTTTCTATTTTATTTTTGAAAATTATATTTGTCAATTTTATTTTTTTAATATTAAGTTGATTGAGAATTTAATTTGTAATGTGGATTAGAATAGTAATCCTCAGCGTATTACTTTTTTGTTTCACTAACAGTGTATTACTTTTTTTTTTCCAACTGTACTTTCTTTTTTTTTCTTCTAAAATTATCTTTTTTAATTTTATTTTTTTAATATTGAGCTGGTTAAAAATTTCTCTTTGTGATTTTTTTCCTTTAAAATACTGTGAATTGCTACAGTGTTTTCCCCTATGGATTTTCTATTTTATTTTTTCATTTTTCAAAATTATATTTGTCAATTTTATATTTTTAATATTGAGCTGATTGAGAATTTAGTTTTGTATTTTTTTTTAAAACATTGTTCATTGCTACAGTGTTTCTTCACATGGTTTTTTTTTTGTTTTTGTTTTTTTTTTATGATTTTCTCCAAAATTATCTTTTTTGGTTTTATTTTTTAATATTGAGCTGATTAAGAATTACAGTTACAATATATGAGGAAAGCACTGCAGCTTTCCTCGCAAATTACTGTGGATTGCTACAATGTTTTTTTCACATGGTTTTTCCTGTTTTGTTATGTTTTTTCCTAAAATTATCTTTGTCAATTTTATTTTTTAAATATTAAGCTGGTTAAGAATTACAATTACAAGTAAATACAAGTAAGGCTAAATTATGTAGGGAAAACACTGTAACTTTCCTCACAAAACACTATGGATTGATACAGTTTTTCATCATATGGTTTTTTTTTTCAGTTTCTTTTATGTTTTCTTTTTTTGTAATATTTTTTTTCAAAATTATCTTTGTTGATTTTATTTTTTTAATATTGAGCTAGTTAGAATTTAATTTTATAATAAAGCTTAATCATGTGGGGAAAGCACTGTAACTTTCCTTACAAAACACTGTGGATTGCTACAGTGTCTCTCCACATGATTTTTTTTTTCTTATAATTTTTTTTTTTAAATTGTCTTTGTCAATTTTATTTTTTTAATATTTAGCTGGTTAAAAATTACAATTATAAATCATTACAAATAAGGCTAAATCATGTGGGGAAGCACTATAGCTTTCATCACAAAACACTGTGAATTGCTACAGTGTTTCCAACATGATTTTTTTCCCTATTTTTTTTGTTATATTTTTATCTAAAATTATCTTTGTCGATTTTATTTTTTTAATATTGAGCTGATTGAGAATTTAGCTTTGTAATTTTTTTCTTTAAAACACTATGAATTGCTACAGTGTTTTTTCACATGATTTTTTTTATAATTTTTTCAAAAATTATTTTTGTCGATTTTTTTTAATATTGAGTTGTTAATAATTGTAATTACAATAAAACTAAATCATATGGGAAAAGCGTTATTGTTTTCCTCATAAAACACTGTGGGTTGCTACAGTGTTTCTCTAAATGGTTTTTTTATGATTTTTTCTAAAATTATCTCTGTCGATTTTATTGGGAAAAACACTATAGTTTTCCTCACAAAACATTGTCAATTACTACAATGTTTTTTCTTATGGGTTTTTTTCCTTCCAAAATTATCTTTGTCGATTTTTTTTAATATTAAGTGGTAGAGAATTTAGTTTTGTAAGTTTTTTTGCTTTTAATTAACAGAAAAGCTAAATCATGTGGCGAAAGCACTGTATCTTTTCTCACAAAACACTGTGGATTGGTACAAATCATTTTGTTCAGTCTCAGTTTTTTTTATCACCAACACAACTTTTTTTTTGTCATGAAATATTGGCTTCATCATACCTTTAGTTTCTATTACTTATCTAGCCCTGTTTCACAATTTTAACACTATCAAGTGCATTTGTTTTATAAGCCCGTGGCAGCGCACGGGCATACCATCTCATAAGGATTAAATCTTGAAAAAAGAGATTTTCCTAGTACTGGCAAGTTGACTTTCCCCGTTTAAAACATGTAAAAAGTATAACATAAACATTATTTCTTTTGAAATTGTTTGGTTTTTAAAGTATTTTTTTTGTCTTAAAAAACATTAAATTGATATTTTTAAGTGTTTTTTTAATAGTTTTAATATGATGATGTTAAAAAAAAAATCTAAAAAAAATTATTTTGATATATTTTCAATTAAAAAAATACTTTTGAAAATACATCATGCACAACATTAACCATACACAAACTTACATACTCTCTCTCTCTCTCTCTCTCTCTCTAGCATATACAAAGTGGAAATATTCAGGTAATAAATTATAAATTGGTTTTATAAAATAAAACTTTATTTGTGGTTTAACAAGAAATTAAAAGGACTAAATTTAACAAAGATAAAAAAAAAAACCCAATTCAAATATTGGCATGAAAAATTTCATTTTTTACTCTAAAGTGTGGTTTATTTATTATTTGGTCCCTATTGTTTTAGCATTTCACATTTCATTCTCAAACTTTATTTTTTTATGTTTCAGTCCCTGAATGCTGAGAGAGGAGAGATAATGTTATTGGAAAATATTGAGAAAAGAGAAAGTGGTTGTATGATAGTATTCTAGCTATCAAAAAAATTATCTCTGTGTCAATGGGTTTGTCTTTTCAAAAAGAGTTCAATATATGTGTTTTGTCCTATAAAAATGAAACCTTTAAAGTTTTTTTTTAATTCGTATACTTTTTGTTTGAGAAAATTACCCATCCAAATCACGATTACCCGCAATCGTTTAGAAAATTATTATTTACATTCATGAACTTTGTTTGTGCGCTAACACTTAATATCCTCTTAAAAAGGCTAACAAAAGATACCTAATTATTTACATAATTACCATTGTTTCTTATTTAACAACTAAAGAGCCATTAAAGCTAAAAAATAATGAAAATGTCATCAAGTGACCGTTGCTATTTTTTTAAAAAAATAGCCATTGATGAAGCCTTTTTAATTACAAAAATACCATAATCTGCAAATACTTAAATGGTCTAATTCCATTCCATAACTATTTCCACCCATTTTTAAAACATCATATTCTTTGTTTGCCTCACCATTGCCGACCATAAGCAATAATTTATCATCAACCATTGCAAAATTCCAGCCACACGAGTAGTGATGCGCAAAAAGAGATATTAACACCTTTGCACAAGACAAATCAAATGCTTTTGGGTTTGATTATGGTGAGTGAGAGAGATAGGAAGAGTCTTGCTTGAAGAGAGAGAGAAGAAGATAGAGAATTTGATATGCATTTTTAACCATTTTTTATTTAACATATATAAAGGTATTATAGTCAATTCATTAGATTTGAAAACTTCTATTGACCTAGGATGTAAATGACAAAATACGCTGATGAAAAAACTACTGCAAAGACATAATGGTAGTGGCCGTTCGTGGAATAGTGTCAAATTCAATAGCAGTAGCAAAATCAGTAACATTAGGCAATGCGAGTAGTGAGCTGATATGAGTTTGGACTTGGACGATAAGAAGTCTAAAGCAGGCAACAAACATAGTTGATTTGGCAGCATAGACTGGTAGTTATATGACAGTGTAGAGGGTTGTTACGACAATTAATATCATGGCTTTATAAGGGAAATGAGTGTCCAGATCATGAGGGTATGAGTGCTGAACATGGGGGCATGACTGAGATTGCTCCTCAAGACACTAAGATCATGATATCATGGGTCAAAATCGCCCACTAAGTTCATGGGAACACGGGGGAAAAGTGTCTCACTACTTCTTTAAAATTAGGGATGATAGTTTTATGCTTAGTAACCTTTCATATGCTTGTCTATAAATAGGTTAGAAGACTTTGGCTGTGTAGGATGGAAGTTTTGTGCATAACACACGCATACGAATTTGTGTATTTTCTTTGTTGTTGAGATTAATAAAAGTTGAGAATTTTTCTTGAATATGTTGTGTACTAATTTGCTACCTCTTTACTTGTGTTTTAATATCCCACATCGGCGGGTGAGGACTTGGGGGAGGGTCTTATATGAGCATGCTCACTTTGACTAGTAAGACGCGTTTTGGGGCCATGCGTGACTGCCAAGAACAAATACGTGAAGCCCGTGGGCCAAAGCGGACAATATTTTACTAATGGGGCAGGGTGTTACAATTTGGTATCAGAACCCGACTCACTGTCTATACGATGGTGCTGACAGGGTTATCAGTCTCTTTAAGAGGGGTGGATTGTAATATCCTATATCGGCGGGTGAGGACTTGGGGGAGGGCCTTATATGAATATGCTCACCTTGACAAGTAGGATATGTTTTAGGGTCATACGTGGCTGCCAAGAACAAATCCGTAAAGCCCGTGGGCCAAAGCTGACAATATCTTGCTAGTGGGGTGGGTTGTTACATACTCAACTTGTTTAAAACTTGTAAGAGTGGGGAAAACCTCAAAGGTGCGGGAGAAACTTAGTCATAGGTAAACACGAGTGTAAAGGGTTAGGAAAGGCTGAGTTTAGTGGGACTAAACTCTCATATAGGAGTATGGAAAATCTTAACAAGAAATTGACCCTGTGACAATTGGTATCAGAGCGCAGTTTGTGTTCATAATGAAACAACAAATAGTTTTGTGGCACAGAAGATGGAAAAATTTATGGGACAAGACGAATAATGGTTTTGTTGATGCTATTTTAGGAAAAACTTCCAGTGTTTCTTTGGGCAGAATCAGTGTCTAAGGGCTTGCAAAGTTTGGTTGCTTAAATTCGTAATAGGTGACGCAAAGTGATTTCAAAGGATCAGATCAAAGATGGGTTTTGATTTGGCCATCATAATTGTTGATGGTAGAAAAAGTTGGGTACAAATATCAGTGATGAGACTACTGAATTCTCATTTAAACCTATAGTGGGGGAGATCAGAAAGAAGAATTTTAGTGGGGTTAAATCCTAGTATGTTGTTGACAATGGATAATGAGATAAGAAAGCAGAAGGTAAGGGGTTCATAATCAAATTCAGACTGTTACTCTTTCGAAGAAAATTACTTTGTGTGGGATTATTGTTGTACTTGTGCATAACAACTAAGTCGGGTACTTGTTCATATGGCCAGCCTAATAAAAGAAGATTTGGTGTGTGGATTTTTTTATATTGTGGAGGTAGAATTTGATAATTTTGTACATTTTGATGATTGATTGTTTGAGGTTATGGAAGAAAAATTCACTCACTAAGTCAAGAGACTTGGTCATGTGGCTAGACGATTCGGGGAGGATGTTGTTTGGTCAGACTGCCCAGGATAGAGGAAGAATTAATGTCTTCGGAGGGAACCTTGATGATAGATAGTATGGGGTAAAGAAGATAGAGCTGAGGATTGGGTCACGTAGGATTTGGTAAAAAAAGACAAGCCTTATGGTGGAGGAGTTAGCTTGGCCAACTGCTTTAAGTAAGGTAGAATATGGAAGCAAGACATTTATGCTATAAATATGGCCAACAGAAAGGCCATACAATGATGGGATTATTAGGAATTTTAAGTATCTTGATGATCGACTGTGTAGGATGAATGATTCATCAACCGAGTCATGAAGGGTTTGGTTGAGGAACCAAATCGAAACAAGGATATTTGATTTGGTGAGCTACTTTGGTAGTGAGGTAGAATCGAAGTAAAACATCGGGAATTCAAGACACCTTGATGATAGGGACTGATTGAGGTGAAGAATTTCATAGCCAAGTTGTGCAGAGATTTAGTTGAGGAACTAGACTAGATGTATTTGGTTTGGTGTGGTGGGAAGACAATACAATGGTGGTATGGTATTGGAAACTTGTACACTTTGACACGAGATTGATCATGGTGATAGATTCGGTAGCCGAGTTAATGAGTTTGGTTGAGGAGCCAAAATCATCGATGATGATGATTTGGTACACTACCTATGAAAGGTGGTAGTAGGGTATGTATTGGACATCTTGATGTTGTGCGTTATTAAGGGTGACAAAGATATAATACCTGGCCTTTGTTAGGTTATCATGTTGTGAGTTTTCGGTGGACGAAACATGCGACAAAGGCTGAATTAGTATGGGTGTTATTGCATCGATGAAATCTTATAGGATAATGAAGTGTCTTAGGTACAATAGTAACATGTGAAGGACTAGGTAAAAAAGGTTAATATTGTAATGCTATGCATGTGTATACTTGGGCAGGGCTAGGACTTGTTGCAAGAACTTTGACATAAGATTATATTGATCATTGAATTGAGTTGTCTCATTTTGTTTTCAGGTTTTATATGGAACAAGTTGGAGAGTTGAGTGGATTTTATGGGGATTCATGTGATTCTTCAAAGTGGTTCTGTATGCTATTATTCATGAGGAAAATGACAGAAGCCTTGGATGCTTAAAGAAGTGTCTAAACTTTATGAAAAAGACTTACAGGTTGATGAATTGGCACGTAGGATTTCTATTAAATGAAGAGAGCTTGTGTGTGGCTTAGGGGAGTTGCATACGATTCCTGAAACGGCATGACAATATGTGACAATATGTTACAACTTTATCTTTGGCTAGAGAAGATCGATGAGATTGATCTCAATGCTTTGGGTTGGGACCCAAAGTGTGTTTTGACTTTGTGGGAAACAAGCAGGACCCTATAGAAGAGTTTAGTCATAACTTGTTTCGAAAACAGGTTTGCGATAGGATTGTCAATATTGTTATCATCGTAGATAGTGTTCTGGATTTGAATGAGGGCAGAATCGAGAGGCTTTTTCTGTGGGACATAAATTTATGACAGTGGGCAGTTGTGATGCAGGGGTATCCTATGTCTTTTCGATGAGGGCGTTAGTTTCGTTTAGTGGGGGAGGTTTGTAAAGGAGTCAAAATTCAGCATGAATACGCTAACGAAAACACTGTAGGACAATCACAATAGGCAATGGCAGTCAATGGGATAATGTTAAATTTAACAGCAGTGGCAAAATCGATAACATTAGCCTATGCGAGTAGTGAGATGATGTGAGTTTAGACTTGTACAATAGGCAGTCCAAAGCAGACACTAAACACAATAGATTCAGTAGCATAAACTAACAATTACGCGATAATGTAGTGGGTTGTTACAACAGTTATGATCATAACTTCATGGGGGCAATGGATGACCAGATCATGGGGGCATGGCTGAGATTACTCCCCAAGACACTAAGATTATTGGTCAAAACCACCCACTAAGTTCATAGGAACTTGGGGGAGAAAGTGTGTCACTACTTCTAAAAACATAGGGATGATAGTTTTATGCTTTGTAACCTTTCATATGTTTGTCTATAAATAGGCTAAAAGGCCTTGACTGTGTAGGATGCAAGTTTCATGCATAGCACACATATACAAATTTATTTATTTCCTTAGTTGTTGAGATTAATGAAGGTTGAGATTTTTTCCTGTATATGTTGTACTAATTTGCTATCTCTTTACTTGTGTGATTCTGCTTGTTTACAACTTGTGAGAGTATGAAAAACTTCTTAGGTGTGGGAGACACTTAGTCATATGCAAAAATGAGTGTAAAAGGTGAGGAAACGCTGAGTTTTGTGGGATTAGATCACCGTATATGGGCAAGAAAATTTCAACGAGAAATTGTACTATAAAGGGTAATCGCAATTTGAACAAAACTATATGATGTTAACTGTAATTTGACCTTTTTATTTTTAGAGAGATTAAAGGTTGTTTCAAGGCTGAAAATCTGTTTGTTAAGGTTTCAGGTAAAAGCAAGTTGAAAAATAGATTTTAAAGGTCCCAAAACTCAGACCTTGATTTTCTTATCATCATAGGTGAATAAAAAATGGTACAGAAGATGACAGGTCATCTATTATAGTAGACAATGTGTTGTTTGTTTATTAAACAAATAGAGAAAATGATGTTAAAATAAATCAATATACGTATGGGCCTTAGCTTCAATGCCGACACACACTTAGCCTTTTGGATCTTTAAAAAAAAAACTTGTGATTAATTTTGTATTTAAATTTTAATTAATACCTTCTCTTATAATTTTAAAATTGTACAATTTACTTTTTGAAATAGTAATTAATTTTTTTAATTGCTTTTATAATTTTATAGTTACTATTTTAATTTATCTTTAATTTCTTTTTTTTATATATTTTATAAAAATATTTTGTATTTACATGATATATTTATAAAAATAATTTTTTTGTTCTTAGTAACTAGACTTGACCTCTAAGATAAAGTAAATGATAACATAAAAAATAAAAAGGATAGTTGGCTTTAAATATTTGCATATGCATATATGTGTTACTTGTAATGAAAAGATTAACCTTTTATTTTAGTATTTAATTTGAATTAACAACTCTTTTTTATTTATAAATTTATAAATTTTTAATTACTTTATTAACCATGAACAACACCTTTATGTTTCTAAAAAAAATTATGATATCTGAAAACACATACATAATGCTAACACCTTCTTTTATTGTAGTAGAAATTAACTTAGAATACTACCCACAACACAGGGTTGTTTACATGACAAGTTAACAATAATCTAAAAGGTGTGGCATGATTATTGTGCTTCCACTATAGCGCTTGAATGAGATCAATATGGATTGTAATAGTAACTCCTTTATTTTTTAGTTTTTTTTTTCGGTTTCATCATTTCACAGTTCATTTTCTATGGATTCAGCTTGATGATTTGTTTTTTTTTTTCTATTTGTTTAACATGGTGTAAAACAAAAAGTCCTAACACTAGGCTAATACTTGATTTTGCAAAAAATAATTCGATTTTATTGTTTGTAAGAAAATAAAAATAAAGGGACCAAATTGAAAGTATGTAAGAAATATAGCCTTGTTTTAAAAAATAAAAATAAAAACAAGGACCACTCATCTAGTGCTTTTTTGGGTACAAGATTTGTCTAAAAAGGTTTTTCTGATTGAAAAACTCGGTGCTTGATTTTCTGATCACCTCTTCGGTGGTCAGATTCTGGAAATATAGTGATGCATCATATATCTTTTTTTTATGTATAAAAAAAATATAAGACCAAGCAAAAACATTTTAGAAGATGAGGCCTGCGTGCCCGACCTTGTCTGCCAACACACCTAGTCTTTTTTTAAAAAAAAACAAAAGCTAGGCGAACTGACCCATTTAGACCTAGTCATCTACCTTTTTATTTCTTTCAATCTAAATTTAGATTAATTAAAAATATATTTGGGATGCCCAACTCGAAGGGGCTTCAATTTTAATTGAAATTCATTAGAATAAATTGATTAAGAATTTTTTTGGGATCACTACCAGAAAATTAGCAAATACACACGGAAACACCGACATATTTTTTTCATCATTATATTACGTTGACATTTGCTGACCAAATTTTTTCATTGCTAAATCCATTGGTAACCACTGACGGGAATATGTCGTCAGTATATGCTGAGGAAATTATAGTGGGATGATGTGTAAGTCTTTACAGACATCGTTACCGATAGAATTAGACCAACGATACAAATCATTCGTGAATATCCTAAAAGAAAAATTTTGTCGGTATATACCGATGATATTATGGATGGTATTATAGTGGGATTCAAAAAGGTATATTGTACAATGACGTGGCATTTATACCGACAGTGTAACATCCCCTTATCCGGGATAAAGCAATGATCTCATGTTAACTGATAAACACAGTGACACACACACACACACACATGATATTCATATTAAAATTTATCGAAATTTTTCACTAAAATTTTAGCAAAGTCTCCCCTATATCGAGAGGTCTCAAGTTATCGACATACGACCTGTTTACACTTCTAATATACCGCATCTCCTAACTCAATTCAACTCAATCATCCTGGATCTCAATCCCACAATCATCATCATTCATATCAACCACAATGTTTATGATATACATTGTACAACAATTATCATTATGGATGGATAAAGATATAAATATGCATTCATGGAACATGGTTATACAAACTACATAATTAAATTCATCTATTCAATTTTAAACATCAATTATACAAATTGAGTTATATAAAAGTTGTAATATTACCAAATACAAGGGTATACTCCCTAAAACCTAAATTACAAAAAGTGAACCTAAGCTAGAATTTACTCCTATCGTGCATGCGATGGTCCTGAAAACAAAATACATATTATTGAAATATGAATATCACAATAATATAGCAATACAAATATCCAGCAATTTAAAAAGGCAAACATGCATTCATATTTTATTCACTTCTCCCTTCTGGTTTTCATTGGAAACTCTTTCTCCTTCATCTACTAAAAACCATTTCATCTTCCATTATCAACCTCCATTCAAGATTTCATAAGACCAACCATGATTATTTCCGTTTAACACATTACCGATACCAATTTCACTTGTATCATCATCACCCCGTAGGAGTCGATGCAAGGTGATCCCCTTACCCGGGATCCTAACATATACTAAATGCATGCTAGCCAATACATGATTGATCCCCTTATCTGGGATCCTAACATACACTAAATGTATGCTAGTACAAACATGGTGATCCCCTTACCCGGGATCCTAACATACACTAACTGTATGTTGGTTCACGCCCCAAATCACACTTCTTATATTTCCTTTGCCAATGGTAATTTCATCACTTGGCAATTCACACAACAACCTTTTACCTTGAATACATATACATTCAGAATACTATCCAAAATATCGACATCATTACACAAACTTTCCTCCTTTCACCTAATATCCAACATTCGGTAATTCACATATCACATCAATAACATATTAAATCATAGAATTTAACTAGAAAGTATAGGTGTGGATCACCTACCTGCAGTAGAAGCTCTACTCGTGCTCTCCTGCTGCTGCCGCTGCACAACGCCCATAGTCCCTTTTGGTAATCACAGGCATAATCTCATAAGTGATCCTTATTCAAGGATACATTTCATACTAACCATATTAACAACCAATACATGTATTTCTTTCAAATATTTCTTTCTTCATATTTTATGTTCTCTCATTTCATCTATTTATATCATCATTTTTTGTTCAACCATGGTTATCATTCTTTTCTTATTCAAATTGTTACTGTTTAAATCTCGAACTGTTATTGTCTGACCTCTTCTTATATTTTTAACTATATCTAGAGTTATAGAACTCCGTTTCAAGTGAGATTGGTCTCGTTGGAAAGCTAAGACACGAGGCTACAAGTTCTCTGAATGAAGGAGAACCTAGTTTGCCTCTAAGGCAGTCAAAATTGCTCATCAACAAACATTTAGACTGTTACTGTCCAACTGTTACTGTCCGACCTCTTCTCAGATTGTTAACCATATCTAGATATATAGAACTCCTTTTCAAGCGACATTGGTCTCGTTGGAAAGCTAAGACACGAGGCTACAAGTTCTCTGTAAAGGAGAACCCAGTTCTGCCTCTAAGACAGTCAAAATTGCTTATCAACAAACATTTGGTCTGTTACTATCTTGAACCATTACTGTCTAGACATTGAACTGTTACTATCTTGAACCGTTACTGTCTAGACATTGAACTGTTACTGTCTAACTGTTACTGTCTTGACATTGAACTGTTACTGTCCGACCTTTCCTTAGATTTTTAACTATATCTAGAGTTATAGAACTCCATTTCAAGCGAGGTTGGTCGCGTTGGAATGATAAGACATGTGGCTACAAGTCACCTGCAGGAAGGAGAACCCAGTTCTGCCTCTAAGATAGTCAGAATTGCTTATCAACAAATCAGACTTACTGCCCTACAGGGTCTGTCATGACCTAGTCTCGGTTGATAACCCATAACTGGAGTTCTACAGCTCTAAATTGAGCAAGAGCAATTTCCTTAGTTAGCTAACTTTCAAAACTACAATGTCTATAAGGAACGTGTTTCTAATTCTCTCATCCTCCTATCCAAAATCTTACCGAAAGTCAGGAGACGAGTCTGTCCAGATTCGACACCTCCCTTCCCTTCACACATAACTTTCACAAACTATATTTTCTAGGTAAATTTTCATGGTTTCACGTCCTCAATCACATACCACACATGAATTTACTTAATTTTAACAATAAATACTTTTCCCCCAATTCAAGTCTAAGAACCCTAATCTATAATTCACATCAAGGCATCAATTCATTATCGAATTTGAAATGACTTATAAGATCATGTTTAGAACACCTTACCCGGTACGAATTAAGGTCTTGATCTTCAACCATTTGAAGATTTTCAACTCCCTCCTTTTTTATCTAATGATAGTCAGCCCTCCATCTTCTCTTTTTGTTCAATTTTCTTGTTAATCCCCTGCCCACAAGTATTTATTCCATCTATAAACCCTTAATCTTGGATGGGTTCTTGAAAATTTTTTTCTTCTTATAATTAAGTTATACCTCCTTTTATTTCTTATAATTCACCCCTCAACATTTTCGGGTTGATTTATAATGTCTCAAAATATTTCATTCAGAAACTTATATCCAAAAATTTCTGAATTCTCTTTTTTATTTAACCATATACATGAATTTCTTCACTTTTATTTCTCATGTAGTTAGTTTGCAATTTAAGCAACCTTTATTTTTCCCGGGGTTTACAAACAGAATTTTCAATGAAGTTACCATTGGAATAATTACATCAGTTAATTTATAACCTGACGCTCGACTCTCTTCTCCCCCTCCACCTTTTCTACTTCTTCTTTGTAAAAGTTTTCTCTACAATAAAATAGCCACCTCTGCCCCCTCAATCTCAACACAACTCAATCTCCACAACTTTTTTATCCACCACAACACTTAGTTTGTCAGCATCCGTGTTCTGATTTAAATTTTATTGAGGATTCTCTACCTGAAGTAAGAAAATCTACCCTTTTTTTTATTTGAACAGAATTTTAAAATGTTAATTTGTTTTGCATATTTTTGTAGTATATGTATTTCGTTTGGGTGTTTACTTGTTTTATAGTTTTTTCTCAAACAAACTTGTTGTATGGATTTATGATTTAGAGATGTTATGGTTTGTTTTAGATTTTATGAAATTGTATTTGTTTGTAAATTATTGAAACTTATGTCAAATTACTAAATAGGTGTTTTGTGATGAAATAAATAATGATTTACTTAACGAGTCTGCTTTATATTTTGTCAATTTTATTGCCAAGTTGTAATTTTCGGTAAATGTGTACAAATTTTTATTCATGTAGATAATTGATAATGAATTAAGAGAAGTATTAAAATAGATTGAATAATCCTAAGCTAAACCAATATTTTTGCAAATTTATTTAGTTAATGTAGTTAATTGATACAAGTTGTCATCATTATTTTATATAGGTTCGATTGAAGAGATGGATGGTCGTTCATAGATGTATCGAGGTTCACCCCAAGGATTGTGGTCCATGCGAGAGTTGTAAAAATAAAATGTTTCTTGATCCAGATGTTGTAACGATGCATCTTCTACAAAAAAAAAAGGTTAATAGAGCAATACTTGTGTTGATATGCATATGAAGAACCATATGTTCCTTACGAGACAATGATAGAAAGGATGGTTGGGTCAACTTGTAGTGCTAGCAATGTGCATGAAGTTATAGATGACAATTGTAATTCTTATAGGACTAGGACTATGGATGTGCTGAGAATGAATCAGGGTCATGTCGGTCAATGTCCAATCATAGATGAAGAATTTAATGCAGATGCGACTAAGTTTTTTGATCTTTTGAAAGATTCAGACGAACCATTATGGGATAGTTGCACAAATCATAGTAAATTATCTGTCGTTTCAACGATGTTCACATCAAGTCGGATTTGTAAACCTCCAGATAAAATTCATGACATTAATATGGAAAATTTTTATAAATTTGGGGTGAAAATATTTAGAAAAGTATTTTAGAAATTGTTCTAAAAAAACAAATTAATGTATGGTTTTACACGAGAATGACTCTGACCGTCGGTATAAACCTGTATATAATCACGCAGTTTTTAACCCGGAAGGGAACTAATTTTGAGGAAAATTTTTAGGGATGGAAGTCCCCAATGAATTACTTAAAATATTGATGATTTAAGAAAATAAAACATTGAAAAATTCAGATTTTGGCGTAAAAATTACCAGTTATCTAGTTTTATGCTATTGAACATAATTCTCAATCCGATCATTGGACCAGGGTGAAATTTTATGAGTAACCTCTTAACATGTTGCTTTAACTTGGGTAAAGGTTTCAGGTTAATTGAAATCCAAAACAAAATCATACAAAATTATAGGTAGCCAGGGGCGTACGTGAAAAATATTGAGAAGTATAATTAGGGGCATATTGTCACAAAAAAAAAAAACACACATCAACTCCCATTTAAATGGGAGGCTGACTCTAAAGAAGAACATTTTTGTTCTTCATTTTAAAGCCACCCGAATGTAGCAGTAAAGAAGAACAAATGTTCTTCACCATCTCAAGCCTTCTGCCGTCCTTTTAATCCAAGCCAAACCATGGAAACTTAAATACTTTGGTTGGAAGAGTGAAACCATGATCTAAACATCAAACTTAAAATAAATAGTGGAGAAAGAGGGTGTAACGGTAGAGAGGAAGTGAAGAAAAGGAAGAAAAATGGAGATTTGAGGTGGAGATCTGGTTTTGGGTTTTAAATTTGGCATCAAAATGACAAGGAAGGTGTGCTTAATCCACCCAGCTTACTTTAATTTCAATTATATAATTTTTACTAATAATTTTTAAATTTTGCTAGTTAGGGTTCTTGATTCAATTTTGGGGGAAATGCAAGAAAGTGATAAACTAGTGAAATAGACGTGAAATACCTTAAGGAAGTGTAAAAATTACAGAAAATTGATGAAGAAGATTTAGGAAAAAGGAAGGCTATAAGTGTCGGCCAAATAGGGAAAATTGAAGGGGTTTTTTAAATGTGAATTATGCACACACACACACACACAAACACACACACACACACCTACTGATGGGTGAATGGCTCTAAACCTATGTAAAATGATTTTGAGTGCAATTACATGTTGAAAATCCATCATTGAAGTTGAAATTACACT
>Ga0307517_10002217_pt1 | contig 31383 bp, 14 predicted proteins | sample 23_EM_MG_FD_194515 | JGI IMG/M metagenome (GOLD analysis project Ga0307517, IMG submission 194515) | Populus trichocarpa ectomycorrhiza microbial communities from riparian zone in the Pacific Northwest, United States - 23_EM | ecosystem: Host-associated > Plants > Roots > Unclassified | place... | reverse complement strand
TTCCGATATATCTTCGATAACTATAAAAATGCCTGGGCCCAGGGCATCAGGATCCTTTCCAGGGCAGCGGGAAAGACTAACCTGATCCAGTAACCGATCTTATTTCTACCGAGCATGAAAATTGCCCATTTAATACTGACCCATAAGAACCCCGCACAATTGGAACGCCTGCTTCGCGCCCTGGACCATCCGGACTTCGACTTCTATATCCACCTGGATAAAAAGATCGACGCGGCGCCCTTCGCCCCTCTCGTCAATAACAGGAATGTATTCTTTATTCAGCAACGGGCGAAAGTAGAATGGGCAGGCTATGGCACGATCCAGGCTACGCTCAACGGGTTCCGGGAGATCCTGCCGAAGAAAGCGTATGACTATATCAATGTCATCTCCGCACAGGATTTCCCCCTGCGGTCCGCAGCCGGGATCTACCGCTATATCTCCGACCGGGCGGGAACAGAATTCATCACCTGCGAATCCATCGAGGACGAATGGCAGGAGGCCGCTCCCCGCGTAAAGAATTACCATTTTATCAACTGGCGGATCCCCGGCAGGTTCCGGCTCAGCAAACTGGCGACAGCCCTCCTGCCCGCCCGTAAATTCCCATTGGATTACCGCATCGTGGGAAGGGCCAACTGGTTTACCCTCACAGAGGCGGCCGCCCGGTACGTGCTGGATTTCATCGACAGCCATCCCCGGGTAGTGCGTTATTTCAAATATTGCTGGGGGGCGGACGAATTTATCTTCGCTACGATCCTTTATAATTCCTCCTTTCGCGGCAGCATCGAGAACAACCTGGTGTATGTGGACTGGACGGGCCAGACGAAAGGACATCCGAGAGTGCTCGGCTCCGGAGATTTCAGCCGTCTCCGCTCTTCCGAAAAGCTCTTTGCCCGCAAATTCGACCTCAGCGCCGATGCCGGCATCTTCAGCCTGCTGGAAGAGCATATCAGGCAGCAGCAGGAGGGTGGGTAGCAGACAGGCCCGAAGGATGGGGTGCGATCGAGCGGATGATCCTGTGCAGGGTCCAGGACGCCAGCAGGATCATGAAAGGCTCGACAGGATAGGTATACCTGGGCAGGGCCAGCAGCAGACTATGCAGGGGCGTCACCACCAGGAAGGGAATGAGGAGGATCAGCGCGCTATAGGACCGGCGGTTCTTCCACCACGCATATATGCCGAAGAAAAGCATGAAAGCATTGCAAAGCCCGATGCCCGCCCGCGAAGCCCACCCCCTGTTGCCGTCGGAAGAGGAAGGATAGAATCCCCATAGCTCCCATAGGTTGGCCAGCCGCTGACGGATGAATTCACCGGGTTCGTTCCTTACATGGTCCATATACATCCCGATGGCCTGGCCCGTGGTCTTTACCTCCGGATGATGGTCCTGGAAATACCAGTCGACATAGCCCCCCGAAGCAGTGATGGAATAGAGGATATTGACCTTCCCATGTCCTGCCACGGAAAAATTGCCCGTCTTCAGGTAGCAATAAGTTCCCGTCAGCAAGATGGGCAGCAGCGCGCCTGCGAGCAGGCGCCACTCCATCCTCTTCCGGTAGATCGCCGCTGCGACCAGGAGCAGTATGAATACAGGAGCCTCATCGGTACGCACCACGGTGGCAAAGCCGAACAACAGGCCGCTTAGCAGTTTCCGGTCCCTGTAATAAAAATAATAAGCGCCCAGGAGAAAGAAGGCGGTTGGCACTTCCGACATCAGCCATCGCACATAGTTGAGCTGCGTAGGAAAAACGGCGACGATAAAAGCCGCCATCAGGCCGATGGATTCATGCCCGAAGATCCTTTTACCCATATCATGCACGAAGTAGAGGGTCAGCGTAGAAAGCAGGATGTTCAGCCATAATAACAGGGCGATCGCATGGTCCCCTCCCATAGCCTGGAAAAGCGCTACGATGAAAGGATATCCGTTGGGAAAATAATTGATATACCCTCCGGCCAGCAGGGCGCCGGACTGTTTGAAATAATCGAGTGAATCCCGGTGCATATGCGGCAGGTGGGTAAAGAAACATACATATACCCGAAGGAAAAAACCCAGCAACAGGATCCCTGTCAATATTTTTTGCGGGCCTTTCCCCGAACCCAGCCATGCATCCGCCCAAGCTATCCTCTTTTTCAACGGTCGATCGATAACGCCCATCCGGAAAATATTAAATAATGATTATACCACGAACAGGGCCTAAATTAACTTAAATTTTGTCGTAATTTGGCGACAAATGTATTTCTGGGAAACTATTTTTTTTATCAGCTGCTTCGTTGTTTTCTATAACTATGCAGGCTACGCAATCCTTGCCTGGCTGTTCAATTCATGCAAAATGCCCTTTAAAAAGAACAGGACGGCGCATGCAGCATACACTCCCACCGTCACTTTCATCGTGGCTGCCTATAATGAAGAGGATTTCATCGAAAAAAAGATCATCAATTCCCTGCAGCAGGATTATCCTGCCGGTAAAATAGAATATATTTTCATTACGGACGGATCGACGGACAGCACCCCGGAGATCATCCGCCGTTATCCCGCCCTGCAACTCCTGCATGAGGAGGAGCGGAAAGGAAAATCCGCCGCCCTCAACAGGGTGTCGGAAGTAGCCAAACATGATATTTTGATCTTCAGCGACGCCAACACCTTCCTGAACGCAGAGGCTACCCGGAACATTGCGCGTCATTACAGCGATCCGCGGACAGGGGGCGTAGCCGGTGAAAAAAAGGTGATCCCCCTGGAAGGAAATGCCGACGAAGTAGGCGCAGGCGAAGGCTTTTACTGGAAATACGAATCCTTCCTGAAAAGAGTGGACTCGGAATTCTATTCCGTCGTGGGCGCCGCCGGGGAATTGTTCTCCCTTCGCAGGGAATTGTTCGAAGCGCTGCCCGATAACGTGATCCTGGACGATTTTGTCATTTCCCTGAAAGTCGCGGAGAAAGGCTATCGCGTCGTGTATGAGCCCGATGCCTATGCCATGGAATCGCCCTCTTTTTCTCTGGCCGACGAACACAAAAGAAAGATAAGGATCGCCGCCGGCGGGTTCCAGGCCATCGGTATGCTATGGCCCCTGCTCTTGTTCTGGAAACGACCCGCCCTGTCCTTCCTGTACATCTCTCACCGCGTCCTGCGATGGACGCTCAGCCCCCTCTGTTTTATCACGGCTTTCCTGTCCAACCTGGTATTGTTCTTCCGGCCGGGAGGTATCTTCGGCATCCTTTTCATGGCGCAGCTGCTGTTCTATGTACTGGCCATCGCCGGCCAGGTCACTCACTCTCAGAGCATGCCCAAAATACTGAAGCTCCCCTCTTATTTCGTATTCATGAACGTGTCCGTGGTCCAGGGATTTTTCCGGTTCCTCAAAGGAAAACAGGCCGCCACCTGGGAAAAGGCCAAACGCGCGCAGCCTTCGCCCTCCCGCCCCCTTGTCCATGAAGAATAAGGACTTAACGCAGTGTTATTGCTTAGTTCCCCCCGAAACTTGCTTTAGTTGCTTTCTATGCTTACATTTACACTTCTAAATGTGCTTGATTTTACCGGCATTGTATTTATATTATTTTTAATGTGTAAGAATCTCGCTTAAAGTAAATTACAAGAGCCCCCTCAAAACAGCCCAGTATCCTTCATTTTCATTTATCGCAAAAAAGAAAATTTAATGGATTTCATTTACCTCTTTCGGGTTCTTTTGAAAAGAAAATGGTTGATCATCGGAGCCGCTCTGTTAGCCACTTTTATCGCTTATTTTTTCACCAGGAATGAAGAAAAAAAGTATCGTTCCATTGCCCAGGTCTCCACGGGTTTCACCATCAGTGACGAGATCAAGGTCGGCAACGAGAATTTCAGCTTTTACGAGGCGGATACTAAATTCAATAACGCCATCGTCACCGCCACTTCTCCCAGCGTCATCAGCCTTTTGTCCTATACCCTGATCCTGCACGATCTTCAGAGCCCCCGTCCCTTCACGGCCCTGAACGCTGAAAAAAAGAAGAGCGGCCTGTATCAGGAAATGGACCAGCAAAAAGCCACCAGTATCCTGGAAAATAAGCTGGAGACGATGGGCATCCTGACCTCATTCAAGCCGGATGAGAAAAAATTACTGGAGCTGATCAAGCTCTATGGCTATGATTACAAAACGATCTATAACAGTCTCAACGTTTTCCGCCTGCAAAGGACGGACTATATCCAGATAGAGTACACTTCCCCCAATCCTGAATTGTCGGCTTTCGTGGTCAACGCCACTTTCCAGCAGTTCCTGCGCTATTACAAGAACGTACGGAGCAATAAATCGCAGGAGTCCATCGATACCCTGCAAAGCCTGCTGGAGAAAAAGAAACAGGCCCTGGATGAAAAGAACAAGCTGCTGCAAAGCGAAGGCGTGGTCGACGTAGGCCAGGAGAATGGCAGCAAGCTGGAACTGATCATGAACCTGGAAACGACCCTGACGGAGGAAAAGAACAAGCAGACCCGGCTTACCCTCAACCTGCAGCGGCTCAACCAGCGGTTGAACGCCCCCGCCGGCACGAGCAACAACACAGACAACTCCTCCCGCAACAACGACGACCTGCTGTCCCTCCGCAAACAAAGGGATGACGCCTATGCCGCCTATGTCAACAGCGGCTCGGGAGACCCGGCGCTTTTAAAGAAATACAACCAGCTCAAACAGGACTACCAGAACAGGATCCTTAGTTCCTCCGGCGATAATCCCACTAACAGCGGCCGGACCAACAACCCGGAGCTTTCCAGGGCCGAACTGCTGGATAAAAAATCCGATGCCGAGCTCGACCTGCAGGCGACGACGGCCAATATCGAATCCATCCAGTCCAAGATCAATTCACTGAAGGGGACCCTTGTGCGGGACGCTTCCAAGAGCGCTGCCGTCGAGAGCCTGATCAAGGACGTAGAACTGGCCAATAAGGATTACCTGGAAGCCAAACAGAAATATAATGACGCCATGGACGTCACTTCTTCCTCCGTCAATAATTTCAGGCAGATCCTGGTGGGACAGCCGGCCATCGAGCCCGAGCCTTCCAAAAGGATGCTGATCGTGGGGATCTCCGGCTTCTCCGTATTCATCATCGGGATCCTTATCATCGTCGTGCTCGCTTACCTGGATTCCTCCATCAAGACGCCCGAGATCTTCGCCAGGGTCGTCGGCCTGAAGATGATCGGCATGGTCAATTTCATGAGCCTCAAGCAAAAAAGCCTGGCCGACCTGGTAGCCAACAGGGACCATAGCGACGATACCGTGGACAGGAATAACCTCAACGTCTTCCGGGAATCCCTGCGCAAGCTGCGCTACGAGATCGAAATGAGCGGCAAAAAGATCTTCCTTTTCACCAGCACGAAGAAGGGAGAAGGCAAGACCACGCTCATACAGGCGCTCTCCTACAGCATGAGCATGAGCAAGAAAAGGATCCTGATCATCGATACTAATTTCTGTAACAACGACCTCACCATCGCCCTCAACGCCGACCCTATTCTCGAAAAGATCCATCCCAACAGGATGGACGGCAATAGCCGCGCCCTGCTGGAACAGGTCAGGAATGCCGCCAAGGACGTCGGGGCCGGCACCGTCTTCGCCATCGGCTCCCAGGGCGGGGATTATACCCCCTCCGAGATCCTGCCCAGGGAGAACCTCCTGAAGCACCTCAATGCCCTGACGGCCGACTATGACTATATCTTCCTGGAAGGTCCCCCCCTCAACGACTTTTCGGACAGTAAGGAACTGGCCCAGTTCGCAGAAGGCATCATCGGCATCTTCTCGGCAACGAATATGATCCGGCAGATCGACAAACAGTCTCTTAACTTCTTCCGGGAACTGAATGGCAAATTCACCGGGTGCATCCTCAATAAGGTGGACCTGGAAAATGTGAATGTATCCTAGGCGGCGGGCAATAGAACCAGGGACTCATCGTTATTAAATATTAAGAAAGTATACTATATACCAATACTATCCAGTATGAGCAAGGAAAAGAGATCCTTTCATGAGAAGTTCGTTACGGCATTCGCCGGGGCCGTGATGATCGCCATTTATCTTAAAATCTTATTCTTTTGATAGGGTATGATTAATCGAGGCAAGATATCCCCATCGGCAAAATTTTCCAGGAGGTTTGAAAAAAAATCCGAAAAAGTATTCCTCGAACAGAAACTGAACAACTGGCCGGGCTATATTCTTTTTGCGCTGCTGGCGACCGGCATGGGTTATATCATGGCCCACCAGGTATTGATCGGCCTGGGCATTACCGCCCTGATCGTCGGCTTTGCGGTGGTCCTGGTCTGTCTCCTGAACACGGAAGCAGGACTCTACATCAATATGGCTTATTCCTTTCTCATCAGCCATTTCAACCGGCTCCTCTTTGACGACTCCCTGCAGATAGGCGTATTCTCCGATATCCTCGTGATCGTGACCTTCCTCAGTTTTTTTGTAAGGAGGGTTTCGCTGAAGAAAAGTATCAACCAGTTCGCGGACGCACCCGTCGTGATCGCGCTGCTGGCCTGCTACGGCCTCATCTTCCTCGAGCTGTTCAATCCCAGCGCCAGGTTTTTCGTGGGCTGGTTCCCGGCATTCAGGAAGATCCTCGCCACCCTGCTGATCCTTTTTATATCCTACAACGTTTTCAATACCAGGGAGAGCATAAAGAGATTCATCACGGTATTGTTCGTCCTTTGCATGATCGTAGCCACTTATGGATGCATCCAGCAATGGCATGGCTTTTTCCCCTTCGAAATGGATTGGCTGCGGGGTGATCCCAAACGATTCAGGATGACCTTTATCGGCGGCGGCTCACGGAAAATGTCCACCATGAACGATGCCGTATCCTTCGCCATCATCATGGCCACCTGCAGCATTTTCTTCCTGGCCCTGGTACGGTCGCAGAAAAAGGCCCTCTACCGGTATATCATGATCGGCGGCATTATCCTGATGCTGCTCGGCATGAGCTATACCATCACGCGCACGGCCAATGCCATGCTCGTGGCAGGCGTCGTCATCTTCCTGCTGCTGTCCTTCGACAAAAAGTCCACCCGTCTCCTTACCCTCGGCGCCGCCTTTCTCTTCGTGCTGGTCATGTATGCCCCTGTGCAAAATGCGCAGATCGATCAGTTCAGACAGACCTTCGAGGGCTCCAAGGATGATTCATACAATGTCCGGGAGATCAACCGGAAATCGGTTCAACCGTATATCTATCGCCACCCCATCGGCAGCGGACTCGGGACGACGGGAGGCGAAGGGCTGCAGTATAACCCGGGCCATGAGCTGGCCGGCTTCCCACCGGATAGCGGCTACCTGAAAAAAGCGCTGGAGCTGGGATGGATCGGGTTCGCCCTGTACTGCACCGTCTATTTCCTGGTCCTGCGGACAGGCATCCGCGGCTATTTCGCCGCCAGGGACGAAGACGTCAAAAGGCTGTATACCGCCTGCACCGCAGCCTGCTTTGCTTTCTATGTAGGTGATTTCTCCCAGGTATCCATTGGGCAGATCACCGACATTGTAGTATATTATCCTTTTATCGCCATCATACTGAGGCTAAAAGATTTTAACGAGCCCGAACCCAGCATTGATCAATCAGTAAAAACTCTAACTGCATGAATAAATTAGCCATCCCCGGCCGTTATTTTCTGTGTACCGTATTGACAGCAGTCCTGTTCCTGGGCGCACAGGCGCAGGTATACCGGCCCGCCCCCGTTCCTGCCATCAGCTTCCCGGCATCGGCGGGTGTCGATGTCATCAGGTACCCCTTTGCGGATACCATCGAAGCCAAGCTGGTAAAGCTGGCCCTGGAAGGCCCTATGTTCAGGGGATCGGAGAACCAGAACAAGATCAACGAGCTGCAGCTGAGGGCCGCCAAGAACAACTGGATGAACCTGCTGACGCTATCCATCAATTACAACGACCAGAGCTTCGCCCATACCTCGGGGCCCACGAACGCCACCTATGTATATCCCAAATATTTCTTTGGATTCAATATACCCCTCGGCACCCTTCTTTCCAGGACGCAGGTAAAAGCTGCACGGGAACAGGTGGCCATGAGCAAGGAGGCGCAGCAACAGCTGGCCCGGGTCATCCGCGAAGATGTCGTCGCCAAATACCGGCAGTATAAGACGAAGAATGAACTGTTGAAACTGCAGATCCAGGTGGCCGACGATGAGCAGGCCGGTTTCCTGCAGATCCAGAAGAATTACCGGAGCGGATCGGTGCCGATCGATATCTATAATACGGCACAGAAGAAATATAATACCGAGCAGTCAGCCAGGCTTAATATGCAGCTGGATCGCGATGTCATTCAGCTCGACCTGGAAAAGATGATCGGCGTCAGCCTGGAGAGTGTAATAAAATAAACCCCCTTATGAACAAAGGAACCCTAAAAGCCTGGTTTTCCAAAGCGTTCAATTGGCCCGTACTTGAAAAAAGCAGGTGGCAGTGGGTAGACTATATGCGGGGCATCGGGATCCTGCTGGTCGTCTTCCGCCATACCCTGTTCGGCATCATGCATGCGAATGTGGAGGCCCCCGTCTTCCTGCAAAAAGCCAATACCATTTCCTCGAGCTTCCGTATGCCCCTGTTCTTTGTCCTTTCGGGGATCTTTATCCAGAGCAGCATGGCCCGAAGGAGCCTCAAGCAATTGCTGGGGATCAAGTTCGAGAACCTTTTTTATCCCTACGTGATCTGGTCCATTATACAGATCATCATGCAGATGGCGGCGCCCGGCTCCTCCAATGCGCAAAGGGGGTTTCAGGACTTCCTGTTCATCCTCTACCAGCCCCGCGACCTGGACCAGTTCTGGTACCTGCCGGCCCTCTTCAATGCCAGCGCCGTGTACCTGATCGTGGAAAGCAAGCTGAAGCCCGGAAAATGGATCCATATGGCCCTCGGCCTTGTATTGTATTTCCTTTCGCATTATTTCCAGGCGGTCAGCATGATGTCCGACTGGATGCGCTTCTATGTTTTCTTCTCCCTGGGAGCCGTCGTATCGGATTTCTTTTTTAAAGAGTCCACGCAGCGCTTCCTGAAGAACCCCTGGTCGGCCGTCATGGTCATCCCCCTGTTCGTTATCGCCATGATCGTTTTTCTCAGCAAGGACGAGAATTTCTATCTTGACGACCAGGATAGCTGGGGCCGGATAGAATACCTGCTCATCGCCCTCACCGGCTGCATCAGCATGCTGATCTTCTCTTTCCGGCTTCAGATCTGGAACCTGAAAGGCCTGTACTTCCTGCGCGTGCTCGGTTACCATTCCCTCTATATCTATGTCATGCACGTCATGGTAGCCGCGGGCACGAGGGCCGTCCTCATGAAGGTCTTCCATGTCCACTCGCTGGCTGTTCTGCTGCCCCTGGGCGTTTTCCTGGGCGCCACCGTCCCGGTGATCTTTTATAATCTCCTGATCAACGATAATATCCTGTGGTTCCTGTTCTCTTATAAGAGAAAAAAGCAGGACAAGAAACCAGCCCCGCAGCCGATCGGCCAACCGGCAACGGCCACAACCTAAAACAATCACTAAACTGACATTGAATATGCCTACTGCCTTGTCCAATAAAGACCTCCTGGCTTACCTGAAAAGTCTCGACTTCCAGGCAGGTTTCCTCGATCGGGTAAAAGTTTATTACCGGCCCCTGGTCTGCCCCTTCGTGGAACTGATCAACCTGGTGAAGGAAGGTGAAAAAGTGGGCGACATCGGCTGCGGCAGCGGGCAATTCGGCCTGCTGGTAGCGGAATTCGCCAAACCTTCTCTCGTATTCGGCATCGAGATCAGCGAACGCCTGGTGAATAATGCCCGGCAGCTGTTCGCGAAGTACGCCAGGACCGCCTCCGAATTCGAAGTGTTCGACGGGGTCATCTTCCCCGACAAGATCGGAGAGCTGGACGTGGTCTTCCTGAATGACGTCCTGCATCATGTACCCAAGCAGGCCCAGCAGCAGTTCATGACGGACCTGATCAAAAAAATGAAGAGCGGCGCCCGGCTGATCCTGAAAGATATCAATGGCGGCAGCCCCCTGGTGTATTGCAATAAAATGCACGATCTGATGTTCGCCGGTGAAATAGGCAACGAGCTGCCCTGGAAGACGTCGAAGGCCTGGCTGGAGCAAAACAATTTACAGATACTGGAATTTACAAAAAAGAGAATGTATGTTTACCCCCATTACACAATTGTTGCAAAAAAACCGTAGAAGAAAGCTTTTTTTCATAGCGTTCTGCTTCTCTCTTTTGTCCCTGTATCCGATCTACAAGAACTTTTACGACGGGAGGGCCATTACGACCTATGAACGTCATATCAACCTGATCAATGGCCGCTCTGAATATTATAACCCCTGGCAATACCGCATGCTATGCCCTATCCTCATCGAAGGGATGATGTGGGTGTACGATCACACGATCGACAAGGTCTATCCCATCGAGGAGAAATTCCATTTACATGTGGAAGAGACTTCGGAACAGACGGCGGAGACAAAGGAGTTCGTACAGGTGCTGCAGACGAAGGGAGCGCTCAAGTATATGATCGTCTTCCTGTTCTTTCGTTTCTGCCTGAATTTCCTCGTATTTACCCTGGCCTATTGTTTGTGGCGGTATTTTGTCCGCAATAACTGGCTGCTATTTTTCGGCCTGATCTTTATTTCCCTGGCCATGGGCGATGGGGTGATCGCCAGCGATCTTACGTTCAATACGTACCTGGATAATGTTTTCTACCTGCTGGCCGCCTGCATCATCGTTTATAAAAAGAACCCGGTCTGGATACCTGTCCTGATCATACCGGCCGCCTTCAACCGCGAGACCTCCATGATGATCCCCTTCCTTTTCTTCCTCTCGCAGATGGATTTCTCCGCCTTTTCGTTCCGGTCCCTTAACCTCAAGGCCATCCGCTGGCCGCAGGTCCGCACCTGGTGGCTGGTGGGCGCTTCCTATATTTTATTCTTCAGCATCTTTATCGGGCTCAAGCTGCATTATGGCTACCGCCCGCCGCAGGTCTTCAAAGTGCCGACGGGGATGCAGATGCTCAAGCTGAACCTGCTGAGCGGCGTGGCCCTGAAATGTTATTTCGAAATGCTGGGCGTATTCAGCGTGATCCCTTTCATCATCCTGTATAAGTTCAGGTCTTTCCCCCTGCTGCTGCGCGTCTGGTTCCTGGGCATCGTCCCGGCCTGGTTCGGCGTCCACCTGTTCTCCGTCGTCTGTTACCAGACGAGGTTATTCATGGTGCCTACGATCCTCGTATTCATGCCGATGCTGCTGTGGCTGATCGAGACGGAAGGAAGGAGGCTCTATGGCGGCGCCAGCGGCTCCGTTCATGACCTGCGGCCCCTGACAAAGTAGTAGAGCCCGCCCATTACCACCATTGCAACGGCAAGGACGATGGCCCATTTGGTCCTCCGCCTGAGCGTGCGGAAAGACCAGCCCGCTGTCCGGGTAGTCCCTGTGCAATCGGCATAGCTGACCTTCCCCTTCGATTGGTCGACGTAGATCGTGGCAGGCTTACCGTCCGCCTTATTGGTATTGCCGCAGATGATATTGCCAGAGCTTACGATGGTCCTGTAGCCATCCTGGACCTGTATGGCGGCGCCCTTGCCTCTGAAGGGACCGAAAGTATTATACCGGATCCAGAACATCGTGCTGTCTGTAAACTGGGTAGGGCGTGTGCCTACTTCTATCGGGTGCGGCCAGTCGAGCTCGTCCGGGTAGACGGGTTCGGTGCGGGGATCCATTTTATATTTTTCCGTCTGCGCCAGCCGGTAATGGGCCAGGTAGCCGCAGCTGTCCACCTGGTTATGCTCGATACGCAATGCGCTGCCGGTGCCGGAGCCGCCCAGGCTGGCGATCCCCCAGGTATAGGTGTTGCTGACGATATTATCGTGGATATAGACCCGCGTATAGGCGCCTACGCTGATGCCCGTTCCCTGGGCGTCATCCCCGTTCATCCCGCTGTGCCGTACAATATTGTGGCTGATCTCGCTCATGCCCGTGCTGGCGCTGGCCAGCTGGATACCTCCCCTGCCGGTGCTGTCGACGTAATTATTGTACACCCGGATATTCCCGTTCCGCATCGGCATGGGATAGACGATCTTTCCGCCACACTCGACAGGCCGCTTGTCATAGCTGTTCGGACCATTGTCAGGGCTCGTATTGCCGATATACATCCCTTCGTTCCAGGTGCCCACGATCCTGCAGTCATGGATGGAGATACTGTCCAGCACCCAGTTGGGATAATTCAGGCTGTCCGCGCAATCTCCCGCCGATTCGCAAACGAAGCCCATGGCGCAATTGTGTATATAGACCTGTTCGAGTTCGATGTTCTTCGAACGTCTGCCGACCTGGATGGCGCCCCCGTCCAAATACCGGAAGACAGGGTCCTGCTCGATCAGGAAGCCGTTCGTCCCTCCGGCGCCCCTGCCCGTCAACTTAACATAAGAGTCGTTCATGAAACGGAACCCGTCCCTTAACCGCACCTGCCCCCCTTCATTAATGACCACCAGGGGACGTGCAGGATCCCCGCGAAAACCCTCCAGGGCGAAATAGCTCCAGGAGTCACGGGATCTCAGGACGATCGTATCGCCGGGATGAAAACGGAAGACCTCGGGGGGACCCAGGATATATCCGCTATCCGAATTGGGTGAAATATATTTTCTTTCTCCCGTCTGGGCGAAAGAAGGGCGGCAGGCTGCCAGGCAGAAAAGGAAAAAGAATAAGATTTTCATGAACGATCGTATTTCGTTAGCAGCCGATCAGGTACCTGCTATATTTTGGAAATAACTTTTTAACAGCCTTTATGAAAAGAATGGTGCCCGCAAGGATCAATACCAGGTCCAACGTCCAATACAGCAGGGTGCCCGGTATGGGGTGTCCCGCCTTTCTTTCATATACCTCTTTGATCACCAGCAACGCATAATAATGCAGAAAGAACAGGCCGAAGCTCAGATCGGCCACCATGGAAAAGAAGGAAGGCACATACCGGTCCAGCTTGTACAGCCAGTACAGGAAGCAGCAGCAGAATAACATCTTATGCAGGTAGTTGAGGGGAAAGCCCCATTCCTCGTTGAAGGCTACGTTCGCCGCAAAAGCCAGCAGGGTCAGCACGGTGAGGGGCAGATACCAGCGCTTCGCAAATACCAGGTACTGCTGTTTGTACCGGCTCATGAACATGCCGAACAGGTATACGGAGAAAAAATGCACGAACATTTTAGGGATGTCGCTCAGCGGCTCCCTGGCCACGAAAAAAGAGACCCCGCATACGGCGATCAGCAGATAATAGAGTTTCGGATGACGGTCGATATAAATAAAAAGTGGCGCCGCCAGGTAGAAGAGGCTGATCATGGGAACGAACCACAGGGGCTTCATATGCGCCCCGCGTAACAGGAAATAGCTAAGCCTCTCCCAAAGGGGCCAGGCCGCGAAATCAGGATGCGGCTCCAGGATATAGTCCGAATAATCGTTCGAATAGAGACGGTAAACGATGATGGGGATGGATATGATGAAATAAGGCAGGATGACATTCTGCAATTTCTTGACCAGGTAGCTCTTGTATTCGAATTTTTTAGAGAGGTGCTGGAAAAGATAGCCGGCGATAAAAACGAACAGCACGGTGGCATTCCCGGTGAGGACGATCAGGAATTTCCCGGTAAAAGAGCCTTCCGGCCATTGTATGATCAGGTGGCAGGCTACGACGAAGAGGATCGCCAGTCCCCGGAAATTATGGATATAATTAATGAATTCTTTTTTCGGAGGGGACGGGGGCTTCAGTTCGGATGAGGCTGAAATGGACGTAATCATACCTTAAAGATATAAAAAAGACCGTCCGCGGCTAAGCGGACGGTCTTTTTTTTGGACAATTATATTACCCTTACCGGGCTGCCATCTTGATCAGCTGCAGGGTCTTCGTCCTGCCATCCGGCAAGCCTTGCAGGAGAACGAAGTAGGAGCCTTTCGGCAGGCTGTTGCCATTCAGACCCAGTCTTTGCTGGCTGATGCCCTGCGGCAGGCCGCTAAGCTGTTCCTGGTAGATCACACGTCCGGAGAGGTCTACTACCTGTACCAGGAGCTTGGCCACCGGCTTGGACAGCTGGAGGTTCAGCGTGATCACATCCATGAACGGATTCGGGAAGACCGCCACCTTCGTCTCGCCGCTGAACTGGCCCAGGGTAGCATCCGCCTGGCCAAGGGTCGATACGGTACCCGTGGTTTGCCCGCCATGCGTGATGGCTTGCGTAGCTACCGGCGTCTGCGCGATGCCTGCACTGGCCGATGGGACCGCGTCGATGGTCAGCGCATTCAGATAAGCGTTACCGCCGTCCGAGTTGTAGATCTGGAAGTAGATCGTACCCGTGCTGTCCGGCTTGATACCCGCGATCTGGCTCACGTTGGAGATATTGTTGGCCGCATTCTGCGTCACCACCTGGTTGCCCACCTGGTAGTTGGAGACCACCGAGAAGCTCGGGGCCGCACGGCTGCCGAAGAAATTGAGGTTATACGTGGAGGTGAGGTTCAGACCCGTTACATAGAGCCTGGCCGTATCTCCATACGTTACATAGTACAGGCCTTTCATGACGTTGTCAGGATAGACGCCACTGTTGTTGCCCGTCACGGTGCCTACGATATTAAAGCCTACGAAGTTATTGATCATACCCAGGGTCATACCCGTGTTCTCGCTCTGTGCATTGATCATATTCGTCAATTCAAAGCCCGGGAAGATCAGGGCATTGATACTGTTCCAGCCACCACCCTGCGCCAGCATCTGTGCGCCGTCATTCATCTGTACCTGTACCGTATAGGCTACGGTGGATCCGCCTACGATATTGCTGAAGGCCGACTGACGGGTGCCTGCAATGGCCCTTACCTCGTAGAAGAAGCTGTTGCCCTTGCTGAGGCCCGTATGGGTATAAGTGTTCACCGAACCGGCTACCGTCGCCTGCAGGCTGAAAGGTCCTGCGGGGTTCGTCGCACGCCATACTTCGAAGCCCGTGGTCGTACCCGGAGAGTTGCTGATCCAGTCCAGCCGGATCGTACTCGTGCTGGTGCCACTCGCCTTCAGGTTGCTCGGTGCATAGAAGGTCGTATCGAAGGCATACTGTATCTGTATCGCGTTCAGGTAGGTGAACGGCGAGCCGGGATCCTGCATCATGCTGATAGCGACATTACCGCTGGCATCCGGGCTGATGTTCTTGATGATCGCCGTCTGGCTGGTATTGCCGGCCGCATTCAGCGACACGGTCTGGCCGCCGATCGTATAGTTCGAGATCCTGTTATCGTTCGTATTCGCGCGACCTGCATAGAAGATCACATTGTACTTGCTCTTCGAGGACAGGCCCGTGATGTTGATATGCCTGGGGGCGCCGCTGCCATCATAGTACAGGCTCTGCATGACGTTGTCAGGATAGACACCGCTGTTGTTGCCGGTGGTCGGTCCGACATTGTTGGAGCCTGTCCACGGATCCATCAGGCGGATACCGAAGCCCGTAGAAGCTGCCGAGTCGTCTTTCAGATTCGAGATCGTAGCCCCTGCGTTCGGCGCGCTGTTCATATTGTTCCAGGGTGCGCCCTGTGCCGGCTGCCCGGCCGAACCGTCATTGAAGTTGACGTACACATTGCGCAGGTTCGCGAAAGTGACCGTGATATTCACCGGTGTGGTAGATACAGCCGCGTGGTTATCGACTGCGCGGATCGCTGTTGTCGTAACACCGATATCGGATACGGCAGGACTCAGGGTCAGCGTACCCGTGCCATCGCCATTGTCATGGAGGCTAACGAAGCCGGGGAAGTTGCTGCCCTGAAGGGTGATCGCATCACCGGCGGCATCCGTTGCGGACACCGTTACCGTCGTCGTCTTGCCTGCCTGTACCGTGATGGGCGCTACAGGTGCTAATACAGGCGCCAGGTTCGGGATGGCGAAGGTCAGCGTATCGCTGGACGGAGATACTCCATAGGAGTTCGTGGCCGTCACATAGTAATAGTATGTATTGTTCTGAACGATGCTCGAGTCATCGTAAGCCGACTGTACCGGGTTAGTAGCGCCGGGGTTCAGCAGGGTGTACGGACCGGCCAGCGTGGCCGAGCGGTATACCTGGTAGGCATTCGCATTGTAGGCCGCTGCCGTCCAGGTCAGGTGCACGTGGTTGCTGTTCACGAACTGACCGGCGATATCTCTTGCTTTGGCAGGAGTCGTCTGGTCATTGTACTGCTTCTCGATCACCAGGGCATTGATATAGCCGAAAGGTGCGTTCACTCCTTTCGCCAGGGTGATGTTCAGCGTACTGTCCGCATTGGGGCGCACGTTGTTCACCGATACCGTGTTCTGCGAGTTATTCGCTGCCTGCTGGCTGACGGTTGTGGTGCCGTAAGTGCCGCTGACCGTATAGATCGATGTGCGGTCATCGTTGACGCCACCGCGGCTGCCCAGGAAGGTGAAGTTATAGCGGGTAGCCGTATCGAGGCCGGATAGCCTGAATACCTGGTTGTTGCCATCCGTATAGTAGGCCGAGCTGATGACGGCATCGGGATAGACACCGGAGTTGTTGCCCGTGTTCACACCGTACGTGTTCGTGCCGTTCGGCAGGCTGATGTTCTGCCAGGGAGTCGTGATCGTCAACCGGAGGCTTCCTACTACACCATTCTGATCTTTCAGGTTGGCGAAGCTGAGGTTCTGCACCGGCAGAGCCGCCGTGTTATTCCAGGGCGCTGCACCCAGGGTGCCCGCGCTGCCATCCGAGAAGTGGATATAGGTCTTCGTGATCGGGAGAGGCACTGCCGCTACCGTGATCTTAAAGGTCAGTGTATCGAAGCCGTTATGGCCGTCTTCCACCCTTGCCTGTACCGAATAGAGGCCTGCGTCGGCATAGCCCGGTGCCAGGTTCAGCTGTGCGCTGCCGCCATTGATGACGGGCGTAGCGAAGGCCGGCAGACCGGTGAAGCTCCAGCTCAGCACATCCGCTGCATTCTGATCGTTGGCGATCAGGTTCACGGAGGCTGTCGTCTTCGCGTTCATGCTGACATTGCTTACAGGACGGCTGATGGCCGGGTTGAAGTTATCGTTGACGGTCAGGTTGAAGCTGGTAGTCCCCGTTCCGCCATGCTGGTCGGTAACAGTGACCAGTATGCCATTGAAGGTTCCCTGATCCGCGGGTCCCGGGTTAAAGGTGATCGTGCCGGTGCCATTGCTGCCGGGTGTGAAGACCCCGAAACCGGAGACAGGCAGGTTGGTCACCTGGATGCTCAGAGATTCAGGATCCAGGTCGGTAGCCTGTACATTCAGCACCAGCTGCGTACCGTAGCGCATGAACTGCCCGGCGATCGGTGTTACGACCGGCAGGTGATTGGCCGTATGGGCGCTGTCCTCGTTGGAATAGGCCGAGTTGCCGCCCAGGTTCACAGCCCGTACCTTATAGTAATAGACTGCATTGGCGAAGAGGCCCGTATCGATGTAGGAGGTCGCATTCGCCGGCAACGTACCGCGCAGCAGGAAATTGCTGTTGTCGTTGGAAGAACGGTAGACCTGGTAGCTCTGCTCGTTCGCAGCATTGTCCGTCCAGTTGACGGTTATTGTAGAAGCAGTGCTCGTTCCATGGGCCACCAGCGCTGTCGGAGCCGCAGGCGTCGTGGGCAGGGCCAGTGTAGTGGCGCCCGACGATGGGTATTGCAGGTTCATCAGCTGCGTGATGCCGGCCTGATCGAGGGCCGCGTTGTACACGGTAAAGGCATCCAGCCAACCGATGAAGAACGTGCCATTATTATTGAAGGCGTTGGAACTATTGTTTGCACCCAGCCTGGAAGCATTGGTGGTGGTGCCTACGGAATGGAAGGTCAGGTCCAGCTTCGAGATAGCCAGTACCCCATTCACATACAGCAACAGGGAATCGCCGTTATAGACCATGGCCACATGGCTCCAGCCCGTCGTATTCGTATAGGGGGTGTTGATGCTGGCGCGGGTATTGCCGCTGGCGATCGCCGCGATCAGGGTATTATTGTTCAATACCATGGCCAGACCGTTGTCGCTGCCGCCCATATCGAAGACCACCCGGTTGCCGGTATTGTTCGTAGACCGTATCCAACCCGAGACCGTACGCTGCGTATAGGCCGTCTGCAGGAAGTTGCCGGTATTGGGGATGGTAGCCGACTGGGTCGTGCCATTCAATTTGAGCGAATAGCTGCCCTCCGCCTTGGTCGTGGCGTCGAATACCGGTGAAGACACCGGCGACAGTGTTCTGCCATTCCCGGTAGAATCGTTATAGTTATTATTCAGGGGCCAGAAGGCATCCTGCAAAGTGCTGGCGAAGGTCGACTGTCCGTATTGGCCGATGGCCCGCACCTGGTAGAAATACTTCGTAGATGCGTTCACGGTAGAGTCGATATAAGAAGTAGCGCCGGGGTTCGCAATGCCGATCGTCGCGAAGCCGGTGGTAGCGCTGGTAGAACGCCAGATCTCGTAGGCCGTTTCATTGGTAGCATTATCCACCCAGCTCAGGCCGATCTTATTATAAGCAAGGGCCGTAGCGATGAGGTTGGATGGCGCAGCGGGGATGGCGCCGCCCGGAGCCGCCGCATCCGCGAACTGGCTGTTCGGTATCGTATTGAAATTGTTCCCTGAACTAGGCGTCTTCCAGGATAACGTGATGGAACCGCTGCCGCTGCCGCCATGGAAGTAAGCGATGGCAATGGGATAGACACCCACGGCCAGCGTAACATTGCTGGAAGTCACCGTCCGGCTGTTATGCACGCCGTCATTGCTGACAGTAGCCGTAGCCGAGAACAGGTAAGGAGACCCGGTGCCGTTGAGCGAACCCAGGTAGACCTTGCTGCCATCCACCGAAGAGGTGCGGAACTGGTAGGTGCCCGCCTGCGTTACGTGCAGGAAGCCTTCCCAAAGGAATCCATAGTTGGTATTCTGCGTCCTTGGCGTCAGCGAGGTGGAACTCGTACTGATCCCGACGGCATCCGGAGCCAGGCCTGCATAATTGGGCAGGTTGGTGGGCGCGGGCGCATCGAAAGTATAATATTTATACGTCAGGCCCGTCGCTACGGGAGCAGCGGACACCTGGTTGCTGAACGGAGAAATGTTCTTCGCGAAATCCCTGGCCGTAACGGCAAACGTATACGTAGCGCCTGTCGTCAATCCATAGGCGGTAAAGAAGGTATCCGTGGTGCTGGAAGTTTTTACACCATTGACATAAATATCGTAGGAAGTGACCCCGACATTATCGGTGGCGCTGTTCCAACCAAGGGATACGCCGCTGCGGGTCGTACCTTTCAAGGTGAGATTGCCCGGCGCCGTTGGCGGTTGTACATCGGAAGCGGTAGTGCCGATGGCCTCATTGCTGGCGGCAGCGGCGGCATTGCCGTTCACCGCACGGACGAGGTAGTAATAAGTGCCGCCGGGGTTCAGGCCCGTAGCCGTATCGCTGGTCGCAGCAGGTCCCTTTATATCGATTAATTTATAAGGTCCGCCCGTTTGCGAAGCCTGGTATACTTCGAAGGCTGTCTGCGGGAATTGCTGCGAGGGGTTCACGCTCCAGTCCAGCCGCAGGGCTGTCTGCGAGATCGTGCTCATCGTCAGGCCCGCCGCGGGTGAAGGCTTGTTGGACCCGTTGGCGTTGATGACGGTATAAGGCGTCGAGAAGCTGCTCGAGCAACCGAACTGTTCGGTCACTTTCACCTGGTACTGTCCGGGATTGGTAGCATAAAAAGAATTGGTGGTGCTGATGGTCGTGCCGCTGCCCACCTGTTGCCACAGGTAAGAGGCATAACCCGTCGGGACCTGCAGCATGACGCCATGGCTGGTATCCAGTGCAGGGATCACGTTGCTCTTAAGCGCAGGGATGGTGATATTCGGGGATACGGTAGGTTGTTTGATGGAAACCACTAATGGAATACGTGACCAGTCGGACCAGATGCCGTTCTTCTGCACGCGCGCATCATATTTGCCCAGCTGGGTGACGTGGATGCTGTTCGTGGTCGCACCGGAAATAAGCACGCTGTCCTTACGCCATTGATAGGCCTGGAAACCCTGGGTGACGCCCACGGTAATATTGATAGGATCGCCCGGACAGAATTGATAGCGTCCGAACAGGGCCCAGGGGTTCGCAGCATAAGCCCGGTTCAGGAATGGCCAGAAATCAGGCTCGGCCCAGGTCCTGTCCCAGGTGCCATGACCCAGGTCGGGGTAAACGGTATATTTAAGGTTGGCGCCCACATTGTTCATGGCGTTCACGATCTGAATGGTGGTGCTGGGATCGGGCGAGCCGTCCAGTCCACCCTGGATCAGCCAGGTCGGCGCATATTTCAGATTAGCGGGAGCCGAGCTGAGCCAGGCCAGTGAGGCCGATGACATCGGCACGCTGGCAGCCGAATAGGTGGTATAATTAATAGCCCAGTCCCAGGTACCGGCGCCACCGGCGGAAAGACCGTTGGCCGTGATACGGAAGGGATCTACTTTGTTGTTGGCGATCATGTAATCCAGGATCGTCTTCATATAACCGTAGGCCGGCTCACCCCAGCCGCCGCCGCTGGATTGCATCGCGATGATATACCCGTCGAAGGTGCCATTGTTGACAGCATTATCCCATACCTGTCCACCATGGAACAGCTGGTATTCGTTGTCCGTCACCGGACCACCTTCCCCCGCACCATGCCAAAAAACCATGACCGGATATTTCTTCCCGTCAACGGCTGTCGGATTGTAGGTCTTTGGAAAATGGACACGGAAGGGAATGCTGTTGTACACATAGCATTTGTAGTTATTCGTATTCCAGCTCACCCTTTTTGTGCGGACCCACTTGCCGATCGTGCCCCAGGGAGGGGAGGCCGGAGGAGCCGAAGCATTATAGGTTATGATCGGATCACTGGGATCGATGATACTTTGTCCTTGCACGGTGGATGCAAGGAAGCTTGAAAATACAAAAAGCATCAAGCTTGCAATACGGGTAAAAATTTTCATGACTGGGTTCTTAGCTTGTTAATTATAATGACTGAAAAGTGCCTAGACGATTGATTAGCAACATTTTGACGATGCAAAAGTGGTTCAAGATAGGAAGGAAGAAAGGTGCTTGCGGTAGGATAAAAGATAGCTGCTTTGCAGTAAGGGACAACGTGTCAAAAACAATCGTTCAGGAGATTGGAAGTACGTGTTTCAGGAAATTGGAAGAAAAAGGAATTCAAGCAGATATGAAATAGGAAGATCTAAAAAGGATAGGCGTAGAAACTTTGTTAATCAAATGCAAATTACTGCATTTATTTTGCAAAATAGGCGTTTTTTCCGGTATGTGCAATCACCTATATGTGTTATTTTATTATATATTTTTTAATACATATGATCCTCAGTGAGTTATAATAAAAAAAGCGGCCCCGAAACATCGGGGCCGCTCTCAAAATACCACTTTTATGGTATTCCTATTTCTTTGTCTTCAGTACTTGTAGGGTCCTGATCTTGCCGTCGCCCAGGCCATCCAGCTGAATGAAGTAGGTGCCGGGTGTCAGGCCATTGCCGTTGAGACCCAGTCTTTGTTCACTGGCGCCCTGGGGCAGATTGGTCAGCTGCTGCACAAATACTATCCTGCCGGAGAGATCGGTCACGCGTACCAGCAGTCTGGCAACAGGCTTGGACAGCTGCAGGTTCAGGTTGATACCATCCACGAACGGATTGGGGAAGGTCCCTGCTTTCGTTCCGCCGTTGAAGGCCAAATTACCCGTGCTATCGTCCTGGCCCAGCGTCGCCAGCGTGGCGGTCTGACCGGGAAGGAAGGGTACCGTGATCGCCGTCGGTACCGGCGTCTGTCCGATGGTCGAAGTGGCCGATGGGACCGCGTCGATGGTCAGCGCATTCAGGTAAGCATTGCCGCCGTCCGAGTTGTAGATCTGGAAGTAGATCGTACCCGTGCTGTCCGGCTTGATACCCGCGATCTGGCTCACGTTGGAGATATTATTGGCCGCATTCTGCGTCACCACCTGGTTGCCCACCTGGTAGTTGGAGACCACCGAGAAGGTCGGGCTCACGCGGCTGCCGAAGAAATTAAGGTTGTACGTAGAGGTCAGGTTCAGGCCCGAAACATAGAGCCTGGCCGTATCTCCGAAGGTCACATAATACAGCCCTTTCATGACATTGTCCGGGTAGATGCCGGAGTTATTGCCCGTCGTGGTGCCTACGATATTAAAGCCGATGAAGGCATTGATCATACCCAGGGTGATACCCGTGTTCTGGTTCTGCGTATTGATCATGTTCGGCAATTCAAAGCCCGGGAAGATCAGGGTATTGATGCTGTTCCAGCTTCCTCCCTGTGCGAGGGTCTGTGCGCCGTCATTCATCTGTACCTGTACCGTATAGGCTACGGTGGATCCGCCTACGACTTCGCTGAACGGAGATTGACGGGTGCCTGCCAGCGCTCTTACTTCATAGAAGAAGCTGCTACCGGAGGTCAGTCCTCCGTCCGTATAGGTCGTCGCCGTTCCGGCTACCGTCGTCAGCAGGTTGAAAGGTCCTGCGGGGTTCGTAGACCGCCATACTTCGAAGCCCGTGGTCGTGCCCGGAGAGTTGCTGATCCAGTCCAGCTTGATGGTGCTCGTGGTCGTACCGCTGGCCTTCAGGTTGCTCGGAGAATAGAATGCCGTGTCGAAGGCATACTGTATCTGCATTGCGTTCAGATAGGTGAACGGAGAACCTGCGTCCTGCATGATGCTGATGGAGATATTACCACTGGCATCCGGGCTGACACTCTTGATGATCGCCGTCTGGCTGGTATTGCCGGCCGCATTCAGCGACACGGTCTGGCCGCCGATCGTATAGTTCGAGATCCTGTTATCGTTCGTATTCGCGCGACCTGCATAGAAGATCACGTTGTAGTTGCTCTTCGAAGACAGTCCCGTGATGTTGATATGCCGGGGAGCGCCGCTGCCATCATAGTACAGGCTCTGCATGACGTTGTCAGGATAGACACCGCTGTTGTTGCCGGTGGTCGGTCCGACATTGTTCGCAGCCGTCCAGGGATCCATCAGGCGGATACCGAAGCCGGTCGAGGCTGCCGAGTCGTCTTTCAGGTTCGAGATCGTGGCCCCTGCGTTCGGCGCGCTGTTCATATTGTTCCAGGGTGCGCCCTGTGCCGGCTGCCCGGCCGAGCCGTCATTGAAGTTGACGTACACATTGCGCAGGTTCGCGAAAGTGACCGTGATATTCACCGGTGTGGTCGATGCAGCCGCATGGTTATCGACCGCGCGGATCGTCGTTGTGGTGATGCCAATATTAGAAACAGCAGGGCTCAGGGTCAGCGTACCCGTGCCATCGCCGTTGTCATGCAAGGATACAAAGCCAGGCAGGCTGCTGCCATCCAGCGTGATCGCGTCACCGGCCGCATCCGTTGCGGACACCGTTACCGTCGTCGTCTTGCCTGCCTCCACCGTGATCGGGGCTACAGGTGCTAATACCGGCGCCAGGTTGGGGATGGCGAAGGTTAGCGTATCGCTGGACGGAGATACTCCATAGGAGTTCGTCGCCGTCACATAATAATAATATGTATTGTTCTGAACGATGCTCGAGTCATCGTAAGCCGCCTGCGCACCATCCGTTGCCGTGGGGTTCAGCAGGGTGTACGGACCGGCCAGCGTGGCCGAGCGGTATACCTGGTAGGCATTCGCATTGTAGGCCGCTGCCGTCCAGGTCAGGTGCACGTGGTTGCTGTTCACGAACTGACCGGCGATATCCCTTGCTTTGGCAGGCGCCGTCTGGTCATTGAACTGCTTCTCGATCACCAGGGCATTGATATAGCCATAAGGTGCATTCGCTCCCTTCGACAGGGTAATGGTCAGGGTGCTATCCGCGTTCGGACGCACATTATTTACCGATACCGTATTCTGCGAGTTGTTCGCTGCCTGCTGGCTGACGGTTGTGGTGCCGTAAGTGCCGCCGACCGTATAGATCGACGTGCGGTCATCGTTGACACCGCCACGGCTGCCCAGGAAGGTGAAGTTGTACTTAGTGGCCGTATCCAACCCTGATACAGTAAATATCTGGTTGTTGCCATCCGTATAATAGGCCGAGCTCAATACCGCATCAGGATAGATACCGGAGTTGTTGCCCGTATTCACACCGTACGTGTTCGTACCGTTCGGCAGGCTGATGTTCTGCCAGGGGGTCGTGATCGTCAGGCTGAAGCCGCTGGCCGCACCATTCTGATCTTTCAGGTTGGTGAAGCTGAGGCCCTGCACCGGCAGACCCGCCGTGTTATTCCAGGGCGCCGCACCCAGGGTGCCCGCGCTGCCATCCGAGAAGTGGATATAGGTCTTCAGGATCGGAAGCGCCACCGGCACGACCGTCACCGCAAAGCTCAGGGTATCGAAGCCCTGTTTGCCGTCCTCTACGCGGGCCTGTACCTTGTATGTACCGCCATCCGCGTAGCCCGGAGCGAAGACAAGCTGCGCACTGCCGCCATTGATGACGGGCGTAGCGAAGGCCGGCAGACCGGTGAAGCTCCAGCTCAGTACATCCGCTGCATTCTGATCCGTAGCGCTCAGGTTCACATTAGCCGTCGTCTTGGCATTCAGCGTCACATTGGATACGGGACGGCTGATGGCCGGGTTAAAGTTATCATTGACCGTCAGGCTGAAGGTCTGGCTGACCCCGCCGCCATTGGCGTCGCCAATAAGGACAGTAATATTATCGTATACACCCTGGTCGGAGATCTGAGGGTTGAAGGTGATCTGGGCCGAACCGTTGCCCGTGGGCAGCATGGTGGCGAAGCCCGGCTGATTGAAGACCGTAATGCTCAGGTTACCCGGGTCCAGGTCCGTAGCCTGCACATTCAGCACCAGCTGCGTACCGTAGCGCATGAACTGCGCAGCGATCGGCGTCAATACCGGCAGGTGGTTGGCCGTATGGGCGCTGTCTTCGTTGGAGTAGGCCGAATTGCCGCCTATATTCACCGCACGCACTTTATAGTAATAGACTGCGTTGGCGAAGAGACCCGTATCCGTAAAGGAGGTCGCATTCGCCGGCAGCGTACCGCGCAGCAGGTAATTGCTGTTGTCGTTGGAAGAACGGTAGACCTGGTAGGTCAGTTCGTTCGAAGCGTTATCCGTCCAGCTGACGGTCACCGTAGAGACCGTACCCGTGCCATGGGCCACGAGCGCCGTCGGAGCCGCAGGCGCCGCCGGCAGGGCCGGAGTAGTGGCGAAGGACAGCGATGCAGGCTGCAGGTTAGCCAGTTTCATGATCGACGTGCTGTCGAGGGCCGTATTGTAGAGTGCAAAGGCATCCAGCCAGCCGCTGAAGAACCCGCCATTGTTATTGGAAGCGTTGGTCCCGTTGTTCGCACCCAGCCTGGAGGCATTGGTGGTCGTGCCGATGGAATGGAAGTTCAGGTCCAGCTTGGAAGCGACCAGGGTTCCGTTCACATACAGCATCAGGGAATCGCCGTTATAGACCACAGCCACATGGCTCCAGCCCGTTGTATTCGTATAAGGAGCCGTGATGCTGGCGCGATTGGCGCTGCTATTGCCGCTGGCGACCCATGCGTTGAGGGCATTGTTGTTCAGGATCAGGGCCAGACCATTGTCGCTGCCGCCGATATCGAAGATCACGCGCTGGCTGGTATTATTGGCAGAACGTATCCAGCCGGCGATCGTACGCTGGTTGAAGGCCGTCTGAAGGAAGCTGCCGGAGGTCGGGAAGGTAGCCGCCTGGCTCGTGCCATTCAATTTGAGCGAATAGCCGCCTTCCGCCTTGGTGGTCGCGTCGAAAGTGGGGCTGGAAACGCCTGTAAGCGCTTTACCGTTACCGGTACTGTCATTGAAATTGTTATTCAACTGCCAGTAGGCTTCCTGCAGGCTGCTGGTAAAGGCCGACTGTCCGAATTGATTGATCGAACGCACCTGGTAGTAATACTTCGTAGAAGCATTGACGGTAGAGTCGATGTAAGTAGTAACGCCGGGGTTCGCCAGGCCGATCGTCGTGAAGCCGGTGGTAGCGCTGGTAGAAGAACGCCAGACCTCATAAGCCGTCTCGTTCGTCGCATTATCCGTCCAGTTCAGACCGATCTTATTATAAGCCAGGGCCGTAGCCGAGAGGCCGGAAGGCGCAGCGGGCACATCGCCGTTATTGACGGTCCCATCCGCGAACTGGCCGTTCGGGATCGTATTGAAGCTGCTGCCCGAAGAAGGCGTCTTCCAGGCGAGGGTCAGCGAGCCGGTGCCGCTGGCGCCGTGGAAATAAGTGATCGCAATGGGATAGATGCCCACTGCCAGGGTAATATTGCCGGAGGTCACTGCACGACTGCTGTGCACGCCGTCATTGCTGACAACGGGAGTAGCCGAAGGGCTGAAGGCCGGTGCATTGCTGTTCAGGTCGCCCAGGTATACTTCGCTGCCGTCCACCGAGGTGCTGCGGAGCTGGTAAGTACCTGCCTGCGTTACGTGCAGGAACCCTTGCCAGATGAATGCATAGTTCTTGCTCTGTGTGCTGGGAGATAAGGAAACTCCGGAAGTGCTGACGCCGGTCTTAGCCGCGACCAGGCTGGTAAAATCAGGCAGGCTGGTCTGGTTGGTCGTAAAAGTGAAGTACCGGTAATTCAATCCGCTGCCCAGGGCCTCGCCGGTCACCTGGTTGCTGAAGGGCGATACATTACCCGCGAAGTCCCGCGCCGTTACGTTGAACGCATAGGAGTTGGGATATTGCAGACCGTAAACGGTAAAGGTCGTTCCGCTCGTCGTGCTGCCATTCTTCACGCCATTGACATAGATATCATATTTGGTGACGCCCACATTATCCGTAGAAGCACCCCAGCTGAGGGAGACGGAGCTACGCGTGGTGCCGGTGATCGTCAGATTGCCCGGAGTCGTCGGAGGCTGTACATCGGAAGCCGTTGTACCGATGGCTTCATTACTGGCCGCCGCGCCGGCATTGCCGTTCACCGCACGGACGAGGTAGTAATAAGTGCCGCCGGGGTTAAGGCCCGTGGCCGTATCGCTGGTCGCACCCGCAGCCTTTATATCAATTAAGGTATACGGTCCGCCGGATTTGGAAGCCTGGTATACTTCGAAGGCTGTCTGCGGGAACTGCTGCGAGGGGTTCACGCTCCAGTCCAGCCGTAAGGCCGTCTGCGAGATCGTGCTCATCGTCAGGCCTGCTGCCGGAGAAGGCTTGTTGGACCCGTTGGCATTGATGACGGTATAAGGATTCGAGAAGCTGCTGGAGCAACCGAACTGTTCGGTCACTTTCACCTGGTAGCTGCCCGGTGTCGTCGCATAGAAGGTATTAGTGGTGCTGACCGTCGTACTGCCGCCCACCTGTTGCCACAGGTAAGAAGCATAGCCCGTGGGCACCTGGAGGGTAACGCCATGGCTGGTATCCAGGGCCGGTATCACGTTGCTCGTCAGAGCGGGGATCGTGATATTCGGCGATACAGTAGGCTGCTTGATGGAAACTACCAATGGGATACGCGACCAGTCGGACCATACGCCGCCCTTCTGCACTCTGGCATCGTAGCTGCCCAGTTGGGTAACGTGAATGGTATTGGTGGTGGCGCCGCTGATGAGCACACCGTCCTTACGCCACTCGTAGGCCTGGAAGCCCTGGGTCACACCCACGGTAATATTAATAGGATCGCCCGTACAGAACTGGTACCGTCCGAACAACGCATAGGGATTCGAGGAATAAGCCCTTGTCAGGAAAGGCCAGAAATCGGCCTGTTTCCAGGTGTCATCCCAGGTATCGTGACCGTCATTGGGGAAGATCTGGTATTTAAGATTGGCGCCTACATTATTCATGGCATTCACCAGCTGAATAGTGGTGCTGGGATCAGGTGATCCGTCCAGTCCGCCCTGGATCAGCCAGGTCGGCGCATATTTCAGATTCGCCGGAGCCGAGCTCAGCCAGGCCAGGGAAGCCGCCGACATAGGAATGCTGGCAGCCGAATAGGTAGTATAATTAATAGCCCAGTCCCAGGTACCGGCGCCACCGACGGAAAGACCGTTGGCCGTGACACGGAAAGGGTCCACTTTGTTGTTGGCGATCATATAATCCAGGATCGTCTTCATATAACCGTAAGCCGGCTCACCCCAGCCGCCGCCGCTGGATTGCATCGCGATGATATAGCCGTCGAACTGACCATTGGTAACGGCATTATCGAATACCTGTCCGCCATGGAACAGCTGGTATTCGTTGTCCGTCACCGGACCGCCTTCGCCGGAACCATGCCAGAAGATCATGACTGGGTATTTCTTACCGTCTGTCGCCGTAGGATTGTAAGTCTTGGGAAAACGGACACGGAAAGGAATGCCGTTGTAGACATAACATTTGAAATTGTTCGTATTCCAGCTCAGCCTTTTCGTGCGGACCCACTTGCCGATCGTACCCCAGGCCGGAGAGGCCGGAGGAGCCGAAGCATTATAGGTCACGACCGCATCATTGGGATCAATGATACTTTGGGCCTGTAAAGCCGGTGCGAAAAACCCTGCCAGGGCTATCAGCATCAAACTTACAATTCGGGTAAACGTTTTCATGATTTAGGTGCTTAATTAATAAAAATATACCAGTACTATATTGATAGTCAATAAATTACGATTGCGTGGATTTTTACAGATAGGAAGTGGCAGTTAGTAATTACACTAGGATAGAAGACAAAACGGTAGTGTTGGCCCCTTGAGGGAACCTAAAAAAAGGTGATGGAATTGGAAAAAAGAAAGGTATTCAGGAGGATTAAAGGAATCTTACACGATCAACCGCGTCAGCGGTACAAGAACAAAGAGTATATACGTAGGTTTGTTAGAATCGGTTGCAAAGTAAACATTTTTTTTTGACGGTGCAATGCCTCATAGCAGATTGATTACCTAACGGTTGTTATTAGCTTGTTAACGGTAGTAAAAACAAAATAAGCCGTCCCACCCAAGGCGGAACGGCTTATCGTTATTTTACTACAGGACTGTAGTATATTATTTAACTGTCTTGATCAGCTGTAAGGTCCTGTTCTTTCCGTCCGGCAGGCCCTGCAGGAGGATAAAATAGGCGCCCTGGGGCATATTCCTGCCATCTATCCGCAATTTCTGCTCGCTGGCGCCCTGCGGCAGACCGGTGAGCTCCTGCTGGAGCACTACCCTTCCGGAGAGGTCTGTCACCCGCACCAGTAGTTTAGCCACTGGTTTGGACAGCTGGAGATCCAGCATAATGACATCCACGAACGGATTGGGGAATGCCGATACTTTTGTCAGGGTAGCAGAGGGGTCCAGGGTAGCATCTGCCTGGCCCAGGCTGGCGACTACGGCCGATTGGGCGCCGCCATGCGTGATGGCCTGCGTAGCCACCGGCGTCTGCGCAATGGTCGAGTAAGCCGACGGGACCGCGTCGATGGTCAGGGCATTCAGGTAAGCGTTGCCGCCGTCCGAGTTGAATACCTGGAAATAGATCGTTCCCGTGCTGTCCGGCTTCACGCCTGCGATCTGGCTTACAACGGACGTATTATTGGCCGCATTCTGCGTGACCACCTGGTTACCGATCTGATAGTTGGAGACCACCGAGAAGGTCGGGCTCACGCGGCTGCCGAAGAAATTGAAGTTATACGTGGAGGTCAGGTTCAGACCCGTGACATACAACCTGGCCGTATCTCCAAAGGTCACGTAATACAATCCTTTCATGACATTGTCCGGGTAGACGCCGGAGTTATTGCCCGTCGTAGTGCCCACAATATTATAACCCACGAAATTATTCACCATGCCCAGGCTCATGCCCGTATTCTGGCTCTGCGTATTGATCATGTTGGGCAAAGTGTATCCCGGAAAGATGAGGGCATTGATGCTGTTCCAGGTCCCGCCCTGTGCCGGGCTCTGCGAACCGTCGTTCATCTGGACCTGTACCGTATACGCCACCGTCGATCCGCCTGCGATATTGCTGAAGGCCGACTGGCGGGCGCCTGCGATGGCCCTTACCTGGTAGAAGAAACTATTGCCGGTGCTCAACCCGGTGTTCGTATAGGTATTCACGGAACCAGCTACCGTCGTCAGCAGGCTAAAGGGCCCTGCGGGGTTGGTCGCGCGCCAGATCTCGAAGCCCGTGGTCGTACCCGGGGAGTTGCTGATCCAGTTCAGCTTGATGGTGCTGGTGGTCGGACCGGTCGCCACCAGGTTGGTCGGCGCATAGAAGACCGTATCCACCGCATATTGCACCTGCAGGGCGTTCAGATAGCTGAACGGAGAACCCGCATCCTGCATAACGGTGATGCCGATATTACCGCTGGCATCCGGGCTGATGTTCTTGATCGACACCGTCTGCGTAGTGTTGCTCGCAGCGTTCAGCGAGACGGTCTGGCCGCTGATGGTATAGTTCGTGATCCTGTTGTCGTTCGTGCTGGCGCGGCCTGCATAGAAGATCACATTGTATTTACCCTTCGAGGACAGACCCGTGAGGTTGATATGCCTTGCCGAGCCGCTGCCGTCATAGTACAGGCTCTGCAGGACCCTGTCAGGATAGACGCCGCTGTTGTTGCCGGTGGTCGGTCCGACACTGTTGGCCCCCGTCCAGGTATCGACCAGCCGGATACCGAAGCCGGTAGAGGCCGCCGAATCGTCTTTCAGGTTCGTGATCGCAGCTCCCGCGTTCGGCACGCTGTTCATATTGTTCCAGGGCGCGCCCTGTGCCGGCTGTGCAGCCGACCCGTCATTGAAGTTGATGTATACATTGCGCAGGTTCGCGAAAGTCACCGTGATATTCAATGGCGTGGTCGATGCAGCCGCGTGGTTATCTACGGCACGGACCGCCGCATTAGTGTATACCCCGATATCGGAGGTAGCGGGCGCCAGGGTCAGGGTAGCGGTGCCATTCCCGTTGTCATGGATGCTGACGAAGCCGGGGAAGTTGCTGCCCTGGAGCGTGATCGCGTCACCGGCCGCATCCGTTGCGGACACATTCACCGTCGTCGTCTTGCCTGCCTGCACCGTGATAGCGGAAACAGGTGCTAATACGGGCGCCAGGTTCGGGATGACAAAGGTCAGCGTATCGCTGGACGGGGATACTCCATAGGAGTTCGTCGCCGTCACATAATAATAGTACGTATTGTTCTGTACAATGCTGGAATCATCAAAAGCCGCCTGCACCGGGTTGGTGGCGCCGGGGTTCAGCAGCGTATAGGGACCGGTCAGCGTGGCCGAGCGGTATACCTGGTAGGCATTCGCGTTATAGGCCGCTGCCGTCCAGGTCAGGTGCACATGATTGTTGCTGATGAACTGACCGGCAATATTCCTTGCTTTCGCAGGCGCCGTCTGGTCATTGTACTGCTTATCGATCACCAGGGCATTGATATAGCCATAAGGCGCATTCGCGCCCTTCGACAGGGTGATGGTCAGGGTACTGTCCGCATTGGGACGTACATTGTTCACCGACACCGTGTTCTGCGAGTTGTTCGCCGCCTGCAGGCTGACGGTCGTAGTGCCGAACGTGCCGCTGACC
>Ga0307517_10002216_pt1 | contig 31389 bp, 32 predicted proteins | sample 23_EM_MG_FD_194515 | JGI IMG/M metagenome (GOLD analysis project Ga0307517, IMG submission 194515) | Populus trichocarpa ectomycorrhiza microbial communities from riparian zone in the Pacific Northwest, United States - 23_EM | ecosystem: Host-associated > Plants > Roots > Unclassified | place... | reverse complement strand
AACTGCGCTGCTTCCAAACCAAAGTTCATAAGGTTCCCAAACTCTACCTCTCAAACAATGTGCTGCCAAACACGGTTTACCTTACAAACCGCATTTTATAAGGTAAACCTTACAGACCGCATTTTATCTCTTGGACTGCTGAAACGGTGGAAAAATTTCTGCCATCCGTCGCAGTGTCTAAGACAGAGATTACTAAGATGCTTTCTCGGTATTCTCGAGTGATGATGTGCACTCTGTATTGTATTACTATCAACTATAGCTAACACTAAACCCGCGCCGAATCGGCATTGAGTTACGGCATGTCAAACTCCCGACAGCCCTCACCAAAACAACAAATAAAACAACCACAAAATCACAACTCGGCCAAAGCCCGCGCAACCCTCCACCACAAAAGAATACCAAAACAAATTAACCGTCCCCCAAACAAAGCCCACACCCGGGCGCAAGCCAAGTACCAAACGGCGGTACCTCACCATCCCCACACACCGACTCCTCCACAGCACAACCAACATCCACATGAGTCTGTAACCCCTCCCAAACCGACTCATCAGAAAGGAAGGAGGTAAACCGACCACCACACGGGCAGCGCCAAACCAAGTGCGCCCCCCTACAAAGGGTCCCCTCCGGACAAAAATGTGCCGGCACAACCACCGGCCCGTCCCCAACCACAGGGTCAACAACCGACCCACCAGGCACCATATCAGGTACCACGTCCCCAACCACAGGGCCAACAACCGACCCACCAGGCACCACATCAGGCACCACCGCCACAACCACAGCAGGCGTCCCCAACCCCTTACGCTTCCTGCCTGACCGACGCTTCCGATCCTTACCCGAGGCCCCGCCAGCCACAATCACCCCCCCCAAGCACCACATCCTCATCGCTAGAGTGTGCCACAGCCACCCGAGCCACACCACCAGCCACAACCGAAGACGCCACAGATGGCAGCCTCACCACCACCTCAGCCACCTCCTCCCCGCAAGGAGAGGCCACATCACCACCCCCAACAAAAAGTCCGGTAAGGGACTCAGGAACACCAGACGGGGTGTCAGACCGCGTAGAGCAAGGGCCACAAGTGGCCAGCGGAATAGCCCGCAAGGAATCAATCTCCCGATCCTTCAAACAGAGGCGGCGAGAGAGAACGGAAACATGGTGCCGTAAGCGAGAAACTCTGGCCTCGAGGGCAAAGGACTTCTCAACAGCACGAGAAAGCGACACGGAAGACCGCAAAGTGGAAGCCACCGAGGGTCCGGGAGTTCGTCCAACCATATCCAAACGACAGCAAAGGCAGTCAAAGAGAACAGGAAGATAAAGCAACCGGAAAGATTCAGACAGGAGATAAACTGATCTCCCGACGAACGAACTAAAATCAGGTAGAAGGCCTGAGATTAGAGACTTGAAGCTACCGTGAGGTATGAATCAAGGACCGTGATAGGCAGAACCGTGAAATGTGACAGGTCACCGAAGGTTTAAACAAGTGATGATGTGCGTAAGTACAATCATGTTGCTAATATTGGCTACGGTCTGGGGTTTGCACACCTGCGAATTTCTAGTAATTAAGAAAAGTTGCTTATTAACTTGTGTCTCAGACACTCAGAAGGGTGGCAGAAAAATTTCCACCGTTTCAGCAGTCTAAGAGATAGATATGGTGACTTATAGAAATGTTGATATCGGGCGAATTGAGAGTATTATGTAAGCCTAATTTTCACAAAAAAAGAAAGAAAACGACGCGTCACACTTGCTCTCGCCGACTATCAGCGACAGCGAAATAGGAGGGGAACCGGCTATTAATGGCGGTGTGGTTTGCCAAGGAACGCTGCGGTTGGTGGAAAAATTGGCCACCAAAACTTTCCCATTAGACCCACGTGACTCATCTGTCTATCAGCCGCGCTCGAACCGTAGTCTACAGTACGGCAATTTAGCACCTCTCACCTCCAACCTCCATCACCACCACCACAAAAAACAAAAAACACAACAGTCGACTTTTTTGCAAAAAAAAAAAAACCATGGGCTCCGTCGTCCTCCCGCACCTCAAAACCGGCTGGCACGTGGACCAGGCCATCATGTCGGAGGATGACCGACTCGTCGTGATCCGCTTCGGGCGTGACTGGGACCCGGACTGCATGCGCCAGGACGAGATACTCTACCGCATTGCCGACAAGGTCAAGAACTTTGCCGTCGTCTACCTCTGCGACATCGACGAGGTGCCCGACTTCAACAAGATGTACGAGCTCTACGACCCGCTCACCATCATGTTCTTCTTCCGCAACAAGCACATGATGTGTGACTTTGGCACTGGGAATAACAATAAGATGAATTGGGTGCTGGAGGATAAGCAGGAGCTGATCGATATTGTGAGTTTTCCCCTTACTTTTTGAAATGGGGGAGGGGAGGGGGATGCTGATGTTTTTTTTCTTGTAGATCGAAACGATTTATAAGGGTGCGAGGAAGGGTCGTGGGTTGGTGGTTAGTCCTAAGGATTATAGTACTAGGTATCGGTACTAGGTTGTTCGCTGGGAGGGAGGGAGAGAGTGGGCTCGGGCGGGGCGGAATGGAACGGAATGGCATGGGTGGGGTATAGAACGGGTGGGAGTTCTTAATGTCAGTATGCAACGTTTTGTAACATGCTGCGCTTGTTTTTTGCCTCACTTTTATGAAATGATGATTTGTTAATCTTATTTTCACAGCAGTTTTTGTTTCACTGTTAGTGGCGGTGGCGATCCACGAGTGATTACGCTGCTGTGTTTCTAGGTTGATGCTATCATAGATAGGAGGTGATCGTAAAATCCCCGATCTCTAAATCCCGGGCGATAGGTATCATAGATATCCTCCGACTCGAATACCGTCGTACACATCCCCAGTTGTGCATTAAGAGATTCCAGATATCACGCTTGTAAACTCCAAACTTACACCACACGCTCTTCCCCGCCGTTCCGTGATCCCGCGGGCACCACTGCTAACCCATAAAAGTGTGAACGGCATAATAGCCCATCAGCCACTCCACCCACATTCATATATAGTATCCACTTCTCATACCCATTCACTTGTTCCTTCAACCCAACATCTCCGAGCGCGCACCCACCTCAACCGCTAAGTTATAGCTAGCAGGGCATAACACATCATATCCCTCTCTTCCTCCCCAAACTCTACCCCCAAGGACTGTCGCGATGCTTAGCGGGGGGATTCCAAGTTCTACCATCACACCGCGCTCAAGGAAGAAGCGTACGTTTGGGCTGGCGTGAAAACTAACTCTGTGAAAACCTTTTGATTCAGTTTCGGCTCGGGGGTGGCGGTGGTGGTAGGATACTTAACGCCGTGGAAACAAATTCATCACTTCTCACTCGATAGATTGTTAGATTTCGTGCTGCTATTGGATATATGATGTCTCCCTTTCTTTCCTTTTTCCTCATAGCCCAAAAAGCCCTAGACTGACCTGCTACTATAATAGCGGAGCACCCGAAAATGCTCTCGGTTCAGGGGGGCTATCGATACTAATTGGTTTGTCGGTCGGATAGGTATGATCGGTTTCGACCGAGTATCTTGACGGTATTTGTACTTGGGGTCTTTGGCAATCGAGGAATTTTGCACCGCGGTGCCAATTAGATGTTCCCTTCGAGGGCAAGACACATACTTGATCCTTTGCTATTACAGACTGACTTGTGTTATGTCGTAGTTAGAGGGCTTAGAATACTAACTAGATAGACTACTAAACTATACTATGGTGCTATGCGATCCCCACTACCACCGAACTGCGCCACACCGCACCTCAGAGATACAATAGCATGGATTTCTATCAAGTGCTTGGTCTACAGCACTCATTCATCCAACTCCTGTCTTACCTCGTATCATCCCATCTTGCTTCCCACCCTGCTATACATAGCAAGTAGGCAAGTAAATTGCACAAAAGAAAGGAGCACACTAACTTCGATGGGGGAAAATGGAAAAACCCCTCAACACAAGGAAGGAAGGGAAAAAAAGGAAGTACGAAACTGCTAGTAAACGCGAATATGAAAACGAAAATCAAGCTCTCACAACACAAAAACGCCCAAACCTAGATTCCGAAATCTGTCGTATCGAAGAGGGAAGGAAAATGAGAGGATAGGGGTTTTTTTCGATTTTTTGATCATAGCGAAGTGAAATCAATGATAAGAACTTCTACTCCATCCATCAGATAGATAGATAGCATACTTGAAAAACAGTGGAATGTATGTCACTACTTTTTACAATGACATGAGCGAACTTTGCGCATATGCCATGGCCTTGATGGGGGGATGTTCGACAGCGTCAAAGACGTTGTGTTCTAGTTTGTAGTCCGATCCTATGTTGATGTAGGCACCCTTATTGCCGGAGGTGTCGACGTAGTTTGGTGCCGAGAAGACTGCGGTTGTTAGGACGTGTCTAGTTAGTTAAACTCGGGGTGCGTGAGGTTGCGTACCAGTGATACACCGTCCATCGTGCTCCACCTCATAACCTCCCATCCGGACCTCGTGACTTCTGATAATGGCGTCTAACCCATTGCGTTCACAGAAAGACTTGGTAATGTCTGGGCCAAATTGCTGACCAACACCACGCTTGCTAGGTCCGCGACCAGGATCAGGCTGTGGATCAGTCCATAGCATTTCCATCATTCTAAAAGCACCTAATCAGTAACCCAAGTCCCCAAACTTAAGTGGGAAAAGACCATACATTCCCTCTTGCCCAGGCTGCTTCTTCAAGTGACGGTTCAACTTTCGGATGTCGTCTAGATTGACATTATCGTCGGAGAATAACCCTCCATGAAGGACCAGATACTTGGAGCCAACTAGGGTAGCCAGAGGTAGAGCGCTAAATGCTTCCGAGAACAACTTGAACGTGCGCTCATTGTACTTGGCTTTACACTCCCCTTCAAATCCGTAAACCCTGTTCATGTCATCCGTCTCATGATTACCACGATTTATGTAGAAATTATTGGGGAAGAGCCATTTGTAGGAGAACAAAAGGAAAGCAATCTCAGTGGACCAAGATCCCCGGTCAACAAAGTCGCCGTTAAACAGATATGCATGCGTCTCTGTTGGGAATCCATTACGACGGAAGATCTCCAAAAGATCGAAATATTGACCTATCACTCATCAGCGCGATCCAACGTAGTGCTGAAGAACCGAGGTACCATGAGTATCTCCACAAACGGTCATCTTATTGTCGTCCAGAATAGTGACTTCCGGCATGGTTGGCTCATCATAGAATATATCTTTTGCCTTGAGGATAATTTGGAATGCGTATTTCTTGTGAATCTTCTTGCCGTTCTTAAACCTCTCAATCATATCGTCGATAAACTCCTGTGTCATCTCCTTTTCGAGGCGAACGCCGTCGTACTCATTCTCAACCACTAATTGTTCAACGAGTTTAGAATCCTTCAATATAGGCTTTTGCGTTTCCTCTTTTGAGGTGGGAAGCAGGGGACAAGCTCTAACACACCCATAGAATCCAGATCTAAGCCCTCGGCAGCAGACGGCGGATCGCTCTGCTCGATAGCCTTCAGGAACTCAATCTTCCGAATAAGCTTCTCGCATTCGCTCATTTTGAGTCGAGCATCCTTGTCATTCGGAGCTAAGCACATCCAACACCTCCGAAGCAATCCGCCCCGAGAATATTAGCCCCCATCGAAAAAGACCGAAAAATCACTGGAGTTTCCTAGAACAGGTTCCCAGAGATCATAGTATAGAACCTTTTTTGCAAACAGTTTTGAAGTCCTTAAGAGCCTCCTTGTACTTCAACAGTGCCACGTTGGAGATTGCCCTTCGGTAGTAGGCCTTTGGAACCAAACAACCGTCAGCAACCAAACCATAACCACACTGTGGCCTTGCCCGTCTCCCTTTTGTTTTTCATAGGAGGTGATTTCCACAGACCTTAACGGATGCCGGGTCTATCTCAATCGCTTTCGCTGCATCCTCAATGGCGGACCCATACGATTCCATCCTGATATGTGCCTAGAGTAGAGCATGTCACGGATAAGCCCCCAGACGATAAGCTTTCTCAATGAGAAGGTTAGAATATATACTTGGGCCCTGTTTGAATAGAATAACGCTTGGTTCGGATCGAGCTCTATCGCTTGAGTGTAGAAGTCGACCGCGGTCTTGGATCACCATCGTCAGCCTGAACAAATCTCCCAAGCTCTGCTCGCTCCCCGCCAAACTAAGGAAGTGAAACCGAGCAAACGATCAAGATAGTTACCTTCCAATCTTTACTAGCTATCGCAGCATTCCCCTTGGCTTTCAACTCTAACGCCTCCGCTGAAGCACTCGCCATTTGTATAGCTTTCGGAAAATTCCGACAAAGATTCTATCGTAGAGGAATGTAAGGAATTCCGGTCTGATACGTACTCACGCTGGTGTAGGGACGGCAAAGTGGATATTTCCAAAGACGAGGGAGGAAAGAGGGATCTGGGGAAGAGATGGTGGAGAATGGTGGGATGGGAGATGGGTGAACACAGGGTCCTAATGGGACGGTGGGGGCAGAAATCCACAAGGAGGCTGAAGGTCAGGATCAGTCTGGATGGTTGTGGTTGTGGGTATTTTTTCTTTTCTTCACAGGAATGGCACTGATCACGTGATAGCACAAGCTTAAACTGGCACAGAGTCACAAGTGGTAGGCGCCAATGCTTGAGTGCTTACTTGGCGGTTCATAAAGTATCATATTCGGATGAAATTAGTGGCAAGGCGTCCCAGTATACACCTAAGCGCCCGAATATTGACGCCAATTCATCCGGATACCTTATGAATCGCCAAGTAGGGGCTGGGATCCATAGAGATGCCGGGTGTAGCCTTCGTTGGGCGTAGAGTTGTCCGATAGAGGGGAGGGCTCGATTGTGCCGTGGCATTCGAGTGACTCATTCTAACTCAGCTGTAAAAAAAGGAAGCTATGATAGCTGCGAGTTATTCCCCATAGATTATCACTCGTACTTTGGCTCCCATAGTCACTTCTAACCAGCAGAACCAAGTTATAGCGAGAAAAAGCACGACGGCCACTTGTTCCTTACCACTATGTGCTGTGGCTGGCTCGCTGCAGCCTCTTTTCGGGGGTTAGGGTCTGCTCTGCTTGGGCCTTGCCGAGTGTGGGGGGAGGTATCAGTGGGTCCCCTTCTAATATCATATTTGGGCAGGAGACTTGGCAGCTGTGACTAGTCTTATTGCTTGAGATTCATATCATCTGTGAGCGGTCCCAAGGCGTCACGAAGTGAGTAACGGATGGATAGTCTAACTTACGACACAGGAAAACTCGGTTTTGGTGGTATAATTCTAGCAGACCCCTCTATAACCCTAGAAGCACATAGCATAACAACTCAGTGACCATTACTAGAAGGAACTCGCCCAGGCACTGGGTTCTAGAGATATGATAGGAGAAAAATGAGAAGGGTGTCACGCGTAGGGTTACAGTACGGATTCTTGGTATCCGGGTGCCGTAGGATTTACGGAAAATGCTCGTAGGCCCGAAGCTTGAATCGAATTTCAAGCTAAAATACTGTGCTTGCAAGAGTTGACTAACCTTGTGACAGCCTAGGCTCGGACAGGGTTTCCTACCCCTTCGTAGTTTTAAATCGTTTCCTCCAGTGGGGTGGCAGGAGTCTTTTCTTCAGAGACCTTCTCTCTTCCAACGGTCACTACGTGAGATTGGGATAACTAGAACCTTTCTCGGTCTAGCTCCTGAAGATGTTCTGGATGTCTTTACCGAAGCAAAGGCTCATACTTTGTTCCTGGGCCATTAACTCTAAACATAGAGACAGCATCCAAGTTTCCCGCTGAATTCCTTTCTGAGTCCCTTGCCCGATGGCCCAGATAAGATTGATGGTTGCCTAGGACTCGTCTGATACTGTAGGGTGTGTCCTGGCACCTGGTCGGGCCAGGGCAAGTGGTGGGGCTGATCAAAAATCCGAGAGGGAAACTAGATTCGGGAAGAAAGAGGAGCGATTTCTGTGTTCGTTTTATGCGGCACATACATAGGCCTAAGAAGCCACTGTGGGATGTCTTTCGTCCTGGGAACAGTAGCAGTAAATTCTAGTCATGTTCGGTTCTGATGTAAGAATGCCCAGCGCGTAATGGGCTTTTATACTTTATTTTCTGTTTTAGGATCCAGTCGTTCAATTCCTTATGTGTGATAAAAACCTATCTCCAAGAAATCACCATCTCGAGCGGAGCCTTTCTCCTGGTGATACCTGCCGGTATCTTCGGAACAACATGACAATGGCCAAATACGGTAGCAGTTCGCTATGGGTTAGGTTTGGTTGCTTCCGCGCCGCCAAGCCGTGATCTGAGCCTAAACCTTGCGTCTGAACAGGAACAGTAACTACCTTACCCCTGCACAATAAGAGATCCAATCCGAAAAACCACCGTCTAACGACCTTCAAACCCATTCCCTGGCGCTCGGAAACACGTCCACCTAACGTTGCTATGGCCCCTTCAATAACAAGCAACAACGCTCCCACCCCAGATATCGGCTCTGCGTCAGAGGCTACAGCGGATGCTCAAACCATCTCCGCAGGTTAGATCCCACTCATCCATCAATCAATCTAGGAGTTGTGGTTTGTCCTAACGAACAACAGACGAAGTAGCCCTCTATGATCGCCAAATCCGACTATGGGGAATGGAGGCCCAGGCTAGGCATATCTTCTTCCCACCTTTCCTCCCCTCAGATCAGATCTGACAAACAGCGTAGAATGCGTAATGCCCACATCTTAGTAATAACCATAAAAGCCCTCTCCAACGAAGTTTCGAAGAACCTAGTTCTTGCTGGAATTGGCTCTTTAACGGTCTTGGACCCCGGAATTGTTACCGAGGAGGATCTGGGCGCGCAGTTCTTTATAAGTGGGGAGAGTGTTGGCTTGAATGTTTGGTGTTTTCTTTCCAGGGTATCCGGGAATGAGCTGATAGGAGTAGAGAGCGGAAGCGGCAGCACCGGCGTTACAGCGGTTGAACCCGCGTGTGACGGTCAACGTGGATACTTCGGACCCTAGGAGTAAAGACAGTGAGTTCTACGGCAAGTTTGACATCGTTATTTCGACGGAATTGGAGCTTGACTGTTTGGTATCCTATGCCCCTTGAACCCCCTCCCCCAGCTGGCATATCCTAACAGCCAAACTAAGCTGCATATAAACGACATCACTCGTGAGTGCAATCGTCCTTTCTATGCCGCCGCATCATACGGAATGTACGGGTATATCTTTGCGGACCTCATAAGGCACGACTTCATCATGTATGCGCCCCCTCCAAACCCCTTCTACCCCCAAATAACGTGTATCCCAGCGAGCGTGAGAAATCCAACATGAGAACCGAACTCAAACAAGAAACCAAAACCCGCTCCGTAACAGCCGTCCGTGAGAAGAAAGACTCCGGCAAAACAGTTGAATTCGTCACAAAACAGGAAGTTTACTCCCCCCTCCGCTCGGTAATCTCTAGCAAGGTAGACTCAACCTGGCGCCCACGCCGCCGCTGCATGGTCTCGAACGTCCTCCCAGGCGTGAAAGCCCTCTGGAAATTCCAGCAGGCCCACAACCGTCTGCCAGAAGCCAAACGCGAGGACTTCGCCGAGATGACGGGATTGATCATGGAGGCTAACCGTGATCTGGGCTTGCCCGACGATATCGTCAAGTCAAATTTTATTGGGCCGTTTGTGGAGAACGCTACCTCGGAGGTGGCGCCTGTCACTGCGGTCCTGGGGGGGATCCTAGCGCAGGATGTCATCAATGTTCTCGGGAAGAGGGAGCAGCCGTTGCAGAATTTCTTGGTGTTTGATGGGGATACGGCTGCTGCGCCAATCCTGGCGTTGCATCCAGAGGGGGAGGAGGATGGTGCTGCTTAGCTGATTATACGGGAATGAGGAGGTGGAGGGGAGGTGGGAGGGCCGGAATATACTCGGCGAATTCCCGGAAGTGAGAAATGGGGGGGGGTGCGGAGCTAGCTCGAGATTTCCTAATTCTATCATATCATTAGACTTATCATCCGCTCTCAAACCAAACGCACCAGGCGAGCCAAACCACTCCCATATATCTATACACCCTAACCTTTATCAACCCATTCATCCATCTATCTTAACATGTATATCATACATTATCGTACTTAAGGTCTATCGCCCCCCGCCCATCAAAAAGGCGTTAACTCCATTCAGAAACGCTCTAGCAGGATTAACCCCCTCCCTAGCCGTGGTGATCCAAGCCAGCCTCCTCCGGATATATTTCTTATCAACCGCCCCCTTCTCACCGGACTTCCCGAATTCCCCCTCATCATCGTAATACATGCACAACAGCACTAGCGCAACACAAGCCGCTACGTGCTCTCCGCTATCGCAAGTGACAAGTATTTTCCCTGCGGGGTTGGTGATGGAGGAAGTAATTTCAGGCAAGAATTTTCTCAGGAGCTTTGCGCCGGGAGGGTTATTTGGGATGGGGTGGTGGGATGGTATGGGTTTGACACCATCTGTGGGGAGGAGTGGGATGGGGGATGTGCAGATTATATGGTCGAAGGTAGGTGTTAAAGGGAGGGTTGGTATAGCGGACGTTGGGGCAATGGATATGTTTGTTTGGCCAATTCTGGTGATTTTTGAACCACCCAGTGTGCTACTCGATGCTGGTGGGAGGTTCCTGATCACTTCTAGGAGGTCTTTTTCTGACGCGGACATTATTTTTGTGTGGTGGCGCCAGAATAAAGTTGGCGTTAGGCCTGATTCCTGCTTGCTATTAGCGATAGTCTTGGGGACATGCGTGTGGGAAGCAAGTACGGTAGCCCACCCCTCGTGGTCGTCTCCGGCACCTTGGATGTACTCTCCTTCCATACCCTCCCCGCGGGTCATTTTCGACGCAGTTAAGAGGATGACGGGAGTAAACTCTTCGAATTTGGGAGGCGACATGGGGAGTGTGGACACTGGGGATACCCATATTGGGCGGAGGGGTTTCGTGATGGTTCGTTTGTACTTTGTCAAATCTACCCCTAATTCCTACTACCCTCACAAATCATTAGTAGGACCATCTATCACACCGGAATCAGAATTCTACCAAAAAACTCTCCACAAACCCCGGCACCAATCGCTCAATCTGCGCTGCCTCGCTCTCCGAAACCATATTTTCGGAAACACACAACCCGCCAAACTCCCCACCAAACAAGCACCAATTCACCACCGCGATCCAGACCGGCACCGTCCTACTCAGCGCGTCCGGGAACCTTTTTCCCCGTCTCGTCGAGTCCACCAGGACAACACCACTGTGCCTCCCTACACACTCCAAAACATGCAAGTTCAACCTGCGCATACTGAATCCCCATTGCCCCGGGTGTCCATCCGTACTCTTGAAATACGCACTCGTATTACTACCCCTGCACTCTGGTGGGACGTACCAGTCACCCGCCCGGGCATTGGGTATGAGCGGGAGGGCGTAGGCGGCGGCGACCCGGAGGACGAATTGTGAGTCTGTGGTGATTGATGTGAGGCGGTTTCCTAGGCTGCGGGTTTGTGTGCGGAGGGAGTTTTTCAGGGAGGAGTGAGTTGGGTGGATCGTCGACAGGAGGTCCGGAGTCAGAGTGAAGGTGTGCTGAGTTGGGTCGTCAGGTTCTGAGCCGGAGGTGTCTTCGAGCCTGGTGGGGGATGTTGGTCCTGTTTTTGTTGCTGTGAGTGGGGGGGTCATTTCGAGATGGGATGAGTTCGGAGGTATTGTGGGGAGGTCGGGCAGTTGCAGCGTTGGGTTTTCTTTTGAGAGGCTTAGCCAGGATAGGAAGGTGGGGCTCGGTGGGTTTGGTGGGGTTGAATATACCCCTCCTCCCCCAATGTCCCTCGTTCCACCCCATTCCAACGTGAGGGTCTTGTAAAGACATTCGAGTGGCTATACTAATCCTGTCGAATTTCCAGCTTGCACTAGAACGAGTCGTAGATTTCGCGTTTTAATTTCACCTCAACAACCCACCACGATAACTAGAAAAGAAAAGGAAAAAACCAGCGAGTACATTCTTTTATAAAACCAATAAATACTAGAATCAAACACAAAAGCCATCGCCGACTGATAGATGTAGAGTAGAAAAGTTTGATATACAGTCTAGGATCGGCTACTAGCCCCCACCCAGCAGCAAATCCCGCTAGAACATGAAATCAGTTCAAAAAGATCGTCGCAGAGAAAACTAGAAGCCCGTTTTACGCCTTTTCTAGAAGAAAAAAACACCATTACCACCCTCTCTTCGCGAGCTTCTGAGACTCTGGCAAAGCATCGACGGTGAGGCCCACCATTGCTTCGCCCAGGTCACAACTAACATCAGCCAAAACCTTAGGGTCGTTGTAATGAGTGACGGCTTGAACGATTGCCTTCGCCCTGACAGCCGCATTTCCACTTTTGAAGATTCCGCTGCCGACAAAAACACCATCACATCCCAATTGCATCATTAGTGCGGCATCAGCAGGGGTGGCGACACCTCCAGCAGCAAAGTTAACTACGGGGAGGCGGCCGAGTTTAGCAGTTTCCTTGAGGAGATCGAATGGCGCGCCGATTTCTTTTGCGTAAGCATAAAGTTCCTCTTCGGACATCGAGGCAGCCTTGCGAATCTCGGCAGTGACAGTGCGCATGTGCCTAACTGCCTCAACCACATCGCCAGTTCCTGCTTCACCCTTGGTACGGACTGAGAGCCATTAGTTATCCAGCCAAGTGAATTAGATGTTTAGGGTTCCTCACTCATAGCAGCGCCTTCACTGATTCTGCGAAGGGCCTCGCCGAGGTTCCTACATCCGCAGACGAAAGGAACCTTGAAGCCATGCTTGACAACATGGTGGGTATTATCGGCGGGGGTCAAAACTTCTGATTCGTCAATGTAATCCACGCCCAAAGCCTCCAGAATCTAAAAATTTGAATAAGTAAAACAGTCAACGAGTGTTGAAATTTCGGCGCACTCAAACACACCTGGCACTCGACAAAGTGACCAATCCTCGCTTTCGCCATGACAGGAATGGTGACAGCCTCCATAATCTCCTTGATAAGCTTGGGATCGGACATTCTAGCAACGCCACCTTGGGTTCTGATATCAGCGGGGACACGCTCGAGTGCCATGACGGCGCAGGCGCCAGCTTCCTCAGCAATTCTTGCCTGGTCGATTGTTAATAGTTGCAAAGAAAATGATATTATCAAGCATTGAATCACACCTGCGATGCATTCACAACATCCATAATAACACCTCCTTTGAGCATACGAGCAAGACCAGTCTTGACAGTAAAGTCAGTTGACGGAGCGCTACGCTCATGATTGCCATTAACAGGCAATGTGGTGGACATATTGGTTGGAAGCAAAATAAATATGAGACAAAAGGTTTATGAGTAGACTGTTGGTTTTTGCGAAGGCCGGTGGAGGAGGGGGAGGAAGGGGAGGAAGGAGCAAAAGAATGAGAAGGATGAAGAGAGTGTGTGGATGGGTGGAAAGGCGAGAGGGAGAAAATTATGAGTCGACTGCAAGCTTTATCTATAGCGCGGGGAGGCGTGCGAGGGGTGAAGAAAGAGGCAAGGCTCGACAGGGCAGAACTTGACAGGCACCTATGATAATCAAAAGAGGGAAAGATCAGTAGGGCAGAGTAAACATTGAAACTATTCCTTTCTTACCTCATTCTCTGGCTTTTTCTTGTTCCTTATCTTGATACATCATTGAGGAGGCCCTACATACACTCACGTTGGGGAGAGAAGGGGAGACGTGAGGAAAGAAGAAAAAACCCTCGTTGGCACAGTACAGCACTGCTACCCAAGAATCCCAGATAATTGAACTGTGTGCTGGGTAGTCCCAAATTTCCTTCTGTGGAGAAGGTGCGAAAGACACAACAAAAATGTGAGTTGTTCAGCCCCTCTGGGGGACATACCGGCGGAAACAGAAATGAAATTAGAAGAATTCTTGACCTTGCCAGTGAGACAGCTCGAACGACATACCGGTAGCACACTGTTCAGTTCTTTGAGGTTCTACCATATGGGATTGTTCTAAGAACCCAGAGCTCCTCTATCCACCCACCCTCAAACCCCCGGCTGCCCACAGGCTTCATATCCGGCCGCCAGCTCGTTGCAAAGCAAACGGTCAATTGATCAACTCTCCGGCTTTCCATAGTCAGATCTCTAGGCCCTAGATAGCGGCAGTTCCAGATCTCTAAAGCGGTCTTGCCCTTCCTCATCCTCATCGTTTTTTCACAATGTTTCCCTACATAGCCAACATCTAGGACAACGAGCACCGGCCTGCAAAGTTCTTTGAACTACGGTTTGGAACCACACAACTCAATAAAGATGAGCCAATAAATGGTGAGTGTTTACAATGCTGGGGGTTTGTTATAGAGAACTATTGAATGCTCGACACACTATTTGAATCCAGTAATCCCCCTAACGGGCACGTATCTCGCTCTCCTCCGCACGGCAAAATTATTTGGCTCATGATTAATTATTGCCCCTCCTTTACCCCTCTGGAAGGAAAAAAAATCCTCAGAAGAAAAAAAAGACAAAACAAAAATGCTCCCAATCCTTGGACCCGCCGTGTCATATGATAACCGAATGACATGGGTGATTGCTCGGCTTCACTTCTTACGTTATCGATTAGACCATCGGATTGGCTGACCGAATTATGGGGTCCTACAAATCTGCACTTTTCCTGGAGATTTTCCCCAATACGAGCCAGCGCTCGAGGTCAGTTGCATCGTTCCTCGCATCTCGTTTTTCCCTGCATTACATCGAATGCGTCTTTTCCCGAATTTAGGTTTAAAGTCAAATGGTTATTTACAGTATAAATCTCCTACTACTAAACAGTAGCCTTGTGCTGGTGCACCGCGCTATACGAGCACATCCCAATTTCTCTCGTGACCCTAGAGAGTGGAGATAGAGAGGAGGAAGAGAGAAGAAGCAAACAAAACGCCTCAAGATAAATAAAGATCCCCCACTAACATCTTAATATTTCCTTCATCAGCACGTGCAACAGATGCCTCCCGCACCACAAGCGATAGAATTCGTGCCCAAGCTTCCCCTACCAAGTCAACAAACATTCGTCTCAATTCCCCGCGTCTTTAGATTTCCCAACTTTCGGTCTACCCTTCAACCTTGGCTGCTGACGACGCCCACCATTCAGCAATTGCTGGTTTTTACTGAAACCCCCTAAAGTTTCCACAGCCTTGGCCGGCAAACTGATAAGTCTCCAGGTCAGCGAGAGCGGGACGACGATCGCAGCACAGGTCCACTCGAACAGGATCATCGAGAAGGTGGTGTGGTTTTGCCTAGCAGAGGCAGCTGCAGCAAGGGTAAGGACATCGTTTAGACGGCTGTCAATCTCAAGGATTCGATTCTCCGTTTGAGCGGAATGAACTGTCTCGCGTTTTTCGTAGCGGCGCACCGCTCCTGCGAGCCCGAATTAGCAATATGTTCCCCAGGGCAGACATCTGCTATCAGCAGGAAACCCAACTCGTCAAAGCGTCTAAATGAGAATCTCTATCCACAGCCTTGGTCGTCATTAATGTGAGATCTCGAACCTCAGCATTCAATTCCTCCAACCTTGTCGCCAACGCATCCACCCTAGTCATTGGCGGGTGGTGCACAACCGAATGAAGATATAAACTCCTGTTCCGAATCAACTTGACCACTTGGGCCGCGGGCCTGAGCTCCGCCGCAAGAACAAATATCGTGAGATTGAAATTTGACACAAGCCCCTCGCTCGGTCTAGACAACTGCGACCTGATAGCATGCAGCAACCAGCCTCCAATGCATGGACCAACAAAGCAGGCCAGAAGAGCTAGCATCTCGTTCATCCGCAATTCCCAAGCAGCAGCAGCCCTCGACTCCTCTTCATGCGCAGATCGCGTCGCATCCGGTGCACCGCCATCCTTCGTGAGCTCCTCCGGTGTCGCCAGGGCGCCAAACGCATCTCGCTCGTACCGCAGCGCATGAGAGCTGTTGTACCACTCCCTATCATCACCATTTTTGTTAGCAACCTCTCTCCCCATCCCGGGATGGACCCAAATAGAACAAACCACGGAAATTTAACCAGCCAATGCAAAAACACCGCCACCAGGAAGATAAGGATAACATCCGTAATAAAGTAACTCCCATCAGTAAAGAGTATACCTCCAAGGGCAGGTAAGAGCGCAAACGCGAGCGGGACGTTATGCCAGGATGATGAGTCCGCATCCGTCGGTAATGGAACGAGCACTTTTGTAGCGTCCTGGAGATTATCTGGCAGTAACGAATTCCTCCGACTTATATTCTGCAACGGCGACTCTGGCGGCACATTCGTTGATGAAGACCTTGCAGGCCGCTTTCGCGGGGTACCGGCACTCGAGGCTCCACCGCTCATGTTGTTTCGTGGAGAGCGCAAACCATCTCCACCTCCTGGCACTCCTCTGGCTTCAGCTGCAGATCGATAAACAAGCGGACTCTGCGCTGCTGCTGCTGCCGTGGTAGTGGTACTTGAAGCTGAGAATCTAGATGTCATTTTTGAAGGTGAGGATGAGAGGAGATTAACAGAATGTTCATCGTCATCCTTTTTTTTCCCTCCTTCCCCCTTCCTTCTCCCCCTCACCCCCCTTGGTTCGGCTGCGTGCGTGTGGCAGCCGAAGGCAGAAAGGGAGGACAGAGGCTGAATGGTTGCACGTCACGCTTTTGGCAGCGGAGAATGTGTCTTTTTTCTCCTTCGTTCTTGGTGTGTGTGTGCTGCGTGCGTTTTGACTGGGTAGGTGTAGTGGATGGAGAGATAACATCCGGATTGAATCGTATGGATCGTGGCGACAGCTCCTCCCACCCCCCTTCCCCCTTCTTTCAACTGCCGCCGTGCTGTGTTGATGTACCATCTCATTCCTTTTTTCTCCCCTTTCCAACGTCGCACCGATCTCCATCTATGATACCCGCCGCACTAGAAAGGCATAATATCTAAACTTGGAGTATTATCATGAAATCGTAGCTAAAACTTCACAAGTCCCTCTGTGAACACTATCAAACACCAAAATTTCCGGCCCCCTCTCGAATTCGTGCTCGTGCTCGTGACCGCAAATTGTTTAAAATGCGGAGAATCCTTGCTAAACGGCTGGTTATGGCATGTAACAGTGTTGGATAGAGGCAGATCCGGGGGAAAGCGGCAGGGAAGAGTCTGAACGAGTCGTCATTTTGGCGTATGGTATGTTACTGTACCGGTAGTCGGTCATGTGGAGTTTACCGGGGGGGTGAATTTCCCGGGGAGGCGGGGTTGGCGGGGGGCTGGGGCTCGGGGGTAAGGCGGTAGCGTGATATTATGGCATGCTAGAGAGTGTGAGGGGGTGGAGTTTGAGGGTCTGAATAGGAATGAAGTATCCTGCCAGGATTCGAGTTGCGGTTTTGGAGGGGCCTTTGGTACATAGAAGATCGGGACACGAATCGGTAGGCCGCGCTAAGCGAAATCATAATGTAAATCACAATTCATCACTCGAGAACCTGCAGCTTTCCACCCGAGCTCATCTATATAGCACCTCGTTGCAGGCATCATGCACCGAGAGTAGGTTCAGATAATAAGGCCATAATATGGACCGGTTACCATGAAACCCAGTGTCCGCACTACCAATTCACGAGTTGGTGGTAATGCCTTTCGGTCAAGATCATGATATTAAGAGCCTGTGCACGACTTCCTGATTAGAGTCCCTCATTACTCGAAGACTTGCCTCAGATAGACATCCACATTGCAAGGCTTATGTACGCAGGCCCCTAGGATAACCTCTATGTTGACACTTTTTCCGCCACGGATGTTCAACCGGAGTCGAATCCCTCCGTGCCTAATAAAGCCGCCATTCAAGAACGCATCATCTCCTGTCAGACATTCGAAGAATGATGGAATTATCGCCCAACCCTGACAGCCCAATGGCTAAGGGGAAACGGTCGCTACTATCGTTTATGGGAGGATTTGAGAGATCGACCCCCAGTCAGAGGGGGGATATAGCAGACATCCAAAAGAAAAGAAAAGCAAGTCCTAGTAAACTACCCTTTTAAAATCTAGCTTCCAGAAGCACTTTCCCTAAGAGCTCCTTTCGAGCCCATTCGCCCCCCCCCCCCGCTGCCTGAGGGATGTCAGACAGCTGCTGAAATCCATTTTCGCTCAGAGGATCGTTTAGCGGTGACCAAATACCACCATACTCTGAAGGGTCTATCTAGACCATCGTTCGAGTTACTGAATCCAGCTTCAGGAATATCAGGCCATCATGAATTATGAACACAACTTAGGGCATCTATGAGAGGTTAGGAAGGCACAACACTTGTGCTCGTCATTGTGTCGGGATATGCAGAACCCCCAGGACAGGTATACTATGGATACCATTATTTTATCCCTGACCTTTGTACCACCCTTGGTTTCGGGTACTTCTTGAGGGGGACGATTACTTCAACTCGTGCCAAGGTTGCGGCGGTGCCCGCAACCTTGGCACGTGTAGATGTCTTTAGTCAGAGAGAAAAACGCCGTGTACCAGCCATTGAGCAAAAAGCGATCGGAAAAAAGTAGCCAGTGCAACACCACTTTCTTTCCGATCACTTACCCTCACACCCAAGTACTGGTGCTCGAGTAAAGCCCAGCCCCCCGAGTCCCAGTTGGGTAACCTTAGGTGGTAGGAAATAGGGTTTATGCCCTTTAGATCCCGTAGAACTTATCATAGACCAAATCAGTTGATCACAGAAAATCATCCATTATATCATACTCAAGCCTTCAAGCCAAAATGTATCACGGATGCCCCCGGATATCCAACGGCACAAACTCAATCTGAAACTTTCACATGATGATGATGTGGGATACCGGTGTTTGCTTACGTATGTCCGAAATTCATACCTCCAATCCCAGAAGCCTAATCTCACCGCTAGCTATAAGATACAAGGCAATTCTACCAGTTGGTGTGGGCAATCTATGAGTGGGAAAGGGGTGACACCGTGGGTATATATATAAAGGCTGACTTTCTCTCCAGGAAAACCCAACGAAAGAGTTGTCACCCTGATTGCTCCTTCCTTGTACCTTTATCGGCTGCTAGTACTACCTGTTTCACCAGCAGGTGAAATAGAGCGACGTCCTCCCCCCCCGTGCCCAGAAAAACCAATGCGGATCTGCAGATTCCCGGATCTCTAATATTTAGCGGTCCCTCCCGACTCTTCCTCTCGTCCACCTTACCCAATTATCTATCCCTAGATGGAGCAGCATATTCTCATACAGTAGGCATCAATTCCTAGAACGCATCCCAACCATCAATCTCATGCCAACGAGAAATTCGAGTGACGTCATATGATCACAGATGGGACAGGGTAATGCACGATGATGATGGCCTCATTCATTTTACTTATTTGCAACAAGAGCAAGAAACCAACGCACTAACACCCCATAGTCAACTACAGAAAGCAAACGGGACAACTAAAAGAAATCATTCGACACAAGAAAATAGTATGACGGGCTGTCACCGAGCAAAGAAAACCCAAACACACCAAAACAAAGGGGAAATAAATGCAAATGAATGAACTCCAGACTCGCAACCGGAATCCCGGACACCAAATAACCGACGGCGTGGAGGGCAAGAATAAAGGCAAACGTTAAACCCCAATACGAAACAAACTCAAAAGGAAAGATAAAAACACCTGGTATACCAAGACGAAAAATGTTTCAGACAACACCGTTAAGATGGAGACACCCCGCAAGGAGGGAAGAATAAAGATGGAAGCTCGACAAAAAATACAGTAGGTTAGGAAAATATGATGACTCCGGAGGGACAAAAGTTAACAGTGGATATGAACAGATAGCAAAGGGGTGATAAGGAGATAATCCAAGACTAAACCCCCGCCTCGGCTCGCTCGATTTACTTTGCTGAAGGCGGACGAGGAAAGGTTGGCTCGAAAATGGGAATAAGCGCATAAAAAAGACTCCAGGCGGCGAGGATGAAACCACCGAATAACAATAAGAAACTCCTGGTGCGCCAAACACCATGTCATCGTTCAAAGTCAAAAAAACCCCCGACACCGAAGGAGAAAAAAGGAAACATAGCTTAAAAACGTGGAGCCTCCTAAATACAATTAGAGAAAAAAGAAAGCTACTTCGACCTCCCACCCTGTTGTCCGTCCTCAACACTAACACCGTTTTCCTGGACGGCTCCCAAGTCATGCTCATTCTCCAAAAAATCGGAATAGCTCACATTAATGTGTTGATGCTGGTGGATAGAACCAGACCTTATTGGGCCCGCCATTGCTGGGGTTTCAAATTGCTGCTCGCCTCGTTCATCCCCATCTGGGATATCATGAGAAGGCGGTGTTACCAGTTGTGACTGCTGATGTTGGTGCATGGGAGGCAGGGAGTGAGGTGGTAGTTGCTGATAAGAAGTTGCTGTCACGGGCGTTGAGGGATTACTCGCACTTTGAGGTGCGTGGCTTGGGTGTCCGCTATGAGATCCATGGGGTGAGTGCTGGGACTGGGTGTTAGGACTGTATTGTGAATACATCCCGTTTACAAGCGGTGTGTTAGACAGTTGAGAGGTCCATCCGGCATAGGATTGCGATTGTTGGGAAATATTCGGGCTGGGGTGATTCCGCCGAAGGGAAGAGTGTGGAGGGTTAGCTGCAGGATATCCATGAGACGTAGCAACGGAATTACGGTGCGGCGCAGGTTGCTGTTGTTGCGGGTTCACGAGGTAATGAGTGTAGCCTAATGACATCTGGTTTTGATCCAAATACTGCTCATCGTGAACAGGGGACGTCTGCGACACATATCCGTTTGTGCCGTAACCTAGCCCCGCTTGTGGATTTAGGGGCTGGACGTTGGACTGGCCTCTATTCCCACGGAAGGGATTCGACTGGATATGAGGTATGGAGCCTCCTGTGACAATGTCGGTGTTCAGCCTCGGCGGGGCTCGAAGACCTGACTCCCCATTGGTCATAATGGGCGAGAGTTGTGGCTGTCCTGGGCTTTGTGCACTCGACATCCTGCGGCCCATATTCCTTAACGCACCCGACGAACCAATGATTGGTGAAGAAGAGCCTCCGTTCATCTTTGGGGATGGCACTTTCTGATTTGGACTCTTGACAATCTTCTCAGAAGCCGCAACAAAGCATAACGTCCCAGGGGCTTTAGCAACGGTTAGCAAAGAGCTCTATACCTCGCATCCAGGCTTAAGGAAAGAATGGCTACCTAATCCACCAGAGCGATAACGCTCTTCCATCTTAGCCACGCGGTATATCTCTTCTAAAAGAGGAGCTTTCTCTGGCGGGATATGAGCTGTGGCCTCTGCAGTTGCAGCTTCCAACTTCGCAACTGGGACTTTGCGACAGCGCAGCATCGTCAAAAGCAACCGTAGGCGTTCTTCATACAACCGTAAGCATGTTAATAAGCATAAAATCGCAGATATTGGTCTTACCTGGTTTCATCAGGTGGTCAGGCTCCTTATGTCGTGCATTTGGTGGCCACCAGGAGGGCTTACTTTCCTCGCCTCGGTTGTATGGGAAGTTCGATTGCTTCTTTGGCTCTATAACCTTTATCCAGCATTTCGCGACAACCTTGCAAACGAGTTGCTGCATCTGGCGCAGTCGAGTTTCGAAAAAGGTATTAACTTCATCCTCGTTAGTAATATCCAACCCTTTATACTCTATCTCTTCGTGTAAAACGACATCGTTAGACTCGCCCGATGACGAATCGGCTCTTCGAACAGGCCTCTTAGCCGTCGATCTTCGTTTCTTGGCCGGTGTTGTCTGAAGTTCTGGTTGAACTGGTCGTTTACGATTAGCACCGTTGGCTCGAATGATTCGTCGTTGGTCTGCCGGGGGAGGCGGTAGCAGTATCCCAGAATCCCCATTCGCACGCATAGCCTTTGGAGAGCAAAGAGAGTCCGAATCATCTGGAGGGGTCGACTGCTGATGGATGGATGAGCCATCGTGGTTATCATCGTCACCCTCGGCATCGGCCCATTGCCCCCCATCGATATCCCCCTCGTTCCCATCGTCTTCGTCCTCCATGTCGCCGTCGATATCCACGCCATTCGAGTCGCGGTTCGGTGATTGATGATCTTTGTCATAATCGTTACGATGATGGCGCTGAACACCCTTCTTCATCGCTGCAGCAGCAGAAATTTGGGATGCTTGTTTGCGGACTTCGTCTGGCAGCCAGCGATTCAGATGCTCCTCAAAGGCTTCTGACCCAACCAGCTGGGAGTGCCCATTTGCATCAACCAGGAGGAGGGCGAACTGGCTTGAGCTTAGCTCGCTCTGCCTTTGCAGTTGCTTTATGATCGGCGAATGGGCCTGGATGGCAAGTATGAGCGGCAATTCACACTTATTTTTTGCAAAAGATCACGGAGAAATTTGAAAGATGGAGAGGAACTTTGAGGAAACAAATCATTTAAAATAAGGTAGAGAGCACAGAACTATGATGGATTCTGCAAAGGGTGGGATAGAGGCAGAAAAACAAGAAAGGGGAAAAGAAAACGACAGTAAGAACAGCAAAAAGCGTACCGACTGGGACTTTGTGCGGAATTGCATTGGTGTCTTGGGCTCCACGGGAGTTGATAATTGAAAGGGATCGTCCCTGGAAGGGATCCGAGTATGGCTCATTAACAATTTTCCTAGAATTTCTTATTCGCCGTTGGTTGTAGAGACTGCTTCTTCGTTTCCCAAGAAAAAAGAAAAATACCACCACAAATTAAGCAGCCCACCTCAATGACGGGATCGTGGCTAATCGCCAGTTCCGGGAAAAGAATAAGCTAAGCTTTTTGTTCCGATGAGCCCGAAGGCTTCTTTCCGCCCCCGCTCTTACTTCCTTTTTTGCTCCCGCGCAATCGTGGCCCGGTTTTCTTACACGGTGTATGCGATCGGATTCGATGCAATCAATTTTATTGATGGATCTGATGCTGCTACGTGTGCAGCGATGAACCCGTCGATCAGATCTGACCCGATCTTAATGGACCTGGGGTTTGGGCACACGATTCGATTGACGGACCAGCGAAAAAAGATTAGACCTGCAGCATAAGACCCAAAGGACAGATGTACAAAAAGCAAATTCGATGCCTATGTTCGAAAGCTTCTTTAATTGTTCAGTCGTTCGCTAAAGAGCATGAAGCGTTTTTGTCAGATCGCATTCGCAACAGAAATCCTGATGGAGAGAGGGGAGTCGCAGGGAGTTATTTTTCTAGATCTGATAACTGACGTGTTCCTTGTGAGCCACTGAAATCTTGAAGCGATCTCGATCGCTTGCTTCGCGGGAATGTCCCCCAGAAATGGGGACGAAAGGGCTCACGAGGATTTAAACAAACGACTAGGCAAGGTACGTACTAGGAGGGTAGGTACAAACAAGATCGACAATCTCCAACCAGACACTGAACGCAGAGACCATGAAATAGTCAAAGCGAACAAAAAAAATATTATTATTATAAGGGAAATCTGGGGTAAAAATAAAAAAAGACTGGGAAAGCGACGGGCGCTTTTCTTCTAGGTTGCAGGTGTGAAAAAAGAAGCCAGCAGATTGGCTGCTGATTATGGTGCGTAGTCGAGGGAACTGGCGGAATGAGCGAGCAAAGCAACAGCGTCGTCGTCAAGGGGTGGGGGGGCGGTGAGGGGGGGGTGAGGTATGAAAAGGCGAAAACGGGGAAAAAGTCACTGTGCTCAGGTTTAGTCTAGATTGTCGAAGCTCACTTTCTAACAACAAGCAACAATCAGCCAGCAGCCAGCAAAGTAGCCAGCAATGGACCAGCGTGTTGAGCAGGCAAGAGGAAGGGACTGAGCAGGCCGGCGTTTCGAGGGAGGGGCAAGCGAGGCAGGTAGGCAAGCGCAGCAGGAGCGAGGGCAACGCAACAAAGATATGCCAAAGTGATATGTGATAACTAACGAAGAACCTGTGAGGGGATATATAGAAGACGGCGTCGATGTGAGATGGAATGATTTGCGTTCAGAGTGTGGGAGTTTTGAGGCCGGGGGCGAGTCGGCAGCGTCGCACAACCAGCAGGGAAGACGGTCCACAATGCTGAAAGGAGGTCCGAGCGTATCGTCGTATCGGATTCTCAGCTCCTGCGGCCGCCGCACAAAAAGCACATATCATATTTCGCGCCTCCCTCGGTCGAATGCACAGCAGGCACTGGAGCTGGAGAGCTCTCACTCCTCGTAGACTGGGCTGATGGCTAGTTCCGCCCACCGTGATTTGCAGCGCAGCAGTTACTTTTTCGATAGTCGACTCGAGCGTGTATGCAGAGCCTCTTCGCTCGGCAAGCTTGCTCCTGCTTCAGTGCTGGTGGGGGGAAGAAAAGAAAGTAAATAAGAAATAAAAAATAAAAATAAAAAATAGCCCAGACCTCCTTGACAGAAATGGTCAACAAAAAGCAAAGATGACCACACCAGACTCCAGAGGCGAGTACCCTCGTACTGTGCAATGGATGCACGGCTGAAGCCGCACCGAGCGTAACGGGAAACCGAAGGTTGACACCTCTGTGGCTGACTGAAACCTTCCCAAAGGCTGCCGACTGAACTTCCCTTCCACCCACCACAATCACAATCACCACCACCACCACCACTACCACCTCTCCAATACCACTGGCAAATGGCAGACCACCGTTTGCCCACAATCCACCTTTGCCCTTCATCCCCCAAGCAACAAACGAGGCGGTTAGCTAACCTTTCGCGGTCCAATGGCCGGCGGGACTTTAATTTCGGTGGAGCCGGCATGGGTAGTGAGCAGGGATGTAGTCACAAGACTAGCAGGGGTGTCTGGTTGGCCTAGGTGGGACATGAGGGAAAAGAAACGCGTGCTTCGCTCGACCTTTACCTCAATCAGGAGTACGCGTCTCACATGTCGACGCTCCCCGTCTGAGGAGCCAATCATATTTCCCCAGCGCCGCAAGGGAAACTGGGGCTTCTCTCTGTAATTATCCTCCACTTCCTTCGAAAATCACCCCCCCTCTGTTGACGCTTGACCAACCTTATCTCCTACCAGGATGCACAAGTAAATCCATACAGGATCATTAGGATCCGAAGGAAGCGCAAGATATGAAGTCCTTTCCGTTGTCCGTTTGAATGATGGTGGCATACAGTAGTGTACGGGAGGGGAAACTAAACGGAGCATGGAAACTAGAGAACGGGAGTGTGCGGGGAAGAGGGAAGGCAAGGAAGAGGGAATTGACAAAGCGTGGTTAAGCAAGGAGAGAAGGCGCTTAGACCGCCTACAATACAAGCCTCTCTGTCGTAGTTTCAGGGCGAGCAAACGAAAGTCGGGCCCGGTGGGGGTGGTTGATACTGGTATCCAACCAACCATAGGTCAGGCCGGGCTTCCTAAACGGCGGTCATTACCAAGGGTTGCGTCTTTGGATCCACGCCAAAGTTTTCCGAGTGTCGTGCTCATCATCCTTGACGTGCTCGGTCTGTGCACAAAGCCTCTGCAACAGTTGATAATAAAATAATAATAAAAAGCGCTCGAGTATCAAGGGAAAAACAAAGCAGAGCCCGGCATGATGGGGAAAAATTACAATGGGCGGTTATTCACCTTGGACATCACGAATATGGCATCGCACTGGCGCGCTCGATACTCGGTATTGGTTATGGAATTGACATGACAAAAGTTCGTTGTCGGCTCCGTTGTCATCCCGAATACCAGTATGTTCGTCTGACATGGAGACTTTGGTACTTGACCTTGTGTTCTCGCATGATTATCACGGCTCGGGCCTATTATCTGCGGGATGCATCATTGTTCTACTAATACACCCGGTAATGGCGGACGCGCGATTACGTCGTTACTGTTTGGGCTACCTCACATCACAAATGGTCACTCGCCCATCGGAATTAAGGTTTTAACTTTTCTGAGGCGAACTATCTAACCCAAAACATCGACATTGTAAAGCTGTCTCTGCATCTTCGAAGGATATCGTGACGTATAAACAAGCCATCATCATCATGCAGGGCAGCATCTCCCCTCTCTTGCCTAATGACGTAGCGAGGGTCACTGAGTCTGTTTGGAAACATCAACTTGCAGTGTGGGGGAGAGATATCGGAAGTGGGGCAGATGTATAGGGACAAACAAAGAGGGTGCATAGCATGGCACAACACTAGAGCGTCTAATATTCCCTCCAGTGCGTTGGTCTCGCGAAAAACTGCGGGGTGGGCATAACACGGAATTGAAATTCCACGTGACGGTCTTCCAGAGGAGGAGGAGGAGGAGGAGGAGGAGGAGGAAGGAGGCGGAGGCGGAGGGTGGGAAGTTCGCTGACGCACCAGCTTCCTGGGAATGCACTTCCATTGTGGAAGAACAGGAAAGCCTTCCCGCAGATACCTGTTCATTCGCGAGCAGTGACACGAAACGGCGACTTGGTACCTACCATTCCATATGCTAAGACGTGTACATAAAAGAAAACACAAATATTTCCGGCACCGGTAGGACGGGAAAACGTAGGTGAGCTGGATTGAACGATAGAGAGGGGGGGGGTGGATAGATAACCGAACAGGCTCTCCCGACCACCTAATGTCAGGGATCATCAGCTCTTCTGTGAAGCAGACGATCAGCAAAGTAAGTCAATGCTGATTGTGGGGAAAACACACAGCAAAGCACACACAGAAGAGCACACACAGGATTCCACACACGTACAAGGAATGAATGGTATTTTTTTATATTTTACCTTCCAATTTGTGCTGTTCCCCGGAGTGGTCTCCCGCCTTGGCCTCGTTCGTCGAAGGGTGAAACGCTGATTTTTCTGGAAAGTTCACTGTCCGAAGTAGAGGATCTTCCTCAGCACTTCCTCTGGCCAGTAGTTACGAGACACATCTATTTTGATGAACATCCTTTGCCTCTCTGCGGGAGGATTGAACTGGAGTCGGGTAGCGCGGCCGTTCAGGTTGAGGAGCGCTTTTTTTCCTCCTTTCCACTCTTCCTCTATCTCTACTGCATCTCTCTTTTGATGCGCGAAACAGCCGTTAGCCGTGAAGTACTCGTACAATTAATATGATGCAACAGTCGAAGGGCCCAACGCGGAGCGACCAAAATACGGCTTGAAACAACCCTTTTTTATTCCTTTTTCTTCTTCCCCCTTCTCTTTTCTGATTTATTTCCTTTTTCTATTTTCGTCCGCTGCCCTTTTCCCTCCCTTTCTTTCCTTTTTCTCTGGAATGCTGCGGCGCGGTAGGGGTGGTGGGAATTGAAAAAGTGCGGGGTTTTCTGTCCAAAAGCATGATTACCTACCGCAGTTGCTGTTCGAATTTAAATCCGACTGATGACGGTTAAAAGCGACAAACAAGATAATTTTCTTAGCTGAGTGCAACCAGTCTTCCCCGAGTCCGGGATGCAGGAAGCGGTGACAGAGGGAGATAATGAGTTGATAATGCCGCGATTGGCAGGGCGAGAGGCAGGGGGGCGAAGAGTTAAAAATAAAAATAAAAAAGAGGAAGAGGGAGGGATTTCGCAAACACCGCAGGGGGAGAGGAAGTTGGCGTAGAAGGGGAGATAAGAAAAAATAGGGGAACATCGCGCGCCAGCGAGGTGGGTAGCATTAAATAAAGTTTTCCGTTTTCCTTTTTTTAATTGTCTCGCTGACTTTCTCTGGGGTCTGCTCGCTATTCATATGGGTTTGTTCCTGACTGACAGCTCTTGGCAACGCCAGGTAACCTGGCATGGAAGGAAAGCATCGAACGTGGAAGAAGAGTTTATGGGATCGAAACAATAGGAACAGATCGAGAGAATTTGGAAATCTGATCGGAGATTCACACGATGGAAGACATCAGAACAAGCTTTCGCTTCCACCCGCACTCACTTTTCCTATCTTTCAAAAAATTTGCCTTACTGTACCACGTTTTTTTCAATCGGGGATCGTGTAACAGATCGATCATCGAACAAAGGAATGTCAGGGTGAAGGAGGGGGGTGCTGGGAGGGAAAAATCTCACCCACAGAATATCTCATCTTCACCAAAGGGCGGCCAGGAAGACGGGATAGGGGAAGGGGCGTACAGAGGGCGACAAGTCTCTGCATGTTCTCGACCGGCCACGATCCAGAGTTTTAACGAGCAGCCCCTACCTCAGTGGTGGGACGAGTAACGAAGGAAAGAAAGAACAAGCCCTGACGGAACACCCATACATGCCCTATGTGCTGTTCTGCTGTAGGGTATCGAGAGATCTCGCATCTCTTCGAGGAAAGGAAAAAAAATGTGCCAAAAATTTAAGAAAAAGATGAAAAGAAAAAAAAAAACCCGTTAGCTCCCTACCTCCTAGCCCTCCGACCAAATAGAATCTTCAACTTCAGAAGCTCTTCTACTATGAAACACTTTCTGCCGAAGGAGAAGGACGCGGTAACCCCTTGTATCACACCTCATCTCATCGTGCACGCACGCCAGTCCTTTTCTCTCTCTCCAATGAGGGGAGGATTCCAGCGAAAGAACTTTCATTTTCGCTGGTTCTTAACTTGACCATCATTTCTATAATTAATCACATTCCTGATGCTTTACCTTTCCACCGATCATCGTGAACTTTTTTTCTCCCACTTTTTTTTTTAATTATAGCAATACGAGTAAGGCTTAGTGTCGCAAAGCACCACGGGGATCTTGAGATGAGTCCCTCGAGCTCGCCTATCTCAGCGTGGAAATGCAAGATCTGGGTCGCGGGTTGGTAGTGCACCTCCAATCCGATCCGACCAGAAGCACGAGCGATCACTCGGCACTTTGAAACAGCGATAATTACATGTGCTCGGCTCTATGAAGGGCTTATGAGTATTTTGTGGGAGGATAGCGGCCTGGGGATCGCATTGGACCCGACCTACGGGGACTTTTTCCCCCATCAAGGGGATCGAAGGTGATAATACTTGTAATTTGGAGGTAGCTTTCCTGTCACTTGTCACCTTGTCCGAATTTTTCGGTAGATTGCACGTGCTTTATCGATTGGGTACTCGGGTTGACTGGTTTTAGGGAGGGAGAAGGATATAAAAAAATGGAATAGAGAGAGGTTGACTAATTTATTTTTAGTTTTCCCCCTTCTATCATACCAGTTTGCGATATCTATTATTTTTTTCCATTTCCATTTTTTTTCTCTCTCTTTTAATTTCTTGCGCTTTTTGCGGGATGCGTGGAAAATATCATAGGTATTCGATATTGATATCGGAGTGGCCGAGCGGATTGTTGTGTTGTTGTTGCTGTCGTTGCCGTTGTCACTGTTATGGCGGTGAGAGAGGAGGACATTGGTATCGCTGTGATACGCTGGATATTACTACGCTGCCACCGTTACCCCCCCCCCCGTTATCAATGATGGAGCGGAACGCTTGTTGTATGATATGTAGCTCTTGGTTTGGTTAAAGTTAGTCCACTCGTGAACCATCTTGCCCGTCCATCTGGCCAGTGAACTCGTGCTGCGCGTGCACACCGGTAGACCATGTTACAAGTATTGCTACAGGTATGCAGCTGTGTTGACACCTTCGCATCTAGCCGGCATTCCATCATACGAGATTCTCACCCACTCACTCACTTTGCGCAAAAGTTACCTACCTTCCCTTCGTCCTAGCTAATCCAAACCAGGCCAATCCGAAGGATATAGCATAGGCGGTGAGGATAAGAAAGCGAAGAATCCGATGGGGGGGGGGAGGGGGAAGGTTGTGCAACTGTACGAGTACAGCACAGTAACTGTACGGTAAGGTTATCATCATAAGTACGATACAATACCAACCATCCGAGAACAGACAGAAGCTACTCTCTTTCTCTCTCACTTTTTGTTTCAAACATTTCCCTTCCCGTTCTTCCATTCCACCTGGCCAAGAGGAAACCCCGTGCCCATTCACCCGCCCTACAACAACAACAACATCATCATCATACCTATCTACTTACCTACAGTGCATGAACAACATACCGGCATTTATCTATTATTTATTTATTTATTTATTACTCGCTAACATGCCCTTACCGTACCGTACAGTACAGTTACAGTACACACACACCCATAGCCTATAAGAGAGCCAAGAGGAAGAAGGCCCATCCATCCCATTTCCCCGGACCAGATTTCAATGAAAATCCCGTAACCAAGTAGGTCTAGTGATCGAGCCCGTAGCAACGCAGGGTTTTTTATGATAACTTCTTTATTTATTTATATATAGATAGATAAATGAATGAATGAATGAATTAGGGCCTTTTCCTTTTCCTTTGGAGCCGACCCCCCGACTGACTGACTGACCGACCGACAGACCCTAACTAACTAACTACGTACCGACCCGTTACTTGATTTTTAATATGAGGGTTATTATATTTAGTTATTTACAGTATCATAGTTGGGAGGGAGGGAAGGGAGGGAAGGGTTGATGGCGAAAATGCCTCTGTTTGTGTAGGATTGGTTGTGTTGATTGTGTGTGTGCGTGCGTGGGGGTGGGGAAAAGTTGTGTAGGCTTGCTCGAGTCGAGTACCGTACTTCTTTTCTTTTCTCTTGCTTTAGGCAGGCAGGTAGGTAGGTAGGTAATTAGGTAGGTAGAAAGGAAGGGATGTACTAGAGTAGCGGTGCTCGTAGAAGTGATGGGGGGGATGGAGGGAGGGAGGGAGGGAAATTCACCGTGCTTTGGTTTACTTTACTGATGCAAAGTTATAGTTATCACGCCTGGTGTGTGTGTGTCTCTCTCTGTGTGTGTGTATTGGTAGGGTTACTGATAAGGATGAGGCTGTATAATACGAGCAAATTTAGGAAAAAGGGAAATATACTAGAGTGAGTGAGTGAGTACCGTAGGGGGGTTGGGGTGTGATGAGCTCTACACTACCGGTGCTGTACTGTACGGTAGGTGAGCGAAAGGGGTTGGGAGGAAGCGTTTGAATTCTGCTTGCTGTGATGCTATCGTATCGTATCGTGCTGCGGTATCGTGCGGTCGGTCGGTTCGGTAATAATAATAATAAACTAGGGTATGGTAGAGTACCGGTACCGCTATCATATCATACTGAGAATTGACATCAAACCCACCACCATACGAAGCGAGAATCGGGACCGAAGGAAATGATCCGATTCGTTGGCTTTTCAGGGTTTTTGTTTTTTTCCGAAACCAAACGAGGCGAAACGAAACGAAACGAAACGGGTCCTGAAAAGTCCATGGTTGTCCTCCTCCAACCACCCCAGTGAGTGAGCGCTCCTCCTCCTCCTCCTCCTCCTCCTCCTCCTCCTTCCTTCCTCAGGCTGCGCTAGCTACTGTAGCAATTGTGCTCGGACTAAACAAACATAACAAACAAAAACAAAAACAAATCCATTGAGGAAAGAAGAAAAAAATAAGGAAAAGGCAAAAGAAAAAGAAAAAAAGGACCAAATTTTAATAAAGTTTTTTTTTCCCTTATTATAATATTCAACTCGCCTACCCACACGCCGGCGCCAAGCTCCCTTCCCTCAATTCTCCTACCCCGCTTTTCACCTTCCTATTCGGGAAGGTGTAAGCGGAGTAAAACACCACACACACACCAAATCAACCTCACGATCCTGACCTGCCCCTGAACTTGGA
>Ga0307517_10002215_pt1 | contig 31392 bp, 21 predicted proteins | sample 23_EM_MG_FD_194515 | JGI IMG/M metagenome (GOLD analysis project Ga0307517, IMG submission 194515) | Populus trichocarpa ectomycorrhiza microbial communities from riparian zone in the Pacific Northwest, United States - 23_EM | ecosystem: Host-associated > Plants > Roots > Unclassified | place... | reverse complement strand
TATATATATATATATATATATAATAATCAAAAGTTTGAGGACCAAATTTGATATAATCAGCAAATAATATAACATTTCTAAATTTTTCACAACTTCCAGAAAGTATTTTTCGTCGAAAATAAAAGGAAAACACTTTCCTGAAAACCAAGCTAAATTTTTCTTTGACTGGAAAGTGTTTTCCGTTGACTGGAAAATGTTTTCCGTTGACCAACTTTTCTAACGGCAAACAAACACAGGAAAATATGAAAAATGGTTTTCTGAAAATCATTTTCCGGAAAACAAATATAGCGCTAGTAAGTTAGACAATTACTTAAACTTAATTATTCTGTAATTAAATCAAGTTGGTATTTGATTGCTTAATTTAGGTTCTGGTATTGTTGATAAGACATTAAGAGTTTAGTTGAAAGTGGGGTAAAAATTGTATTTTAAAGTTTTTTTATTTATAAATATATTAATTTTTTTAAATATTAATACATGAAAACAATTTAAAAAAAAACTAATTTGAAATTTTTTTTTTTAATAAAAAACAGGTTCAACACCCCTAAACTGCAGTACCTGGTAGCAGCAATCACATTAACAATGTGTCCCAAGTGGGAATTAAATTATTTTGTATGCTAAGTTGTATGGTTAGCTAAAACATGAAATATTAATATTATTCACACACCACGGGCCAAATGAAGCCAAAACTATGACAAGTATGTATTATTAATCAAATGTGATAAAATTATGCCTCTTTTATTATTATTTCTTTTGGTTGTATTATTTCAGCCAAAACTGCAATTTTATAAAGATTGATTTGCGAGAAAATATTAAGGAGTAAGTTCTCGATTAGTTTCAATTTTAATCTATAAATATATGTAATATCTATATATTAAAAATTAGTTCAGCTGAAATATTTTCTAACGGAAGATTTGGTCATGCAAAAAGACATGTCACGGTACAGTAAAAGAAAGACATTGGTAAATCTATTTGGCTGTTTGGTTTTTTATTCAGAAATGTATTAAAATAATATATATTTTTTTATTTTTAAAAAATTATTTTTAATATTAGCGCATTAAAATAATTTAAAAACATAAAAAATATTAATTTAAAGTAAAGAAAAAATAAAAAAAATTTAATTTTTTTTTAAAATACTTTTAAAATACAAAAACAAAAAAAACCTTCCGTCATATCCAAGCTGCAGAACATGTTAGTATTTTTTGAAATTATAAAATCACTCATCAAAATTAACCCTTTCATGCTAATTCGTATTTCAAGAATAAATCTTATTGACTGGATTTAACTGTATCATTTATGCTGAATTGATGTATTCCCGAGCATTTTATTTTTTAATAATGACCGTTTAAGCTTTAAAAAATTCAAAAGTGGTAGTTGAATATAAAAGGCCATGAAAACACGATCACAATTCCAACTCAATGAAAAAGGAACTTACGAATTGGTTGGCGTTGACAACAAGGGAAGACATGGAAACTTCTCAATCTGTCCCACCCTCTCAGTTAATTGCTTCGTATTTTGTGACATAATAGTATCAAATTATATCCATTTTGACGGAATGATTTGGTTACTTTAAACTTAATTCAAATCAAGTTATATTTTAAATTAATTTGATAAAATCTAGATAGTGGTTTACCCCGTTAAATTTATCTAAACTTAAAAAAATTAATTAGATCAACTCTAGATATATTTTTTTAATTATAAAAAATAGCACTATTTTATTTTAAAAAAATAATTAACTTAATAAATCTATAATCCAAGTTTTTCAGGGGGGATTACTTATCGCGGTCGTGGTCGAGCGAAACATGGTGGACTTGCCTACACTTGTGGTAACCGGCAAGGAAAATCATTTGCCGTCAAAATGAGCGGTAGCAAAATCATTTAACATTCTCAGCAAGGCAACCCGCTTACAAATTAATATGGAAACTAATGGCTTAAGACTTCAGTCAGTGTATATTGTTAAAAAATAATATAAATTATATATTAAAATTTTATTTAAAATTTAAATTTTTAAATTGAGATAGTTCTTTAATATAATATTAGAGTTTTGATAACTAGACGGTCACGAGTTCGAATCTTACTATTTTTATTTTTTTGATAAAAATTAAACATCAGGTTATATAAGTCTGTACAAATTTTAAATTCAAAGGGTTTTTACTTGAAATGATGTATTAGAGAATACTATAAATTATATATTAACACTTTACCTAATAATTTAAGATATATATATATGAGGGTGACAAATGCATATGTTATCTCCATTGATGATAGGGCAATGAAATACATGCAACAACTACTAAGTAAATTATTCCATTTTTTTTTATACACATCATATATTTTATATAAAAAAAACTTGTACAACATCTTTTCAATACATATCAAATAAATTTCAAATAAACATGTAATTAATTTAATAAGATTGTTAATAAAACAAAAATTATGAATCTGGTTGTGATCCGTTAAAATGCAAAATAAGGATTCTTAGTTATTGCATTTTGTAAAAAAAAAAATTGAAATTTAAACTAAAGTTTTATAAATTATTTTTTAAAAATAAAAAACCCTCTCAAGATTAAAAGAAAGAAAGAAAGTGTATTGCCATCTATCTATATGTTTGATAGGACTTTAACATATTTATATCAAATCAAATGTTGAAAATTTATACGAGGTCGTTTAAACATGAACACAAGGGTGACTCTAATGCAAAGCATATTTATGATTGGACATGTTGGGCTGTGATCAAATTTTGAACGAAACATAAATATGTTCAAATTTATATAAAACAATAGACGATCCAATTTTTTTTATAAAATCACCTCACTGCCAAGCACAGGTCTTGAATATTGTTTTTAGACTTGTTTGAAAATGTAAGTAGATATTATATTTTAAATTTTTTTCTACTTATTAAATATATTAAACCAATATTTTTTTAATTTTTTAAAATTTATTTTGAAATCAACATGGTCAAAAATATAAAAAAATGAAAAAATAAATAAATTTTGATCAAGTGGAATGCATCTTTACAACGTGTTGTTAACGCTTCTCGTCTGTATGGTCCCCCCCAACCCACCACTTCTGCGAACAGTCATTGCCACTATATAAATTGTTTCTTGTCAACCAGAAGAGACAGCAACATCGCCACTATATTGAGAACAGCCAAATGACCAAAACACCCTTGAATTACACCAACCCTTTGATAGCACCGCTAATGGAACCCCACCGGTGCAGGACTCAAAATCGGGAGTGGACTCGGATGATGTAGTCAACAACACAACACAGCTTTGCTTGACTTCTCTGTATCGGGCCGAGTCAGGGGTAACTCAGAAATTATATCGGGCAGGCTACCTCATAATAGTTTCTTGTTCTTATGAAGTTAAATTGCTGGCTATGGGCTCATCTAGATATTTAGTGAAAGGGTTAGTTTAGTACAAGTGAAAAAAATCCTTGAACAGCATCAACGTCAAATTATATCGGGTATAATCGAAACACCAGATAATTTCCTTCAGTGTCTCCGCGTTTTCGTTCCAGTCGTGTTTTATTTTTTCGTTTATTATCTTAAAAGTTAAAACCTCGAAAAACGGTGTGGTAAAAAATTCCAACCCCCTCTCGTTCGTTTCTTCCAGTTTTAAGCTTTAAAAAACCGGTCCAGGATTGATACATCCAGGCCGTAAGCACGGTTTACTAGTTAGAGACTTCCGTTTCTTGTTCCAGTAGAATTCGTGCTCAATAAGTTGGAGTCTCCGGTTCACATGATCGAGTACAAAGTGAAGTGAAGTGAAGTGAAGTCTGTCTTTCTTTGTTTTCTTTTTTTGGTTCTCTCTCTGCAGTTCTTCCAGTTAGATTAATTTCTTCTCTTTTTTTGAGAAATTAATTCGAACATGCTGCAATCAGGTAAGATTTTTATTTATTTTGTTTTAAAATGAATTACTGTGATAATATTCTGAAGATGATCAGCAATTTTTTTTCTTATTGAAATTTGGAATGGAACCAGGGTATGATATCAATAGTCTGTTTGAAGAAGCACAAACGCGGTGGCTGAAACCAGCAGAAGTGATTTTTATTTTACAGAATCATGATAAGTATCAGTTCACAGAGAAACCACCTCAAAAGCCAACCAGTAAGTAATTTATGGTTTTTTTTTAATTAATAATTGAAAATTACTTCTAATTAGTCACTTACAGTGTGAAAGTGTTGAACAGGTGGGTCTTTGTTTCTATTTAATAAGAGGGTTCTTAAGTTCTTTAGAAGAGATGGTCATAATTGGCGTAAAAAGAAGGATGGAAGAAGTGTTGGAGAAGCACATGAAAGGCTTAAGGTGCTATTTCAACGCCTTCAAATCTCAATATTCATTTCTGTATTGCTTGAACTCCTTGGCACATACAATCACCATTCACTTGTTTGTGTGGTTGTCATCATTTTCTCTTAAGTATATGATTATTGATCCCATTCATAGTATTAGGTATTAGATGCATCAATTATAAGGATGAATGCATTAGAATGGTGTCCTACAAGTTGAAAATGGCTGTTGGACAGGTTTAGCGAAACGCGTTTAGTGTTTATCTTAAAGTCCATGGAGTTCTGTGTATTGACATTTTTACTTGGATGATTAGGTTGGAAACGTTGAGGCTTTAAATTGTTATTATGCTCATGGCGAGCAAAACCAAAATTTTCAGAGACGCAGCTATTGGATGCTGGACCAGTGAGTATACTCTGTACTGTTATGCAACTATTTGTTTCCTTTTATGATGTGCTGTGATCTTAGAGAATATCTCATATTCATGAAAGCTTTTGAGGCAAGTGGAAATGTAAGTTTTATGCAAAACACAGGAAAGCTAATCTAACATTATCCTCAGAATCAAGGCCATTTTAACAATTCTCACTTTTAATGAGCAAGGAATGGATGGTAAAAGTGTTGGGTCATATCTGCTGACATATTACTTTCTTGGCAGGGCATTTGAGCACATCGTGCTTGTCCATTATAGAGACATCACTGAGGTGAGCTGTTAGGACCTATGCAAAAACAACAAATTCTGTAGTATTTCTTGTTTCAACGTTAATATATGACCTTGCTATTTCCATCATGCTTGCTCAACCGATCACTCTCAACCTCTCTATTTTAGTTGCCTATCAGTCCTTTGGTTTGGCATCAAATAATTTCTGGTCAAATGTTGCACAGCCTGTTATGAATAGCAAATTAATGTCACCATTCACTTATTTGTCTACAGGGAAAACCGTCTCCTGGATCTGCTGCACAGCTATCACCCATATTCTCTTATAGTCCTGGCACTAATACTAGTCAGACTCAAGGATCTACCTCTGCAATTAGTAGTGTATATGAACCATACCAGAGTTTTTCCAGTCCAGCATCTGTAGATGTTAGCTCTGGATTAGGTATCAAGGACAATGAGGTGGGTAGGACAGCAGAGTTTACTAGTTCTGCTAATAAGGAGGTTACTCAATTTTTCCGAAGGCTGGAGGAGCAGTTGAGTTTGAATGAGGACAGCGCTGAAGAAATTGGCCCATTTGGTGCTGAAGAGGGAGCCATAAATGATACAAAAATTCTGGAATATGTAAATAACATCTCCAAAGAGGATCAATCTAAGAATTTACTTCATGGATCACTGTATATTGTTGATTATCAATCTTATGGTGGACTTGCTGGAAATCAACTAGAGAGAAACAATCTTGCACCTCTTCAGGATGCAGGTTTGTTTTGTCTTTATTCGGTGCTTGTACTCATTTAAACATGACATTCTTCTTCTGCTAGTTTATCGAAGCTGCATTATGTCTGGCTGCATTTAATTTTATTTGAATCATTTCATTTGTATCCTTATGTCATGTTTAGTATTGGTAATCGTCTTTTTTTCTATATCTGACATTAGTTTCTTATTCGTTTCATTAGTTTCATTCAATTTTATTCAGTGTCGCTGGCTTAAAATTTTGCAAGTCCAATTCTTGAGTGCAATGTTTTGTTTGCTATTGTTCTGGGTTTCAGTTTTATTAATTTCTATGACTTAGCTCAGGTGGTCATAAATGGCTGGGTTGTCTTATATCCGTGGTTCAAATCTTACCTGTTGAGAGAGAGGCATACCAGAGATTCCAGAAGAGGTTTTATTTGACAGACAGTTCGTGAGTAAAACTCTCACATAATACTCGAATAAAATAAGGGAAAATAAAATTCCCTCACAGATGAAGTCCAATGGATTTGTTTTGGTATGATGGTCAATAAATGGTTGAGAGGAATACTAGAGTCGTGATTGGAAGGTGAATACAATATACATCATTCTGATTCTGTAATTGTCCCAATGTAAATTCGAGATTGTGGACCTGATACTTGTCTTTCTTACAGCATATGTTGTAGTTCTATTAGAATCACAATTGTGTTGAAAAGGGAAAAGAATTTCCAATGTCATCAGATGTTGAGGCTTGATGAGGTTGAGGCACTGGGTTTCATTACTCATCAAGTTACTATTCGGGATATTTCACACTAACTTGTACATGGCCTCTGAGAATTAATGGATTAAAAGTGATCTTTTGATCATGGATGGAGAGGTTATTCATCTTCCAAGGTCCACATTTTGTTCAATATGATCCTTTTATTTTAGTTGTGGTCTGACCACCAATTATTCTCTTGTTCTTTGAAAACCTGGAATTTTGGACTTTTGGCAACCAGCTTGCTACCTCCTGAAAACACTTCTTGGAGATTCTTTAGTCATTCCTTGCTAGTGTTACTCCATGCTTGTTCTTGCATTGGTGCTGTAAATGGAAACTACGAGATCTACTAAGTTTTTGTTTAGGTATCTGCCTTCATTTCTTCATTGATGTATAAATAAGATATAATAGGAAAGGAAGCAATAAAGAGCTGCTGATGGCTTTATGGTTTTTAGGTGATAGTGGCGCTTACCAGCAACCATATTCACATTATTATACAGATGGAAGTGAAGAACCCCTTCCCTGGAATGAAGGGATTGAGTCCTATAAGACTTCATCAGGCATTGAGTACCAGGTGAAATATATGGACACTGTAAATGGGCATATAGCTTTCTGTTACCTCTTTGATATCCTCTTATATTATGGTTGTATTGTTTATGGATGGCTGTATTTTTCAACAGGAAAAGACCAAGTCCTCTTTAAGTACAGAACCAGCTCAAGAGCAAGAAAACTCTTATTGGATAAATTTCAATGAACCCAATGTCAGAAACTGTATGATATCTTATTCCCTTAATAGTGATTGACATTTTAATTTTCAGCATCTAATGAACTTGCATCAAGCTTTTAACATTTTTTCATATTACCAGCTTCTTTGTTGCTGCCTCAAGAAGTTGAAAATTTTGAACTCCCTGCATATTCTTCTGTGATAGAAACACATGAAAACAATTCCAACTTCTATGCAATGCTATATGACCAAGACCATCTTGGAATACCCAATGAAGCAGATTCAAATTTGACAGTTGCACAGCAGCAGAAGTTTACTATCCATGAAATATCCCCAGAATGGGGTTATGCCACTGAGGCTACAAAGGTATGAGTCATCAGATTCCATGAACTGCTATGCTCTTTACAACATTTCTCATTATTCATTCATTGAGATGGCAGTATTATTCCAAGAATGGAACTGTTGTGTAGTTTGAAGAATGTACAAACTCATTAATATGCATGTTAAAATAGGCTGCTCCTTCAGTGCATCGTGACATACTTCTAATTCGATAGTACAGTTTTCCTTGTTTCTGGATGTGTTCATCCATTTCTTTTGCTTTTATGCTTTCACAGATGCATCCATCTGACACCATGTCATGTGAGATGTGACTAGTTTTATGCTACCTGACTGCCTATTTGCAACCATCCTCATTCTTCACCAGGATAGAAGGAAATGGAGGAAACAAATCTCTTATAACTTATTCCTAGTTTATGATCTGGCTAAATTGGTTCCTGAATTCAATGAAGAAAGGTTTTAAGAAATTAGAAAAACATGACTATATATTCCAGGACACTGAGGTGCTTGAATGCAGCATGTACTCCATGATCATGTTGCAAATAAATTATAAAATCAGTGCAGGACCAGAATCATCTTATGCTTGTCTGATGCCAATTCTAAGTGATAGATTGCTGCACTCTCTTTCTAGGCTAAGAGTAATTCAAAATTTCATGGACAGCAATCCCAACCCTGGTTCTGATTGGTACCATTTGAAAAACCAGATAAGACTATTTACTGGAAGTTCAATTGTCCTTCCTAATAACTTGATGTTTTGGTGAACCTTCTTTGAACTACCAATTCGCTTGCAAACTAAACAGCAAGGATCTCATAAACCTTCCTGATGCACCACTGGACTTCTCTTATGCATTGTTTTGAGGAGTTTTTTCTTTTTAGATCTCAATTAAGAAATTCAAGTCCAAATTTTCAAGCCTTGATTCTCAATGCAGGTCATCATTGTTGGATCGTTTCTCTGTGACCCATCGGAGTCTTCATGGATGTGCATGTTCGGTGACATTGAGGTTCCTCTTCAAATCATTCAAGAAGGTGTCATTCGTTGTGAGTGTCCTCCCCACCATCCCGGAAAGGTCACTCTCTGCATTACTTCTGGCAATCGGGAGTCCTGCAGTGAGATCAGAGGCTTTGAGTACCGAGCTAAGGATAGTAGTTGTGCTCACTGTATCTTATCCCAGACAGAAGCTACTAAGAGTCCAGATGAGCTATTGTTACTTTTCAGATTTGTGCAGATGCTTCTGTCTGATTATTCTTTGCAGAGAGGAGACTCTGTAGAAATGGGAATTCATCTTCTGAGAGAATTGAAGGCTGATGATGATACATGGGGTGATATCATAGAGGCTCTCTTAGTTGGCAGTGGAACTTCATCCATGACAGTCGATTGGCTTCTGCAACAACTTCTGAATGACAAGCTGCAGCAGTGGCTTTCCTCCAAGTCTCAGGAAGGACATGATCAACCTGGGTGTTCATTTTCCAAGAAAGAGCAAGGGATCATTCACATGGTTGCTGGGTTAGGCTTTGAGTGGGCCTTAAGCCCAATTCTCAGTCATGGAGTCAGTATAAATTTCCGTGACATTAATGGGTGGACCGCTCTCCACTGGGCTGCTCATTTTGGAAGGTAACTTAAAACCTGATGTGTTTTCATAGTTTTTTATATATTGATTTTGGCTGTAGAGATTGTTAGTCTTGAAAAAGAAGAAGAGGCTTACAACTTACAGCTCAAGGGAATATCCATGGATACTTTCAACAAAAGGAAAGGGCATCTAGTTATAGACCTGTAACTTCCAGTATATGTTTGGAGCTTTTGAAAAGATTGAGTTGACTAGTTTTGAGATAGCAAGAGATGGAATGGCAGAATTAACTTCTAACTCGCCAATTTACCAAATGAACTAAAATAGAAAATGATTACAGATGATGTTGTTAGGTTATGACGTAGAATGTATTAAATCTCATACCAAAATTGTTATTAATTGCCTAGTAGTTTTTGAATGGTGATCATTATTTTCTGTGGCAGGGAAAAAATGGTTGCTTCCCTTTTAGCTTCTGGTGCATCAGCTGGGGCTGTGACTGATCCTAGTCCACAAGATCCAATTGGCAAAACCCCAGCATCCATTGCTGCCACCAGTGGGCACATGGGACTTGCAGGTTATCTTTCAGAGGTGGCACTAACTAGCCATCTTTCATCTCTCAGACTGGAGGAAAGTCAGCTTTCTATAGGCTCTGCTGAGGTTCAAGCTGAAAGAACTTTAGATAGCATCTCAAAGGAGAGCTTTGCTGCCACTGAAGATCAGATTTTACTTAAAGATACCTTGGCTGCGGCACGGAATGCAGCTCTGGCAGCTGCACGAATACAATCTGCTTTTCGTGCACATTCTTTCAGAAAGCGATTACAGAGAGAAGCTACTAGTTTAGATGAGTATGGTATCTGTGCTGGTGAAATTCAAGGGCTTTCGTCTATGTCAAAGCTGGCCTTTCGTAATAATTCCCATGTCATTAATTCAGCTGCATTATCCATTCAGAAGAAATATCGAGGATGGAAAAGTCGCAGGGATTTTCTAGCACTTAGACAGAAAGTTGTGAAGATACAGGTGCTATATCTTTTCACCACAGATCTAATTTTATCTCTGTTTTTCAAAATAGCATGTAATAAAATCATGACCAGTGTGCTTTAGTCAGCATGTAGACAGCTCGTGTATTGATGTATCAAATAGCACAATCAATGAGCCATTGAGTATATAACATACATTCATTTTGATGAGTACAGCAACCTGGATTGAGCACTTTTTTGGTATTTTGGCAGGCTCATGTGAGAGGCTATCAGATTAGGAGGAACTACAAGATAATATGCTGGGCTGTTGGAATTCTAGATAAGGCAGTATTGCGGTGGCGACGCAAAGGAATCGGTTTGCGAGGTTTCCGGAATGTGATGGAATCCATTGATGAAAGTGAAGATGAAGATATTCTCAAGATTTTCCGCAAACAGAAAGTGGATGGAGCTATTAATGAGGCTGTCTCACGTGTGCTATCAATGGTTAAGTCTCCAGATGCACGTCAGCAATATCATCGGACGCTGAAACAATACCGCCAAGCTAAGGTAAATAGATCAGAAAACTGTGTTTACACTTTACATGGAATTTGAATGTCCATGATTTCTAATGCAAATGGTTAATGTGTTTTTTAAGCCTTTTAGATCTAAGCATCAGTTGATTGTGCAATTGATGGGATTTTTTTGAACAGGCAATTTGATAGAATTAACAAGAAACAATTATGTAATTTTGTTCCTTTTCATGCGTGTTCTTGAAATATGATGAATCCCATATCATGTTGTTTGATAATGTTATTTTTAGCCTACTTACACTGTTGAAAATATAAAGTCAGGTATGAAGAGGTGGATAAATTGTGAGTTTCTGCCATTTTATCTTTAATCAACCGTAAAATTTTAACAAGATAATCGTTCCTACTATTATTTCACCATGATTATCCCAAGAGAGTCACCGTTTGATTTTAGTGTTTCTGTGGTGGACAGATGTTGATTTCTTTTGGCCTAACTTGTGAATTCTTCAACCATTCTTGCAGGCGGAACTTGGTGGCACCAGTGAACCAGCAGCATCCACTTCTCTGGCTGATGCGACTGAGATGGAAAATGATCTTGTACCATTTCAAGTAGAAGCAACTTCTGATGTACTGTACTTACCGATGTTCACTCTAGTTGACTGATCTTAAGTTTGGATTGGAGGGTTCTGGATTCAACCGTGTATAATGGCTTTTGCATTCACAATAGTCTTTAGAATGATTAGCGCATTATCCCATGTTGATTGGTTAGATGCTGCTTGTAAGAGCTGTAAATGGTCTCTGGTGAGTTTGATGTAGTTTCTATTTTCTCTTGTAAACCAACATAAATTCTTCAATATGTAAAGTCATAAATCTAACCCTATTATACATGCATGACCGTGTTGATAGTCCTGATCTCTCTCTCTGTCTGTCTGTCTGTCGAGTCCTTTGGGGCGCTTGAGAGGGGTAAATTATTTCCCCGCTGGTTGTAATAATGAAAAATTAAATATTGAAGTATTAATGGGAAATATTGAAAAATCAATTATTAAGCAACCACCATATTTCGAAGCAGTTTCACTCTTCTTGCAGTGGACTTGCCTCATCTCTGCTGAACTGATCTTGTGGCATGTTGGGATTAAACTTTTTGGTTCTTTGTTAAGCACTTACCAAGTACAGCCTGATGAATGACGGCAAACAATGGTTACCACAAGAGGTATGGACTTGACTCAAGATATAGAAAGATTTTTAGGTTCAAGCCTTATCATTGGATAGAGATGACACTGGATGATTGTCCTGCGTGGGTTACTTTTTTTTTTCAACATAAAAAAATTATCTTGGTGGTGTTAATGTTTTTTTCTAGCAGAAAAAAATAAATTATTTGAACATTAATATTAATCTGATATGTTTCAGTTGTTTTAGTGGGTTTAAAGAATATCCAGATACATGATAAAAATACAGTTTGACTCAAAATATATATTTAATATAAGATTTTTTTAATAAACATTGAGACGATAACATATTTTATCGACTTGAGTCAACCTGAGTTAAACTGTCAAGCCGTATATTAAATCATGAGATCATGATAAAATCATAAAAAGCAAATCAAAACAAATTATGAAGCTTAATTTCTAATAAATTCAATGTTGAAGGATAAAATTATAAAAAATCAAATAAAAAATGACTCAAGTCTATCCGGGTTAACCTGTCAAACTCGAGATCCAGATCATGACAACGAGATAACCTAATAGAAAACAAATTGAAACCAATTATGAAACTCAATTCCCAATCAACTTAGTGTTGAAAGATAAAATCGAAAAAATAATATATTAAAAAAGGCACAAAAAACAACTCGGGTCAATCAAGGTTAACCTGCCAAATCTAATACTCGAGTCATGAAATGGAGATAATCTCATAGAAAGTAAATCGAAATAAATCACAAAGTTTAATTTCTTATTAACCCAATATTAAAGGATGAAATTGAGGGGAAAAATCAATTAAGAAAAAAAAAAACTCAAGTCAGCCGAGTTAACCCGTCAAACCTGCAGTCCGGGTCATGAATCTAGGATATCCTCGTAAGAAATAAATTGAAAAAAAATATGTAAGTCAATCTCTAATAAACTTAATATTAAAAGATATAATTGAAATATATATATATATATATATATATATATAGAGAGAGAGAGAGAGAGAGAGAGAGAGAGAAACATGTGAGGTGTATAGTACAGTAAAACCTCCTCCTCCTTTTATTAATTGTTAATGTTATTTTCAGGTTTGTCTTTTTTTTGATAGTTTGTATTAGACTGGTACCTGCTATACGCTATGGATCCACATTATTTTTTCTAGTAAAATATTTAGGTGTCGTCCAATTACTTGGGTTATAGTTCACGATAGTAAAACGAGAATATATATATATATATATATATATATATTCATTACAATTGCGGGGCTTAAAGGTCTGGTGAAAGATATGTACCAGAACCTAGTTCCCTCGTGAGTCAGAGTCTCAAAGGTAACTCTGGACATCTTGCTAACTAGGCAACTGAGATGGAAGAATTCACCATATTGAGGATCTTAGTCACTGTTAAAAGAAAAAAAAAAATCTTCCCTTTATGTACGTAAAATGAAGAATTGATGTTGTTGGAGCTTCACTAGTAGAAATGCAAGCAAAAGGAACTCCGATGTGTCTGCGTCGCCTGAAATTGTTGGCCTAAGTGCAAAATGCAATAGACAGCGCACTATGGATAGTTGTCATTTTGAGATATTACAAGGTCACGTGGCTTCTTCTCAAACATGATAAGCTTCCAGTTAGAGGGTTCGACTAGATTCATTTCGTCATCTGGCTTGTTTTGTCATTTCTCCTCCCATCCATATCATATTCATAGCCTAACCTAATTAGCCATGGAAGAATCAGCCAAGAAACTGGAGCTCATTGATCAAGCAATCAAGAAGCTCTTAGCAGAGAAAAGAAACAAAGAAACCTCTTGTGATGATGGTCTCCTCCCGGATGATAGTGATCAGCTTCTCTCCAAGTTACTTTCTGAGGTAAAAACATCTCTCTAGAGGAGTTTTGAAATCATTTCTTGTGTCTGATTTGACTTTCTAGAAATAATATCTTTCATTTTGCGTATTGATATATTTAAACACGGGAAAAAATATATATAGATTGATTAGCTTTTGTTGTATAATCTGTTCATATTATGTCTCGTTGTCTTGGTTTGAATGTAAGAATAGAATTAACGTAGCTAGTCCCGCATGTATTAACATTTGGAATCACTAAAAGGGGATGATGCCAAACTTGTGCAATCTGAGTTATCATCTGCAACGGAGGATGTAAATTCTCCTGCAATCGGTGAAGCGGTGTCAAAACATGGGGAAGAAGGTCCTGCGTATGGTGGCAGCAGGGAGAATGCTGCAGCTGAAGAGATAGTGAAAGAGCTTAGAAAAGTGAGGAGGCAGAATTTTGTTACTCATTGCCTTCTTTCAGCGATGATTGTCCTCACTGTTGCCTGGCAGGTATCTGAGGTGTCCCTCATTTTGAAAGTTAAAGATGGGATGAGACACCCGTTTAAATCCTTTGGAAGCATGTTAACTGGGATGCTGAAAGATCCCAGAGCCAATGACCAAGATTCAGAAAAACAGCAGTCAGAAGAGGTTCCTGTCAACGTTCCTCCTCTTTAAATTCTGGAGCTTCCGCATATCGATTTAGGTTCTAATGGTGAAAAGCACTCGTAACATCTCGAGTGCATTTGAAAGCGAACCCAGAAAGGGTAATTTATCATGCTCTTCCCCGGTATATGATCTGTAATGATTCATCACTAAAGTGAAGGGCCAGAACTCTGCCTATCCGATGCATTATTGTAATTGCATGTTCAGATTTTCTAGAAACCAAATGTTAACAGTCTTCATGGCATCCAGGTATAAGCAAAGGCTTTTACAGGGAGAGGAAACTATGTTGACTTGTCTAGATGGGTTGAGATTTTGGAAAACAAAACGTAAAACATGACTTCTCATCGCGTCTAAAATGTGAGCAAGGTCTGCTTCCTTTTGAGTGAGCTGCTGCTGTCCTGCAATCAAGATGCATTTGAGAGTGACTGCAAAACGATATCATTAAATAATCAACATCGAGGGTTACAAGCTAACCGAGCCCATGTGTTCCCTTTTTGTAAAGAAACAGTTAAAAGAACTGCGGATACCACAAAACTTCAGTTGCTGAACAGCCTATTCTTCCAAATGAACGTTGAAAATTGATGTTTCATGAATTAAGGATATTGGCCGCTGTGGAATAGAAAATTAATGGCTATGGCCATCGTTAGGCAACAATAAATGGCTATGGCTATGGCCATCGTACATAGCGGTTCACCTGGACTGCTATGTACGTTCAATATCCAGAAATGCTAATACAACATCATATTTCTTTGACCATAAGGCCAGATTTCTATGTTTTGGTGTGCAGGAGGAGCGGAGCGCCAGAGATTTTTTTGGATACTGAACAAGCCACAGACAGCATTAGCTATCTAAAGCACAACACGGCGAAAAACTACACAGTTCTTTATCTTATTGCCTGTATTCAAGCTGAAAAGTGATCGTAAAAACAATAAGCAAGCTCTACAGCCGAAATGGAGCACAGCAGTGCAATTCAAAAGCAAGCTTCAGCTATCAGGAAGAATTTGCTTTGACAACCTGGTCAGGCTAAACAGATTTGAAAATTGAAAAGTGCATCTGGAGCCTTCGGAAAATATACATCACAACAATTTTTTCATATCTGACTAGTCAATTGGGTCCATTTGCCCCTCCATGGAGGCGCGCCTAGCTAACCACCATGATAATTAAACATAGAAACAATGGCATTACTCGGGTAATTTAATGTGGATACAACCCACATACTAAAGTAGCAAGAGACGGCAGTTGTTGAAAGCAAAATCTGAAACACCGAACCATGAAGTTTAGAATTCAATTTTTCGGATAATGTTTTGAAATCTCCAACACCAGTTTCTTTAAACAGTAATCCAACAAAGTATCTTTTACCAATTCAACCAGCCACAATATTGCAATCTATAAACTTTGGGAACAACGTAACATTAAATAAAACCAACCAAAATCCCAGTCTTCATTTAAAATGCCTAGAACTGAACAGATATAATGAAAGATGTTTAATCCTGGACATTATGAGCAAATTAGATTTGGAGTGACCATTCTTGTCTTCAAGCATAGTTCAACCTGAATATGTCATTGAACACGTAAAAGCTTCCCTGTGGAGTTGGCATTAAATGGAACATCTGAGAGCAGAATGTACGGCAGGAAATTTTAGTTAGGAGAATAAAAGGAAATATTTACCTTTTGGTCCCAGAACAGCAGGTAAAGAAATAAATGCATGATGGAACATACACCACAAAATTAAACTTCAAAAGATTTAAAGATCACATAGATCAATATAACCATCCACCAAGTACTTTAACAATGCTAGAAAAAGGACAGGAAAAAAAAAGGTCAGCGCCATATCATCATATGCTAACTTAACACTGGCCTTCGAAATTACATGCACGAAGAATTCAGATGAACCAAATTGATAGATGCCAATATACAAATGATTAGAGAACCCATCCCACTAACAGGAGAACTCATCCTCTACCTGCTAAGCATATGCATGTCTATCAGCTAGTTAAAAGTATGCACTTAGGACCCAAAATTGTATAAACCATAAACAATGAACCTTGAGACAAGCGAAAACCTTACTACTTCCCAGTAGTTCACTGACAGGAAGATGTCAAACAAAATTAGCAAAACACATCCAAAACCTTTTTCAAAACCACCTAAATAACGAGCTTCTTAAAGTCCTCATAATCTATCTTACAACAAAGCGAGCTTCTGACAACACAAGCATTCATCAAACTGGTTTCATCACAAGAAACATAATGAAGACCAACTCCAAAGACCACAAAGAGTTGGGGTTTTCAGTTTGAGCTTTAGAGCATTTACTCCAACGTTTAACTGCCCTTGTCTAAGAGATTTAATCATTTGAAGTTTTATCCAATGAAATGAATAGCCACCTATGAAATTGTCGGAGGTAGAGCACCAAACAAACTTTCAAAGAACATAAAATATAAGTGTCTAAGCATCTCATATATATCTAATAAATAAAAAAACCTTGAGCAACAATTGGAAACAAGGAAAAACACACTTGGTTGAAAATCATACAGCAGCCCAAAGAATTTGCATAAACATTAAGAAATGGTCCAGCCCAAAAGTATTTGCAGAAAAAAAAACCAAAAAAGTTAAACCATTGTAAATAATAGATTAAAAAAATGGGTACCCAGAAAAAAATTCATTTCAGGTCCCTGCTATATCAAGAACTTAAAAGGCCTTTAAGACTCTAGACACCCATAAAATAGATACAAATACAATAATATAACTGGAAATTTCTAGAAGGCGCCCACAAGTAAACCCTAGATCTAGCAAAACAAATAAATAATTAAAAACAAACAAGAAAACAAAACACAAATTATTATTTAAAAAAAAAAAATTGAGATCCTAACAGCAACAATTAATTTCAATCAGATCGTGAATAAAATCTGTAAAAATCACAGATCAATCCAAGCACACCTCAGAAAGACATTAAAAAGAAATACCTGGCTGAACTTGAGAGCATGCTGTTCGCCGGCGAGCTGGAGATTACCGGAGACAAAAACAAGCATACCACCAGCAGGACCAGAAGGCTGGCAATCAACGGTGGTGATGAGATGCTTGCACTGCTGGAAAGGGAGAGCGATAAGTTTAGCAACGATATTCTGGGATCCCTGCGTCTTTTGACCTTCAAAAGTAAGCATGGAACCGTCTTGATACAGATTCGCTAATCCAGCTCTGTTCGCATCGAACGTAGAATAGTAGTGCTCAACAAACGCCTTTGCTACTTGGTCTGGATCCATTCCAACCAACTCTTCTCTTCTTTTTGTTTCCCTTTCGCGCTCCCCCTCTCTTTCTTCTTCTCTTCGTTTCACAGTGAGCGAGTGAGAGAGAGAGGGTGAAGGCCTGAAGGGGATGGGTTTTTTAATTTTGATTTTATCTGATCATCCAACGGTTAGGATTGAGATTGGTTGGAAACGCAAGGGATTTATTTTGAAGATTTTACTGTACACATCCTCTTATACTTACTGTCTGCGTCCATTTAACGCAAGCTTTTTCTTTTTTCTTCTGTTTTTTTAATTACTTTGGGAGAATGTTGTTGGATACTTTTTGAGCTTGGCAGTGTGGTTGTGGGTGCTTTTCAAATAATTTTTCATGCTAAAATATATGATAATGATATTTTTTTTATTTTTTAAAAATTATTTTTGATATCAGCACATCAAAACGATCCAAAACGAACAAACCATATTAAATTTTAGTAAAAAAAAAATTCAAATTTTTTGGAAACACGGGTTGAACCGCGTTCCCAAACGCTTCCTTTGAAGGGTAGGAGGGTGGGTCAGGTGCCTTTTTGCATTGCCATCTAACAGTATTTTTAAAAATATATATATTATTTTTAATTTTTAATTATTTTAATATATTTTTAATCAAAAAAATATATTAAAAAATAATAATTTGAGTTTTTATAATCCATTCTTTTTATTTTTCTATGGAAAGAATAACTCAAGGGTCTTTTAATTTTAGTAGTATTGAAATTTTTTTCAAAAAAAATATATATTTGACTCTCTAAAAAAATATATTAAAAAATAATAATTTGAGTTTTTATAATTCATTCTTTTTATTTTTCTATCGAAAGAATAACTCAAGGGTCTTTTAATTTTAGTAGTATTGAATCTTTTTTAAAAAATATATATATATTTGACTCTATAAGAGAGTAAAATATATTTGACAGAGAAAAAATATCTCTAGTTTTATCAGATAAAAAAATATCTTTGACTTTATCAGAGAGAAAATAAATTTGTACGCATGTGGAATAAGCGCTCGACTAAGTCCAAAGATATTGAATCTGATGGTTCGCTAGGCTTATATATGTTAGAGCTCAGTGTTTGGTTAAGCCTAAAAATGATGGGTTATCACCTGGCCTCTGGTTCCTTTAAATGAGGATCCAAAAAAATATATTGTTTCATTAGTAGCCCTATAATTCTTTATGTATTTTTTATGCAAAGATTTTTTAAAGGTTACTAGTAGTAAATGAGAGTTTTTTTACCTTTCTTATAGGATTTGGTTGTCCCACGTAGAACTATTGAGATTTTCTTGGCCGGATGACTCATCTTTATTGAAGGGGTTGACCCTTGGGAACAAAATAACGACTTGTACTTAGTGCGGTAATTGAGTGAATTATTGGAGACCTAAAATGACATGAAAAGTTATTCATCCAACGATGTGGGTAGAAAGATATTTTCTTTATAACCTTAATCGTTCTTACCTCTATCTTTTTACTTTTTGTAATTTCTGAAAAATTATTTTATTTGAAAACCACAAACTTATTTTAGCTCTAATCCAAGTAGACAAACTCATTTCTAGGTATTTTCCACCACCAACTTCTTTATTTTTCACCTCAAACCAAAATATGAACCCAAAAGAAGTCAAATTTGTCTTTAAAATGAGGGATGTCATTGCCCTTAAAAGGAAGTTCAAGCTCCAACCTAAGACTAAGAGAAGTGGTAGGGGGTAGGGCCCCATCAGACTGGGCCATATAACTAGAGGGGGTGATACTCTGGCATCCATCTTTGGTAAAAAATAGAGTGACTCTTCTTATAGAAGTCCTTCTCCCGTCATCACTAGGGATTTCTAGAGGAAAATGAGGCTACCTCAAACCTCTGAAGATGATGTTCCAAACACTTTAGGTGCAAAGGACATGGAGTTTGTTTCTCGTCTTCAACCAGGAGACTATACAACTCAAATGCATGACTAGGCTGAGTGTATCAGCTGGGAAACCTTTGGCTCTGCCCAGTGTTATTTTGAGATTAGACCCCTTTTTACATGTATATGATAAGGTATTCCTTCCTTCTCAAAAGTTTCATTAAAGAAGTGTTCATATACTATCAGTTAGGTTCAAGCCAGTTGCATCCAAATAGATGGATCATTTTGTCTGCTTTTAATAAGTTTTATAGGCTCGTCAGAATTGAGCCTACAATCAATGTCTTAAGAAGTTTTTACCATCTAGTTATTGGCATCGATGGTGGCAATCAGTGTTTTGAAACCCGGCCCGGCCCGGGACCCGGCTGACCCGGGGCTGGAACCAGGGCGGGTTGATGAAAAAATAGCATAAGCCATGACCCGGTGTGACCCGGCTGACCCGGCGGGTTGACCCGGTGACCCGGTTGACCCGGCAAAACCCGGTCAAAACCCCGGTTGCAACCCGTTGACTTTTGTTTTTTTTTTTTACTAAAACGACGCCGTTTTGAATTTTTTTAAAAATAGGAATTGACCCGGCCGACCTGGTCAAAACCCGATGACCCGGTCAAAACCCGGAACCCGGGCCTTAGACCGGGCCGGCCACCGGGCCGGGTTTAAAAACTTTGGTGGCAATGACATGCGTTGATTTTTTACCTTCGCCAATAAGCCTATAGAATTTTTAAAAGGAACTTTATATAGGAAGCTTGCACATGTCAATAAATAAAGAGGGAGATAACTAATTGTAAGGTATAACAAGCTAGTCAGTCCTAGAGGTGGAATGCAACAAATTTAGGGTTGATTCAATTACTGGAAGGTTCCTCCTCATTATGTAAACAACAATCTTTATTTGAACTCAGACGAGGAGAAAACACATGTTGCGCTCGCCTCGACTTCAACTGAGTATAAAGTCAATATGATAGCCAAAAGATATTATCAAGCTTCTTTGCAAAGTATGCAGCTTCATTATTCTATTGTCATTAGAGATATGTGCAATCGTACTAGTGAGGCTCCAGATTCATCTTTTCCAAGGTAAATTATGTAATCATATTAGTAAGAATAAGCTCATCCCATCTTTGAAAGGTTGTGAGATTGTTGTCCTAGATATCACCTAGAAAAAGAAGACATCGTCATTATGAATAATTTAATTCATATATATAAAACTTACATTCTTAGTCATTGATCATGGTATAATTTTTTATTGTCCTTTAAAGCGTAATCATCTTGATGACATTTCTGTTGAGATCATGATCTCATTCTAAAGAAGGAGAGAATAGAGTTTCTCCGGAAAATATCTTTTGGGTGGTTGACAACCAGACCTCACATGTTTTACGGTTTAAACCAACATTCCTCTATTACTCATTGAAATATTTCCAAAATATTAGGGCTCCAACTATATTCATGAAGTTGGCAAATGCCTAATCTAAATTTGCTCGTCTCATTAAGCCCACGGGCAAATAAAAAAACTCATACTTAGGGTGATCAAATTGTTGCATAGCTTTTCCTACTCATTGAGAGTTGTTGGAACTTTAATGGAATAGATGTATCAACAACTGCAAGAAGATCCATCACACGTCTTGTTCTATTAGTGTTTTTTGTCATCTACCTTTAATAGTGATTTGGGATGTTAACAATAGACCAGTTCTAGAAGAACTATCTATGGATTTTTTATCAGGTTCTCACAGACGATGCCAATGATGATGTCCTAGAAAATCCAAGTAGCTTGAGGGCAAAACTTATATTTTGGATAATCGATAAATCTCTTGGTTCTAGCAATCTAATTTTTTCTGGTCAAGATTGATGGTGGCTAGTGTTTGATACCTGCTAAAAGTTCCTTTTAGTGAATTTAAGGACTCTATGATGTTTAAATAAGCATATTTTTAAAAGAAAAGATGATATTTAAGATAGAGACTTTGAAAATAAACACACATTAAAGAATGAAGATTAAGAACCCCTTAGGATTTGATAGGTCTTTATAGTCCATTCTTCTTACTCATCTATTGAGGGGATGACTCAAAGATTTTTTTCTAATAGTATTTAACCCTCCTTTTCAAAGAGAAAAATATATATGACTTCATTATAGGACAGGAAAAATATCCCTGACTTTATTAGAGAGAAAACATATTTGACTTTATCAGAGAAAAAATATTTCTAACTTTATTTCAAAAAATATCTTCATACGGGTGTGAACTCGGTGTTTAATTAAACTCAATGATCCTAGGTTATCACCTTACCTTCTGCTCCTACACATGAGGATCCGAAGAAAATAAAACTAAAACATGTTGTTACATCACAAAGCTGCTTGTTTGCCCTTTATTCGTTCATGCAAGTAGAGCACTTTGCTGATGATCAAATTTAAATTCAATCTTGGCGAGAATGGAAGGACTCGTGGTGTATATACATGCCTGTCGGTGCCTGGATGCACTTATTGCGCCATTAAATGCATTGCAAAAATAAATAAAAAATAAATAAAAAATAAATTCGAAGATATTAAGAGTGTATAATATAATGTATAAAATCGAAAAGCATATTATCCTTGTATAATTACTAACGGGACTCTCATTTCTTAGCACTGTTCGTCAAGAGCAGAAGGAATAGAACCTTAGGACAACAGCATCTATCACTTTGACAAGCGAGACGAACCTTTCAAGTTCCGATAAAAAGTACTTGATCAGCAACAAAGAACACGGCCATGGGCCATGATTCACATATGTTCTCGGAAACAATAATGAAGCGAGTCAAATGTCATGAGCAGACAAGAATCTTGAGATTAATCAATTTTTTTAGAATGCCACTGTTTAAGTTACATCAATTCTTCGTAGCACAACCTTTTGGTATTGTTAGAAGCCACATCTAACAAGAAGTAACCTAGCATGGTATACATCAACATCTTTATTAAAGAGATAATATACATGAAGCATTCTCTCCTTTGTTGCCAAGAAGCTATCTTTCCTTCCAGCAGAATCTTGTATCCATGCCACAATCGGTGGCCCACGAAGAAAAGAGAGAGCTCTTCGGCTTGTCAGCAATTTATTACTTCATAGGGAGGAGAAATGCAATTCCGTGTTTTCTATGATACACTCGGGTAAGTGGATTTCTTCATCCAATGGAAAGTGGTATTGAATTCGACGTTCTATTCTAAGAGTTCTAATGATAACTGACAACTAGGAGATGAGGTCTACAAGGAAAAGGGAACCAGATTCACTATGCAGCTCGTAAACCAATCAATGAAAACTTGAGCCCAACCAGTCAATCATGGCTTCTATTTACACTCCACAACAAAACAAATATTTTCCTGGAGAAAGATCATGCAGATCAGGAAGTTAACAAGCTTGTAAAGTAGCGAATGTAATTTGAGGTTTATAATGAAGCACTCGAGGAACAATTGTGAAAGGCGTGCTTCAGGTTTTGAAAATGATAAAAAATGTGTTTCCAGTAATATTATAAGAAAAATCTTTCAATGCAAGACTACAAAAATCAAGAATCAACTTTGGGAAATGGAACACTCACTGTTCAGGAGAACTCCCAGCCCATTCAAGCCCTGGAGAAGAGGTGCTTGAGCTCCTGTCATGGGTAGCCTTCAATAGCAGCTCTCTCTATAAATTCACGTTGGACGTTGGCTGTAAAAAACGTGAAACTTCCTGATAAAGCTGTTCAGCTTCAAATGGCTTGGAAACATACCCATCCATTCCACATCTTTGGCATTCCTCATATGTAGCCTGGATCACATCCGCAGTCATTGCCAGTATTGGTATATGCCCATTTGACTCCATATCCCGAATTCTCCTTGTAGCTTCAAACCTGAGGGAAAGGGCATTGATTTTAGAATTAGCACTAAATATATCCAAGGATATATAAATACAGATAAAATATCACATACAAATAAAATAAGCATGAACCGGAAGAAAACTAACATTAAAATCTTTAAGGCATGAACTATAACATACCCATCCATTTCTGGCATTTGGATATCCATGAAGCACGCATCAAATTGGTGAGGTGGCTTGAGCAATTTGATCGCCATCTTGCCACTATCTGCACAGATAACTTCAGCTCCATACTTCTTCAAAGCAGCAGCAGCTACTATGAGATTCACTTTATTGTCATCTACAATAAGAATTTTTCTTCCAACAAGATGGTTGCAAAGAGACAAACTGGGGTGTTCTCCATTGCGGGGATTCCCCTTATTCCCGCCCATTGCTCGTTGTAAAGATGCAGCCAGCATACTCGCCTTGAGGGGCTTGGTTATGACACTTAGGGTATAAGCACCAGAAGTTGCAGTGTTTGTTCTGGAAGAACTGAGAGAATTTCCCAAAAGGAACAGTTTGGAAGAAACCCCTCTCTCAATTTTTTGTAAGTTATTGACAAAGTGAGCTGAAATGCTTGAGTCCTTCTCCCAAACTTCCTGTTCAACAAAGATCATTTTGAAAATTCTATTTTCATTGCTTATGATAGATAAACCTTGATTTAAATCAGAAACCAATTCAACATGTATTCCTAGCCGCTGGATCTGATATCTTGAAACATTGGCCCTAACAGGCTTGGGGTCAACAACTAATGCAGTCATGTCTTGAAATTCTGAAGGCGTTGTGTTACATTGGTTTTTTATTCTCTGCTTCTGCTGCTTGGAGTCATTTGAATTGGAGCAGCCGTTTCTAAATACAGCAGTGAAAGTGAAGGTGGACCCAGTATCTGGTATGCTAGCGAAGCCAATTTCCCCATTCATAAGGCCAACCAAACACTTGCTTATGCTCAGGCCAATGCCTGTGCCTCCATATTTTCTGGAAATGGATGGATCAACCTGCATAAAAGGAGTAAAAACACGAGGTTGGGCTTCTAGAGGGATCCCTTCCCCTGTATCCTCAACTGACACTATTAGATTGACAAGGTCAGAAGAGGATGGTGAGAGAGTATGACTTGAGCCCTCACGACTGAAAATCTTAAATCCTGCACAACTCCTGCGTCTATCTGCAACAGGCAAACCACTCAAGGTGTTTAGTGATGATGATTCTGTCTCGACATCTATCGAGTCCATCACCTCCTCAACAGGATGAACAGTGAGAAAGATGTGCCCTTTCTTTGTAAACTGGAAGGAGAGATACAAAAAACATCAATCAGCATATCTTTTCTTTTCTTTGATAGGGGAAAAATCATAAGGAGAGCCCATTAGAATTTCTAAAATCTTGATGATGGATATCATGCTTGTAAAAGAATTCCCATTAACCCTAAAGACAAGGCACAATATTCATCATTCCACTCTTCCTAAGAAAGGTAATTTTTTTTATTTTTTTTGTCACAAAGGGGGCTGATTCCCACCTAACATAGCAAGCACAAAGAGAGATCCCTTCAAGATCACTGGGCAAGAAATTATTAGCTAATCCAGCTGCCTGAACTAGAAAAATGTGAAGACCAAAGTCTACGCCTTACCATCAAGAGTTTTAATGAAAAAGAGGCACAATATCAAATCTCAAAATAAATTTGCTTTGCACGGCAATACACCGTGGCAGGTTGTGTTTTCTCCTGTACCACTGTTTGTTTTCTCAAATTTTCAGTTAAATGAGTTCTACCACAACTGCATATCAATTTACAGATTTAAATTTATTCGTTACCAAAGAAAATTAAAGACATGGCTGGGTACTTACTTTAATTGAATTCCCCATGAGATTGGTAATAATTTGCCGAAACCTCCCTGGATCACCAATTAGCATTTCAGGAACACCATCAGACACGTAAACTGCCAACTGCTCTCCCACCAGTTTGTATAATGAAAATTTAAAATTTAGATAGCAGACAGTGAAAAAGAACCAAAGAAGGATCAGAGACAAGAAGTATGGCCCAAAGGAAACCAAGTAACACATTTCGAGAAACATATATTACCTCAATCCCTTTCTCATGAGCCTTGCCAGAAAAGAGTGCCAATACATCATCCATTATTGCCCTCAAATCGAACTGCATTTCCTCAAGCTCAATCTTACCAGATTCAATCTTTGCTTGATCCAAAACCTCATTTATAAGCGAGACTAGAGCTTTTCCACTGTCTTGTGCGGTTCTAACATAATCTTGCTGATTCGCATCTAGATCTGTGTCCATAAGCATATGCAGCATTCCTGAAATATGAGAAGAGGTACTATCATGAGTGCATGAACTTTGCGTTGTTCCCTATATTGAACAAATGATGGACAACTTCAAAACTCACCTAGAACACCATTCATTGGGGTTCTGATCTCATGGGAAACTGTAGCAAGAAACTACAGAAAGTTGAAAGTTACTGAGTACTGCATGCCATAATGCATAAAACCTAAGAAAATGAGCAGAATAGAAATGCCAAATACCTGAGATTTTGCAACATCAGCTGCCTCGGCTTGTTTTGTAAGCTCCATCATCTTGTGGCAATCATCTTCAACTTTAGCAATCCGATTCATAGTCGCATGGAATATGTACCCAATAAGCAATGCAATCACAAGGATGCCAATTGATGTTGTTATTGCTAACCATGGCCATGGTGGTTTTTGTTTGAATCTGCATTGAGAGACAAAACTCGTTTACGCAACTGTTTCAACATATATTTAGTCAAACACATTACAAACATCGATTTACCTCCTCCCAGATGGAAGGTTCTCTGTGTCTATCAAATAATAATGACATAAGCACATTGTTACATAAAAATTTGGACGAACCATTTCACCATATCAATATACTACAAGGCTATCTTTTTTATTGAATTAAAGAACTTTTTGTGGTATCTTGTGGTATGGAAGTGCATAGTAAATCAAATAGAGAGGCCTATTTCAGACACAAGTTGAACCTCATGCCATTCAACAAAAGAGAGATTTTATTGATTACCTGCAGCGCATCTCATGCTTTCTGAAAGGATCTTCCAAATTAAGGGCGCTGACATGTTCCAGCCCATCATCTGATACATTTGAACCATACATGCTGATAGGGCAAGACTGATTAGTAGTGTCATACACATTCACTAGGATAGTCTGCTTGCTTGCAAGCTGTTGAAGTAGCTTCTCAACGAGTGACTCGATGTCAAAGATTCCTCCAAGGTACCTGATTGGAGATGGGAATATCAGAAAAGCTGCTTATTAATCATATTTGTCATCACAGTGACAACTCTATATTTTCAAGCCTATTACTAGAGCATAACTTCGAGGACATCCTTACAACATAAAATTTGCAAACATTAATTTTTATTTCCATACAACTGACTCAAAGTAGGAAAACAGTCAATATTTTCAAGCATCGCCCTTGCTTCTGGATTTCAATCAGTTTTAGGATCAATTCCCACACTAATTCTGAACTCTTTATTTGATCATGCATCATGAGAGGGAAAATATATGAATTAAGTAAATTTTCTAGTCAAATTTACAGTTGACTAAAATCATACCCATCAGTTGCTTGAATCCTCTCATTTGGAGTTGCATTAGATGGGAGGTCTGTCTTGTACACAGCAAATGTCAAAATAACCCCAAGACGTTTAGTTTTGAGTAACCTGAAAGGAGCAGTTAGAACCCCCTTTCCAGATGCTCTAGCACGCAACACATTTTCACGATCTTCCTGTCAAGGATGTAAGCAAAAAGTGACAGATAAGTTCATTTAAATCAGCAGTGCAGCTCTCAAGGAATTGAAAGCATAGCTTAACAAAAATTATGAGGCCACAGGGAAAACAATAATGTGAAGTTATCACCAGGTTTTTTATTTCTTGGTATTTCATCGTGTCCCATTAGCGAACATTAGCATAATTTTAGTGAAATAGATGATTAGCCAAGGAACTGGACCACAAGAAACATTTCTGAAATTGTGAATGAATAAAAAGGCTTACAGTTCCTGACAGCATATCAAGGGAAACCACATGTGCAACAGTATCCTGTGCAAAGATGACAGGAGCATATTCTTCCTGAATTGGGGATGGCTCCAATGCTTTAGGGGCATTGTCATCCTTATGGACTGGGTTTTGTTCAAAGGAATCCATCCTCTTAATAGTCCAGCCTTGTTGCTTCTCAAATTGTTCCCTTTCAGAGTGGAGCACCCTTACAGCATAGGCCACACCACTTGTGAGGGGCCTCTCAAAAGCGGTTCTTTCTGTATACCTCGCAAAAGTCCTCTGCAATTTAGAAGTCAGTTTATATTTTGACAAGATAGTACCAATGATAGACAAGAAGAACCCAGATCTAGTTCTGAGCTAAACCATTGACAGTATGAAATAGAGACCTCAAATAAATTCACCAAATTAACACCATGGACTGATCTCCAATCACAAGAAAAGCTTAGAATAACAGAACTACGCACCAAAATTATAAAATATACTAAAGGCAGCTGCGTGATTAAGAGCCTAGATTGATCAAATTGAGCGAGTAAATGGATCAACACTAGTTTTTAAACAATTTGACTTTCTTGAATAAGCCAGTTAAGCACTTCTAGGAGAATTATCAATCTCAAACAGATTTAGTATTCAAAATTGCGTAGTGTTGAAGGAGATCTAGTTAACCTGATCAATCGCAGAAGGGTTTTTGGCATGGTGAAAAGTTGAGATCAAAATGGACATGGCCTGCACATGGTTCATGCTCACATTAAACTGATCCTGTAGCATCCTTGCCCTCTCATCACACATACTTGTAAGAGTTTCTTTCCTCTTCTCAAAAGCTTGTGAGCTCATGTACCAAAAGATCCATACAGAGACAGTGATCCAACCAACTATCCATGCGACCAAAAGCTTTCTCCACCATGTTTTGCTAATTCTCTTGGAACCAATATACTGGTAGTAGTGATGATGGATCTTGCAACTATTCCCTGAAACTTTCTCCAAGCATTTTAGCCACATCTTGCCACCATCACCAAGCAAACTAGCCTGGGTCTCCAAAACTCCACCATTAATGAACCAGTTCATGGAAATTACCGATACAATCCAGCAACATAGCATCCAAAGTAGATGCCGCACCTTTAAACCAAACCCATATACATGAAGTAAACTCATCCAAAACAGTAACCAACACGAGATATCTAGAAACAGTACCAGAGGTTTAAGGGGGTCTTTACTGACTACCTCATCCTAGTGTGGAAAAAAAAATAAAGAGAAAGAAAAGGAGCCACTATCAAATCTACAGAGACTGTCTAGTAGAACCCAGCATCAAGAGAAATCCCTACTTAAGAGAACAAGAAGAGGCACAGTTAAATGAAGAATAGCTGGCAAACTTCGCCTGACTCGAAATTCAAATACAAACTAGTGGAATTCGAAAAGGAGAGATGTTGTTTCAGGAAAAGATGCTATCTTATCCACCAAAACAGCTACAAATTTCAGATTTTGAATGCTAGAAGAGGACCCAATATTGAACAAGATAAGAAATTCACATATACACCCACAAGAAAAAAGAATCAAAGAATCCTCAAGATTCTTGGGTTTCTAATCCAAAAACAGAACTTAGATGGTTTTTTTCCTGTTAACTACCAACCAAAAAAAAAAACAAGAACAAGAAAAGGACCAGGCCAAACAAAGATTCGAAATTCAGCTTCTATTAAATCACAAACTCCAACACCCAACAAAGATTCTAGCAAGAAAATCAAGTTTGACAAGAGGGTCCTTACAAATTACTCAACTCAAAACAATAAGGAGAAGACGATCAAGAACCACTGTTTAAGGTTTGACTCTCAGCTCTCCAGCGTTATCACCAAGTTCATATGCACACAAGTGATTACACAAAGCAGCAAGGAAAACAAAAGTACAACAAGTCTTGGTTCTAGTAGTGCTAGTAGAAAAAGAAGGTAACAAGCGAGTTATTCATGGACACTCTAACAAAGGAAGAATCTATGAGATAAAGATGAGGAGAGAAAGGTTATAGAAAATGTCTGCTACCATGCCCCCATTATCTCTATCCATACCATAAAAATAATTTCACAAAAAAATTTATAAAAAAAATGACAAGGTATTATTCATTTTCATTTAATGACTTGCAGTATTTTATTATATTTATGCCATACAAAGATGCATATAAAACAAATTAAGGGCATGAAAGGTATAGTCCCCCTCAAGCAGAAATCACTGCTTTTTTTTATTATTATTATTGTTGTTGCAGAAATCACTGCTTTTTCACTGCCTTTCTTTCCCTTTGAGTTTCACATCCCTATCCATTCATAAGGACATGAGATCATCCCCTTGAGTGGACAACTTCAGCACGCTAACTTGTTGTTTTTTGAGCTAACTTGTTAACTCTTGGTGTTTATGATTGTATGGCTTGTACTTTATTTATGTTGACTAAAATGTCCCTGCATGAAACCAGAATCGTTGAAAGCTCAAAACAATAAAACATCAATCTTTTGTTCGAAATTATCATTAGATGCACTGTTGCTTCTTTAATATTGGCATGGTGGAGTCAAAAGAAAAACAGTAGGTAATGAAAGATAAAAGAGGACCCATCATGATAGGAACCTCTCAAGGTGTTATTATGTCTATTCTGGTGATATATTATGTTCTGGAATCTGATAGCCAGTATTTGGTTAGAGACTTTACTTGTAGACGTAGAATTCCTTTGTACCAGAACACATATAGCATCCCATTACACGACAAAAACATAATCGTCGCTCGTTTGCTTACGCTTTTTATTTATTTATAGTACAAGTAGTTCTCTATCGTTTTGGGATGATAGTAACGAGAGATGAGAGATTTCAATTCTTGGGATGGGAACTATGTTTTGTATTATTGATCTCATTTGCTTGTGAAGTTTACAGCTTGTTTGAGTATCTCACTGGCTGAAAAGTTAATGCTAATGGTAGCAATATGAGTTTGAAAACTAACGCGTATAACCTCTATTTTTAGGGTTCGAGCACTAACTAATTCACATAACATGCATGTTTATTAGGATGTTGGTTCATTTGTCTATATACTTGAAGTTCCACCTTGATCTTTGATTTGCATTAAGTTTTTATTGCTAAGCCAGCTAAGTTTAATCTAATTTTGTTATTTTTATCATCTAGCCATATTGATTCTCTCGATACACGATGGATCAGTGTGTGTGTAATTATGTTTGTTTTATATCCATCACCCTTGAGTTCAGCTAAGCATTAAGCCCAAATATATGCGGGCTTGACAAGATACTAGACCCAACACCTCTAAGTTCAATTAAGCACTGAGCCTAAGTATATATGGGTCTGAAGATATGCTAAACCCAACATCCATAAGTTCAGCTACGCGCTGAGTCAAAGTACATGCGGGTCTAACAAGATGTTAAAGCCACCAAATTCGGTCAGCTACGCTCTAAGCTCAAGTACACGTGGTTCTGGCAAAATACCAGACCCAACACCATTGGGTTCAGTTACGTGATGAGCTCAAATGTATATGGGTTTGACGAGATGTCAAACAACCCAACACCCTTGGGTTCAGCTACACACTCAGCTCAAGTACATATGAGTCTAGAGACATATCAGACCAAGCATTCTCGAGTTCAGTTATGTGATGATCTCAAGTACATATATATAGGTCTAAATACATATGGGGTTGATAATCTTTTTTGGGTCACAAGGATTTGTTTGTTTATTCTTATGTCTTTTAACATAAAAATATCAAGAGTTAAGAATGATCACCTCCCTACAAAAGTCTGATCATAAGGGCCTAATATATTTCTATCAATATTATTATTATAAAAGGAATATCTATCCTTTATTGATATGGTGTAATAGATCTTTATCGTTCATTAATACTTTCATAATGAGATGACATTTCAACCACTTTATTCAAACAAATAACAAATCTCAAAAGCTATATATACCCTCTAAGTGTATATATTTTTATTTTCAGAATATTTATCATACACAAGTAAGAACAATACTTTTGTTCTCATTCTCTTATTTATTGCAATATCTTATTAAAAGTCACTGATTTTATCATTGAAGGGTCTCTAAATACCATAAAAAAAGATTGTCTTGCATGTATTAAGTCTTCTATCACCGATTACTAATTTCATGAATTTTAAAGAAGAGAATATTGACATGAACGAATGATCATCTTCTAT
>Ga0307517_10002214_pt1 | contig 31398 bp, 36 predicted proteins | sample 23_EM_MG_FD_194515 | JGI IMG/M metagenome (GOLD analysis project Ga0307517, IMG submission 194515) | Populus trichocarpa ectomycorrhiza microbial communities from riparian zone in the Pacific Northwest, United States - 23_EM | ecosystem: Host-associated > Plants > Roots > Unclassified | place... | reverse complement strand
ACCACCGGGGCGTCCGGTACTGGTACCGGTAGCCCGCTCGATGATGCGCAGGGTTCCAGCGGCAGGAACGCACCGGGTTGCGTCTGTACCGCCCGCCGAATGTCGGTGGGCGGTACAGACGCGGTGCGTCCGGACGCACCGGCGGGCGGTCAGCTGAATTCGACGTCGATGACCTGGTAGAAGGCGTTGCCGGTGTCGGCGACCTCCCATACGGCGAGGATGACGTGGTAGCCGCTGCGCTGGGGCAGCCGGAGGCTGTGCTCTGTGGGGTCGGGCGGGATCAGGTCGTTTGCGCAGGACCAGTACGGCTGGCAGGCGAGCTGTTCCTGCTGGAAGGGCGCCGGTTCGAACTGGGCGCGGGTCAGAGGCTTGCTGGGGTCCCAGTCGTTGCGGGTGATGAAGTAGTTCCAGCGGCGCGTCAGGTGCCGGGCGTGGTAGGTCCACGAGATGTCCAGTTGCTGGCCGGCCTTGACGGGGGTCTTCTGCCAGTCGGTGCGGACCTGGTCAAGCTCGGTGGCGAAGTCGCGGCCGGCGCTGGCGATCTTCCCGTCCGGCGGGGGCGTGGCGCTGACCACGTCGTCGGGGGCGTACGAGTCGCGCATGTTGGACTCGGTGGCGGGGAAGAATTTCCCCGCCTCCAGGCCGTGGGCGCGCCAGTCGCCGAAGTGGATCTCCGCGCGCGAGCGGGGCTGGGTGACCGCGCCATGGCGCGGTTGTACTCCGAGGGTGCTGGTCACGAGAGCCTTCCCGGGATAAGTGGATCACTCTCCTCCGAGATAACCCACCTCGCGAAGATTTGAACCTTTTATCCCCCCGGTGGGTGACCTCAGGCCCTCCGCCGAATGGCCGATGAACTGCCCCGAGAGAAGACCGTCCAGCAGATCGCCGACATGTTCAACGTGCCCCGATTACGAGCTACGGGCACCTCGACCGCGAGAAGACCATGCCCCGCCAACCGAAGAAGACCGCCACGGCGAAGCCCTGAAAGCTACCGACGCCGTGATGCGGGGCCGCCCTGTTCAGGAGGCGACGACAGGTTCGCCGCTCAGCGCGATACCGGCCCGGCGCAGCTCGTCGAGTGCGGTGCGCGTGGTATCGGCGGCGACGCCGGCGGTGTAGTCGAGCAGGACCCGCACCGTGAAGCCCGCGCGCGCTCCGTCCAGCGCGGTGGCCTTCACGCAGTGATCGGTCGCGATGCCGACGATGTCGAGGTCGGCGATGTCGCGGGCCTTCAGCCAGGCGGAGAGTGTCGTGCCGTCCTGGGCCGAGCCCTCGAAACCGCTCTTCGAGGCGGAGTGCGCGCCCTTGAAGAAGACCTCGTCGACGTGCCCGGAGTCGACCGCGGGCGCGAAGTCCGGATGGAACTCGCCTCCCTCACTGCCGACGACGCAATGCACGGGGAACGAGTCCTGGAAGTCGGGGTTCTCGGAGAAGTGGGCGCCCGGGTCGATGTGGTGGTCACGGGTGGCGACGACGAAGGCGTACTGCCCGTCGCGGCGCCGGACCAGCTCGGCGATGGCGGCAGCCCGGTCCGCGCCGCCCTTCACCGGAATTCTGCCGCCCTCGCAGAAGTCCTTCTGCACATCGACGATGATCAATGCACGACGCATGGAAAGCCCTTCCCTCGAGTGAACCTCTCCCCGATGGTCGCCCTTCCGCCAGCAGGCGGGCGCGCCACTCGCCGGTCGTTCACCCGACCGGCGCACGGCCACGAGGTGCAGCGCGCTCCCTCTCCCCCCGGGGGGCCGCAGCTGCCCGCTGGCCGCGTGGAAGGCGACGGCCTGGACGTGCTTGGGCAGGTGCGGCCAGACAGCCACCGCGATGGGCACTGCCCGGGTCAGCGGTGCCCGCGCACGGGCTGCTCCGGCGACGGTTCCTCTCCGCGGGTATGGGCCTGTTGGCCCGCAGTTCCTCGAGGAGGTCCCGCTGGGTGTCGCCATTGCCGTTGTAGGCGATGCGCGGGACCGGGGGTCGTCCCGTTGCCGGAGACAGGGCGTCCGGAGGCGGCCGTGCCACATCCGGCCAGGGCCAAGCACCGGCTGTACGGCTCGACGCGGCGGCGCGGCCGCCGACCGGGTCGCCAGTCGCGTCACGCCAGCGGTCGAAGGGCAGTGATCAGCTCGGCTTCAAGGGTGCAATGCCGGTTCCCAGGTAGAACTCGCCCTGCACCGGCACGCCGACGACAGCAGGTCAGGCGGTCGCCCAGGCCCGGAGCTGGGCGGCGATCTCCTGGACGCCTGCGCTCTTGTGTTTCGCCCGCAGCACCAGGGCGAGCGCGTCCTCAGGCTTGTACTGCAGGTAGACGCCGTTGGTGTTGAGGAACACCTCGGCCACCAGCCAGGCGAAGAACAGGTTCTTGTCCTCCAGTGGCTCGTGCAGCGCGGTCGACTCCAGCATGGCCGCGGCCTTGAGCCAGTCCGAGCCGTACACGTCACGCCCCATGTACCGTGCGCAAGCCCGGGCACAGATCCCGTCCAGGACACCGAGATCACGGCAAGCCGGATCACCGGGGAGAGTCTGGGCGACCTGCAGCAGCTCCTGAGGGGTGAGGAACCGCGTCACGCAGCGTGGCCGTGCTGCGCGGCCTGCAGATCGTGGCTGTTCATCGGTGCCGGGTCCGGCCAAGGGCCGTCGGACGCCAGCGGCTCCGGAGTCCCGGCTTCCTCGGCCGCGAAGACCGAGGCGAGACGCGTGACGGCTTCGCCAGTGTGCTGGAGTGCCTTGAGGAAGGGGTCCTCGGCTGCCGCGAGCGCGGCGTCCCGCACGAACGCCTGGGGGTCCTTGCCGATCAGACGCGCGGCCCGCGTGACGCGCTCGTACTCCTCCGGGGCAAACCCCGCAGGCACCTCAGCACCGTTCTGCTCCATATGAGGGACGGTACCAGCGCGCAACCGGCCAGGCCCAGAACCCACTCAGGCGCTGTGGCGGAAGGCCAGGCTGGCGGGGACGACAAAGTTCTGGCCGAAGCGCTCGTTCAGGCGGTCGACGACCGGCTCCAGGAGCAGCCGGTTCTCCCGGCCGCGATCGAGCGTGATCTGCTGCGGAGCGCCGGCGGCGGCGGTGAGCTGTTCGGTTCGCAGGGTGAGCCCTCGGACGCGGGCGCGCTGCAGACCGAGCGAGTCGAAGACGGCGAAAGCGACCGTGCGCAGATCGGCGGTGTGTGCGGTGGGCTCGCGCAGCGTCCGGGTGCGTTCGATGCGTGAGCCGTCAGAGAACGCGACGCCCAAGGTGACGGAGTGGGCGACCTGGTGGCGACGGCGCAGCCGGTCACCGGCGGCGACGGCCGCGTCCAGCAGCTCGGTGCGTAGGAGGCCGGGGTCGAGGGTGTCGTGGTCCAGGAGGCGCTGCTCGGTGACGTGGGAGGGCAGGCCCGTCGGGACCACCGTGCGGGGGTCGACACCCCGGGCGCGTTCATGCAGTATCCGCCCCGCGCGGGCGCCCAGGATGCGCTGCACCGTCGCCACGGGAGTTGCGGCCAGGGCGCCGACGGTGTGCAGTCCGTAGCGCGTGAGCGAGGCCGCTTGCCGGGGGCCGACGCCGTACAGCGCCCCGACCGGCAGCGGCTGCAGGAAGCCGGTGACCGCCTCGGGGTGGTCGGGGACCAGGACGATGCCGTCGGGGCCGGTGTGGGCCGATGCCATGGCCGCCAGCGACCAGGTGCCGGCCGCGCCGATCTGGACGCGGACGCCGATCAGGGCCGCTACCCGCAGCCGGATCCGCTGCGCGAGCCCGTACGGCGTGAGGGCGAAGTACCGGACGGCCCCGGCGACGTCGGCCACGGCTGCCGCCGGTGGAACCGCCTGGACCACGGGGGTCAGGTCCTCCAGTACGGTCAGCACCTGGCGGTAGGCGTCCTCGCCGGTGCCGACCGGACAGCGCACGTGGAGCAGGTGCGCGCCGAGCTCGGCACGCAGCCGCGTGTCCTGTGTCCTGGTGGCGTCCATCCCCCGAGCTTATCGAACAGGAAATCGAACACGCGAGGGGTGAAGCAACGCGCTGGCTGTGACGGAGCGCTGTGACTATTCGGGATAGATGACGCCTGATCGCGATGGTTGCCACCCCGGGTTCAGCCGGTCGCCGGTCGGATGCGGCTGAGCGCTCCAGCCGGCGAGGGGATCAGTCAGCATCGACGGCGGTCACCGCCCCGTCTCAGATGAGCCCCGGCAGCCCTCATCGGTACCGGCCCGATGCACCTGCTGGGTACTTGATGGGCGGTCGTAGGCTTGCGCGCCATGGAAGAGATCTTCAAGCTCGGCGAGATCAGCTGCCCGTCCGGGAACCTCGTTGTTATCGACGGCGGTCACCTGGGGATGTGGAGTGGAGAGCGGTCGCCGGCGGAGATCGATTCCGCTTCACTTGGCATCGATGACCCGACGACGGCTGCTGATGTCATCGACGCGGTCGACTTCGCGGTGGTCGGCCCGGACGCTGCGACAGCGGTCCGCAGCTTCGGCCGGCAGCCAGGCGCCATGCTCCACGACATCCCGGCTTCCAAGGCCGCGGAACTGGGGACGACGTTCGCAGAGCACTGCCGGACCGCAGGCTTGGATGCCCGCCTGGAGGCGTTGCCCAGTCGCGAACCACATGCCCAACGGGTGCGTCGGACTGCGGACGAAGGCGGTGGCAGTTTCTTGGTGTTCGGGGTGCCGGTCGTCGCGGTGGGTGGCGTGCCACGCGACCGTCACCTGCCGGTGCTGGCCTCGCGCGGTGACTTTGGCGACGGGGTCGGGTCGCGCTGGTCTCATCAGATATCGGTTCGGATGAGCGACGCCCTCGTGGAGTCATCCGTGTCGCTGGGTGACATCGGCGTCGACTGGGCCCGGGTGCTCTTCGGCGATGCCGATGCACTGAACGCCTGGCAGCACGACGAGCCTGTGGACGGTTTGGCGGACGTCGCATTCTGGGGTGCTGCGGCGGACGAAGTCGCCGCGACGTTCGCAGCACCTGAACTGGGCGAGCCTGGTGAGGAAGGCGTCCGCGGGTGGACCGGGCTGGCCATACCGGAGGCGATCGAAAAGGCTCGTGCTCTGCTGAGATGGAAGGAGGAGACTGGACGCCGCATGGCCGTGGACTTCCGGCCGCATTCCCATCACTGGCAGGTCATGCGCCAGATCCGCGCCTCCGAAGTCGAGGCAGGAACCGTGGATATCGGCGGTGCCCGACTGCTCTGCGCGATGACGAGCTGGGGCGACGGCTACTTCCCAGTGTCTGCCGACCTTGATTCATCGGGCGCCGTTGTCGCGGTACGGGTGAGCTTCTCCGACGCACTCAAGTAGCCGTCAGGGGCCGGCACTGCCGATCTTCGAAGCTGGTGTCAACTGGATCGAAAAGTCGACGAAGGTGTCAACGAAATCGGCGTTCTGGTGCCAAGCAGAGCGATCAGACCTACAGCACAGCCCAGGTCAGACCACCGCGCTGGTGTCACCTATCCCGAAAAGTCGCAAGCGCGCTGTGCCTGAGCGTTTTACTTGGCCCCTGAGCGCTCTAGTTGGCCCGGCTGAGCGGCGTAGTGGGCCCGCAGGGTATGGGCGCTGTAGGTGGCCCAACCTGGCCAAGTGCGCGCTCATCGACCACCGACAGACGCAGCTCCCGGCGTGCCGAGCCCTTCATCCCGGCGAGCGGTACCTGGGCCGGGTTCAGCTGCCGATCTTCGCCCGGCCTGTCGACCCTCCCGCGGGTACCGGCTGGTGTCCCGGTAGCGTCCGTTCCATGGCCGCCCTCGATGCGCTCGCCCGCCTCTGCCCGCCGCCCGCCAATCCGCCACCTGCGGTGGACTGGGCGCAAGCCGAGCGCGCCCTCGGTCTGGCTCTGCCCGCCGACTACAAGCAGATCGTCGAGACATACGGCGACGGCATCTTCGACGAGACGATCTGGCTGCTCGTCCCCGACTCCGCCTACGACGACTGCGACCTGCACGCCCAGACGACGGAACGGCACGAGATCCTGGCCGACCTATGGGAGTTCGAGGACAAGCCCGCTGGCCTGCAGGAGGCGGGGGCGAGGGTCCTGCCGTGGGCATTCGAGGAGGGCACGGGAGCGTTCCTGTACTGGCTCGCGCGGCCCGGTCAGCATCCCGACGACTGGACCGTGCTCTACAACGAGGGGCGCGGCCCCCTATGGGAGCACCACGACATGGGGTGCCTTGCCTTCCTACTGGCGGTGCTCACTGGAACGGCGGCAACGGAGTACTTCGGCTACCTCTACGAAGTGCTGAAGCCGACGGAGCACCGCTTCGCAACGGCCGACCAGACCCTTGGGACGACCAGGCAGTGACCCCGTCGGCCGCTCCCGACGACCTGGCTCGCTGCTGACGCACCTCACTGAGCGCCGTACTTGGCCAGACCGGCCAAGTACGGCGCTCAGTCACATGTAGCGGGCGGCGTAGGCGGCCGCGATGCGGGCCGCGTCCTTGGGACCCGCCTCTTCCAGGGTCTGCTGGTAAGCAACGCGCGTTCGTTCCTGCCGGTAATAGCCGGCCACTGCCCGTGCGATCTCCAGTGCCGCCTCAAGTTCGACACCCCCTCCTGCCCTGCGGCGGTTGCCCGTGAGGGCACTGCGGCGGGCGGGCAGGTCACCACTCGGCTATGCGAGGTGTGAGCGCGTCCTTACGGGCGTCGATTCCGTTTACGGGACAGGCGTAGGCGCATACCGTGTCCATGGGGTCGGGGTACTCGCTGGAGCGACCAGGGGCCGTGATGGTTAGGAGTGTTGGCGCAGGCGAACCACTGAGCGTCTTGCGGTGGATAGCCAGTCCATTGCTGACCGCCACATCTGTGCCGGCCTCCAAGCCGAGGATCTGTGCTGCTCGGGCTTGCCACCCGTCTTCATCCATGGCTGCTGCTAGGACGGGCACCACGAGGTGGGAGACGCCGACTCCGATGACATCTGATTGCAATTCGTGGCGACCAAGGTCTTCGCAGATTTCAATGCCGAATCGTCCGTATCGGCCTTCTATCAACCTCAGCACAGACCCCTTGGCATGGTATTCGTCTCGCGTAGTGCCACCCAGCTCAGTCACTCCGTACCTGCGCTGCTGATCGGCTGTGAACGTGAAGCCGCGTTGCTTGTCCTGCCAGAGCAGCTCTTTTCCGCTCCGGTGCAGAAGTACAGCACGGTTCGGCTTCCGGGCGCCGGGAACTGGTTGGTGACCGACATGGGTGACCGGGCCAGTACCCAGCAGGAGCCATGCGAGGCGGCTCGACTCCGGGGGTGGAGTCCCTCGGAGGAGCTCCTCCCAGACCCCCATCAGACGGTCATCGAGACTGGCCTCGGGCAACAACGCCAGGATCGCGCCGCTCTCATCCAGGGCGGCCAAGGCTGCAGGCACGTGTTCAGAGAGCCGAGAGCTGGCGGGTGCCACGCTGTAGTAGTTCTTCGGGCGATCCGTGGTTGTCCAGGCCAGATCGCCGCCTTCCGCCAGGAGAGGGAGTTGGGCGATCGGCAATTGCGGCAACGGCTCAAACTCGCCGGTGTTGCGCTGCCCAAGTTCCGGTAGGTCGTCGACAGCGCGGATCCAGCGGATCGGTTCCATGCGGGAACTGAGCGCAGCAGGGACGCGGACCAGATTGAGGAGGTCGCCGAGTGTTTGAGCGGCCGCACCGGGGCGGCTCGACCGCGCGCACCGGAACAGTAGCCACCCTGACGTTTGATCGGAATTGAGACGGCCAGTGTTATCCAGCCGAAAACGCAGGTACCCAAGGTTACGGTTTTCGATCGCATTCGTAGCTCCGGGTGCGTGCAGCAAAGCGCGGTCGAGACCCAGAAGTACCCCGAGTAGTTCCCGAGCACGGCTTGACGCGGCCGCCTCAAGATCCTCAGGCATTGGCATCCAGTGGTCTGGCAGGTCGCCGTCGGTCTCGACCGCTGAGCACGCTTCGTCGGCCACGGACTGGATTGCTTTCTCTTGCGACCAATCGTCCAGCTGGCCAGCGTCCAGTGTGGTGAGCGCGTCATACAGGTAGACATAGGCGTCGGCAGGATCCATGATACTTGACACCCACTTGACATCGAGAGAGGCTGGGTTTCATGAGACTGCCTACCGTCCATTCTAGTGACATTGCACACGTTCTTCCTCTTGGGCCGACTGCAGTCACAGGGGCCACGGGCAACCCTGGCCTCCTGCGCGAGCTTCAGGCGTGGAAGGACGTCCTGGACACGGAAACCGGGGAAGGGAAGTACCTCGGACCGGAAGAAGCTGATCGCTGGGCATCGGCGGTGAGTCGCTGGGTCATCGACGCGAGCCTGCTGGCCGACACAGCGAGCCTCGAGGCTGGCTTTGAAGTTCTGAGATCCGCCCACGGCCGGCTCAGGGGGGATGAAACGGCACGCCTAAATGCACTGGTCATGCTGCTGGCTGAGACCACACGTGCTGGATTGGACCGTGCTCGGCAGTACCGCGTGGCCGAGGCGCTTGATCCGAATACGCGCGCGGCCCAGATGCTCCTTCTCATGGCTGGCACACCGGGCATCACGAGCAGCGAAATGTCCTCACAGCTGCACGCTGCAGACACGCAGATCAGCCGCAGCGGCACCGCATTGATTGAGCGCGGGCTCGCGGTCAAGACCAGACACGGCCGCGAACGTAGCTGGCGCCTCAGCCCACGTGGCGAGATCGCCGTGGAACGGCTACAGAGCAAGACGCGGACGAGCCAGTAGGGTGCTCGCCCTGCGCACGGCCGCTGCGGGACGCGCGTGACATCGACGCGGCGGATCCATCCCCATACACGGAGCATCTTGTCCAAGGTCGATTGATCCGACGGGACCACTTTTCGATCCATCCCCACGTGCGCGGCGAGCACCTTCTGGTTTCTCCCGAAACCTGATTCCGAACTGGGCCCATCCTCATGCGAGCGGGGAGCGCATCGTCGACGAGCTGGCGTACACCGTGACCTGCGGCTCAGGCGGTACGCCCCAGACGCTGGGACGTCGCGACGGAGCTCACGGTCGGCAGGCCCGCCCTCTCGGCCGCCAGTCGCCGCAGGGCCCGTGCGCGGCTCGCGTCGCTGGAGTCTTCCCGTTCGGCCTTGGCACGCAGTTCCTCCAGCGCCTGGCAGCCGTTGCCGAAGAGTTCTTCGGGCTCGCGGGCCTGCTCGCGGGTCTGCCGCTCCGCGGCGGCCCGGATCGCCGGGTTGACCACCCGGTTCTCCTTGCCGACGTGGTGGGCGGCGAGCGCGCGGCGGTACCCCTCCGAGGCCGTCTCCGAGGCCGTCTCCGGCCCCGTGACCGGCGCTTCGGCCGCGGCCGCGCAGGCCTTCGCCGGGACCTGCTCGGAGGCCGCCGTGGTGGTCTTCGGAGCGAGGGCGCCGACCGGCAGGACACGGACCGTACGGACCGCGGCGCTGCCCGCCGCGTCGTTGGCCGCGTGGATGATCCGGGCGGTGATCAGGCGCAGCTGGGTGGCGTAGGCGGGCGAGTCCGGGCGCAGGTCCAGCTGCCCGGACTGTGTGTGGAAGGCGACGGCCTGGACGTGTTCGGGCAGGTGCGGCGAGACGGCGGCCGCGATGGCCGGCCACTGGTCCAGGATGCTTCCGCCGGCGGCCGGCAGATCCCAGGCCCGGTCGGCCATCAGGCCCTGGAGCACTGCGGCAAAGCCCGTCGGCTCCCGCCCGTCGCGGCGCCCCGCCGCCCGGGTCGGCCGCTTCACCTTCCGCGTTCCGGGCTGGTCGCCGCGGGCCTTCGCCGCCTCTCGTGCCGCGCGCAGCGCCACCCTGGCCAAGTCGACGCCGGACAGCTCCGGCACGTCCGGCTGCTCGCCGGGGGTGTTCGTCTGGGTCATCACGGCCTCCTACCGGCGTCCGATGGTCATCAGCGAGGTGCCGCTCGCCAGCTTCACGACGCGCTGCACCAGGCGGGCACCGTAGATCCGCTCAGCGGCAGGGCGTCCAAGGGCGTTGAGGGTGGTCTGCACGAGGGTGGTCTCGCCCGCCATGAACTCGCGCAGGGCCGTGGCCCGCATGTCCGCCCGCTCTTCCTCGCTCAGGTCGTCGACGCCGTCCAGCGCGGGCAGGCCCTCGCCCTGGTCGGCCTGCTGCGTCCGGGGCGCGAAGGTCTCGGCCACCAGGCGGCGGACCGCCTCGCTGGTGGGGTCCTGCCAGTCGTCGGCGTCCCAGCCCGCCGTGTGGCGGTCGTGCCGGATGTGCTCCGCGAGATGGGACTCGCGCCATTCCTGGACGGCTCGGGCGCGCAGCTCAGGGGTGGTCCAGCCGGGCATGCCGGCCATACCCTTGAGCCGGTAGGCCAGCAGCCCGGAGGGCCTGGCGGCGCCGTACTTGGGCTCGGGCAAGGTGTCCAGCCAGGCCATGACCTCGGTCGCGGTCCATCCGGCGTCAGCGACCTCGCGCACCACCCAGGCGATCCGCGCCGTCGATGCCCGGCGCAGCCACGGCACCTGCCGGACCAGCTCGGCAGCCAGCTGGTAGCGGCGGCCGACGCGGTTCAGCATCCGGCGACCGGTGGCCGGCTTCTTCGGGGTGGGGCAATGGCGTTCCCCGCTCGCGAGCTCGTTCTCAGGGGGGAACCCAAGAGAGCCCGCAGAAAAACCACCAGTAGTACCCCCCTCCATTGGGGTGCAACGCGACCCAACCGAAACACCAGTCACAACAGCCCCACCAGCCGCCTTCCCGGACACCTTCGACGCGGCCTTCGAAGCCGACTTCGCGCGCGGCTTACGCACCTTCCGCGACGCCTTCCTCGCCAACTTCGCCATCAACTCCCGGCCCGCCTCCGCGATCCCGGTCATCCGCCGCCCGACACCCTCACCAGCCGTACGGATCCCCAGCGCCGCATCGAACTCCGGCGGGACCACCCGCTCGAACTCCGACGCCCGGGCGCGCTCCCCGCGCACCCGGGTACCGCGCACCACGTACGCCAGCAGCCCCGACTCCCGCAGCATCGCCAGGTGGTACTCCACCGCCCGCTCCGACAGCCCCGTCCGGCGCACCAGGTACTCGATGCCCGGCCGGCACGGAGAGAGCTCCGCGAGCTCCTGGGCGACGCGCACCGTCGTCACCCCGAACGACCTCGGACCATGCGACCGGTGCCGGCGCGGCTCGTACAGACCCGACCCGGCCACCCAGTGCACCGCCTGCATCCACGAATACCCGTCCAGCACGATCCGCCCGGACGTCGACGACACCCACTGCTGGTTCTCCGGCACCCACAGCGCGGGCAGCACGTCGACCGCCACCGCCTCGGAGCGCGGGGACGGGATCACCACGGCGGCCGACGCCGCCACGGCACTCATCGGCCCACCCGGGCCGTCAGCGCAAAACAGATCATCCGGCGACCCTGGACCGGACGGCCTGTGGACAGAGATCGGCGAGCAGCGGCGGACCTGTGGATAACGACGGCGGCAGCGGACCGGACGGAGAAGGAGACGGAGGGGTGCACATCTTCTAGAGGTGCCGGGCGATCTTCGGGTGTGACGCCGCACGCCGACGAAAATGCGTCTGCGGCATCGGAGCTGGTCCGGGCGGGGACACCACATCGTGTGATGTCGCCCACGCCCGACCGGCTGCGCAGCCGCTCAGATGGCTGGATTCCGGGTTCACGGGCAAGCCAAAGCTGGCGGCCCACCCTGCTGTCGTGCAAAATGTCAACGTCCCTTAGCGCTAGTCGCTTGAGGGCACGAAAAAGCGCCCCCGGGTGCTTTGGGTTCCTGTGACAGAACCAAGATTCGAACTGTTCGACCGGCTGCGAACCGGGCGGACAACTCCTTCGGAGGGCCTGCGAAGCTCTCCGGTGGCAGATGGGCGCTGAGCCGAGGTGACGCCAATCACCTGGTGGCTGAGCGACCCGGGGCGGCATGAAGACCCTTGCGGGCGCCGCCCCCGAAAACTCACCTCATCCCGGCCCCCTCAACAGAGGCGCGGACCGGGGTGCGTGCGGACAGCACGAACACCCCGCCGAAGGAGCAGCAGCCACGGCTGCTGACCCCACGGCGGGGTGCTGTGTGTGTGCGTGCGGGTACGGGTACCCTGATCACGTCGTCACCTTCCTTGCGGATAAAAGGTGTGCGGCAGGCCCCAGGACCCCCACTACAAGGTCCTTCGGCCACGGTGGCCCCTCCCGGCTTGTCCAAGGCCGGTCGACGGGGCCACTTCACTTTTTGATCAACGTCGGGGGCCACCTTACCGTTCCGGCGGTTCACCAGGTGCTCCTGGGGGTCACGTGTCGCCGGGAAGGCGACTGCCGGCTGAGGCAGTGTCAGTCGACGCCCGGCCAATGAAGAACACCTCCTCGATGAGGGCTTGAAGCCCTTCGGTTGCACGAACGCCCAGGTAAAGGTGCCCGTGCCGACGACCTGAACAGATGTTGACGGCGAATCCAAGGGGGTTTCGACGGACAACCCTGCGTTTCCCGTCGGGCGGGCAACTGCCTGGTCGTGCTTCCCACGAGGCGGGAAGCACGACGGGACGGAGTCCGTGGACGTGTCGGCGGGCAGACGCTGCGCGGTCATGGTGCCTGGGAGTCGACCCGTTGCTGATGCAGCGCCAGAGCGCCGCCAGCGGAGCAGAAGTGGGACCCGAGCTGAGGGCTCGCTCATTGCAGGTGCTCACATCCTCCGCCGACCTGGAGATCGTGCCGCGCCCAGAATGACTTCGCGGTGTCGTACTGCCCGGACGTCGTCCAGGTGACGTCCGGGTACATCCCGATCACCCGTTCTACGGCTGCTGACCCGAGGCCCACGCCCTCCATATCGACCCCCAGCTTCGCGATGTGCCCGCGGCGGCAATCCGGGCATACCTGGTAGCGCAGCGCCCCCACCTCCTGGCCGGCCAAGGAGATCAGGATGCGCCGGTAGCTGGGCAAGCCCGGTTCCGGGCCGTCCTCGAACCGGGCATCACGTCGGGCACGCTGCCGTCGGAGCCACCACGCCGGCTGCAACCGCCGCCCCAGCCGCGGCAACAGACTGTGCCGGTGCAAGGGACCCTGCCGGTACGGCTCGGAAACCGGATACAGCTCCTCCGCCAACGCTGCCACGAACCGCTCCCGCGAGGTCTCGTCGACCACACCCGCATCGCTAAGCCTTGCCATCGCAGCATCGATGATCTCCAGCGCGCGGTCCCAGCCGTGGACGCGCGACTGCTCCCCCGCCGCCTCGCGCCCAGCCTTCGCCGCCGCACACGCCTCCCGGGTCCGGACCAGCCGGGCGCTGTCGGCCGCCCAGTCGTGCAGCAGCCCATCGACGTACGACCGCAGGCGCTCGGTCCGCTGACTGGCCCGCGACTCCGCAGCATGATCAGACAGCGTGTCATCCGGGTCAGAGAGCCCCAGGTTGATGCTGTACGACCACAACAACATGTCGTCCCCGAACTCGACATCATCAGCGGTCACCGGGCACCCCCTCACGATGATGAATCACTCGCATCCCTCCGTGCACGCGGCGGCTTCAGCGCGCCAAGCGTCGGGGTCCCAAAGCGCGTGACTGCGGAACCCCATGCACTCGCACATGTAGTGAGCTCCGTGACCAGGTATTTCGCGAGCGCATGTGTGAGGGGGGACATCGCTGTGCCGGGCAGCCTTGTGCCCGCAGACGCACCTCACGGTCGTACCTGCGGTGTCATCAAGGATCCAGTCCGGATCGCCGTCGTGGAGCTGATGCTTGCGCCACGACCACTCAGGTGGTGGCGCAAGCGGTGGGGCTTCGACCTCGAACGAGGTTCGTGCCGAAGGGTCTTCCAGGTCGTGAGCCGCTTGCTCCATCAGAGGGAGCCAGTCGACCCCCTGGAAGTCGAACCATTCACCCTTCTTGCGGAACGAGGCGAAGTGTTGATGGAGCTTTCGCTCCAGGTCAAGGTCCATGGTGCGGTGTTGCCACCACACGCGGAGCACGGAAGGCGACGCGTTTTGGAGCTGGTAGAGCCGCTTCGTGACGTTGCCCGACCTACCGATTTTGATCGTGCTCGTGCCGCTGTCGTCACCGATCGCATAGACGAAGAAGTCAGCCATCAATCCCCCTGAAGAGACGCTGCCGATCCTGCCGCTGACCCGCGACCAGCCGATCTGTGGTTCGTTCGTCAGGCAACAGGACCTCCCCAGCTCATAACAGCAGATGACGGCGCGGTTCGGTGGCTCCTGCCTGGTCAGGCAGAAGAGTCGAGATATTCGAAGTGCGGCTTGGGGTGCATCAGGAACTCGTGGTGAGAGATGTTCCACGCGTAGGCGCCAGCCATGGAGAAGGCCACGACGTCCCCGACGTTGAGCCGCTCCACTGGTACGTGGCGGGCGAAGACGTCCTTTGGTGTGCACAGCTGGCCCACGAGCGTGACCGGCTCACCCTCTACCGTTGGCCCGCCGCTCACGCTTGGCGTCGGCAGCACGATGAAGGGCTGGTCGTGCTGCTTGGTCACCGGGGTGCGGAACTGCATCGTGCCCCCACGCAACACGGCATACCACTGACCGTGCGCTTTCTTCACGTCAAGGACTTCGGTGACGTACCAACCGGCGTACACGCTGATGGCACGGCCGGGTTCGATCCGCAGCGTTTCCCCGGGGTTGGCCAGCGAGGCGATGTCCCGGCCGTAGGTTGCCCAGTCGAACCGTTGCTGGGGGTTGGCGTAGTCAACAGCCATGCCGCCCCCGAGATTGAATTCCGGATTCTCGACGCCGGCCTTGTCCAGCCAGGGGCGGCCCCACCCCAGGATTTCGGCAGCCTGGCGCAGCATGCCGTCTGCATCCAGGCCAGATGCCAGGTGTGCGTGTATGCCGCGTAGCCGCACCCATGGCGATGCGGCCAGGATCTCGCGGCAGGCCTCGATGAGCTCGGGGTCCATGCCGAAAGGGCCGCTCATCGCCAGCGCGACACCGGATCGGTCGCTGGCGAGGTTGACGCGCAGCAGCACGTCAACCTCACGGTCGATGGAACGAGCGAGCTTGGCCAGACGTGACAGCTCGTACGGGCTCTCCACATGGATGCGCTCGACATTCAGCTCCAGCGCACGCTGCAGCTCGCGGTCGGTCTTTCCGGGGCCGCCGAAGGCCAGCCGCGCGTTGGGCAGGATGCTGTGGACGTGCTCCAGTTCCCCGCCGGACGCGACCTCTATCCCGTCCACGTACGGGGCCACGGTCTGCAGGATCGGCGCCTCTGGATTGGCCTTCGCCGCGTAGAAGATCTCCGGTGCCCCAGGGACTGACAGCGCCTGCTTGACGCTCGCGGCGTGGGCTCGCAAGGCGCTCAAATCGTAGACATAGGCCGGGAGTCGATTGTCGGCGGCGAGACCGACCGCCCGATCGGCGACGATGTTGGTGATCACTAGGTGCTCCTTGCTGCGTCAGCTGAGCGGGAAGGTGTGCTCAAGCACGAGGTAGTGGGCAGGCGCGACGGTGGTCGTCACCTCAACCGAGCGGCCCTCTGCCGTCTGGCCGACGTGGACGATGTCCGTAACGGTCCTTTCGGAGCTGATCTCCAGCAGGCTCGCCTCGGCATCGGTGGGCAGCCGGCTGGGGATGATGCGCTCCGTGGCCGTGGTCTGGGGGTAGCCCAGGTTGGCCAGCACCTTCTTGACTCCGCCCTTGATGGGTCCTTGCTCCTCCAGCGCGGTGCCATCGGCGATCTCCAGGGGGAACCACGAGGCGTTGAGCCTGACGGGAATGCCGCTGGCGAGCAGTCGTCGCCGTCGGACCAGGCAGTTCACCTCGCCGCGTTCCAGGCCAAGTGCGTCGGCGATCTCCGCGGGCGGTTCGGCGCGCTCCACCGTGATCTCGTGCTGAGGGTCAAGCCCCAACGCCTTCACATCACTGTCGAAAGCGCCGCGGTTACCGTCACGCTCGCGGGCCTCCCGGGAGTACCGCGTAGCCGAGTGGACCATGGGCGGAAGCCAGGTCACGATCGTCCCGCGTCCCTGACGAGGCCGGACCATACCCTCAGCGGATAGGAGCCCCATGGCTCGGTTGACCAGGCTGCGGGACGCGCCGTATCGCTGAGCTAGCTCGGGCTCGGGCGGCAGAACTGAAGCCGGCGGGTAGCGGCCTTCCGTGATCTCGCGCCGAATCGCGGCGGCAATCTCGCGGAAGCCGAGCTTCTGAGGCGGCTGCATCGAGTTGATCTCACTCCTTCTCTCGTGGTGCGTTCGTCATCGTAACCGATCACCAAACGTTTGACGTCTCTCTTGACGGCCGGGTTCGACTGGGTCAATCTATGCATACGCCAAACGTTTGGCGTTAGTGCAATCTGGCTCACCAGAGCACTGCCATGCCCAGAACGCCTGTCGAGAGGACCACTTCATGAACGTCACCTCCGCCCCCGCTGGTCTCGCGACCGAGGTCTTCGACGCTGAGACGCTGGCGCTGCTCGCTGACATCGAGGTCGACCTGCCGGATTTCGGCTCGGTCGACCTCGATGTTGTTTTCGGCACGCCGCTGTCGCTGTACGAGGGCGGGCTGCTGCCGGGTGAGTCGATCGACGGCCTGGAGGGACTGGAGGGTGACGACCTGAAGGCGGCGATCGAGAGCGCGGTCGACGCCCGGGAGAGCCGGATGTACGCGGCCGCCGATATCACCGCCGACGACCCCACCATCGCGGCCCGGGTCCGCGAGGTCCTGGCCGACGTGCTCCTCCCCTACGCCGCGCAGCTCGCGCGCCCCGTCCGTCCGGTCGTCCTGACCATGGCGGCTGACGGGCTCGCAGCCTGATCCGACGCCTTTTACCGGAACCGCTCTTGGCGGCGCCGGTGATGGGCGCCGGATCACTCGGCTCCTGAAAACCGAATAGCTCGTTTGGGCCCGAGGTGACGAACCACGAGATCCCTCCCCGAACGGGAGCACCACCCCCGCACTGCGATGCGGTGTCCACGTGCTCAGGGCCTTATCTGCTCCCTGAGCTGCGGAGACTGCACCCCTCTGCCCCTGATGAAGCCCTCGTTCGTGGGAGTCCGCGTGAAATTCGACCAGTCCCGCCCCGCTCTGAAGGTCAGCACGATCCCGGCCTCCAACGTCCAGCTACGCGAGGGCGAGCGCCGCTCCATCGTCTGCCCGGACTGCTCCGAGTGGCACCCGCTGCGCCGCAACGTGGTCTGGCCGCACCACCTGGAGCGCACCGAGCGCGGTAAGAACGGCGTCAAGTGCCCCGGAAGCGCCCGCCGGGTGGAGATCGACGTGGACCTTGAGGACTGGGGCCGCCGGGTCGCCGAAGCCGACAGCACTGTGAGCGGGCGCCGCACCAACCGGGTCAACCGCAAGCCGCGCACGCCGGCCCCGCCGTCCGTGACCCACCTCGCGACCACGCCCAAGCAGCCGGCGCCGCGCCTGGCCGCGGTGCTGGAGCGGGCCCGCAGTGCCGTCGCAGCCCACCGCGACGCCTGCGCCACCTGCCGCAAGGGCGGCCGGTGCGAGACGGGCCGGGAACTGGAGGTCTGGCTCGCCGAGACGGCGGCCACAGCCCTCCTGGTCCGGGAGACGCGGGAGCGCGAAGAGCAGCAGACCGAGCGCCGCCTCGCCCACGAGCGCGCCGCCGGGTGGCGCAAGGCCGCCCCGAAGACGCCCAGCACGGACCGCCCGGACAAGGACCAGATCCCCAAGCACTGATCAACCGCGCCCGACGACTGGAGGAAACCGATGGCGATGACGGAAGCCGAGTACGAGCAGTGGCAGGCGGAACTGGCGGAAATGCACGCCAGCTACGAGGCCATGGATCAGGCGGAGTACGCGGAGTACATGAACGAGCAGGACGGCAGCTGACGCACCAACGACCGCGGCCGCCGCCACCCCAACCGATCGGGGTGGCGGCGGCCGCGGCTGTTGGTACAGCAGCCAAAACGAGCGGCCCCGGGATAGAGCCCCAGGGCCGTTCAGCAGGTGATCCCTCTGCGAGAAGGAGAACAACCTTGAGGAACATCATGACATCTCCCCCGCCGCCCCGTGCGCAGGGCGGGGACAGCGACCCCGACATGGACGAAGCGCTCCGCCGGGTCCGGGAGCAGGGCGGCGGGTCGCGGTGAACGCCCCGACAACCGCCGGCACCGGAACCATGGTCGTGGCCCGGCCAGTGCTTCCGGCTTCCGCTCCCGGCCTGTTCGTGCGGCATCGCGACCGCGGCTTCGTCGCGCACATCACGGCCTCCCCCGACAGCCTCAGCACGGTGCGCGGCCTGACCGCGTCGGTGCTGATCGCCTACGGGGCCGGCCACGAGTCCGCCGCGGCCGCGCAGTTGGTGGTCTCGGAGCTGGTCGGCAACGCGGTGCGGGCCTGCGGTGCTCACGTGCCGGTGGTGGTGGAGGTGTACATCACCTCCACCGGCGTCGCGGTGAACGTCCACGACCCCGTTCCCGAGCTGCTGCCGCACCGCGGCGAGGCGCCGATGGACAGCCGCGAGGCGGAGTCCGGGCGGGGCCTAGCCCTGCTGGACCTGATCGCCCCCGACTGGCGCATCGAGTTCTCGCTGACCGGCAAGCAGATCCGCTGCCACCTCAGTTGAGTGGCGAACCCGCAGTACAGGGCGGGCGCGAGCACCAGGCGCGCCCGCCCTCCTTCTTCTCCCGCCGTCCCTCCCGGGGCGGCGAACCCGATCGACACGACGGAGGACACGTCATGGACTGGCGTCACAACGCGGCATGCCGCGAGGAAGACCCCGAGCTCTTTTTCCCGATCGGCAACACCGGCCCGGCCCTGCTGCAGATCTATGAGGCTCAGGCTGTCTGCCGTCGCTGCCCCGTGATGGAGCAGTGCCTCCAGTGGGCGCTGGAGACCGGCCAGGACGCCGGCGTGTGGGGCGGCCTCAGCGAAGAGGAGCGCCGCTCGATGAAGCGCCGTGCCGCCCGCAACCGCGCCCGCAACGCCAGCGCCTGACCGCGCACCACCCGCAGCCCTGCGCTGCCCGGACGTCACTGGCCCTCACGGTCCGGTGTCGGCGGAGAACGCAGGGACCGCAACACAGCCGGCCTGCTTGGTCGGCTGCCTTTCCGGTCCTACCTCATCCGACCGCACCGAGGGAGTTCATCCATGCCCGTCACCACGACCACTCCGTGCCAGCACCAGTCGCCGTGTCCGTCGGCCGACAGCCCCGACCGCGACGCCGCCCAGACCGTGGCCGGCCACCCGGAGCAGGGCTGGAGCCTGCTGTGCAACGGAGTCCTCCTCTTCGAGGACACCGGCGAGCTCCTCCCGAACGGGCAGATCATCGCCCCGCACCGGCCCACCGGCGAGGGCGACCCGGTCGCCAGCCCGGAGCGCCGCACGGCCTTCGCGGCCTGAGCCTGCCGCTCCCGCCAGCCGGGAGCGGCAGGCAACTTCCTGCCCGCCCCCAAGCACTCCGCCGACCTGCTGCCCGCACGAGGGGCGGCCGGTCTTTCGCACGTTCCGGCTCGGGAACAGCCCAGGCGAGTGCACGTCAACGGTCCTCCGAGCCCCCGGCATTGAAGCTGCCGGGGCCCCGGAGGACCTGGTCACGACCCTACCGACCGCCGCTGACCCTCGGTGCCCTTCTTCGCGGAGGCGCCGGATCTAAGAGAGAGGACACCCCCGTGGCCCCCAAGACCGCCACCCGACGCAGGCGTCAGCCCGCGACGGCCGCGAAGCCCCGCACCGCCGGGCGCGCCCAGGCGTCGACGTCACCGGCCCCCATTCCCGCCCAGGCCGCCGCCCCCGGGGACACCGCTGCGCTGGTGCACCCGGAGGCCGACCCGGGCCTGGCCGACGCCGCCGACCTTGCCGCCGACCTTCGGGACCAGGCGGCCGACGACGTCGCGCGGATCCTCGCCGACGGAGAGGTCCGTGCCGGCGAATTGCTGGCCGGTGCCCGTACCGAGGCGGCCTCGATCACCGAGGCCGCCACCGCGGAGCGGGCCCGCATCCTGGCCGGAGCCGAGAAGGATGCCGACCGGGTCCGCGCCGACGCCGCCACCACCGCGGCCGCCGACGCGGACCAGGTGCGCGCCGCCGCTGAAGCGACGGCCGAGCAGCTGCTCGCCGACGCCCGCCGCGAGGCCGACACCCTCACCACCACGGCGACTGGCGAGGCCCACCAGGTCCTCGCCGACGCCCGCCGCCAGGCGCACGAGGCCACCACCACGGCGGCCACGCAGGCCGAGCAGGTTCGGACCGAGGCCTCCCAGGCCATCGCGAAGGCCCTCGCCGACGCGGAGGTCACGCGCACCGAACTGCTCGCCGGCGCGGAGCGCACCGCGACCGAGACCCGTACCCGCGCCGCCCAGGACGCCGAACGAGTCCTGGAGCGGGCGCGGACCGACGCCGACCGGATCCGCGAGAGCGCGGACGGTCATGCCGTGCAGGTGCGGGCCGGTGCCGAGAAGGTGGCCGCTGGTCTGCGGACCGACGCCGACCGCGCCCTGGCCGATGCCCGCAGCTCCGCTGAGGAACTGCGGGCCGCCGTCGACCAGGACGTCGCCCGGCTGCGCGAGCAGGCAGTGGCCGACGCGAAGGAAGCCCGGAAGGCGGCCGAGAAGGCCACGGCCGATCAGGCCGCCGCCGCCCAGGCCCTGGAGGCGGCGACGCAGCGCACGGTGCAGCGCGCCCGGCGCCGCGAGCTGCGCACCCAGGCACGCGCCGCGCGGCGCAAGGCACGCAACGACGCCCGGCCCGCCGGCGGCGTGCCGCCACTGTCCGGGCCGGAGCTGGTGGGAGCGATCGCGATCGTGCTGGCCGCCGCGACCGTCTCCACCCTCGGTCTGCTGTCCTCCTACACCGCGCTGGAGCACAAGGCGGCCGGGTGGGGCTGGGAGTGGCCGTGGCTGCTGCCGGTCGGCATCGACGTCGCCATCCCGGCCTTCACCGGTGCCAATCTGTTCCTGATCCGCATGGGCATGGAGCTGCGCTGGGTCCGGTGGGTGCCCCGGGTGGTCACCGCGGTGAGCGTCTACCTGAACTGGAACGCCTCCGACAGCACCACCGGCCGTATCGGGCACGCCGCCCTCACGCTGCTGTGGGTGATCTTCTCCGAGATCGCCTCCCACATGTACGCAACGAGGATCGGCGCGGTCACCGGCAAGGTACGGATGGAGACCGTTCGCCGCTCCCGCTGGCTGCTCGCCCCGATCCCCACCGCCCGCCTTCGCCGCCGGATGATCCTGTGGGAGATCACCTCCTACACCGAGGCGCTCACCCGCCTCCAGGAGCAGACGTACCTGCGAGCGCAGCTCAAGGAGGAGCACGGTTGGCTGTGGCGCTGGCAGGCTCCGCTGGACCAGCGGATGGCGCTCAAGCTCGGAGAGGTGCCCGCCGCGCTCGCCGACACGCTCACCCCAGAGGACGCTCACGCCATCGAGCGGGTGGAGGACACCGGGCACGCTCACCCCGACGTGAGCGCGCTCACCTCCGGGAACGCTCGCGGCAAGCGTGAGCGCCCGGCGCTCACCTCCGGCGCTCACACCGGTGAGCGCGCCACCGAGGACGACGACGCTCACCGAGCGGAGAGCACCCGGACGCGCAGCGAGAGCGACGCGCTGACCGAGCGCCGCCACGAACGCATCCGGCTCCTCTACACCGAGCTCGGGCGCCGCCCGGAGTGGACGGAGATCCGCGACGCGCTCACCGACGCGGGCCTGTCGGAGACCCCGGTCTCCCGCCCGACCGCTCAGCGACTGCGCGCTCAGGTCGAAGAAGGAACCCCGAGCGCCCCGGTGAGCGCCGGGGCGAGCGCCTGACGCTCACCTCTGGCAGAACCTGCCGCTCATGGTCGCCACCGGTCCGCGCTCGCACACCGAGCGCGGACCGGTGACGGCCACGGCCGGCAGGCCGTCATTCCTCACCCCGCCCCGAGCGCGGTGAGGCGAGTACACCCCCCAGGCCCTGCCGAACGGTTGCGGGCCCCTTCCCCTCCCATCCCCGCCGGGCCCGCCCGGAGAAGGAGAAACCCTGCCGTGAACAGCAACGACCCGAATCACGCACCTCTGCGCGATGTGGCGCAGAACCCCGAGGCGACCGCCCGGTACCTCGCCGAAGTCCAGCGGGTCCTGCTGGACATCGGCAGGAACCTGGAGGCCCTGGCCCTGGAGACCCGCGTCCACTGCCGCGACACCCACGTCGAGGGCGACCGGTTCTACGACGCCTGGCTGCGTGCGCAGCCCGTGGAAAGGGCCCTCAAGGACGTGCTCAAGAACGTCCAGGCGGTCACCAAGGGCCTGGAAAAGAGCGCATTCAAGCGCCGTGCCCACGATGAGGTGGTCGCGAATACCGCCACCAAGAGGAAGGAAAAGGAGCTGGAAAAGAAGCAGAAGAACGCCCCGCCGCTCCAGGCCGCCCCGCAGAATCCGCCGCAACAGGGTGCACAGGGCCCGAATATGGGCTATGGTGGCCCCACGTCGATTTACGACCTGGGTAACAGGGAGTCGGCGTGAACCGCCCCCTCAGCGGCGCCGAACGCTCCGTCGAGCGGCGAAGGAACTGGCTGAAGGAAGAGGCGGACAAAGCCCGCGAATCTCGCGGCGAGCTGGGGCAGATGGAATTCTGGCTCCGCATCGCACGATCTCGAATCGCCAAGGACGTCAAAGCCGGTCGCGGCGACGTCTACGTCGGATTCGCCCTCATCTGCCAGCTGTTCATCACCGCGATGGACAAGCGAGCGGAGGGCGACGGACGGATCTGGAGCGACCTCCTGCAGTACGCGGAGCAGGTCGTGGCGAAGCACCCCCCGCGTCACTGACCGTCACCAGCGAAGGCCCCGCCGGGCTCCGGCGGGGCCTCGCGCGTGTAAAGCGTGCACACGTGCACGTGCACACGCGTGCACACAAGACCCCACGCTCTGTCAAGCCCCTGGAAGGAGGCGCACCGTGTCCGACGAAGACGGCGGCGGGACCCTGGTCCGCGGCCCCTGGAGCGGTGAATCCTCGTACGTGCCACCGCCGATGACGGATTACAGCGACACCATTCCGGCACCGGATGACATTCCCGCCGCGCCCCCGGAGTCGCCGGAAGAGACGACGATGGAACTGCCGAGGATTCCGGCCGCACCGGACCCGGAAATGGCGCTGTGCTCGGACGGAATTGCGCCGCCGGAAATCGGAGAAGACGACGGTGAATATGAGGAGGACGTATATGTTCAGCCTCGTTCTCTCGCCGACCGTCTCGGTGACTGGCTGGAACTCCGGCTGGAAATGGCGCGGTCGCTTCATGAAAGCGAAGCGCCTTTCCGTGAGGCAGAAATAGCACGGAAGGCCGCTCTGCTGGCGGGTCGCACCGCGCAGGAAGTCGCGATGATGGAGCAGAACGGAAAGCTCCACGCCGCGCTGATGAAAGCGAAGGGCGACAAGGCGGCGGCGCGCGGAAGGGCCGACGCCGACCGTATGAAGTCGCCCGGCTCCGGCCTGGGTGCGGACAAGGGCCGCTCGAAGGCCGGCGGCGGGGGAGGGTCCCCGCGCGGCGGGGGCAACTCCGGTGGCCCCGGCGGGCGTTCCGGCAACGGATCGACCGGCGGAGGCGGCAAGGGCGGCTCGAAGGGCTCTGACCGGCCCACTGGCGGCCGTACGCCCGCTTCCGGGCGTGATGGGTCCGCAGGGGGCTCGAAGGGCTCAAACGCGGGCTCTGGCAGCTCCGGCAACGGTGGCCGGGCGCAGCACGGTCCGGCTTCCGGCGCTGGCGCGGAACGGGCCCGCGGCCGCCAGGAGCGGGCCGGTACCCGCCAGGCCGGCCGTCAGGAGCGGCGCAATGCCGGGCACACCGCCGGCGTCGCTGACCGGACCAAGAACCGGGACCAGGACCGCGCCAACCGGCAGACGGACTGGGAGGACCGCCGCGCGAAGAAGGCGGAGCGGGATGCGGCCAGGAAGGCGAAGCGGGAAGCCGCGGCGTCGGCCGACCCGGCCCGCACGACTTTGGGCGGGGCCGTCTCGGAGGAAGCCCAGCGCCGCTGGGACAAGCGCCGCGCCGACGCGAAGGACGACAAGGCCGGCACGGAGAAGGTGAGCCTGACCAAGGACAAGGACGCCAAGGACAAGGGCACTGACGGCAAGGACGACAAGACCGCCAAGGAAGGCCCGGACGGGGCCTCCAGCGCAGGAAAGGACGGCCCGGCGGCCGGTGAGTCCGACAAGAACGACAAGGGCGCTGACGGGCCGCCTGACGGTTCCAAGAAGCGCCGTCGGTTCCGCCGGCGCACCGGCGGCACGGGTCGGGCCGGACGACGGGGCCGCACCCGCCGCACGGGTCGCACGGGTCGGGCCGGGCGCACTGGTCGTACCGGTCCGCGCGGCCGCGGGCGGTCGTCGGACAGCCCGTTCGGGCCGGCGCCCACCCCGACGGCGGAGTGGCCCGATCAGTACGCCCGGCCGCCGCGCCCCGCCGACGGCGGGGAGGAGGACATCGAGGACGCGGTCATCATCCCCGACGACCCCGCAGAGGTGACGACCGGCGTCAAGGGCCTGCCGCCCGGGCCGGAACCGCACACGCGGCGGCCCGGCACCAGCCGACCCACCAGCCGACCCACCAGCACGGAAGGGAGCAGCGTGAGCAGCGCATCGGTCAGCAGGCCGTCCGGGCAGGGCAACTTGGCTGCCCAGCACCGCACGGACATCACGTTCGACGAATACCTGATGGAGATGGCGAACATCGCCATCCGGGCCGCCTCCGACCAGGAGCGCGCGGAAGCCCTGATGGAGGCGCTCGGCAAGGTCGCCGACGCCCTGCGGGAGATGGCCGCCGACCTGGTCGGCGACCACAACATCTCCACTGCCGTCACCGACCTGATCACGGACCTCGCCGACGCCGCAGGCCGGATGAAGGCGCAGGCGGAGCGGTGCGCGGAGCAGTGCGGCTTCGCCAAGGAGGCCGCCAGGCTCGCGGCCGCCATGGTCGCCCGCATCTACGGCCAGGACATGGCCGCCAAGGAAGACGCAGGCCTGCGGTTCGCGTCGTCCGCCGCCCACCACGACTAGAAGCAGGAAGGGAGATCCGCTGATGAGCAGCGATCTGACACCCCGCGCCAGCGGTGCGGCGCCCGTGCCGGCCGACGGCGACAACCGCTACAAGGCCGTCCAGAACAAGCTGGACAAGCTCGGCAAGGCCATGGACGACGCAACCCTCGAACTCGAGGGACTGCGGCGCAGCATGCAGGCCAACGCCACCCGCACCGAGGATGACGCCCGCGACATCGAGAACGCCGGCCTGGACCCGAGGTTCGTGGAGCTGACCAACAACGTGGCCGTCGCCCTGGGCGGCGCCGCGATCCAGGTCCGCAGGCTGCACGACACCGCGCAGGAGACCACCGACCTCACCCACGAGACCAAGCGCACCCACTCCAAGCTGTACGGCGCGCTGGACGACATCCGCTCCAACCGGCGGGAGAAGACCCCCAGGCCGGGCTTCTTCACCCGCTGACCCCTCCCCCACCCCTCCCGCCACGGGCGGCCCCGCACACCGTGGGGCCGCCCGTGGCACGTTCCGAAGGAGACACCGGTGTCCACGCCGCGCAGTGTCGCGCTCGAACGCCTCGCCTACACCCTGGCCGCCCCGGCACTGGCCGTGGCCCCGAACATCGCCCCCGACAGCCCCTTCAACACCGTCGTCCAGCTGGCCGGCTTCGCCGGAATCGGCGGCTGGTTCCTGGCCGCCAGGAGTGAGGAGACCGGCGCCGGACGCAAGATCCTGCGCTGGACCCCGCTGGTCCTGGCCGCCGCCATCGACGTCACCGTCAAGCACACCCCCGGCTGGGGCCCGTGGTGGCTGGACGGCCTGCTCGCCGCCGGATGGGCGACGGCCGGCTGCGTGGTGCTGCCGTTCTCCCGGCACGCCCGCCACCACCACCGCCCCGCCCTCGCCGCCCCGGCGCCGCAGCCCCGGCCCGCACCGGCCCCGGAGCCCTCCCCGGCACGGCCGGACGACGGCGCGGACCAGCTCACCCGTGAGGCGCGGATGCTGTGGGAGGGGGCCGGGATGCCCGCCCGCACCCACATCGTCACCGCCACCCGGCACCCCGGCATGCAGCACGACATGACGATCCTGCTGCGCGCCTCGGAGACCGGGCGGCCGATCACCGGCCTGTCCGAGGCCGCCGTCGCCGCCCCGTTCGGCGTGCACTCCAGCGACGTCGTCCTCGCGGACGTCGCGATCCAGCCCGGCCGGCAGGGCGGGCCGGGCTGGCTGGAGGCCCGCATCACCCCCGACGCCAACGCCCGGCGCCGCACCAAGCCGACCCCCCAGGAGCGCTGGACGGACAAGGTCGGCTCTCCCAGGGGCGGCGCCCCCGGCTCCGAACTGATCCACAAGACCCGCAACGACGAACGGGGCGTGACGTTCTACCGGGCGAAGATGGCCGACTCCACCGACACTCCGCGCATCGACCTGGCCAAGGTGTGCCGCGGCCTGAACCTGCCCGAGGACGACTCCTGCGTGTTCGTCCTCATCGACGGCACCGAGTTCCTCATCAGCGCGTTCGACAAGCCCCCGCTGAGCGCGATCTTCCCTGCCACCCGCGACCTGCTCACCCCGGACACCAAGGGCATGTACGTGTGCGGGTTCACCATCACCGGCCAGCCGGTGAAGAGCATGGTGTACCAGCACGACAAGAACGCCGCAGCTCACGGCCTCATCCTTGGGGTGTCCCGATCCGGGAAGACGCAGTTCTTCGCGATCAACATGGCGGCGCAGTCTCTGGACGGTCAGGTGGTGTGGCTCTCCACCGTCCGCAAGGACGAGAAGACGTCCACGCTGGGGCAGTACATCGACAGGCAGGGCTCGAACGCCCTGTGGATGGCCCGGTCGCTGCGCGCGGCGAAGGCGCTGTGCGAGATCCGGGCGGAGATGCCCTGGCCGCACGACGGCAAGCCGCACGACTACAAGCCGGGCGACTCCCGCTGCCCGTACCGGCAGCTGAACGTCTACGCGGATGAGTTCATGACCGCAGCCCAGGACGCCCTGTTCGGCGAGGACATCCAGACCAACGGCGACGACCTCACCGTCACCGGCCTGAAGTACGGCATCGGCTTCAACCCCGCCGGCCAGTCCCCGTTCGCGCACAACGGGTTCTCCACTGAGATGAAGGACAACCTGCGGCAGAACAGCAGGCCCGTCATCTTCAACATGGGTTCGCCCGGCGCCACCCGCAAGGCGGCGGAGGGCACCATGGAGAGCGCCTACGACGTGCCGACGATCCCGGCCCGCTACTCCCGCCAGGAAGGCTCCGCGATCGAGCGGGCCATGAAGGGCGAGGCCGACCCGGAGAACGGCGTCAGCACAGGCGGCGTCGCCGTCATCGTCCTGGACAACGGCCGCGCCGTGCTCATGCGGTCGCTGTACGCGGACTTCGACACCGACCTGTCCAGCCTGTTCCCCGACGAGGTCAACCGGCTCACCGACTACGAGATCAGCGAGCTGGAGAAGCGTGGCCTGTGGGGCAACTGGAACCGCGAGCCCGACCCGGGCGAGTTCTGGCCCGAGCCCGACGAGGACGGCGACGACGACGACCGCTCCCGCCGACGCGGCGGAGGCGGCGGCAAGGGCGGAGGCGGCAAGCGCGGCGCCAAGTCCGGCAGCGGCCGTTCCGAGCAGATCACCTCGCCCCGCCAGGCGCTGGAGGCCATCAAGAGCCTCAACAACGCCTGACCATCTCCCACCCCGTCACCGCTGGGGCCGGCCTGCCCGACCACAGCCGGCCCCACCCGACCCCGTCAGGAGGATCCACCCGCCGTGGCCCTTTCCATCTCCGCCGCCGTGCTGCTGGGCATCATCGTCTTCGTCCTGCTCAAGGGCGGATACGTCCGCTTCGGCTCCGCGCTGGCCTGCACCCTGTTCGGCTTCACCCTCGCCGCGACCGGCCTGGCCCCGGCCATCAACAGCGGCCTCGCCTCGCTCGCCGGACTGCTCTCCAGCTTCTGACTACGCCTCTGTCCAGGGCGGGTCGGGAGTGTAGTTGAGTCCGTCGCAGAAGTGGCAGTGCCACTCCGAGGGGATCTCCCACTTGTCGACCCAGAAGCCGACCTGCTTCCCCACGAAGTAGTTGTCCTCACGGCACCACCCGCACTCAAAGACGAATTCCACCCGATCCCCTTCCCCGCGCCTGTTGGTTCGAGGATGCCCGGGTGCGGCTGCGGTGACTACCCGCCCGCTAGCGCCCACTCCCCTGCTGTACGACGCCGAAGGGCGCCGCCGGAAGAACAACTCCGGCGGCGCCCTTCGCCGTCGCTTCCCTCCCCCGCGCACCCTCCCCTTTACGTGATCGGAGAACCCTCATGGACCCCCAGCACAACACCCAGTCCGGCATGCCCGAGTCTGAGGCCGCGGCCGAAGCCCGCCGCCTGATCGACGACTGGGCGGCCAACCCCGTACGCCACCACGCCACCGCGTTCCGCGACGACACCAAGCCGCCGGCCTTCGGCACCACCCCGCCCGTGCCGCAGCCCGACCACCGGATCGTGCCCGCCTGGGCGGCCGGGATCGCGGTGGCGAGCATCGGCGTCGGTGCTGGCGTCACCGGCATCGGCTGCGGCGCCTGGCTCGTGCTCCAGGGCCTGGCCTCCGTCACGCTCAATGGCGTCCTCATGGTCACCCTGCCGTTCGCGGGTATCGCCATGGTCGCCACCGCGATCGGCGGCGCGATCAACAAGGCCCGCTCCGCCGTTACCAAGAACGTCTTCGAGGGTCCGGTCACCAACCGCACCGAGATCCACAACAACAGCACCACGCGCGGGATGTTCTTCGCCCGCACCCGCAACGACGTCCGCTGACGCCCGCGGACACCCGGCCCGGCCGCGCCGAAGCGCGCGGGCCCTTGGGCCAGCCCATCCGACCACCGCCCGAAGGAGCAGCTGCACCATGTCCATCAACGACAAGCCGGTCAACGGTCAGCACAGCCCGAACAGCATCCTCGACCTGCCCGAACTGCCGCCCGCCCACAACGACAAGCCGCGCTTTGCACGCCTGCGCGCCGCGTGGAAGAAGTCCTGGGAGGAAGGCGGCTTCCTCTACCAGCGGTGGGAGGAGCTGTTCCAGGCCCGGCACGCCGGGTGGCACGAGATCGCCGCCTGGATCAAGGCGGCCGGACTGCTGGCCGGTGTCTGCCTCATCGTCATCATGGTGGACACCGCCGGCGACATCGCCGGTGCCGCCCTCAAGAGCCTGTCCGCCGTCCCGGCCTCCGACACCGGCACCGGGAACGGCCTGTGGGGAACGGTCGACCACCCGATCCGGGTGTTCCTCGCCCAGCAGGCCGCCGACCTCCCCGTCGCCCCGGCCGCCCTCTACGCCTTCTGGCAGCTCGCCGGACTGCTCGGACTCATCGGCGGCTTCTTCGGCAACTCCGGCGCTCGCATCGCCTGGACGCTGTTCGGCTTCGGGAGCCTCGCGATGGTCTGGTCCGCCTCCCCGGCCGGAGGCCGCGCCGCCGCCACCGGGCTGGCCGCCCTCATGTGGGCGCTGGCCAGCATCTTCGCCCTGCGCGGCCTGAGCCTGCGGCCCATCGTCCACAACCACCCGCCGCAGTACCAGCCCCAGTTCAACCCGGCGCTCCACATCCACGCCACCCTCCCCGCCCCGGCGGGTGACTACGTCAGCGACGAAGACGACAACATCCACCCGCTCCAGCGCTGAACTCCGGTCGCTCCGCCTGGTCCTCGCCCACCCCGCCACCTGCGGGCCGGGCGAGGACCGGACAGGCCGACCGGCCGCCACGCACCACCCCGAACGACAAGGAGATCCCCGCCCCCGCGCCCCGCTGACACCCGATGTCGGCGGGGCGCGGTGCTGCCCACAGACGACCGGAGGAGATCGCACGTGCTCATGCCCCGCCCGCGCCGCCGCATCGGCCGGCCCCGCCCGCAGCGCCCCGGCCCCCGCTACCCGCACCGCCCCCACCAGCTGCCCGGCACCTGGACCAGGTGATGCCCCGCCCCAGGAAGAGGCGCCGTCCCCGCGAGGTGAAGCGGGTGCCGCGCAGCGACGCGCTCCTGCCGGAGTATGACCGCACCGCTGTCCCGGAAGGCCTGGTCACCAGACGCCAGCTGAGGGACATGGGCCTCAGCCCGGGAGACAACGAAGGCCCGGTCGCGATCCTGCGCTGCAAGTGCTGCTCCTACCGGCCGCAATGGTCATGCCTCCATCCCACCCGCGGCTTCCTGCTCCGCGTCGACCTGGCGAAGCCCAAGCGGACGCCGACGCTCGCTCAGGAGGAGGCCCTGGACCAGGCGATGGCAGCCCGGCAGACCTGTGGCGACTGCGGGAGGCGTTTTTACTTCTGCCTCTCTAAAAAGCTCGGGCGCTGCCTGGAGTGCTTCGACGGCACCCCGGTGGACCCCAGCAGCTACTTCGCTTCCCCGGCTCCGGCCGCCCGCCGTCTGGCCGCCTGATCAACGTCCCCCGAAGGAGAAGTCACCCATGGCACTCAGCACCCTGTTCGCCCGCCGTCCCGACAAGAACAAGCCCATCGCGGCCTTCGCCCTGTTCACCCGCTCTACCACCGCGTCTCCTGAGACCTGGACACCGGAGGGGACCCGCGTGTCCCAGCGCTACCGGGCGCTGGAGGGCTCGATCGTCGTCTACACCGACGCCGACCGGGGCACCGCGTACTACGCCGCCGCTTGCTTGGGCTGCACGTTCCGCGCGGCCCGCAACGGCTCCGCGCCGCTGACGGAAACAGACGCCGCCGACCTCGCCAACGCCCACGCCTCCAGCTGCCGGGCGATGCCGGGCGGGGTGCCCGTTCAGCCCGACGACTGGCTTTGCAGGTGAGACAACCGTCACCTACGAAGCCAGACGACGAGGCCGACAAGCTCGAAGACCCTCTCGCCCAGCGCATGTGACGGCCGCCGGTCTGACGGATCGCCACGCCGCCCCGGACCACACAGGCCGGGGCCGCACGGGGGCCCTTACAGCCCACCCCGCCCACTCCAACCAAGGAGCCCGATGACCGCCACTACTCGTGCTGCAGGGGCTTCGAGCTAGTGTCCATTCCCATCCTCTCCGAGAGGCTCCTCTGTTCTGATCTGTGCACGGCACTGCGCCGCCGCCTCCTCCTCATCCCCTTGCTTCTGCAGCAGGTTGGCGAGGTTGTGCATCGCGGTGGGCTCTCCGGCGTCGGCGGCGCGGGTGTACCAGGTGCGGGCTGCTTCGACGTCCCCCTGCTCCTCCAGCAGGATGGCGAGGTTATTCATGGCGTAGGAGTCTCCGGCGTCGGCGGCGCGGGTGTACCAGGTGCGGGCTGCTTCGACGTCCCCCTGCTCCTGGAGGTAGAGGCCAAGGTTGTGCATCGAGGCGCTGTGCCCGGCGTCGGCGGCGCGGGTGTACCAGGTGCAGGCTGCTTCGACGTCCCCCTGCTCCCGCAGCAGGTTGGCGAGGTTGTGCATCGAGGCGCTGTGCCCGGCGTCGGCGGCGCGGGTGTACCAGGTGCGGGCTGCTTCGACGTCCCCCTGCTCCCGCAGCAGGTTGGCGAGGTTATTCATGGCGTAGGAGTCTCCGGCGTCGGCGGCGCGGGTGTACCAGGTGCGGGCTGCTTCGACGTCCCCCTGCTCCTGGAGGTAGAGG
>Ga0307517_10002213_pt1 | contig 31403 bp, 17 predicted proteins | sample 23_EM_MG_FD_194515 | JGI IMG/M metagenome (GOLD analysis project Ga0307517, IMG submission 194515) | Populus trichocarpa ectomycorrhiza microbial communities from riparian zone in the Pacific Northwest, United States - 23_EM | ecosystem: Host-associated > Plants > Roots > Unclassified | place... | reverse complement strand
GTGGGTGGTGCGGGGGGGTGTTCGTCGAGCCAGTGGCGGGTGCGGGTGAAGGGGTAGGTGGGCAGGGGGATGCGTCTGCGTTCCTGGCCCTGGTAATAGCGTTCCCAGTCGGGTTCGACGCCTGCAACCCACAACTGCCCCAGTGCCCGTTGCATGGAGGCGATCGCGCCGCGCCGGTCCTGCCGGTGCGGCAATGAGGCCGTCACCTCAGCTGCGCCCGCAGCGTCCTCACCGGCACCGCGCAGAATCCGCCGGACCAGGCCCGAAAACGTCTGCCCCGGCCCGACCTCCACGAAGACTGTGTTCGGAGTGGCTGCAGCCATGGCGATCCCGGTGGCGAATTCCACGCAGTGTCGCGCCTGCCGGCCCCAGTATTCCGGATCGCGGGCTTGCTCGCCAGTGATCCACTTGCCTGTGGTGCCTGAGATGAACGGCACGGAAGGCGCGCGCCGTTCAACGTCCGCAACCGCCCGCGCGAACTCGTCCACCACCGGATCCACCAACATCGAATGAAATCCGTGCGCGCTCGGGGTCAGTTGTGCACTCCAGCCCCGCGCCCCGGTCCGCTCCGCGTATTCCCGCACCGCCTCGACCGGACCGGACACCACACACTCACGCGGCCCGTTGTGCGCCGCCAACGACAAACCCGCGGGCAGGCTTTCCAGTACCGCGTCCCGGTCCGCCAGCACACTGCACATCGCGCCCGCGGGAAGGTCCTGCATCAAACGACCCCGCAAAACCACCAGCCTCAAAGCGTCGGGAAGAGAAAACACCCCCGCCACACACGCCGCCGTCAACTCCCCCAGGCTGTGACCCACCATCACCGACGGCGAAACACCCCACGACTCCCACAACCGCGCCAGCGCATACTCGACCGTGAACAACGCCGGCTGCGCCCACCGGGTCTGCGCCAGCCGCCTGTCCGCCTCCGCGGCGGCGCGGGCATCACCAGCCGACGGAAACAACAAGTCCCGAACATCCACACCGGTCAAAGGAGCAGCCAACTCCGCGCACTCATCAACCACCGCACGGAAAACCGGCTCACGCTCATACAGCTCACGCCCCATACCGGCGTACTGCGGCCCCTGCCCGGAGAACACGAACACCACATTCGCCGCATCCCCCGACGCACACCCACCCACGGTCGAAGGACCCGAACCCGCCTCCAACGCCCCCGCGATCTGCTGACGGTCACCGCCCCACACCGCCCGCCGGAACGGAAAACCCCGCCGCCCCCGCGCCAGAGTGAACGCCGCATCCGCCAGACACACATCCGCATCCCGCACATATGCGGCCAGCCGGCCACATGCCCGGTCCAGCTCCTCCTGACTCCGGGCCGACACCACCAGCAACTCACTACCCCGTGCCCCCGGAACCCCCCGCTCCGCCAACGGAGCCTCTTCCAGAACCACATGCGCGTTCGTCCCGCCGAACCCGAAAGCAGAAACCCCCGCGCGACGCACCCGCCCAGAACGCCGCCACACCGAATTCTCCGCCACCACCCGAAACGGGACCGCCGCCCGCACCTCGGGATTCAACTGCGAGAAATTCACCGAACCCGGCAACAACTCATGCTCCAACGCCAGCACCGTCTTCACCACACCCGCCATACCGGCCGCCGCATCCAGGTGCCCCACATTCCCCTTCACCGACCCAAGCCGCACCACCCCACCACCCAACCCACCGAACACCCGCGACAACGCCTGCACCTCAATGGCGTCACCGATTACCGTGCCGCTTCCGTGGCCCTCGACGTAGTCGATCGTCTCGGCAGGGACACCGGCCATGGCGAGTGCCTCGGCCACCACGGCGGCCTGACCGCCGACGCCAGGTGCGGTGAAGCTGGATTTGGCGGCGCCGTCGTTGTTGACCGCGGAGCCCCGCACCACCGCCCGCACGGTGTCCCGGTCCGCCAGCGCGTCCTCCAGCCGCTTGAGGACCACCACGCCGACACCACTGCCGAACACCGTCCCGCGCGCATCGGCGTCGAACGGCCGGCAATGACCGTCCGGCGACAAGAACCCACCCTCCAGATACCGGTAGCCGGAGCCCTGTGTGACGTCCGCGAAGGCGCCTCCGGCCAGGGCCATGTCGCATTCGCGGTCGGCCAGGCTCCGGCACGCCGTGTGCATCGCCACCAGCCCGGTGGAACAAGCGGTCCGCAACGACACGCTGGGGCCTGTCAGGCCGAGCTTGTAGGACACCCTCGAAGCCAGGAATCCGAGTTCGTTGCCCACCAGCACCTGGCTCCGGCCCAGCAGCTTCATCAACTGGCTGTCGGCGTAGATCCGGGGCACGTACTGGTTGGAACCCGCGCCGCCGAACACGCCGATGCTCCCGTCGTAGCGTGCGGCGTCGTACCCGGCGTCCTCCAGCGCCTCCCAGGCCGTCTCCAGGAACAACCGGTGCTGCGGATCCATGACTTCTGCTTCACGCGGCGTGTAGCCGAAGAAAGCCGCGTCGAACAGATCGAGTCCCTCGAACCAGGGCGTGGTTCTCACGTAGTCGGGCCGGTTGAAAACGTCGTGCGCGACCCCGGCAGCGGCAAGCTGCTCGTCGCTGAAGGTCACCACCGACTCAATGCCGTCCCTCAGGTTCCGCCAGAACTCCTCCAGATCCCGCGCACCGGGAAATCGGCCCGCCATCCCGACGATCGCGATACCAGCGGCTTCCGCTGTGTCCGGGCTGCTCACAGGTCCGCCTTGAGTCCATCGACGAGCGCGGCGAGCGTGCGCACAGTTGGTCCTTCGTAGACGATGGTCAAAGGCACCGCCGTCGAGAGCTGCCGGCGCAGGCGGTGCACTACCTGAAGCCCGAGGAGGGAACTTCCGCCGAGCTCGAAGAAGTTGTCGTTCACTCCCACGTCCTCCAGCCCGAGAAGGTCTTGCCATATGCGGGCGACTTCGCGTTCGGTCGTGCCGCTGGGGGCGATGTAGGGACGGGGCAGATTCGGACGCCCGTAGCGGTGCGCCGCCGGTTCGGTCTCCTGGAGCGGGGCCAGCCAACCGGCCCGCCGTTGCTCCAGGTCCTCGGTGGAGATGACGACCTGGGGCTGGTGGTCGGCGAGCAGGAGGCGATGTGTCACACCACGGCCTTCGGCGGGCGTGAGGGCGGTGCCGCGGCCGGTGTCCCCGCCCGGGTGCGGCGGGGAGAACGACCAGGCCTCCCAGTTGACGCTTGTCCAGGAGAGGTGGGAGCGGCCGCCGGACTGTGCGAACGCGTCGAGGACGGCGTTGGCGGCGGCGTACGCGCCCAGGCCCGGGCCGCCGAGCACGGAGGCGATGGACGAGCACAGCAGCGCGAAGTCGGGCGACTGGTCCGCCAGTACCTCGTCGAGGACGTGCACGCCATGCACCTTGGGGACCCAGTGCTGGGCGATCTCGTCCGGACCCAGTTCCGCGACACTGCGGTGGGCTGCGGATCCGGTGGTGCCCGCGCAGTGCACGACGCCGTCGATCGCACCGTGCCGCGAGAGGATCGCTTCCCTTGCCTTTGTCATTTCTTCGAGATCGGACACGTCGGCACTCACCGGCGTGACCTCGGCGCCGAGTGCCTCCAACTCCCGTACCGCCGCGATGCGCCGCACCACTCTCTCGGCGTGGTGCGGATCGTCCCAGGATGCTCGCGGCGGCAGCATGGTTCGGCCCAGCAACACGAGACGTACCTGGTCGCACTCGGCGAACGTGCGGGCGACTTGCAGACCGATCCGTCCCAGTCCGCCGGTGATCAGGTATACGCCGTCGCGTTTGACCATGGGCGTGTCGGCGTCGGGAGGCGGGGAGGGCAGGTAGGCAGGGGCCCATAGGTGACGTCCGCGCAGGGCTCGTGTGTGCCGGCCGGAGTCCGCGGACAGCTCGCGCATCAGCCGCTCGACGAGTGCGGGGACCTCCGCCGGGCCGGTTGTCGGCAGGTCGAGGTGGGCGCAGTCGAGCAAGGGGTACTCCTGGGGAAGCACCACGCACAGCCCCTGGACCGCGGCCTTGGGTGGGCATAGGACCTCGTCTCCGAGTACCTGGCAGACCTCGGTGGAGAGCACGTCCCAGCGCCGTTCGACGGTGAGCAGTTCGTCTTCGGTGGCCTGCGCCCAGCGAACGAGGCTGCCGAACGCGCGGTCGAGCAGGGCGGCCGACTCGTCGGAGTGGCGCACGTGGTCTGCGTCCGCGCCCACACCCCAACAGTGCACGACACGGTCGGCCAGCTGACCCTGCGCCCGCAGTGCGTCAGCCAGGCGGGCGAAGTGCTCCGGGTCCGCCGGGTCGAGGACGTACCCGCCGTCGGCGTCCTCGTGCCACGCCCGCCCGATCGACACGGTCCGCACGGCGGCTCCCAACCCCCTCAGCCCGGCCACGAGCCCGGCGCCGACCCCGTGGCCGTCGAGGAAGACGAGCCAGCGCCGCGTCGCCAGGTCCTTCGGCTCGCTGGTCGGCGCCGCGGGGATCTGCCGCTGCCAGGAGGGCGCGTAGAAGTAGTCGGACAGCTCCCGCTGCCGGGTGGTGGCGGGCGGGATCGACGCGGAACGGCTGCCGAGCCGGTAGGTGACCCTTTCAAAGGGGTAGGTCGGCAGCGCGGTCCTCCTGCCGGCCGGGTGTGCCGGGAACGGGTGCTCACGGCCGGCGAGCCAGAGCCGTCCGGCAGCCGTGAGCAGGGCGGCCCGATCGGACTGGCCACCGACGGCTCCCGGGAGGGATGACACGACCACCCGGTCGGACTGGGTCGAGACCGTGTGCTGGAGCACGTCGGGGACCAGGGCCCGACCCGGGCCGAGCTCGACCAGCATGATGTCCGTGCCGGAGCACAGCGTGTTCACTCCATCGGCGAAACGTACGGTGTCGCGGACGTGACGAGCCCAGTAGCGAGGGTCCGTCGCCTCCTGCGCAGTGATCCAGTCGCCCGTGACGTTCGAGACGAAGGGGATCTCCGGCGGCTTGAGTTCGACCTGGCAAAGCAGTTCGTGGAAGGGCTCCACCACCGGGTCCATCATCGGCGAGTGGAAGGCGAACCGGGTGGGCACGCGTCGGTGGACGACGTCGTCCTGGTCCAGTCGCATCTCGACCTGCTCGATCGCCTCCCGGGGACCGGAGAGCACACATGTTTGGGCGCTGTTCACCGCCGCCAGGCACACCTCGGCGCCTGTATACCGGGCTGCGGCGTCCTGCGAGAGCGGGACGACGAGCATCGCGCCTTCGCCCTGGGCCTCGATGAGCCGCGCCCGTTCGATGATCAGACGCAGCACGTCCGGCAGGGAGAAGACACCCGCGACGCACGCGGCGACGTACTCCCCCAGGCTGTGTCCGATCATCGCCTCGGGTTGCACGCCCCAGGACGCCCAGAGCTGTACCAGCCCGTATTCCAGGGCGAACACGGCTGGGTAGGCGATGTGCGGTCGGTCGAGCAGGCGATCGGTGCCCTGCGGCTGGAGCAGCATGGCACGCAGGTCGAAGTCCTGAGCCGCGCCGGCGAAGGCCGTGGTGCCGTGCATGAACGCCAGGGGACGGATGTCCTGTCCCAGAATCGGTGTGACGATCTCCGCGCATCTGTCGACGGCCTCGGAGAACACCGGTTCCCGCTCGTACAGCTGGCGGGCCATACCGGGGAACTGTCCGCCGACGCCGGCGAACATGAAGCCCACGGGGCGATCGGCTGTGTCCTCGGCCCGGGCGGTGAGCAGCCTGCCCCCCACGCGGTGCTCGAGTGCCTCCAGAGCATCGTCGACACTGTCGCCCACCAGTGCCCGGCGGTACGGGAACGCCTGCCGCCCCTGCTGGAGAGTGAAGGCGATGTCTTCAAGCGGCTGTTCGCGATGTTCGCGCAGATACTCGTGGAAGCGATCGGTGGCGGAGTCCAGGGCCGACGGGGTCTTGGCTGACAGCACGAGGATGTGTTCTTTGCGTTCCGGGTCGGTTGGCGGAGGCGGTGGCAGGCACGGCGGCTGTTCGAGGATGACGTGCGCGTTGGTGCCACCGAGCCCGAAGGAGCTGACGGCGGCACGACGCGGCCCGTCGTCCTGCGGCCAGCGCGACAGCTCGGTACTGACCCGGAAGGGGCCGTGGTCGAGGTCGATGCGTGGATTGGGGTGTTCGAAGTGCAGCGTGGGCGGGATCAGACCGTGCTCCACGACGAGGGCCGCCTTGATCAGACCGGCGACCCCGGCCGCGATGTCGAGGTGACCGATGTTGGGCTTGGCCGAGCCCAGTACGCAGTGGTGGTGCGGTACGTCGGCGTAGACCGAGGCCAGCGCGGACACCTCGATGGGATCACCCAGGATCGTCGCCACGCCATGCACCTCGACGTACCGGATGCTGTCAGCGGCCACATCCGCGTTCGCGAGCGCGGTCGCGATGACGTCGGCCTGTGCGACGGCGCTGGGGGCGGTGAAGCCGGCGCGCCGGGAGCCGTCGTTGTTGACGGCCCCGCCCTTGATGACGGCATGAATGTGGTCTCCGTGCTCCACCGCGTCCTTGAGGCGCTTGAGTACGACCATGCCGACGCCCTCTCCGGCGACGGTGCCCTCGGCACGGGCGTCGAAGGTTCGGCAGACTCCGTCCGGCGAGTAGAGGCCGTCCTGGCTGTAGAGGTACCCCTTGCGGCGCGTCTGGTTGACAGCGGCCCCGCCTGCCAGGGCCATGTCGCACTGGTAGTCCAACAGCCCCTGGCATGCCTGCACGATGGCCACCAGGGACGTGGAACAGGCTGATTGGATGTTGATGCTGGGCCCCTGCAGTCCCAGCTTGTAGGACAGCTTGGTGGCGAGGAAGTCGTGCCGGTTGCCGATGCCCACTCGCTTGTCGTCCATTACCTCCGCGGCACTGAGGTGCGTGGCGACATCGGCGAGCAGATGCGTGTTAAAGCCCGCGCCGGCGTAGACGCCGATCAGGCCGTCGTAGCGCTGCGGGTCGTATCCGGCGGACTCCAGCGCCGTCCATCCGCACTCCAGGAGGACCCGGTGCTGCGGGTCCATGAGCTCGGCCTCCCGGGGCGGATAGCCGAAGAACCCCGCGTCGAAGGCGTCACTGTCCTCCAGGAGGTAGCCGGCGCGTACGAAGTCGGGATCGGCGAGGAGCGCGGGATCCACACCGCGATCGAGGAGTTCCTGCTCGGTGAACTCGGTGCGGGAGCAGACGCCCTCCACGAGGTTGCTCCAGTACTCCTGGACACCGCGCGCCTTGGGGAAACGCGCGGCCATGCCCACGATGGCGATGTCGAGTGACCCCTCGAAGGCATCGGGGGAAGGCGTGTGCTCTGCATCGTTGCCAGTCATGAACGACCCCGCCTTGCTCGGAGCTGCTCGTTGCGCCGTCTCAGCAAGGCGTTCTGCTGCGCGGTGCGCCGGCGGGCCTGGTCCGGCGGTTCGGCGCCCTGATCCAGGGAATCGAGCAGCTCCGCCTGGCTCCGGATGGTCGTGTACGTCAACAGGTCGAGCATGTTGACACTCCTGCCGGAGACCCGCTGCAGCCCCTGCTGGAGGCTGACGAGCATCAGGGAGTGGCCGCCGGCATCGAAGAAGTTCTGGTCGATCCCGGACAGCGTGGTGTTCAGCAACTCGCTCCAGACCTCCGCCACCAGGCGCTCCAGTCCGCTGGTCGGCGGTGTCGCGATCGTCGCGGCGTCCGGCGGTGGTGGCGGCGGCAGGGCCGCTCGGCTCACCTTGCCGTTGGCTGCCAATGGCAGTGCGTCCATGACGACGACGGCCTGGGGAACCATGTGGGAGGGGAGCCGGTCGCGCAGATGGACGTCGAGGTCGGAGACCCGGAACGAATCGCGCGAGGACGGTTCCACGTACGCCACCAGCCGCCGGTCGCCGGGATTTTCCTCGCGTACGAGCGCGGCCGCGTTGCGTACTTCGGGGTGGCTCCTGAGCGCGGCGTCGATTTCGCCGAGGGTCACGCGGAATCCGCGTATCTTGACCTGGTCGTCGCGGCGGCCCAGAAAGGCGATCATGCCGTCGGGGTACCGGCGGGCGAAGTCGCCGGTGCGGTACACCCGTCCGGTGGGGTCGCCGCCAAGCGTGTCCCTGAGGAATGCCGTTGCGTTCAGGTCATCGCGGCGATGGTAGCCGCGTGTGACACCATGCCCGCCGATGACGATCTCTCCGACCACTCCGGCCGGGACAGGACGGCCCGCCCCATCGACCACGTGTACCTGAGCGTTGGGCAGGGGAAAGCCGATCGGAGCGGTGTCCCAGTCGCCGTGCAGGTAGTCACTCACGGCGAGGGTCAGCGCCCCGACCGTGGCTTCCGTCGGCCCGTAGTGGTTGAACACCCGGCAGTCTGGATTCTGCCGTTGCAGTTCCCGCAACCACTGCCAGTCGGACGCCTCGCAGCCCACGATGAGCAGCTTGCGAGGGAGGAGTTCCCTGAACCGGGATGAGGACTGGAGGCTGCGCAGATGGGAGGGAGCGATCTTCATGCAGTCGATGCCCCACTGACGCGCCCAGTCGGCGAACGCGTTCGGATCCAGGGCGCGTTCGCGGGACAGCAGGTGTGCTTCGCCGCCCGTGCAGAGCGGCGGCATGAGTGCGGTCACACTGGAGTCGACCGACAGGGGCTGGACGACCGCCCAGTTCATGGGGGTGTCAACGTCGAATCGGGTGAGTATGGCCCGTATGTAGCCGACGAGGTGCCGATTCTCGGCCACCACTCCCTTGGGCGCACCGGTCGTGCCCGAGGTGTAGAGCAGATAAGCGGGGTCGGCGAGAGCCGATGGGTGTGCGGGCACGTTGTGTGCCGGGCGGCCGTCGACGGCGGACCAGTCGCCGTCCAGTTCGATCGTTGCGGGGCCAGGCGGTTGCTCGGGTGCGGAATCGACAGGAACCGTCGTGATCTCGACCGCGACATCCGCGTCACGCAGAATCGTGTCCCTCCGGGACGCGGGCTCCCGCGCGTCGACGGGTACGTATGCGCCGCCCGCCTTGAGGACCGCCAGCAGGGCGACCACGACACGCGAGCTGCGGTCCGCGCGAACACCTACGGTCGTGCCGGGCCCGACGCCCCGCTCCCGCAGCAGGTGCGCCAGCTGGTTGGCGCGCTGATTGAGCTGCCGGAACGTCAGTGCTCCGTCCTCGGCACGTACCGCCGTGCGCTCGGGCGTCCGCTCGGCCTGCGCCTCGAAGAGTTCGTGGAAGGTGCGGTCCGCCGGTGCCACCGAGATCTGGTTGAGCGCGTCGAAAGTGCTCGCTTCCTCGGCGCTGAGTATGTTCAGGGCTTCCAGCGGGCGGCCGGCGTCCTCGCACACCCCCTCGGCGAGCGTCAGCAGATGGCCGACGGCACGCCGAGCCGTGGCCCCGTCGAGAACATCCTCCACGAACACCAGGCGCCCGGTCACCCGGTCGCCGTCCTCGAACAGGATCAACTCCAGGCCGGCGGATCCGCCGATGGTTTCCCGGGGGGTGGGCACGACGCCGGCGCGTGAGACGCGGCAGTAGGTGAACCGCGGCAGTTCCGCGGCGCTGCTCACGCCGGCGGATTCGGTCACGGCGTGACGCACCCGGTCGACCAGGTCGGCGAAAGAGCGGTCGGCAGCGAGGCTCACCCGGGGCAGGGACGTCGTGTCCCCATGGCCCGGCGGCGCGGCAGGCGTCGGGCCGCCCGGGTCCCGGTCGGAGACCGCGACCGTGATGTCGGTCCGTCCGCTGTAGCGGTGGAGCAGAAGTATGTACAGGGCCAGCATGGTCCCGGGGAGACCGCCGCGCCCCTGTCCGAGGCCTCGCAGTGCTCTCACCGACGCTGCCGGCACCTCCACGGCGACGGATCGCCTGACCGGGTCACGCCGAGGCGAAGCCGATCGGCCCCAGGGCAGCTCCAGGACCATGGGCCGATGTTCACGTTTGTCGTCGGGGCGTGCAGGAAGCGTCATGGATCCCCCAGTTCCCGGAAATCAACATCCCGAGAGCCCGTTCGGGTCGAATTCAGTGCACCAGCTCGATTGATGACCGGCAAAGCCCTGTCCGGGTTTCCGGAAATAATCGATTCAAGGCGCTCCACGTCGTCTCGGACTATCTCATCGATGTCTGTTTCCGTAAAGACGTTCGCGTCATAGCCAACGGCACCGGAAAGGATTTCCCGCTCGATTTTCAAGCGGAACTTGAAGTCGGGGCTCGACGGATCGGTTCTCTCGGCTCGGGCTCTGACGGCGACATCGTACGGCCAGGCCGGCATGCCCCCGAAGGTGGTGACACCGTCCCCGGGCGCACCCTGGTCGAAGATGAAGGACACGCCCACGGATTTCGGGGACCAGACGAGCCCCACGCTGACGTGTGGATCGACCGCGAGATCGAACCTTCTGAGTTCCTCCGCCTCGGCCAGCTCCCGCAAGGCCGTTTCCACTGCACCGGGGACAAGGTGCCGTAAGTCCCGGTACCACACGGTAGACGGTGCGGGCTCTTGGTGGATGACTTGTGCGGGCGTTCCGGCTACCCGGGCGAAATTGGTCCGGAGCGCCTCATGTCGCAGTACCACGTCGTCCACGTCGGCACGCATCGTCTCGATGTCCATCTCCCCAGCGACCCGGAACTGTGTGGACATCACGAGATTGGGATCCGGGAAGAGCCGTTCGCTGGCCCACCAGTGGCGCTGGAGATCCGGCATGGGCGCGACTGTCATGGTGTCGACGTCACCGGCGTCCAACAGAGTTCACCTCCTCAGGGTTGTGCATGAGAGGTCAGAGGTCTGTGCCGACGTCGCGCAGCGGAACAAGGCTCACCTCGCCCAGGTGCTGGACGGATTCATCCGTCATCTCCAGCAGACCAGCCTCTATCGAGGCAGCCAGAACAGCCGGCTGATGGCCTGGCAGATAGTTCTCACTGGCGCCGACGCCGATGAGCAATCCGGTCTCTGCCGCTATCCGCAGGTGGAAGTTGGGCCCGATGCGCTGTTTGGACCCGCGCCATTCCACCGAGTTCCGCAATGGGGAATCCGGGAGAGGTTCTCCGTCTCCCTTGCCCAGGAAGTTGTAGTGCAGCGAGAAGTTCGTCGGATTCTCCTCCGGAACGCCCTTCTCGTTCAGCTGCCTCCTCAGGTCGTCCACATCGAAGTAGCCGTGGAAATAGGAGTTCAGGGCCTTCCGGTAAACGTCTACGATGAAGTCGTACGGCGACATCGCCTCGTCCACGCGCACGGTCAGCGGCGCACACTGGTTGAGGGAGGCGACCATGGCCGCCCAGGGCTCCTCCAGGCGATTCGCGGTCATCAACCCGAAGGTGATGCTGTCCCTCTGTTTCATCCGCGCCAACGCCAGCGAACCGACCGCGAGCACGGCGGCCTGCAATGACACCTTGCACCGGCGTGAAATTTCCTCGGCGGCGTGCATTGCGTCCAGGCTGTAGATCATGGCACGTCGGCGCCGGCTGGTGTCTCCGGGGTATCGGTCTTGAGGAAGGCAGTCCCCCCACCGCCCGGTCCAGTACTCGACCGCCTTGCCGCTTCTCGCATCATCCTGCTCGGCTTGGGCAAGGTCCAGAGGTTGAGGTTGCGGCCGCAGGTCCGCACCGTCGACCAATTCCCTGAACTGCTGCTCCAGGATCCGAACCGCGCCGTTGTCCGCGGCAACGTGATGAATGACCGCAACGAAGTACACCGCGTCGCCCTGCCATGTCGCGACGAACGCCCGCCAGGGCTCGGGGGCGTCGACGCAGATGGGCTCGGCCGCCCATTGCGCGGCGACCTGGGCCACCGCAGACGGCGTGAACTCGGCGAGTTCCACGGTCGGCACGGGCAACGGCCTGAAGGCGTGGACGATTTGCTCCACCCCGTCACGGCCTTCGTCATAGCTCGTTCGAAGCGATTCGTGCGCTCTCACCAGCTCCTGCCAAGCGTCCACGACGTGCAGTACGCCTGCCCCTGCTGGCACCTCCCAGACATTCACGAGATTCGCCACCGTCTGCCCTGCCCGGCCGTACACCTCAAGCGAACGAAGCACCGACAACTGACCGTGGGTAAGGCGCCCTCTTCTTTCGACGGTCATGGGGATACATCTCCAGGATCAGCAAGAACACATATGCACGCGCAAAACTCTCAGAAGGAAGAACGAGGTCACATTGCGGCGGCCCGGGAAAGCCCGTCCGGACTGGGGCCAGCATCGCGAAATATATGCGGATGTAGAGCACATCCGCAGTTACGAAGAAACAATATCATCCCGGTGATCGGCTGTCTGGAAATCCGGAAACGCCTTCCCGCGGTCGGCGATCCTCGACTCCAGGGCCAGGAAGGCGAAGGCCGCGGACACCAGCACCGCGGCTGCCAGCGCCGTGCTGTGGACGCCACGGGCAGGCAGAAGCAGCGCCCCGATCAGTGCCCCGGCCGCAACGCTGGCGTTGAAGACCGCGCTCTGCGCGGCTGCGGCGACATCGGTACGGCCGGGAGCCACAAACAGGACCCGGTTGGCCATCGCGGTGATCATCAGCATCATGGCGGCGCCGAACAGGGCGAGCAGGACGGCTGCGACGAGACGGCTGGTGCCGCACACATACAGCCCGAACAGCGCCAGCGCGAGCAGTCCGGTGGGGAGGATCATCGCGGCGCGCGGCCGGCGGTCCAGCAGCAGGCCACCGCCGGCGAGCGCGGCGACGCCCGCCGCACCTCGCAGGAACAACAGCGGCCCGATGGCCTGGCTGGTGAAGCCGTTGACCTGCGTGATGTACAGGACGGTGTAAGTGGAGGCCGTGGACAGGCCGGTGACCGACAGCGCGGTGGCGACCAGCAGAACGGCGTACCGCCGCGCGTCCGGGCTGGTCGCAGCGGACGCGTGTCCCTCCCCGGCGGGCGCGTCCGGCAGGAGCGCGGTGATGATGACGAGCGCGATCAGGCCGAGGCCCGTCAGTGCCAGAAACGCCACTCGCCAAGTCGACTGCTGGCCGAGCCAGGTGCCCGCGGGTACGCCGATCACGGTCGCGACCGAACTCGCCCCGAACACGACGGCCACGACCCTGCCCCTCACCTGCGGGGGGAACAGTTCTGCCGCCGTGACCACCGCCACCGCCCAGAAGACCGCATGCGCCAGGGCGGTGGCCACCCGGCCGGCCAGCAGGAGCTGGTAGTTGGGAGCCAGGGCGGACAGGATGCTGGCGAGAACGAACACGGTGAGCAGCGCGGAGAGCAGGCGCCTGCGGGGTATGTGGCGGGTTGCCCGGGTCAGCGGCACCGAAACCACCGCGACGGTCAGGCCGTACCAGGTGACCAGCAGACCCACTGTCGACAGCGAGGTGTGCAGGTCCTTGGCGATCAGCGGAAGCAGGCCCACCGGCAGGTTGTCGGTTGTCACGAAGCAGAAGGTGGCGACGGTCAGCGCGGCGAGCGATGCACCCCTTGCTCGCCGGTCGGCGGCTGAAGCGGAGTTCGGCATCAGGTGCACCGGTCCAGAATCCGCTGGAGATGCCCCTCGTAGGTGTGATTGTCCTCGACGTACGCGCGCAGGTCGGCCGCGGCCTCGTGGAGCTCCCGCAGGTTGCTCAGCGCAACCCTGACCGCCCGTCGCAGCATCTCCTCGTCCGCTGTGGGGACGATCTGGCACGCGGGCGAGTCCGGCACCTGGTCCGCCAGCACCTCGGAGACGATCACCGGCTTGCCGACGCTCAGTGCCTGCGCCAGCGCTCCGGACGCGCCGCCGTAGACGGCGAACTCCTCTTGGTAGGGGAACACGACCACCGCCGCACCGGCGATCGCCTCGCCCAGCCGCTGCCGGGATATCCAGCCGGTTTCCCACTCGACGCGGGTACGTGGGTGGTCACTGCGCAACCGCGCCTCCACGCCGTCGTACTGCTGGCCCAGGATGCGAACGGTCGGCCCGCCGGCCAGTGCGGACAGCAGCACCTGGATGCCTTTGTCGGCCCGCGCACTGCCGATCGACAAGACGTACGGCTCGTGGTCGGCCGGTAGCTGGGGGCGCTCGAACCATTCGGCAACCTCGACGCGGGTGGCCGTGGGCCAACCGGTGCGCAGCAGGTTGCGCGGGTCCACGAACTGCGCTGCCTGGCGCTCGCCGACGCGGGTATTCACGACGACCAGCGCGTCGGACGCCCGCTCGCCCACGAAGTCGGCCAGCCGCTGATACCGGCCCAGGTGGTGAGCAGCATCGGCGGCGAAGTAACCGGGGCGGTGCAGGGAGTGCACGTACCGCAGCCCGGCCTCCGGGCCCGGACAGGCCGGGTAGTTCTCGTCGAAGTAGCAGTTGAGGAACACCGTCACCCCATGGGCAGCGGCGTCCTGGCATGCCTTGGCGAGGTCGGCCGGGTCGACGACACGGGAATAGGGCAGCTTCACTCCGCTGGAACTGGCGGAGCCACCCGCCACGCTCTCGTGGCCGACGCCCTCGTGCAGTCGGTGGCCGGACAGGTACGACGGCGGGCAGTACAGCCGGACGGACCCCGACGGATCAGTAGCCGTGGCAGCGGCGTTGGCCAGTCCCATGATGAAGTCCGGGTGATGACCCAGCACGGTGTCCGTGAAGTCGTCGAACAACGCCAGTCCTGTCACGCGGTACCCAGCCTTTCCAGCACATGCACAACTGTTTGCCCACACGCGAAAACCGGTGCTCGCGGCGCGAAGTACGCAGTTACAGTGCCTCGGCGACGGCGCCGATGTCCAGCGATTCGATATCTTGCCGACCGGTTCGCGGCTTGACGACGTTGTCCGCCGACGGGAGGATCTTGTTCCGTTCACCGGCTTCGATGACATGCCATCGACTTTATTGCCCACGGCCTATGGCTGTTCGGTTTTCTGTGTCATCGAATTTCGCTTCTGACGGTCTTCCAATTGGTTTTTGCTGGCGCGTTGTATCGGAGCGAGCGAATGACCGGTTCTGATCAGACGGACAGCACGGTACGTACCGTGATCATCGGCGGCTGCGGACGCGTGGGACTGCCCCTGGGAATCGCACTGGCCTCTCGTGGCGTGTGGGTCGTCCTCTACGACATCGACGAAACCGCGGTCGCCACGGTGAACCGCGGCCTCCTCCCCTTCGCGGAAGCGGATGCCGCGGAGCCGCTCGCCGCTGCCGTCCGCGAGGGCCGCCTGTCCGCCACGACCGACCCGGCCGCCGTCGCCACGGCGGAGACGGTCGTCGTCATCGTCGGCACGCCGATCGACGAGCACCTCAACCCGGACATCGCCGCGGTGCCCAGGGCGATCGAACACTGCGCGGGCCACCTTCGGGACGGACAGTTGATGATCCTCCGCAGCACGGTGCACCCGGGTGTGACCGCGTCGACCGAAAAGATGCTGGCGGGGCGCGGACTCGATCTCGACATCGCCTTCTGCCCGGAGCGCATCGCCGAGGGCCGGGCCATGACCGAGCTGTTCGACCTGCCGCAGATCATCGCGGCGCGCACCGAGCGTGCCTACCAGCGAGCGGAGAAGTTCTTTGGCAACCTCACCAGGCAGACCCTGCGGCTCATACCCGAAGAGGCGGAACTGGCAAAGCTGTTCACCAACGCATGGCGCTACATCAAGTTCGCCGCCGCCAACCAGTTCTGGATGATGGCGAACGACGCCGGGCTCGACTTCGAGCGCATTCGCGACGCGATCACCCACGACTACCCGCGGGCGGCCGATCTGCCGGGTGCCGGGTTCGCGGCAGGGCCGTGCCTGTTCAAGGACACGATGCAGCTCGCCGCGTTCAACCGGAACAACTTCCTGCTCGGCCACTCCGCGATGCTGGTCAACGAAGGTCTGCCGCTGTACCTGGTCTCCCGCCTCGAAGCCACCTACGACCTGTCCCGGTTGACGGTCGGCATCCTCGGCATGGCCTTCAAGGCAGGCAGTGACGACCCCCGCGCGAGCCTGTCGTTCAAGCTGCGCAAGATCCTCGCGGCCAAGGCGCGGGAGACGTTGTGCAGCGACCCCTACGTCGTGGACGACCGGTTCGTTCCTCTCGACGAAGTACTCCGCCGAGCCGACCTGTTGGTGATCGGCGCGCCGCATCCGGAGTATCACGGCCTGAACACCGGCAAACCCGTCGCCGACATCTGGGGTGTCACCGGCACCGTGACGCGGATATGAGGGCGTCGACGCCGGGCATGGCACTCATTCACCAACGGGCGCGCCGGCGACCGACGGCGCTCGGAACCAGCGAGGAGAAGATACGTGATGAAGGTCCTTGTCACCGGGTCAGCGGGCTTCATCGGCGGCTACGTCGTCCAAGAGCTGCTCGAGCGCGGCTACGAGGTGGTCGGCCTGGACGACTTCTCCAAGTACGGACCGGTGAGCCGCACCTACGACGCCCACCCGGGATACCGGCTGCTCGAAGGCGACGCGTGTGACGTGGAGTTGTTGCGGGCCCTGCTCGTCGACTGCGACCACTTCGTGGCAGGCGCCGCGATGATCGGCGGCATCTCGTACTTCCACGCCTACGCCTACGACCTGCTGGCCACGAACGAACGGATCATGGCGGCCTCCTGCGATGCGGCCATCGAGGCGCACCGAGCCGGAACCCTCCGGAAGATGACGTACGTGTCGTCCTCGATGGTGTATGAGTCGACGACCCAGTGGCCCTCGGCGGAGGGCGACGAGCGGCGCATACCGCCGCCGCGGTCAAGCTACGGCTTCCAGAAGCTGGCCGTCGAGTACTACGCGCGGGCCGCATGGGACCAGTACCGACTGCCGTACACGATCGTGCGGCCGTTCAACTGTGTCGGCGTGGGAGAGGGCCGGGCTGTGGGGCAGGCGGAGATCCTTTCCGGCAACGTCAAGCTGGCGATGTCCCATGTGGTTCCCGACCTGGTACAGAAGATCGTCAAGGGGCAGGATCCGCTGCACATCCTCGGTGACGGCCACCAGATCCGCCACTACACCTACGGCGGCGACCTGGCACGCGGCATCGTGGACACACTGGAGCACCCCGGTGCGCTCAACGAGGACTTCAATCTGTCCACCGCGCGTGCGACGACCGTTCTGCAGCTGGCGGAGCTGATCTGGCACAAGATCAAGGGGGCCGGCGTACCGCTTCGCTGGGTGACCGACGAGCCTTTCCAGCACGACGTCCAAAGGCGTGTACCGGACGTCGCGAAGGCGCGCGAGGTACTCGGTTTCGAAGCGACGACGGCGTTGGAGGACATGCTCGACGAGGTGATCCCCTGGGTGGTTCAAGCGGTGGCCGACGATCGGCTGTGACCTGCGGCGGCCTCACGCGTCTGCGAGTCCCTGCCGGAACCAGTCGATGGTGCTGCGAATGCCCTCCCGGGCCGGGATCTTCGGCTCCCAGCCAAGCGCATCGCGGGCTCGTGTGATGTCCGGACGGCGCCGGCCGGGATCGTCCTGCGGGCGCTCGCGGAAGACGATGGAGGACGTGGAAGCGGCGACCTCGCGGACGAGCTCTGCCAGTGCCAGGACCGACATCTCCTCCGGATTGCCCACGTTCACGGGGCCGGGGTGGCCGCTGTCCAGCAGTCGGCGCACCCCCTCCACCGTGTCGTCGATGTGGCAGACGGAACGGGTCTGGCTTCCGTCGCCCGCGACGGTGATGGGAGCGTTCCGCAGGGCCTGGTAGATGAAGGTGGGTATGGCGCGTCCGTCGTGTCGCCGCATCCTCGGTCCGTACGTGTTGAATAAACGCACGATCGTGGTCGCCATGCCGAACCGCTGGGAGTACGCCAGGGTCAGGGCCTCTGCGAATCGCTTGGCCTCGTCGTACACGCTGCGCGGACCGATGGGGTTGACATGCCCCCAGTACTCTTCCGGCTGGGGGTGCACCTGGGGATCGCCGTACACCTCGGACGTGGAGGCGAGCAGAAACCGCGATCCCCTCGCGCGCGCCAGGTTGAGCGCGTTCATGGTGCCGACAGAGCCGACTTTCAGGGTTTCGATGGGCAGCCGCAGATAGTCCACGGGTGACGCCGGCGAGGCGAAGTGCAGTACGGCGGAAATGTCACCGTCGACGTGCAGCCCCTCCGTGACGTCCGTGCGCAGCAGGTGGAAAGCCGGCTCGTGCAGCAGGTGGGCGATATTCCGCAGAGAACCCGTCGAGAAATTGTCCGCACAGACGACTTCGAATCCGGAATTGAGCATGAGGTCGCAAAGGTGGGAGCCGATGAAGCCCGCGCCCCCAGTGATGACAACTCTTTCCATCACGCTTCCAATTGTAGGAGTGAATGCTTAGCGGGCGCCGTGGTTGCTGGGCAGCGTCGGGTGTGCGAGGACCCGCTGGTTCCACCACTCGTCGACGGGCGAGAAGGACATCGGGAGCCCGGCGGCCGCATCTCCCTCCGTCTGCCGCACGGCGAGTGTCACCGCGTGGTCGAACGCGTCGAAGAACCTGGTGTCGCCCGGCTGGACCGGGCACGAACGTCCCAAGTCGACGAATCCGCGGACGATGTCCTCGAAGGTCGCCTGCTCGGAGACCCGGCCCACGATGTAGCGGTCCGCGCCCTTCCGCCGTAGGAACCCCGCTTCGCGATACAGGTAGACATCACCCAGCGGATCGACGACGACGGATATCTGCGGGTAGCCGGTCGAGCGCACCTGGCTGTCGTCCACGTGGACCAGCGGAGGCGAGGGCAGGCCCCGGCGGATGCCGTCCAGGGCGTAGCCGTAGTCGACGACCAGTCCCTCGGTCTCGGCCACCGTGCGGTCTTCTACCTCCGCGAGGATCTCGTACAGCTGGTTCCTTTCGGCCTCGCTGAATCCGCCGCCGGGGACGCTGTAGTCCTCCCGCAGGGTGAGAAAGTCGATGCCTCGGCCTCCGGCAGCGCGATTGATGGAACCGATCAGCTCGATGACATCGAGCACGCGGGCGGCCTGCCCGGGAAGCACCACGTAGTTGAAGCCCACCCGGATGGGGGACTGCCGCGCGTTGCGCAACCGGAGGAACCCGGCGACGTTGCCCACGACCTTGTCGAAGGCGTGTGCGCGCCCTGTCACGGCGCGCATGGCGGACTCGTCCGGCCCGTACAGGGACACGCGCACCGTTGCCAGGTCCCAAAGTCCCGGCTGCCGGTCGAGTGTTCGTTGCGTGAGCAGATAGCCGTTGGTGTACAGCGCGAGCTGGAAGCCGCGTTCGGCGCCGGCGGTCACGAGCTCGCCGAGCAGCGGGTTGGTCAGCGGCTCCAGACCTCCGGAGATGTAGAAGCGGTGCGGGTCATCGGTAGGTGCCGTGGCCAGCATGCTGCTGAACACGCCGTGTCCGACTGCCGCGTCGTCACGGCGGTAGGCGGCCTCCCGGTTCCGGCCGCAGAAGGTGCACGCGAACATGCAGGAGAGCCCCGGATACAGACCCACGCGGAAGGGGTAGGCGTACCGTCGTTGTGCCACGGCCTCCAATGCCCCGCTGCGGCGCAGCGGTAGGACGGTGTTCTGCCAGTACTTGCTGGCCACGCCGTCCTCGACGACGACGCGCTGGACCAGCGCGGAGCCGCGCAGCAACCTGTTCAAGGCCGCCGTCTCGGCGGTCGGCAGGCCGGTCTCGGTCATGAGTTCCCGCTGACCGGTGAAAGCGTCGGCAGCCAGTCGGCGCATGACGACGAATGCCGCGTCCGTCCATCGTCTGAGACTGCGTTCGTCGGCGGGGTCGGCCAACCCGGCGGCCATCAACCCCTGGCCGAGATGTTCGGCGAGCGCCCGATGTACAGCATGCGCATCGACGCCGTCCCCACCGGTCAACGCCCGGCCGAGCATCCGGCGTTGCTCCTCGCCGACCGCTGCGTGGGCGTCGATGACGGCGTGATGGAGGTCAGCGCTCTCGGTGAGAGTGATCGCTGAGCGGGTGCCGGGGGAAAGGCATGCCGTGAGGAAGTCCCGCAGTGCTCGCTCCACGGGGGTCGGCGCCGTGGCGAGGGCGCTCGGCGGACCGCCGTCGCGGTATGCCACGGCAGGCGTCCTGGTGAAGTCCAGCACAGCCGCCGGCGATCCGTCGGCAGGTATGAGCCGCACCTGCCGGACCGGTGTCGATCCCAGCCGGGACAGCGACACCGAGACCGGGAGGGAGCCGTACACCAGGGAGAGGCGGGCCGACCAGCCGCCGTCCTCCACCAGCACCTCGCCGAGCCGAACCGTCGCCGGCCCGAAGATCCCTGCCAGCAGACTCAGGATGTGCGGGTAGAGGTCCGCGACCACGTTGACTGTCGGGTCGAACCGCCGGGGTGCACCGCGCCGCTGGTCGTGTTGCGTGTCGTGCCAGGTGAAGACGGCCTGGGACGGCGAGTCCGGCCCCGCAGACGTGATCAGATGCCGGAACTCCGCGACGAACGGCGCCGCGAGGAACTCCAGCCCCGCCGCAGCCACCAGCGAGCGGTCGCGTGCCTCGGTGACCAGGGTGTCCAGCTCCTCGTGGTTCAGGGACACCGGCTTCTCCACCATGGTGTGCATGCCGGATGCGAGGAGTTTCATCGCGGTCTTGAAGTGCTCGGCCGGACGATTGGCGACGAGGGCGACGTCTGCCTGCGCCTCTTTGAGGAAGTCCTCGGCTGTGGGCCACAGCGTGATGTGGGGAGATGCCTCCGCCCTCAGATAGGGGGCCAAATCGTCGCCGATGCGCCGTGCACCACTGGAGAGACCTGCGCTGACGAGGTGAATCTCGGACAGACCGGTCCCCATCCGGATGAGTTCCCGGAGCAGGACCTGGCCCCAGGACCCGCCGCCCACCACGACAGCGGAACGGGGCCAGACCGGGTCGGCAGGCATCGCATCGGTCGTGATCACGTCAGAGTTGTCTGTGGCCATGTGTCACTCCACCGGTAGTTCGGGCCAACTGTCCGCGCGCATCACCGTCTCCAGCGCGCGCATGACGACCTTGTCCCGTACGGGAACCACCGGGCGCCCCGACTCCCCGCGGACGGGGCTGCCCAGTGCCTCAAGCAGGACCATCGGGATCTCGTCGGCAGCACATGGGATGTGGCCGCGTTTGTTGTCCGCCCCCAGCACCTCGCGTACCTCTCTGAGCTCCGTTGCGGCGAGGCGTTCACTTGGATGGGGCAAGCCGAGGTGGCGGACCAGCCGATAGTGATGGGCGAGATCTGCCGCGTTCAGCAGACCCATCGCTGCGCTCGTCTCCGCGGCGACCAGCATTCCCCAGGCCACCGCCTCCCCGTGGCCCATCACGCCGCGCGACGTGAACTCCAGGGCATGCCCCACGGTGTGGCCGTACTCGAAGATCAGAGCTTCCGCTCGTTCATGCGGATCTCCCTCAAGCAGCGGGGCCTTGGCCTCGATGCCGATCCGGACGATGTCGGCCAGCGCCTCCGGGTGCACGGCAACGCGCAGCCGGCTCAGGGACTGCACCAGGGACGACTCCAGGTGCGGGGTCACGGCCAGGACGTTCTTCACCATCTCCGCCAGACCTGCCATGAGCTCCGCCGGCGGGACGCTGGTCAGCCAGCGCAGGTCGCAGGCAATGAGGGAGGGGGCGGAGTAGGAGCCGCAGAGGTTCTTGCCGCTGGGCAGATTCACGGCCTGTTTGAGGGAGACGACGGAGTCGGCCGCCGCAATCGGTGTGGTCGGCAGGTGCACGAACCTCATGCCTCGGTAGAGAAGCGAAGCGGTGAGACCGGCGATGTTGCCCACCAGCCCACCGCCCATGGCAATAAGCAGCGAGTCACGGGTCACTCCATGGCGGACGGCATGGTCGGCAATGGCCTCTACCGAGGCGAACGTCTTGCGGCGCTCCTCGGCCGCGACGAAATACGTTTCGACGGACATTCCGTCCGAGAGATGCCGCACCAGGACCGAGGCATCCTCCTCGACGTTCTCGTCTGCCACCAGAAGGACCGTCCCGCGCACGTTCACCCGCTCCGTGATGACCCTGGCGATGTCAGAAGCGCAGTCGACGCCGTAGAGATACGGGACGACGCGTCCGCCGACCATCAGGTTGTGACTATGGGCCAGCATGGGCGGAGCACCTTCCAGGTCGGATGATCTGCACGGTAAATCTGCCGGAGTGACGCGCGACAACCCGGCGTCAGCCGATTCCGCCAGCTAGAAGTAATTCGGCAGGACAGGACTCAATTCGTCCAGCACCGAAGAATCAAGGTGTTATCTACCGTTCCATTTACGGAACCCGATCAAGGCTGGCAGAACGACTCGGTAGCGTCAAGACAGATCTGCTTACTCACGAGTCGACCTCCGTAATCACACGGCTCCGTCGTCCCGGATTGGTTGCTGTGCCATGACCTCGCTGAATCTGTTCGGAGAGTTCCATCCAGGCGGCGGCACACTGCCGTGCGACACTCGCCACTTGATCAGTGCAGTGGGCAGGTACCGCGGCCGCCACGCTCTCCCAGTCTTTAGCGGCGTTGGCATGTAGAATCAACATCTGTAAAAGCATCCTGCCTTGCTCATTGAACCGCAAGGCTGGATCTCGTCGCAGCCGTCGGATTGACGACTGAATATCCTCGACTGAACGGACGTCTCCTTCTTTTCTGGAACCAGCCGATTGTGATTGCCCGGCACTGGTGGCCCGTTTCCGTTGCCCGGTCGTTAGTACGTCTTCTCCCCTCGCCATTCGCTCACGCACATCCTTGGCCGTGGCAGGCGCGATGGAAGCGGCTGCGGCGATTTCGCGCAGCGTGGCGTCGGGGTTTTCGGCCAAGAACCTCTCAGCGCTCGTACGGCCCTCGCGAACGTCGACCGGCCTTGCCCTGCCGTCGCGGCCCAGCCGCGTGTTCAACTGCTCGACTTGGTCAGTTGAACGCCGACGTATGGCTGCCACAGTCGCTGCTGCCACGCCGGCCACGGAAGCGATCTTCCTGTCCGACCAGGCAGGATGGGTCCTGATGATCCGTGCCGCGGCGGCGGAGCGATCAACCCGGCTGAGCGGGCGTCCGTGGGTGACGTTCAGCTTGACCGCCTCCACGAACGCGTCTTCGTCGGACCCGTCGTAGAAGTGGGCCTCGATGAATTCGTCGCCTCTGAGGAGGGCGGCGCGCAGACGGTGCATTCCGTCGATGACACGCAAGGTGGAACGATTGACAAGTACCGGCGGGAGGGAGTCCTCTATGTTCGCCAACTGCTGCACATGCTCCGCATCTTCTCCGTCAAGACGCGGTGAATCCGCAGGAAGCAGTGAACTGATCGCCAGCCTGGTCGATGGGGAACTCGATTCCGCCGTGGGTGTTCCCGCACTGTTCACCGCGTCACCAGCGTCGTTCTGGGTCTCGATGAGCGAGGTACCGTTCACGGTTGTCAAGTCGCAGACCTCCTACGATTCCAGCAGAGAAAAGATTGCGCCCCGGACGGATCGCATGAGCACCGCAAGGGCTGTTTTCGCAGGGCGCATCGCGGCCGCGAACCGGCCTTCGTCCGGGCAATTCTGCGGGCTCAGCTGAATGGGACGACTCGGGTGCGATAGGCGGCTCCCGAACGTGGTGACACCGCCTCACGAACGCGAGGCGCCACGCCTGGTCGTGCGGAGTGGCCGACCAGTAACTTGCGGCACGAGCTCCCGGATGACCAAAACCCATGTCATCTCAAGGCAGTTGTCGTCCGGTGAGAGTGAGACGACCGACGCATCACGGAACCACGGCCTGTGACGGCACCGGCTTGGCGGAATCACCGACACCCCTTCCCCGAGATACGAAATCCACCGGCTCACAGGCAGATGAGCCTCGGCAGCAGACGGACCCCAGTATTCGGCAATCCCCTCACTCGCGTCACTCACACTTAACGAAAGCCTTTCGTGATTTTTTGCTCATTCGGGTTTCGTTTGAGTGTGAGCTACTACGTGGCAGAGGGCACGGATACTGCAGCGCCCAATTCTGCCAGGATGTCGGGCTCATCCCCTTCTGTCTCGAAGCCTTCACAGCCGAGCCGCCGGAGCGTAATCTCGCAGCGACCATCGGCTCGCTTCAGGTCGGATTCGGAGATGGGGAAAAGATGGAATCGGCGAACCCGCGAATTTCCGTCGTGGTTCCGACGTACAACAACATCGAAGAACTCCGGGCAACGTTGGAATCGCTGACCGCGCAAGGTCTGCCAGCCGACGAGTTCGAGGTGGTTGTCGCCGACGACGGCTCGAGCGACTCAACTGCCAAAGTCGTACGCTCCTTCGAGCCGCGGTTGGCATTGCGGTACTTCTACCAGGAGGACCGCGGCCCACGCGCGGCCGCGGCACGCAATGCCGGGGCGCGCCTGGCTGCGGCACCGGTCCTGGCGTTCATCGACACAGGGACGATCGCCGGTCCTGAATTCCTCCAGGGCCACCTTGAGTTCCACGCCGATCCCGCCGGCAACGGAGGCGGGCCACAAGCCGTGCTCGGATATACGTACGGCTACCGCCCGTTCGACCCGACACCTGGGCTGTCGGAGGCCGTGGCGACACTGGCTCCGGAGACAGTGCGGCAGCGTTACGGCGACGATCCGTCCTTTCAGGACTGCCGGCACCCGGAGTTCGCGTCGGTGGGTTTCGACGTGAACGCACTGCCGTTGCCGTGGATCATGTTCTGGACGATGAACATGTCGGTCGGGGCTGAGGAGTTCTGGCGAGCCGGCGGGTTCGACGAGAGCTTCCAGGGTTGGGGAGCAGAAGACCTCGACCTGGGCTTCCGGCTGTACAAGCATGGAGTGCGGTTCCAGGTCGGACACAGGGCGTGGGCGATCGAGACTCCCCATGAGCGGGACCCGGCCGGAAACGCGGAAAGCGTCACACGCAACGCCCTGCGGCTGCTCACGAAACTCCCCGAGCCCGCGACGGAGTTGAACTGGGCGTGGTTCGCTTCCGGAGAGTGGCTGGTCCGGGACAACTCCTCCGCCCTGCACGCCCATTACAAGTCGTTGCTCGACTGGACGGCCCGGGTTCGCGATCTACGCGTCGACGGTGAGATCGACGCGGCGGTTCGCGATGCACCGGACGGTTCGAGTGTCGCCGTGTTCGGCTGCGGCAGGTCGTTGCCGCGGTCGCTTCCAGGCAGCACCCTCGTCGATTTCGACGCCGACGTGCTGGCCGGCCTGGCCGACGACCCGTCGCACCGCATCCATCACGCGCTCGGGCTGCGTACCGTTCTGCCCGATCAGTCGGTCGGCCTGGTGGTCATCACCAGCCGGCTGCGGGGTGTATGGGAGCAGTACGGCTCGCAGATCCTGGCCGAGGCGCATCGTGTCGGCAAGTCGGTGCGCAACTGGTGTCAGGAGCCGTCCAAGGCGACCGTCTGAACCGCTCACCTGGTGGTCGGCCCGCCGCCGGACTGCGTCATCACCAGCAAATAAGGAATTCAGCATTAGCCTCGCCGTTTCGCTTGGGTACGGCTGGCTTTGGGGCGGAAACGCGAAAGTGCCTTCCTGACCTGGGACGATGAACCTTGCTGAGGGGTTCTGTCGGTCCAGGCGGAGGGCACTTTCTACGTGCAGGCTATCGGGTTGCGTCCCAAGGTCCATGTCAGTGCGATGGTTCGGGGGTGGTCGGGCATGCCGGGGCACGGTTGCTGGCGGATCTCGCTGATGCCACCGGGCTGACCGCCGCGTACTCCGCCGCTCTCAGGCCGCTTCGGCCGCGCGGGACCGGCCATGATCCGGGCCGGGTCGCCACCGATCTCGCGGTGATGCTCGCCGACGGCGGTGAGTCGATCGCGGATCTGGCCGTGCTGCGGGACCAGGGCGAGGTGTTCGGCCCGGTCGCCTCCACGCCCACGGCTTGGCGGTTACTCGCCGACACCGACGAGGCTGCACTCGCTTCGCTGCGAGCGGCCCGCGCTTCAGCCCGGGAAGTCGCCTGGCGGCAGGCCGCCGAGCGCGGTGAGGGCATCCCCGCAGCTCGGGCCGGCGGACGAGAACTTCCCGGCCTGGTTCTGGACCTCGACGCCACGCTGGTCGCCTGCCACTCGGAAAAGGAACAGGCCACCCCGACCTATCCGGCCTGGTTCTGGACCTCGACGCCACGCTGGTCGCCTGCCACTCGGAAAAGGAACAGGCCGCCCCGACCTATAAGGGCGGCTTCGGCTTCCATCCGCTGCTGTGTTTCCTCGCGAACACCGGCGAGGCCGTGTCAGGGCGGCTGCGGCCCGGGAGCTCCGGAGCCAACACTGCCGCCGATCACATGGCGGTGCTCGACCAGGCGCTCGCGCAGATCCCCGACGCTCACCGGCACGGCACCGACATCCTGGTCCGCGCAGACAGTGCCGGATCTGCGAAAGCCTTCCTCGCCCACGTCCGCGACGTGCGGAGACGAGGAATTCGTACCTTCTTCTCGGTCGGATACGCCATCACCGAGCCGGTCCGCCACGCCATTCGGGCCATGCCCGATCGGCTCTGGCATCCCGCTCTGGACCAGGACGGAACGCTGCGTGATGGCGCCGAGGTGGCCGAGCTGACCGGGATGGTTGATCTGGACGGCTACCCGCCCGGCACCCGCATCATCGTGCGCCGGGAGCGGCCGCACCCCGGAGCCCAGCTGTTCCTGTTCGATCAGGACGAGGGCCTGCGGCATCAGGTGTTCCTCACCGACACTCCGTACTCCGGCGGCGGCTCCGCCCAGTTCCGGGAGGTCCGTCACCGCGGGCATGCCACTGTCGAGGACCACATCCGATCCGGCAAGACCACCGGGTTCGGCCGCTTCCCCTCCCGCGACTTCGGCGTCAACACCGTCTGGCTCGAACTCAGCCTCGCGGCGATCGATCTGCTGGCCTGGACCCGTGTCCTGCTGCTCGACGGGGAACTGGCCACTGCCGAGCCGAAGAAGCTCCGCTACCGGCTGCTGCACGTCCCCGCCCGCCTCACCCGCGGCGGCCGCCGCCTGCGCTTGCGGATATCGGCGACCTGGCCCTGGAGAAACGAACTGGCCACGGCCTTCCATCGCCTCGCCGCACTGCCCCGTCCCGCCGGCTGACCGGCAACCCTGCCCGCCACGACCCGAAAGACCCCGGAGAACCCGACCACCGCGCCGGGACTCCGCCATGTCCGAACACCGAAATCGCATCGGTCACTCGACAGTTGCCCCTCAGCGACACCTCATCGCTCCAACCGAAACGGCGAGGTTGAGCTTGATCCCGGTAGTCGGCGAGCACATAATTGCTTGGGTATTACCACCCTGTGGGCTCAGCGTAGCCATGTGCACAGTAGTCGAAGGCTAGTTAGACACCTAAAATATAGGGGTGTGTATTGAATCGGGACTCTTTGGCAGCGGACTGGAACTGGGACAACCCGGCCGAGTGCACGCGCTGGTTCGACGCGGTCAGAGCTGAGTCGGCGCTCTGCGACAAGCTGCAGCAGGTCCCGGTCGAGCCGCCGTTCTCCCGGCGGCAGTTGCTGGAGCTGGGCGTGACCGGAATCGAATTCGCCGCATTCCAGACGGGCCATCCGACCGGATTGGCGGCCGATTGCATCCCCATCCGCTCGAAGGACGCTGCGGCGAGCCTGCACCGGATCTTCCGTGTCGACGGCGAAAGCCACTTCATCCAGCTGGATATCTCCGAGCCGCTGCCCTTCCAAGACGGCTGCGTGGACTGGGTGTACGCCGAGCACCTCATCGAGCATGTTTCGCCGGATACCGCCATCGCCTGGCTGCGCGAGACGAGGCGGATACTCGCGCCCGGCGGGCTGCTCCGGCTTACCACACCCGACCTGCGAAAATATGCGAAGAACTACCTTGACGACAGCGGTTTCTTCGCCGAACACCGGGAACGCATGCTGGACGTAGTGGCGCCAGCTCCGGGAATGCCGGATAGACCGGCGTTCATGTTTAATCAGATATCGTATTTCTATGGCCACCAGTGGATATATGATATCGATGAAATTCGTCACGCACTGCGTTCAGCGGGATTCGAAGACGACGCCGTAAAACGGTGCGCGTTCCGGCAGGGCGCTAGCCCGCAGGTCGCCGGACTGGATCGGTCCATCCGCAACGACGAGACCATCTACGTCGAGGCAAACGCGTGACGGAGGGGGCCAGGCGGCGCTGTCACGTTGCTGAGGGTGTGGGCATCTGAGGGTATGCCAGATCGTGGTGGGGCCGGGTGGCAGTCCTGATTCAGGCTGCGGCGGGCAGGCCGACGGTGCCGGTGGTCTGGTCTCAGATCTTGAATCGGATGATGGTTGCGCCCTTGGAAGTGGTGTACGGGTTCCGCCTGATCCGGGGGTTTGCCTCGGCGCCGGTGGGTCCGGTGGTGCCCGACCACAGCCGCCAGGCCAAGAGCGGTGGCGGCTTCGACAAGTGCCCCGACCGCCCTCAATGCACCACCTCCGCCACCCGCCCCCGCGCACTCGCGCTCCTGCCCACCCGCGAACTCCACGAGATCCAGACACGCAACTGTGACCGCCATTGCGCATGCCGCAACGATGCAGGAATTCATCGCCAGTGGCCTGTACGAGGGCCGTCGACTCACGACAATCTCTTGGAGGAAAGGCCCGTGAATGACGGCACGGAGCGCTCGGCGGTCGCGATTGACGGTGAACGAGCCGTCCGCGCGGCCCGCGCCGTGAAACGAGTTGTCAGGATCCCGGAGCAGCATCGACAGTTCTCGGTTCCGGCCGCAGACGTGGCGCCGTTGCATTGCATCGACCCAGCACTCCGGGGGCACCTGCCGGCGAACCGATCACCGTCGGGGGTGCTGTGGCAGCTCGCGGTGCCGTCCGGCCCGATAGCCAGCCATTGCGGCGAGCGGTTGACAGTGACTAATAAGGTATTGTCCGCGCCCGGGGAGTTGTCGTGAGGCCGCGCGTGCTGTCGTACCCCGCCGCCGATGTCGCGGGCGAGACCCGATGCGTCCGCTATCGTGCGCTCGACTTCGCCGTCGGGACCGCGCCCGAGGCGGGACCGCTCAATTGGTCGCAGCAGGTGATGTGGGCGCTGATCGAGGCGATGTCCCCGGTGACTGAATCGCTGAACGTGAGATTGGGCCTGCGGCTGCGCGCCGATGTGACCGAGGACGAGGTGTTCGACGGTCTGCGTGACCTGGTGCAGACTCATGAGGCCCTACGCAGCCTCTATGTGACTCTGCCCCAGGGGCCAGGCCAACAGGTGCTGGATGCAGGCCGGATCGAGGTGGCGATCGTCGAGTGCAGTGACGCCGACGCGGACGAGCAGGCCGCCATGTCCGTCATGGAGGACCTCGCCGCTGTGCCGTTCGACATAGCCGAGGAGTGGCCGACCCGGGTGGCCGTGGTCTGCGTCGGCGGACAGCCACGCCATCTTGTCTTCGCACTCTGCCATCTTTCGGTGGACGCCTTGGGCGTGATGGCGATCAAAGACCACCTTCGGCCCCTGTTGCGCTCGGAGCGCGTGGACGTGTCCAGCCCGCGGGTCGCGTACCAGATGCTCCGTGAGGCGGAGTGGGAACGCTCTCCTGCCGGGCTGCGCTGCGCGGCCCGCGCGGTTTCCCAGCACGAGCGGACCCTTTCCCGGATGCCGCAGACCATGCTGCCCCGTCACGTCGAGGAGATCGGACCACCCCGGTACCGGTACCTGGAGTTCGAGTCCTCGGCGCTGGCGGTCGCAGTGTCGGCGCTCGCCGCCGGGCACAACACCACCCCGGCGACAGTGCTGTTCGCCGGCGTGGCGGCGGTCTCAGGGTTCGTCAGCGGCCTGCCCGAGGCCTTCCTCCAGGTCACGGTGGCCAACCGGACGGAGCCCCGACTGCGCGGGGCCGTCGGGATGTACATCCAGGAGGTACCGGTGTGCGTGGACCTCGCGGACGCAAGCATCGCCGACGTCATCGCGCGCTCGGGGCAGGCCATTCTGCCGGCAGCGCGTTTCGGCAGGTACCCGCCGGCCGACATGCTGGCCGCAAGGCGCCGGGTCGAGCTGCGTCGCGGTGCCGCGTTCGATCTCTCCTGCTGGATCAACTACTCCCCGAACGTGAGACTGGCGCCGGTCGCCGACCGCCCGAGCCCGCGCGCGCTGGCGCAGGCCCGGTCCCGAACGCGGTGGCGGTGGATCGACGGTCCGGACAGCAGCACCAGCTCGTACTTCATCTTCGTCACAGAGGGCCCGGACACGCTGGTGCTCACCGTGGTGCTGGACACGGCCCTGCTGCACCCGCCGGAGGCCGTTGGCTGGCTGCGCGCGGTGGAGCAGGTGCTGTGCGCCTCGCTTGACGGCGACGTCGCGGTCTCACAGCTCGATCGACATGCGGAGCTGACCGCGACCAGCAGGAGCGGCGACTGGTGTCTGACGGACGCTGGCTGGGCCTGCCTGCCAGACGTCGTGGATCTGGTGCGCGGAGTCTCGGGCGCGCCACGGGCCGAGGTGTTCGCCGTGCCCTCGGCCGAGGGGCCATGTCTCACCGCGTTCCTGGACGGCGGCCGGCTGGTGCCCGATATTGGAGAACTGCACACTGCGTGCGTCGATGCCCTGCCCGGGAACCGGACCGTCATCGCCCCTCAGCACTACGTAGTGTGCGCAGGTGCGCCGCGCGTGTCCGACCTCACCGGCTGGCAGCGGCTTCCGGTGTCGGCCGAGGGCACCGGACGGTGACCGCCTAGTGATCCGGTTTTGAGTTCTCCCATCGCCACTTGAGTCGTGTTCCGTTTCGGATCGAGGCTTGGGTGGTGACGGGGCTGGTGGTTTGCGGTCTGCTGTGGGTATGGGCGACAGCAGGCTTGCGCCGTTGGTGTTATCCGATGCCGAACGGCGGACGTTGCGGGGATGGGCTCGGCGCCGGACGACCGCGCAGGGCCTGGCGTTACGGGCACGGATCGTGCTGGCCTGCGCGGACGGCGGCAGCAATATCGCGGTGGCCGCGCGACTGGGCGTCAACCGGGGCACGGTGACCAAGTGGCGGGCGAGATTCCTGCGCAACAGGCTGGACGGGCTGAGCGACGAGCCGCGCCCGGGGGTGCCGCGCACCATCACCGACGCCCAGGTGGAGGAGGTGGTGGTGCGCACACTGGAAGAGACTCCCGAGGGGGCGACGCACTGGTCGAAGCGGGAGCTGGCCAGGGTCGTGGGGATCTCCCCGGCGAGCGTGCTGAGGATCTGGCACGCCTTCGGCCTGCAGCCGTGGCGGACCGAGACCTTCAAGATCTCCCCGGATCCGCTTCTCGTCGACAAGATCCGCGATGTCGTCGGCCTCTACCTGGCGCCGCCGGCCAACGCGGCGGTGTTCGCGGTGGACGAGAAGCCGCAGATCCAGGCCCTGGAACGGACCGCGCCGGTCCTGCCCATGCTGCCCGGTGTCCCCGAGCGGCGCAGCTTCGACTACGTCCGCCACGGCACGGTCGATCTGTTCGCCGCCCTGAACACCGCGACCGGCAAGGTGATCACGAAGCTGTCCGCGCAGCACCGGGCCGTGGACTTCCGTGACTTCCTCGACGAGATCGACCGCCAGACCGATCCGGGCCTGGCGGTCCACGTGGTCTGCGACAACCTCTCCGCCCACAAGGCGCCCGCGGTGCACAAGTGGCTGCTCGCGCACCCACGCTTCCAGCTCCATTTCACCCCCACCTACTCGTCGTGGATCAACCAGGTCGAGCGGTGGTTCGCCGAGCTGGAACGACGCTGCCTCGAACGAGGCGTGTTCTGCTCCCTCGACGACCTCAAGACCGCACTCGAAGAGTGGA
>Ga0307517_10002212_pt1 | contig 31405 bp, 26 predicted proteins | sample 23_EM_MG_FD_194515 | JGI IMG/M metagenome (GOLD analysis project Ga0307517, IMG submission 194515) | Populus trichocarpa ectomycorrhiza microbial communities from riparian zone in the Pacific Northwest, United States - 23_EM | ecosystem: Host-associated > Plants > Roots > Unclassified | place... | reverse complement strand
TCGATCGCGAGGAAGACCACTGGCCGAAGAAGTGGGCGGAGGCCTACGTCGCCTTCGCGGCCGGCGAAAAGCGCGACTGGCTGCGCGCGATGGGCCACCGTATTTTTCCCGTGGTCGGCTGGGCCGAGCGCGGCGGCTATGACGCGATGGGGCACGGCAATTCGGTGCCGCGCTTTCACGTCACCTGGGGCACCGGTCCCGGCATTGTCGAGCCGTTCGAGCGGCGGGCGCGCGAGGCGCAAAAGAGCGGCCGGCTGGTTTTCAAATTCCGCCACCGCGTCGATGCGCTCACCATCACCAACGGCACCGTCGAGGGCGTCAGCGGTTCGATCCTCGAACCTTCGAATGTCGAGCGCGGCCAGAGCAGTTCGCGCCAGATCACCGGCGATTTCACCCTGCGCGCGCAGGCCGTGATCGTGGCTTCCGGCGGCATCGGCGGCAATCACGAGCTGGTGCGGCAGAACTGGCCGAAGCGCCTCGGCGCGCCGCCGAAATTCATGATCTCCGGCGTGCCCGAACATGTCGACGGCCGGATGATCGGAATCACGGAAGCTGCCGGCGCGCGGCTGATCAACCGCGACCGGATGTGGCATTACGTCGAGGGCATCCGCAACTGGTCGCCGATCTGGCCGCGCCACGGCATCCGCATCCTGCCCGGCCCATCGTCGCTGTGGTTCGACGCCACGGGAAAGCGATTGCCCGCGCCGCTGTTCCCCGGCTCCGACACGCTCGGCCAGCTGCATTACATCATGAGCACGGGCTACGATTATTCCTGGTTCATCCTGACCCAGAGCATCATCAAGAAGGAATTCGCGCTTTCAGGCTCGGAACAGAACCCAGACCTCACCGGCAAGAGCTGGCGCATGACCATCAAGCGCGCCACCAACAAGGGCGCGCCGGCGCCGGTCGAAGCCTTCAAACAAAAAGGCGCCGACTTCATCGTGCGCGACAATCTCGCCGATCTCGTCAGCGCGATGAACGCACTGAGCGGCGACAATTTGCTTCAGCTCGATCACCTCAAGCGCCAGATCGAAGCGCGCGACCGCGAGATGACGAACCCTTACGTCAAGGATGCGCAGGTGATGAACATCCACAACGCGCGGCGCTACGTCGGCGACAGGCTGATCCGCACCGCCAAGCCGCATCGTATTCTCGATCCCGAGCATGGCCCGCTGATCGCGGTGAAACTCAACATCCTCACGCGCAAGACACTGGGTGGATTCGAGACCGATCTCGACTCGCGCGTGTTCGGCAACAATGGCGAGACCATCAGGGGACTCTACGCCGCCGGCGAAGCCGCCGGTTTCGGCGGTGGCGGCGTGCATGGCTATCGTTCGCTGGAGGGGACGTTTCTCGGCGGGTGCTTGTTCTCGGGCCGCAATGCGGGGCGGGCGGCGGCGAAGGCGGCGGGGTGAGGCGGCCGGGCAGGGCCCCAACACAAAATTTCGAAAACAACCCCATGCACAGTAAGTAAGGGTTTGAAATTGCAGGGTTCTTGCGTTCCGGAAATAGGGCGGAAATTGGTATATTGTTACCTCTGTCGTGATGTCGTCCCGCTTCTGGGATACCAAGTTGCCAAGAGTGCGTTGCCAGGAGTGCCTTGTCATGATGCCGAGGACGTGGATATCGCTCGTAGCGGCGATGGTGGTCGCCGGGAGTAGCGTCGCCGCGCGCGCCAATCCCGACGCGCCGGCGCCGTCGGCCGCCAAGCTCGAGCGCCTGACCCAATTCTTCGACAACGAAGTGACGACCGGAAAGCTCGCCGGCGCTGTCGTGCTGATCCAGCAGCACGGGCGGCCGGTCTATCTCAAAAGTTTCGGCGTTCGCGATGTCGCGACCAGACTGCCGATGGCACCGGACACGATCTTCGCGATCCACTCGATGACCAAGCCGATCACCAGCCTCGCCGCGATGATGCTGATCGACGAAGGCAAGCTCTCGCTCGCCGATCCCTTGTCCCGCTACATTCCTGCTTATGCCGACGTGAAGGTCGGCGTTGCTGCCGGGGATCGCACCCCGGTCCTCGAACTGGTGCCGCCGAACCGGCCGGTGACGATCGAGGACCTGCTCCAGCACACCTCCGGCATCAGCTACGACTATATCGGCAGCGACCTGATCATGATGGCCTATCGCGACGGCGATATCTTCAAAGGCAATTTCACCAACAAGGATCTTGCCGAGCGCATTGCGCGCCTGCCACTGGCAAGACAGCCCGGCACGCTGTGGCGCTACGGCCATTCCACCGACGTGCTCGGCCGCGTGATCGAGATTGTCTCCGGCCAATCGCTGTATCAGTTCCTCAAAGCGCGCATCCTCGATCCGCTTGGCATGACCAGCACGAAGTTCATGCTGCAGGGCGCCGCGGAGCAGGCGCGCATGGCCGAGCCGCTGCCGAACGATGCCGTCCTGCTTGCAGCGGGGGCGGAACGACGAAAGCACACCGCATGGGAATCCGGCGGCGGCGGTCTCGTCTCGACCATCACCGATTACGCACGATTTTCGCAGGTGCTGCTGGGTGGCGGAAAGCTCGACGGCAAGCAGTATCTCAGCCCCGCCGCGTTCAGGCTGATGACCACAGACCATATCGGACCGGGCTCCGGTGTCGGGCGCGATTACTATTATTTTCCCGGCGACGGCTTTGGGTACGGCTATGGCCTCGCGGTTCGCGTCGAACCGGGAAACGCAAAGCCGCCGCCACCGGGCTCGATCGGCGAACTCAAATGGGACAGCGGCAGCGGCACCTATTTCGGCGTCGATCCCAAACTGGACATGGTCTACATCCTGATGGAGCAGACCCAACTGGAGCGCTCCCGGATCACGCCCGCCTTCAAGGCGCTGGTGTATGACGCGTTCGAAAAATAAGGGGCCGTGCTGGCAAGCCGCGTAGCCTGGGATTCCCCGACACTTGCCAATTTGAGCGGTCTTCGTTGCCAAGAACGCAGTAGCCGATGGCGCGCCGGCGCGCTAAGGAGACGCGCCACTTAAAAATCGGAGAACAATATGTCAGTCCAGCGTTTCGAAACCGGCCCGCGCATGAGCCAGGTCGTCGTCCACGGCAACACCGTCTATCTCGCGGGCGTCGTCGCCAACAATGCCGCCGGCAAAAGCGTGACCGAGCAGACGCAGGACGTGCTCTCGATCATCGACGGCCATCTTGCAAAAGCCGGCACCGACAAATCGAAGCTGCTGTCGGCGACGATCTACATCACCGACATGAAAACCTTCCAGGAAATGAACGCGGTGTGGGACGGCTGGGTATCCGCCGGCAACACCCCGGCGCGCGCCACCGTCGAGGCCAAGCTCGCCGCCCCCCAATACACCGTCGAGATCATGGTGGTGGCTGCGAAGTAATTTTCGCAGAAGTGATATCTGCGGCGCGAGGGCTCATTCGCTCTCGCGCCGCATGTTTTATTGGTCCCGCGTTTCCTTGAGCGTGATGAGATTGGATTGAATCGGTCTGGCCGCGAACTCGGTGTACCTCTCCCGCTTGCGGGGGAGGTCGACGCGCGAAGCGCGGCGGGTGGGGGCTCTCTCCACTTGGAAAGCGCGTCGTGTGGAGAGACCCCCACCCCAGCCCTCCCCCGCAAGCGGGAGAGGGAGCGCAGTCCCTTCGCGGCCGCTTCAATCTAGTCTCATCACGCTTTGGTCCCGCGTTTCCTTGACCTCACAGGTAATCGAAACGCGCGCGCGAACCTTCGATAACAGGTCAGCCGATCCATCGGCGCCAACGAAGGAGAACGCCATGACCGACGTCCAGACCATTGCCATCAATTACATCGATCTGTGGAACGAGCGAACACCGGCTCGTCGCCGCGATATCCTTGCTGCCAACTGGGCCAGGGATGCCCGCTATGTCGACCCCCTGATGAGCGGTGACGGCCATGACGGCGTCGATGCGCTGATCGCAGGCGTGCAGCAGCGTTTCCCGGATTTCAAATTCAAGCTGATCGGCGAACCCAATGGTTACGGCGACCATGTTCGTTTCTCTTGGGGACTCGGCCCCGACGGCGCCGACAGCCCGATCAAGGGTACGGATTTCGCCGTGCTCAGCGACGGCCGGATCCGCAGCATCACCGGCTTCCTCGATCAGGTGCCGGCGGGGGCGTGAAGATTGGCCAGATGTGTAGGGCGGGTTAGCGAAGCGTAACCCGCCGCTTTTGCGAAGATGGCGGGTTACGCTTCGCTAACCCGCCCTACAAATTTGGCGCATCCTCTTCAGCTTCGCTGCAGCACCATCGCCAGCCGTACCGCGACGGCGGCCTGCCACACCGGATAGAGCACCGAGATGAGGTCGAGGTCGAGCGCGCTGTCGACCGCCATCAGCGCGCCGGCCAGCGTGCCCGTCAGCAGCATCCGCATCCAAAGCGTCGCATCGCGCGGACCGGCCGGTAGCAGCGCGATCGCCAGCGCCATGATGCCCGCGCCGACGAAACCGCCTGCGAGACCGGCCAGCACATTGCGCATGATCTTGGAGGCGCCATAGGTCTGCCCGTCGATGAAGATCGCGGCGTTCACCGCGCAGACGAAAGCGACCATGGTGACGACGCCTGCCGTCAGCGCCGCCCACACCGGATTGGCGCTGCAGCGCCGGACCACGAAAAACACCAGCACCGCAAACGGCACCGCCACCAGCGCCATGCGCAGATTGCCGGAACCGCCGGTGAACTTGTCGATCAATTGCGGCGTCAGCGGCGTCAGAATGCCCGACAGCAATCCGCCGGCGGCGATCATGAGCAGGTTCTTGGAGGTGTTGTCGGCAGCGATGGCCTGGGTCAACGCGTTCACCTTCATCTCTGCGGCGCGGCCATCGTCTAGCACGATGGCGGTTGTGATTGTAGTCGCGCGCCGCGTCAGGCCGGTTCACAAATAAAAGCCGCGCCAACCCGAAGGTTGACGCGGCCATGGCCGTTCTGTTGCCAGGTGGACCAACCCCGAACAGGTTACGCCGCGAGGCGCACTTCGTTCAATGCAACGTTATCGTTTGCATTTAGGTTTTTGACCCGATAACGGCGGTATCATGCCGAGCACAATTCAGAACTTCTTTGCGACCATCGATCCTGGTTCGCCCCCGCCATAGCAGCCCAGGGATTTTGCCTTGCGGCAGAATCGATCTCACCGAAATGAGACCTTTAAGCTCAAGCTGCTAAGGTGGAGGCGCCGGGTACTGCCCCCGGGTCTGCCCGCAGTCCGTTCAGAGTTTCAGCGCCATCGTCTTGCGACGGAGAGGTTGTACGCGGGATTGGTGGCGAAAGATAGGCTGTTGTCAGCGATCCAGGCCGCCATCAGCTAAGCACGCAGCTCAAAACTTAGCGTCGATCAGCCACGTCGCAATCTCGTGCTGCTGCGTGAAGGAGCGGAGGAGGGCTCGGCGCGCGCGGCGTCATCGGCGGCACCTTCAATTATTGTAAGCATGTAGAGGGGGAATGTGGCCGAGTGCAGTGTCCCCTTATTATCGAACCACTGACAGTCAATGTTAGCCTCGTTAATTGTGTGCACCGTCATCAGCGGGCCTCCGGAACGAAGCCTTACGCGGTCTCCTGGCTTCAATTCAGCAGCCATTGTAATCCCTTTCCGTTGAGAGGAGGCAAGGCTAACCTTTGGTTGTGCGCGCAGCAACCCCAAGGCGTGCGACATCCCAAGGCGTGCGACTCGCGCTTTTGCGTGGTCACCTAGTCCTACCCGGTGCACCGCAGATAGACGGACGGTTAAGGGCCGTAGGATTAGCGACAGCGTAATCCGCCGCTGCAAAATTACAGGGTTACGCCTTCGGCGAACCCGAATTCTTCTCGCGAAGGAAATCTTCGACATTCAAGACGCCGCCGTCGCCCGCATCGAGCGAATCGACGCCTTCAGCTATCTCACCACGAAGCGAATTGAGCTTTTCGACGTGCGCGAGCAGCTTGCGGCCGATCTTTTCCTGATCGACGTCCGGCAATCGTGAAATCTGCGCAATGGCTTGTTCGAGGGTTTTGGCCATGGCCGTAACCTAGCACGCCCAGTGCGCGAGGCCGGAGAATTTGGAGCGGGCGAAGGGAATCGAACCCTCGTATGCAGCTTGGGAAGCTGCCGTTCTACCATTGAACTACGCCCGCGAACCGATGCTTTTCTTCCTACGCAGTTTAGGCAGTCGGCGGTTAAGCCGGTTCTTACACGATGCCGGACTCAGGCGCCACCGGATCGACTCAGGTTCTGAGGTCTAGGTCCTAGCTGTACAGGCACGGCCCGGATTGCATCACGTCCCGGTTGCTCTAGTCGCAAAGGCTGGTGATGCACGCCTCTCCGCAATGCCTTCAAATATAAGAACAAACAGAGAACTATTGTCGAAGGAGACAAGGCGCCGTAGACGGTTCTCAAGCAATGTAGGATTGTATCCTCTACTGTTTACGAGGGAATCGGGTGGCTGAGGGCGAACAGAACCGGAAGCGATTCCAGGTTGCTTATGTCGGTGACGACGACAGCAATCACAGTATGGATGTCGAGGCGTTGGCTCCGGCGCTCCTCGCGTTCGGGAAACTAATCCGCGCCGCCAACGCTGAGCTAAATCAAAGCCGCGCAACAATGAAAGTGCTCGTCGATTCCGAATTCGAGCACAAATGTTTCCTTATCAACTTCGAAACGCTTCAAACCGTTTTGGATACCGTGAAAGACTTCCTCAACGATGAGGGAGTGAAGAAAGCCGGTGACGTTCTCCAAAAGGTCGGGGTTCTCGGTGGGACCGTCGCAACCGGCGTGTTCGGCTACCTGAAATGGCGCAATGGCCGCAAGGTCGGGTCGGTGCAAGAGGTGAAAGATTCTCCTGGTGCAGTCGTTATTAAAATCGAAGGCACAGGACACACACTGCAACTCCCAAAGGACGTATTCAGGCTCGCGCAAAACCCAGCTGTATTAGAGGCCATTGAGGGTACGCTGACTCCGATCAGGGACCACAAAGAAGCGCGGGCAATCGAATTTCGGCAAGACGATAAACCAGTGAGTGTGTATGAGCGGGAAGATGTCGAAGCTATCATTGCCTCGTGCGAAGACTCCGGCGCCATAGAGCCGCCCGATGTTGAAGCAGAACCGACGAAAACGGTAACGGCAGTGCTCTACTCTCACGGTCCGGTATTCGACGTGAAGGCTCCGAACTGGCGGTTCATGTACAAGCGAAAGCCTATCTATGCCGACATCAAAGAAACGACGATCGCGAAGGATGCGGTAAAGCGCGGCGGATCGTTTATGAACGACCGTTACAAAGTAAAAATGGAAATCACTCCCGCTGACACGGAAGAAGGAACGCCACACTACAAAATTATTCAGGTATTGGAGTTCACACCTGCCGAACGGCAGATACCTCTACCTCTCAAGAAAACACGGGCTAAACCCAAGCTTAAGAAACGAGCGACGGGACGGTAAGTCCAAACGAAAAGGACACCCCATTTCTGGCGCCGGCTTGCGTAAGCGGACCCTTGGCAATTGGAGTTGGCGCAGATACGCTCAGGCAATTACAGGTTGAGGAGGGGGAAATGGCACGACTTGAGACTCCAGTGCTGCCATCACGACTATTTCGATACCGTTCATTGACGCGAAGTCCCGAAGCTCTGGAAGAGGAGGTTGATGCGGTAAAAGAAAACTATCTTTACTGCTCCACCTTCGACCGGATGAATGACCCGATGGAGGGATATTTTAGACCGACCAGCGCGTTCAAGGGCGATGCAAATTACAAGCATACGCTTCGGCGGATCGTCGGCGTAAAAACCAACATTGGCGTTTCCTGTTTTAGCGAGACAAGGGACGATCTTCTAATGTGGACTCACTATGCCGGGAATCACGCCGGTATATGTGTGGCGTACTCCAGCAAGAAACTGGAGGCCGGACTTTCAGACGACGTGAGCTTAGTCCGACTGGGCTATGGCGACGCACCGCCACTCGTCTCTTCCAGTGAGGCGCAGTATGCCGACCGAGCGGCTCGGAAAATTCTTTCGCAGAAGAAACTAAATTGGTCTTATGAGCGAGAGTGGCGCGTGCTCGGTCCCGTTGGCAAAGTCCCGATTGGCGGTAGTCTTGCCGTAACCGACGTCTATTTTGGCTCGCGTGTATCGCTCCAGCATCGACAGAAGTTTCTCACAAAGATTCAAGGCACAAAGATCAGGGCGTACTCAATGGAAGTGGACATGTATGATCACGACTGGGAGCCCGTGAACGCAGCCGCGAAGAATTGGGAAAGTAACCGCTCGTGAAAATTCGGTGAATGGCACGGGGATCATACTTAGGTGGCGGCACGATCATTTGTCTGGACGTATGCGGTCCCGAGCGGCCACGCCTACACAAGAAAGCGTCGCTTGCAAGGAAGCCGCGATCGGTATCGGAGAGCCAGTGGCTTGCAGCCAACAAGCGTTCAAAAGCGGAAGAAGCGGATGGCCAAGAGCTCGCCTCTGGAGGCCGAGTACAGGGCGGCCACTAAGCGCAGGCGTAAACGCCGATTTCAGCCTTTCGGGCTCGTACAGGACCGGCGGGGCGCCAAGCAGTACCCACCCCCACTCCAAGCCCTTAACGGCTTACAAAGATTCCAGATGCGCGCTTTGATGGCGGTGTTATGATCCTGCCGGGGTTGGTGGCGTATGGCGGGGCGTGGCTACACCATTTTTGATACGGGGATCGGCCGGTGCGGCATCGCATGGGGCGATCTTGGCGTCATGGGCGTGCAGCTCCCGGAAGCCCGCGAGATCGATACGCGGCGGCGGTTGTTCCAGCTTTATCCCGACGCCCGCGAATTGCGTCCCCCTGACAATGTCGAGATGGCGATCGAAGGCATCGTGACCTTGCTGCAAGGCAGGGACGGCGATCTGTCTGACGTCGCGCTCGACATGACCGGCATTCCCGCCTTCAACCAGCGCGTCTACGCGTTCGCCCGCGCCATCCCGCGCGGCGAAACCCGCATCTATGCCGAGGTCGCCAGCGCCTTGCGCGCCTCGGGCGCGGTGTATTCGGTGGCGCAGGCGATCGCCCGCAACCCCTTCATGATCATCGTGCCCTGTCATCGGGTGCTCGAGGCCGGGAACTATGCCGACAAGATCTCGCCGAATGGCGGCGGCATCTCCAAGCGCCGGCTGCTGTCGATCGAGGGCAACCATCCGACCGCCGGCAAGACCCTGTTCGACGTGTTGCTGCCGGTTGCGCCGCTACGCCCGCCTACCTAAATCTGCGGGATGACCGCAACCACGCTCCTGGAACGCCAATCGATCTCGGTGTCCGACTTCCGCTGCAGCGCGGGACCCGGCGATAAGCCGTTCGCGGAACAGCACCGCCGCCACTCGATATCCTATGTCCGCAAGGGCAGTTTCGGGCTGCGCTGCCGCGGCAAGTTCAGCGAATTGGTGGCGGGATCGGTGCTGATCGGCCATCCCGGCGACGAATATACCTGCACCCATGACCACGTCTGCGGCGACGAGTGCCTGTCGTTTTTCTTGAGCCCCGAGCTGGTCGAGAGCATCGGCGACGGCAAGGATATCTGGCAGATCGGCTCGGCGCCGCCGCTGCCGGAATTGATGGTGCTCGGCGAACTGGCGCAGGCGGCGGCAGACGGCAACAGCGACATCGGCCTCGACGAGGTCGGGCAAATGTTCGCCAGCCGTTTTGTCGAGGTCGTTTCCGGCAAGCCGCGCAAGGTGGGTCCGGACGCCGCGCGCGACCGCCGCCGCGCCGTGGAAACCGCGCTCTGGATCGATGCGCATTCGCACCGGCCGATCGATCTGGACGATGCGGCAGCGCAGGCCGGCATCAGCCCGTTCCATTTTCTGCGGCTGTTTTCGGACGTGCTCGGCGTTACCCCGCACCAATATCTGCTGCGTTCGCGGCTGCGCCATGCGGCAAGGCGGCTCGCCGATGACGACAGCCCGATCACCGATATCGCCTATGATGTCGGCTTCGGCGATCTCTCCAATTTCGTCCGCACGTTCCACCGCGCCGCCGGCGCTTCGCCGCTGCGGTTCCGCCAGGCGTCGCGTGGGAAGCGCAAGATTCTCCAAGAACGGCTCGCCTTCCACTAGCTAGGCTTTCTCCAGGCCGCGCGATGTCTCGCGCGCACTTCTCACTGGAGAACAGCAATGTACGACCACATCGGATTACGCGTCGGAAACCTCGACGCCAGCGTGCGCTTCTATACGGCAGCGTTAGCACCTCTCGGCTTTGTGCTGTGCTCGCAGGATGATTCCGGCGCGGGTTTTGGTCCCAAGGGCCAGCCCGCGCTCTGGCTGCATCTACACAAGGGCGCGGCCGGCACCGGCGCGCATGTCGCGTTCCGCGCGCCGGACCATGCCGCGATCAAGCAGTTCCATGCCGACGGGCTGAAAGCCGGCGGCCGCGACAATGGCGGCGCAGGGGCGCGGGCGGATTACAGCCCGACCTATTACGCGGCGTTTCTGATTGATCCTGACGGTAACAATGTCGAGGCGGTTTGTACGTAGTTTGCTCGGCGCTCCCGTCTCTCCTTCGTCATTGCGAGCGAAGCGAAGCAATCCATTTATCCGTGTATGCCGCGTGATGGATTGCTTCGCTTCGCTCGCAATGACGATTTGGCTGGGGCGGGCGCCTCTCACTCTCACTCTCACTCTCACTCTCACTCTCACTCTCACTAAGGACATCCACCATGGCTTCCATCCACAAGGACATCATCATCGACGCCAATCCCGCCGACGTCTGGGACGCGGTGCGCGATTTCGGTGCGTTGCATACGCGGCTGGTGCCGGGCTTCGTGCTCGACACACGTCTCGACGGCGATGCGCGGATCGTGACGTTTTCCAACGGCACGGTGGCGCGCGAACTGCTGGTCGATTGCGACGATGCGCGGCGGCGGCTGGTCTATGCCGTCATCAGCGAACGGATCAAACAGCACAGCGCCTCGGTGCAGGTGACGGCCGAAGCCGATGGCCGCAGCCGGCTGGCCTGGACCGTCGACGTGCTGCCGCATGAGATCGCTTCCTACATGAACGCGCAGATGGATCAGGCGGCGCTGGCGATGCAGAAGGCATTCGGAAAAGCCGCGGCATGACCCCGGCGTCAACGTGGGCGGCGGCCGTCACAGCCGGCGCCACCGGCGGCGGTAATTTACGACAACGCCGGTCGAACCTTGGGAAGGGGGCCGCGCTTCGGTCCCCACCGCGTCAGGATCACGCTGAGGCAGGACAGCAGGCCGAGCAGCATCATCGAGGCCGCCGTCAGGATGAAGTAGTCCGAGGCGGTGGCGCTGTGCGTCGAGAGCCACCAGCCGCCGATGGCGATGAACACCAGCCGCGCGGTCTGGGCCAGCACGGGGCCGATCACCTTAGCCGCGCCCTGCGATGAAAAATAGCAGGTCGTGGCAAGGCCGAGGAAGGCATACATCGGCGCCGCCGTATGAAGATACTGCCGGCTTGCGGCGCGCACGTTGGCATTGTCGGTAAAGAGATTGACCCAGATGTCGGGAAAGATCGCAATCAAGGTCGCCAACGCGCCGACGCCGGTAAAAGCCACGGCCCCCGCGATCCAGCAGATCCTGCGGGCCCGCGCGATGCGCTGCGCGCCGATCGCCATGCCGACCATCGGCACCGTGGCGATGCCGACCGCGAATGCGATCGATGTCAGCATGAATTCGAGCCGCGCGCCGATGCCGTACCCGGCCAGGATTTCGGTGCCGAAGCCCGCCAGCATGTAGGTGAAGATGCTGATCGTCAGCACCGACTGCAGCGGCGAGAAGCAGGCGATGGCGCCGACCTTGAGAATGTCAGTGAATATCGCCCAGCGAATGCGTAAGCCCACGATCCTGGGAACGACGCGCGCGCGGCCGGAAAACAGAAACCACGACATCACGGAGATGCTGATCATGTAGGCGATCAGCGAACCGGCCGCGACGCCGCGCATGCCGAATTGCGGGATCGGCCCGAGGCCGAGACCGAGCGTACCGCCAAGGATGATCTGGCAGACGGCGGAAATCAGCATCAGCAGCGACGGCAGTTTCATGTTGCCGGTGCCGCGCAGGATGCCGGACATCGTGTTCATCAGCCACGGCACGACGGCGCCGCCGAAAAATATCTGCGTGTAGCCGATCGCCTGCGCCAGCACGTTGCCGCGGCCGCCGAGTAATGCCAGCAGTTGCGGGCCGAAGATCAGCATGCCCAGCATGAAGACCAGCCCGAAGCAGAGCCCGATCAGCAACGCATGCGCGGCCAGCGTCGAGGCACGCTCGACATTGCCGGCACCGAGCGCGCGCGCGATCGCGGAGGCGACACCGCCGCCCATGGCGCCGCCCGACATCGTCATGGTCAGGATCACGCAGGGAAACACCAGCGCCATCGCGGCCAGCGATTCGACGCCGAGCCGGCCGATATAGGAGGTCTCGGCGATCACCACACAGGTGCCGGCCGTGAGCGCAATGACGTTGGGCCAGGCGAGCGACAACAGCGTGCGCAGGATCGGGCCGTCGACCAGCGCGTTCTTCGCCGGCGGTGGCGGGGACGGCAGCGGACGTTCTTCCTCATCGACGGGAATTTCGGCAACGCCGATATCGGACATTTCTGCTCCCGCGCGCGAAGGACAATCCCGGGGTCGCGCGCCCATTCAATCTTTTGGGCGCCATTCCGGCCGCGCCATGCTGTTTCCTAGCACGGCAAAGGGTGATTCCGCGTGCGCGGCACGCAATGGGGGCCTGCGCGATTGCAGGCGGGTGAGGGCGCCGATATGTCAATTGGCATTGAATTCGCGGATAGTGCTGCGCAACCTGAGCTCCGCTGCGGGAGAGCTGAAATCGAGAGCCCATGCCCACGCGCGTATTCCTGACCTCCGGCGACCTGATGGCCGATCGCCGTTACGATTTTGCGCGCGACCTGCAAGCCAAAGGCGATCTGCCCGCCGCCGCCGATTTGCTGCTGCAGGCAACGGATCTGGCGCCGAATTTCGTCACGGCCTGGTTCACGCTCGGCGACATCCGCGAGGCGCTGGGTGAACGCGATGCGGCGATCGCGGCGTTCCGCAAGGCCTGGGCCGGCGATCCCGGTGACCGCCACGGCGCCAGCGTGCGGCTGATGCGGCTTGGCGCCGAACCATTGGCCGCCATGCCGCGGTTCTATCTGCAAACGCTGTTCGATCAATACGCACGGCGGTTCGAATCAGCGCTGCTGGACGATCTCGGCTATCGCGGGCCGGAACTGCTGTTCAAGGCGGTGCTGTCGGTGCGCGCGGCGGCCCGCAAGCCGGCGTTCTTCGAGCGTGCGATCGATCTCGGCTGCGGCACTGGATTGGCCGCCACGGCCTTCGCAAAAATGGTCGATCATTTCGTCGGCATCGATCTGTCGCCGCGCATGATCGAACAAGCGCGCCTGTCCGGCTTTTATGCGGAACTGAAAGTCGTCGACATGGTGCAAGGCCTGCGCGCCAGGCCCGATGGCAGCGCCGATCTCATCCTTGCCGCGGACGCGATGATCTATGTCGGCGATCTCGCGCCGGTGTTGGCCGAATCAAGCCGCGTGCTGGCCGCCGGCGGCCTGCTCGCCTTCACCACCGAGACGCATGCCGGCGAAGGCGTCATCCTCGGCGAGAGACTGCGCTACGCCCACGCGGCGGCCCATGTGCGTGCGTCGGTGGAAGCCGCCGGCCTCACATTGCCGCTGCTCGAAGATCGTTCGGCGCGCACCGAGGACAACATCCCGGTACCGGGCCTGGTGGCGGTCGCTCTGAAAACGTGAGTCCAGGCGCTGCGATTTCCGTCTCACGGAAATGTGGTCTGCACCCAAAGCGGCATTGCGTCGCGAATTCGGCAGTTCGCTATTGCCGCGCCTGCGGGAATGTAGATCATGGCGCGCTCAAGGGAGAACAACAATGAACAAGAAACAAACCCGGCGCGAATTCGGCGCCACCGCGTTTGCCACCGCACTCGCTTCCGCATTGCCCGCGCCGTTCGTCTGGGCCGCCGAGAAGAAATACGATCCGGGTTCGAGCGACACCGAAATCAAGCTCGGACAGACCGTGCCGCATTCCGGTCCCGGCTCGATCTATGGCGTGCTCGGCCGCGTCGGCGAGGCGTATTTCCAGATGCTGAACGAAAAGGGCGGCATCAACGGCCGCAAGGTCAAGTTCCTCTCCATGGACGACGCCTACAGCCCGCCGAAATGCGTCGAGGCGACGCGGCGGCTGGTCGAGCAGGACGAAGTGCTGGCGCTGTTCGGTTCGCTCGGCACCGCGCCACAGACCGCCGTGCACAAATATCTCAATTCCAAGGGCGTGCCGCAGCTGCTGCTCAATACCGGCGCCTCGAAATGGAACGATCCGAAGAACTTCAAATGGACCATGGCGGGCCTGCCATTGTATCCGACCGAGGCGCGCATCCTCGCCAAGCATGTCGTGGCGGTGAAGCCGAGCGCGAAAATCGGCATCCTCTACCAGAACGACGATTTCGGCCGCGATTTCCTCGGCCCCTTCAAGAAGGTTCTGGAAGATGCCGGCGGCACCGCCAAGGTGATCATGGAGCAGACCTACGATTTGACCGAACCGACCGTCGATTCGCAGCTGATCAATCTCTCGAAATCCGGCGCGGATGTTTTCTACAACATCTCGACCGGCAAGGCCTCGTCGCAGTCGATCCGCAAGGTCGCCGAACTCGGCTGGAAGCCGTTGCAATTGTTGTCGGCGGGATCGACCGGACGCTCGATCCTCAACGCCGCCGGCTTCGAGAACGCCGCCGGCATCGTCGCCATCCGCTATTCCAAGGAGGCCGGACCAGGGCGCTGGGAAAAGGATCCGGACGTGATGGCGTTCGAGGAGTTGCGCAAGAAATATCTGCCGACCGTCGACCCCGATAACACCATCGCCTATGCCGGTTACGGCCAGGTGGCGTCGATGGCGGAAATCCTGCGCCGCTGCGGCGACGACCTCACCCGCGCCAATGTGCTGAAGCAGGCATCGACGCTGGCCGGCTTCCACTCGCCGTTCTTCCTCGACGACATCAATTACAGCTACACGCCGGACGACTACACGCCGATGAAGAGGCTCCACATCTCGAGCTTCGACGGCAAGGACTGGCAGATTTCGGAGAAGGCGGTGACGGAGTAGGCGACGGTGTCGTTCCGGGGCGCGCAGAGCGCGAACCTCAGATGCGCAATTGCGCATCGGGGAACCTCGAGATTCCGGGTTCGATGCTGCGCATCGCCCCGGAATGACGGCCTGCCCACCATAACCCTCGACGTAGCGGGCCGAACGGCTTAGTTCTTGGTTTGTGCCGCCCCTGACTTCACCCGCCATATCGGCCGAGCCGGCCGCGCTGCTGCCTGACCGCTTCCTTCAATGGTTCGCGTCGCGCGGCTGGTCGCCGCGTGAGCACCAGCTGGAACTGCTGGCGAAGGCGAGGGAAGATCGTTCCGCACTGCTGATCGCGCCGACCGGCGCCGGCAAGACGCTGGCGGGATTTCTGCCGACACTGGTCGAGCTGTCTGCTCCGCCACCGGTGGCAGGGGAGGGCGCAAAGAAAAGCGTCATCTCCACCGGCCGCGCCGTCAAACGCACGGGCGGCCTGCACACGCTCTACATCTCGCCCCTGAAGGCGCTCGCGGTCGATATCGCGCGCAATCTGGAGACGCCGATTGCCGAGATGGGGCTTCCGATCAAGGTCGAGACCCGCACCGGCGATACGCCGGTGTCGCGGCGGCAGCGGCAGCGGCGCTATCCGCCGGATATTTTGCTGACCACGCCCGAGCAGCTGGCGCTGCTGTTGTCCTCCGACGACGCGCCGTTCCTGTTCGGCTCACTGAAGCGCATCGTGCTCGACGAGCTGCACGCGCTCGTCACCTCCAAGCGCGGCGATCTGTTGTCGCTCGGGCTGGCGCGGTTGTGGAGGTTGGCACCAGAGATGCGCGGCATCGGCTTGTCGGCGACGGTGGCCGAGCCGGAATCACTGGCGCGGTTCCTGGTGCCGCAACGCGACCGCAGAATTGAGTCCGCCGACATCGTCGTCGCCGGTGGCGCCGCCGCACCTGTGGTCGAGATGCTCGACACCAAAGAGCGGCTGCCATGGGCCGGCCACAGCGCGCGCCATGCGCTCGGCGAAATGTATGAGCTGATCAAGCGCAACAAAACCACCTTGGTGTTCGTCAACACCCGCAGCCAGGCCGAAATGCTGTTCCAGGATTTCTGGCGCATGAACGACGACGGCCTTGCCATCGCGCTGCATCACGGCTCGCTCGATGTCGCGCAGCGCCGCAAGGTCGAGGATGCGATGGCCGCGGGCAAACTCCGCGGCGTGGTCTGCACCTCCTCGCTCGACCTCGGTATCGATTGGGGCGACATTGACCTCGTCATCAATGTGGGCGCGCCCAAGGGTTCCTCGCGGCTGATGCAACGGATCGGCCGCGCCAACCACCGGCTCGACGAGCCTTCTCGCGCGGTGCTGGTGCCGGCCAACCGCTTCGAGGTGCTGGAATGCGCTGTCGCGATCGATGCGATCGCGGAGAATGCGCAGGATACGCCGCCGCTGCGGATCGGCGCGCTCGACGTGCTTGCGCAACACGTGCTGGGCTGTGCCTGCGGCGAACCGTTTCTATCAGATGAACTCTATGAAGAAGTGCTGACGTCGGCGCCTTACTCGACGCTGACGCGGACCGATTTCGACGACGTCGTCGATTTCGTCGCCACCGGCGGCTATGCGCTGAAAACCTATGAACGCTTCGCCCGCATCAAACAGGACAAGCAAGGCCGCTGGCGCGTCACCAATCCCCGCGTGCGGCAAAGCTATCGCCTCAACGTCGGCACCATCGTCGAAGAACCGATGCTCAAGGTCCGCCTGGTGCGCTCGCGCGGTAGCGGATCGGGATCCACCGGCGCGCTCGGGCGCGGTGGGCGAATGCTCGGCGAAGTCGAGGAATATTTTATCGAAGGGCTGGTGGTCGGCGATACCTTTGCCTTTGGCGGCGAGGTGGTGCGCTACGAGGCGCTGGCCGAAGACCAGGTCTATGTCTCCCGCGCCAACGACAAGGACGCCAAAGTGCCGTCCTATGCGGGCGGCAAGTTTCCGCTGTCGACTTATCTGGCCGAACGCGTCCGCAAATTGCTCGACGACACCAGGGCCTGGAACGCGCTGCCGGATCAGGTGCGCGACTGGCTGTCGCTGCAACGGCATTTTTCGCGCGTGCCGGCGGTGCGCGAGCTGTTGGTGGAAACATTCCCCCGCGGCAACAAGCATTATTTGATCTGCTATCCCTTTGAGGGGCGGCTGGCGCACCAGACGCTCGGCATGCTGCTGACGCGGCGGATGGAGCGCGCGCGGGTGCGGCCGCTCGGCTTCGTCGCCAATGAATATGCGGTCGCGGTGTGGGGGCTCGGCGATATGTCGTTCATGATCCGCCAGGGCAAGCTCGATCTCAACGCGCTGTTCGATCCGGACATGCTGGGCGACGACCTCGAGGCGTGGCTCGCCGAATCCGCGCTGATGAAGCGCACCTTCCGGACCTGCGCCGTGATCTCAGGCCTGATCGCGCGGCGCTTCACCGGCGAGGAAAAATCCCGCCGCCAGGTGCTGTTCTCGACCGATTTGATCTACGACGTCTTGCGCAAGCACCAGGCCGATCATGTGTTGCTCCGCGCCGCGCGGGCCGACGCTGCCACCGGGCTGCTCGATCTCAAGCGGCTCGGTGATATGCTCTCGCGTATTCAGGGGCGAATCATCCATCGGGAACTCGATCGTGTTTCGCCGCTGGCGGTGCCGGTGATGCTGGAAATCGGCCGCGAGTCAGTTTATGGCGAAGCGGCCGACGAGTTGCTGGCGGAAGCCGCCGACGAACTGGTCAAGGAAGCGACAGGATAAAACGTGACGGCAGCGGCGCAACTTTCGGAAGATGATCCAATGGCGCGCGCTTCGAAGATTGCGATTGCAGACGTCAGCTTTCTCGCGGATCTCTCCGGCGCGCTGTTCTGGCAGGAACAGCGCCTGCTGGTCGTCTCCGATCTGCATCTGGAAAAGGGTTCCAGCTTTGCCGCGCGCGGCGTGCTGCTGCCGCCCTATGACACCATGGCGACGCTGAGCCGGCTGGCCGCCGTGATCGCGCGACACGATCCGCGCATGGTGATCGCGCTTGGCGACAGCTTTCATGACCGCGACGCGCATGAACGATTGTCCGCGGCTGATCGCGAGGCACTTTTTGCGATGCAGGCGCGGCGCGACTGGATCTGGATATCAGGCAATCACGATCCGGCGCTGCCGTCGGATCTGGGCGGCGTGGTCGCGGATGAAGTCGCGATCGGCAACATCATGTTCCGCCATGAGCCGACGGGCGCTGCCGGCGAAATCGCCGGCCATCTGCATCCCAAGGCCCGCGTCGCGACGCGTGGCCGCGCGATGGAGCGGCGATGCTTTGCCTGCGATGGCGAACGCGCGGTGATGCCGGCGTTCGGCGCCTATACCGGTGGCCTGAGTATTCGCGATGCGGCGTTTGCGAAGATATTTCGCACGCCGGGGCTGATGGCGCATGTGCTTGGCGATAACAAGCTGCACGCGATCGCGGCGGCGAGGTGTTATTGATTGATCAGGGTTAGTGGCGCTCTTCTTACCTCTCCCGCTTGCGGGGGAGGTCGACGCGCGAAGCGCGGCGGGTGGGGGCTCTCTCCAAACGAAGAGTCTGAATCGCGGAGGCACCCCCACCCCAGCCCTCCCCCGCAAGAGCGGGAGAGGGAGCAGACTGATCGTGCCGCTAGCTATGCCGCCTTCGCCTGAATCATGTTGCAAAATTCCGCCAGCCGGTCCGCCAGCCGCAACGTCGCAGGACTGGCATCCGGCGCCGCCACCAGCGCCACTTCCGTCCGGTCGATCGGCGCAAAACCGTCTTTCGCCGTGAGTACGCGGTGGTCGGCCTGAATCGCCATCTCGGACAGGATGCTCAGGCCCATGCCGGCGGCGACGGCGGCCTGGATGCCGGACAGGCTGGAGGAGGTGTAGGCCATGTGCCAGGGGCGGCCGGCGCTTTCCAGTGCGTGGATCGCGCGCGAGCGATAGAGACAGCCGGTGGGAAAGCCGATCAGCGGCACAGAGCCCACATTGGTGTCGCGCGGCCGGCTCTTGCTGGTGACCCAGTGCACGCGCTCGGGCCACACCGCGATGCCCGTCTTTTCGCCGGCGGCGCGCTTGAACAGCGCGAGATCGAGTTCGCCGCGTTCGAGATCGCGCCGCAGAAATGTACTTTGGTCGGAGCGCACGTCCATCCGCAAGCCCGGATGCGAGCGTGAAAACGCCGCCAGCAATTTCGCCAACCGGTAGGCGGCGAAATCCTCGGGCACGCCGAGTCGTATGGCGCCCTCGCTGCCGGGGCGGGTCATCACATCGCGGGCTTCTTCCGCCAGCGTCAGCAGGCGCCGCGCATAGGACAGCAGCCGCTCGCCGGCCTCGGTCGGGGTGACGTCCTTGCCGTTACGGTTCAGCAGCGGCTGGCCGACATCCTCCTCCAGCCGCTTGATCTGCTGGCTGACGGTCGACTGGGTGCGGTGGACACGCTCGCCGGCGCGAGTGAAGCCGCCGGAATCGACCACCGAGACGAAGCTGCGCAGCAGCTCCAGATCGAGCATCGCCATGGCGGGACCCTCCATCTATTCATAAATCAACTGGATATCAGTTTATCATTTAATTTCTAAATATCAAGGCGAGGGCCTACATCACTGGGAAAGGAGACTTCCCATGTCGCTCGCGCCTTCAGTCGCGGTTCCCCGCGCCGGTTTCAATCCGCTGCCGCTGTACATCACCTTGTTCTGCCTGCTCTGGAGCTTTGCCTTCGTCGCCGGCAAGATCGGCGTCACCGATTGTCCGCCGCTGATCCTGCTGACGGCGCGGTTTTCGCTCGCGGGCGTCCTGATCCTTGGCATCTCCGCGCTCCGCAAAGAGGGCTGGCAGCTCAGCTGGCGCGATGCGGCGGTATTCGCTGTGCTCGGCGTTGCCAACAACGCGCTCTATCTCGGGCTCGGCTACACCGGCCTGCAGACCGTATCCGCCGGCCTCGGTGGCCTGATCGTCAGCGCCAATCCGGTGTTCACCGCGGTTGCCGCGGCGGTGTTTCTCGGTGAGGCGCTGACCGGGCGCAAGGTAACAGGGCTCTTGCTTGGTATTGCCGGCGTCGGCTTCATCGTCTGGCACCGCATGTCGGTTGGGTCAGACAGCGTGCATGGCATCGTCTACACGCTGGCGTCACTGGCCTCGATCGTGGTCGGCACCATCCTGTTCAAGGTGCTGGCGCCGAAGGGCAGCCTGTGGGTCGGCAACGGCGTGCAGAACATCGCCGGTGGATTGGCGCTGCTGCCGTTCGCCTTCACTCTATCTGATGTGAGTGACATCGTGCCGAGCGCGCGGCTGCTTGGGGCGTTCGCCTTCCTGGTGCTGGGCGGATCGATCCTGGCTTATTTGCTGTGGTTTCACCTGCTGAAAGTTTGCGGCGCCACGGCCGCCAGCGCCTATCACTTCCTGATGCCGCCGCTCGGCATGCTGTTCGCCTTCCTCGTGCTCGGCGAGCACGTCGAATTCCGTGACCTGCTCGGGATCATTCCGGTGGCGCTCGGGATTTATCTGGTGACGCGGCCCGCTGCGGTGGCCACTCCCGCTTCGCAAGGGAGTACGTTATGATGCTGTCCATCACCCCGATCGGTCGCGTGAGGCCAGTTCCGCCCCCCGGAACCGAAGGCGATCCGGTTCGTTGTCGCGGCGGTTGGGCCCGGGTATGGCAGATCGCAACAAGTCGAGTTCGAAACACCACGCGCACAGGGATGCCGGCAACAAGCCGGCATCGAAGGCCGAGCCGCATCAGCCGTTTCGCCTCCGTGACGCGGCAAAGGCGCTCGGCCCCGGACTGATCACCGGTGCGTCCGACGACGATCCGTCGGGGATCGGTACCTACAGCCAGGCCGGTGCGCAGCTCGGTTACGGCATCGGCTGGACCATGCTGCTGACCTTTCCGCTGATGGCCGCGATCCAGGAAATTTCCGCGCGGGTCGGCCGCGTCACCGGGCACGGTATTTCAGGCAATGCGTGCCGGCACTATTCGCCCGCGCTGCTCAATGGGGTGGTGGCACTGTTGTTTATCGCCAACACCATCAACATCGCTGCCGATCTCGGCGCCATGGCGGACGCCACCAAATTGCTGATCGGCGGACACGGCATCGTCTACGTCGTGTTCTTTGGTGTCGTATCGGTCGTGGCGCAGATTTTCCTGAACTACAAGCGTTACGTCTCGGTGCTGAAATGGCTGACGCTCAGCCTGTTCGCCTATGTCGCGGCGCTGGCCTTTGCGAAGGTGTCGTGGGGCGAGGCGCTCGCCGGCGTGTTGCTTCCTAAGGTCACCTGGAGCGCGGATTATTTCACCACCATCGTCGCGATCCTCGGCACCACCATCTCGCCCTATCTGTTCTTCTGGCAGGCCTCGCAGGAAGCCGAAGACCAGCGCGTCGACAGGCGCAAGCAACCCTTGATCGACAAGCATTACGGTGCACGGAAAGAATTCCATCGCATTCGCGCCGATACGATTATCGGTATGGCGTTTTCGAATTTGATCGCGCTCTCGATCATCGTGACCGCCGCGGCGACCTTGCACGCGACAGGGAAGACCAACATCCAGACTTCGGCGCAAGCCGCCGAAGCCCTTAAACCGATCGCCGGCGCCTTCGCGGAAGTGATCTTTGCGCTCGGCATCGTCGGCACCGGATTGCTGGCGATCCCCGTGCTGGCCGGCGCCACCGCCTACGCGGTGGGCGAAGGGCGGCGCTGGCCGGTCGGCCTCGCGCGCAAGCCGAAAGAGGCGGGCGCGTTCTACGCCGTGCTGGCGCTGTCGGCGGCCTTCGGCATCGCGCTCAATTTCACGCCGATCAACCCGATCTCGGCGCTGTACTGGAGCGCCGTCATCAACGGCGTGCTCGCCGTGCCCGTGATGGTGCTGCTGATGTTCATGGCGCGCCGCGAGGATGTGATGGGCCGGTATGTGATCGGTGGTCCGCTCTATTGGCTGGGATGGCTGTCGACCGCGACGATGCTGCTCAGCGTGCTGGCGATGGGGGTGGGATTTTTTGTCGGCAGTAAGTGAGCCGCGTCCACGGACCTCATCCTGAGGAGCGCGCTCTTGCGCGCGTCTCGAAGGATGGGCCGCGCGCCTCCTGGTTCGAGACGGCGCAAGCGCGCCTCCTCACCATGAGGGATTAGCTCAGTCCTTCCTGAACACGATCGACGCCATCCAGCCCGTCATCAGCGCCATGAAGGCGGTCACCAGGCCATAGGCCAGGCCATTGTTGCGGGCGGCGTTGGCGATGAATTGTTCGAAGCCGACCTTGACGATCTCGAACGCGGTTTCGGTGCGCGTCACCAGCGCGCCGTCGGCGAACAGCTTGATCTCGACATCGTAAGTGCCGATCGGCACTTCGCCCGGCAGCGGGATGCCGGTGCGGAACAGCGTCGGCGTCAGGAACGTCACCGCCGATTGCGCCTCGCGATACAGCCCGTGTTCGGTGCGCAGCCGCACGAAGGCGCTGCGGAACGGATCATCGGGCACGACGTCGGCGAAGTCAGGGCCGACGCGCTGGGTCAGCAGCACATTTTTCAGCCCGAGCTGTTGCCGCCGCTGCACTTCGGGCGAGGCGATGGTGTCGAACGGCCGGTTGGAAAACAGCGCCAGGTACGTCGGCACTTTGAGGAATTGCCGCGAATCGGTGTTGATCCAGATGCCGAATTTGCGCTCCTTGCGCCGCGTCACCATGTCGGCGCGCGGGCCGCTGACGGTCACGACCAGATCGTAATTGCGATTGGCCGGCGTCTGCGCGTCCTTTTCGACCGAGCCGAACAGCACCAGTTCTTCGCCGGAATAATTCGGCGTTACCGTGACGCGATGGTTCGACACCGACGCGATCAGCCGTTCGGCGCAGGCCGGCGACGCGGCGAGCGCGACACCCAGTACGAGGCTAGCGAGCGTGAGCGAGGCGCGCGCGATCATCCGCTGCCTCCCGTTTCCCGGATGGTGAAGAGATCGCCCGGCCGGATCACCAGTTCGACGGCAAAGCGGATGCCGACGGCGAGCACCAGAAGGCCGAGCAGCAGCCGCAGATGTTCGCCGCGGATCTTCTGGCCGGCGCGGGCGCCGAACTGGGCGCCGGTCACGCCGCCGATCATCAGGATCAGCGCCAGCACGGCGTCGACCAGATGATTGGTCACCGCATGCAGCAGGGTGGCGAACACCATCGTCACCAGCGTCAGCACCATCGAGGTGCCGACCACGGTCGAGGTCGGCACCCGCAGCACATAGATCATCAGCGGCACCAGGATGAAGCCGCCGCCGATGCCCATGACCGCGCCGATGAAGCCGATGATCAGGCCGGTCACAACGACGGGAATGACCGACAGATAGATCTTCGAGCGCTTGAAGCGCATCTTCAGCGGCAGGCCATGGATCCAGCCATGGCTGCCGGGGCGACGCGCCGCGGCCGCACCTCCGCGCCGGGCCCGCAGCAGCGCGCGCAGGCCTTCCCAGAACATCAGCCCGCCGACGGTGGTCAGCAGGATCACGTAGGACGTCGCGATCAACAGATCGAGCTGGCCGAGCGAACGCAGCACCGTGAAGGTCCAGACCCCGAGCGCGGTGCCGACCGTGCCGCCGGTCAACAAGACGGCGGCCAATATCGGATCGATGGAGCGGCGCCTCCAATAGGATATCGCGCCCGAAAACGAGGAGGCCGCGATGTGGCTCGCGACCGAAGCGACCGCGACGGCGGGCGCGATGCCGACAAAGATCAACAGCGGCGTCATCAGGAAGCCGCCGCCGATGCCGAACATGCCGGAGACGAAACCAACCGCCGCGCCCATCGCCAGGATGAGGAAAACATTGACCGGAATGTCGGCGATTGGAAGGTAGAGCTGCACGCGCGGTCTGCTTCTTGCTGTCTGCCGCTGACCTGGCCTTTAAGGCCGCTCAGGGCATGGTTTCGAGCATTTGCCGGCAGTGGAATCCGATTGGCGCGTGAAGGATTAGCGCGCGCGGACCGGTTGCCGCGTCTTTGCATAACCCAGATCAGTGGCAGGGGGGACTAAAGAATGCCCGGGAAGGCAATTTTTTGCCGCATCTGCACACATGCGCGGCGGCGTGGTGAATAATTTTCCGTCGTCCCGGCGAAGGCCGGGACCCATACTCAGCGGCCTACGTTGCTGAACGAGGAAGATAACGCTCAGCGCGCAAAACAATTGCTGCCGGTGGCTATGGGTCCCGGCCCCCGTGCGCAATTGCGCACTCGACCGGGACGACAGCAATTATGAGGCCCCGCACTTCAAACGGCGCTTGGATTCAGCGCTTTGGAATCGGATCGGTGATGAGGTTCATTGCCAGTGCCTCCTTGGGCGCAAGCCAGCGGATGTCCTTGGTCTCGGACATCGCCTGCACGACCGACGACGAGACCCCCATTTTGGTCATGTAGCCCAGCACGGCACCCGCGATCTTCTGGGCTTCGGCGACGGGATCATCGATCGTCCTGGTGGTGGTGAACCGATGCACGCCGAGGCCCGAGCCCGGCACGCCGAAGCGGGTTTTGCCACCGGCATAGACGAGCACGCAGGCGCTGGCGCAATAAGAGGGTTTGACGCTGCCCGAGGCATTGGCGGTGCCGACCGCGGTCACGAGGCCGCGCGACCGGACGACCTCACCCATGATCGCGGCCTGATTCAAATCGCCGCCGGGCGAGGACATCAGGATCACATCGCCGGCGGCAAGCTGCGCTTCGTCCAGCCGGTCGCGGAACCACTTTGCTGCCGCCGGGCCGATCTCGCCCTTGATGGACAGGGTACGCCGTCCCTTTGCTGCGCCATCGAGGTCGAGCCTGGGGACCACTGAGAATGTGAGACTCGGCGAGACATACTGGTCTTTCCAGTAATCCCAGGCGTCGGGCCGCGAGAGGTCGCGATAGGCGCGAATGCCGACACCGGACACCAGCAGGACGAAGATCGCAATCGACCAGATCGGCCATTGGCTGCGGGTCGCTTGTGGCGGTTGCGGTTGCGGAGGAGCAGGAGAAGCCCAAGGAGACGATGGAGCCGACGGTGGAGCCTGATCGATCGGCTTGCGCGGCGGCGCGACCGAAGGCCCGGTCGGCGACCTCCGGAAACGGTTCTCTCCGTCCTGACCATCTCCTCTGGACAATCGATCCTCTACGCGCTGCGTCCGGGCCCTGCCGTTCCGGTTGAATGATACGACTTTATCGCTGAGGGATCACCACCGGCATCGCGGCGGATTTTAATGGGCGGCGGCGCGCTTGGTCGGAGCCGGTTTGGCCGCGGGTTTGGCCGCAGCGGCCGGTGCGGGCGCCGGATCCCAGCCACCGGCCGGGGTCGCCACATTGATGGCGGCGTCGGGCTGCGGTTCCGGCGTGAAGGTCTGGATCGCGAGCCTGGCCGCGGCCAGCGACTGGGCGTCGAGGCGCTTGGCGATATCGTCGCGCTTGCGGCCGGAATCCGCATCGCCCTGGGCGGAGGCGAGGCTGAACCATTTGAAGGATTCGGCAAGGTTCTGTTCGACGCCGATGCCGCGGGCATAGAGGATGCCGAGGTTGAACTGGCTGTCGGCGACGCCGCGATCGGCCGCCTTGCGGAACCATTGCGACGCGCTCTTGTAATTGGCGCCCTTGCCGCCGCCATCGGCGTCGAGCACGGCCAGATTATGCATCGCCTTGGCGTTGCCGCGTTCGGCTGCCTGCAGATAATAACGCCGCGCGATGTCGACGTCCTTTTTCACGCTCATGCCCTTCTCATAGAAGGTGCCGAGCCGGAAGATCGCGGGCACCACGCCGGCATTCGCCGCGCGGTCATACCATTTGGCGGCTTCGTCGAGATTGGCAGGTACGCCCTTGCCCTCGGCAAAGCGCACGCCGACCTCATAGGCCGCGGTCGGGTCGCCCTTCAGCGCGGCTGTGCGCAGCGCCGGTCCGCCGATGCCGTCGGGCAGCTTCTCGCTCGGCGGGACCTGCACCGATCCAAGCTTGCCGGTGACCTGCGCCGCCGGAATCGCGCCGGTAATGTCGATCGGATTGACCGGCGAGATGGACATCACCGCCTGCGGCGGGATCGCAACCTGCATGATTTGAGGGATGGTCGCCTGCGGGATCGCGATTTGCGCGCTGTCGAGCATGTTCGGCGCCGAACCGCTGTTCGATTGCCGGCCGATCGGTGCTGGCGAGATCATCGAAGGCGCAGCAGGTGCCGGCATCGCGGGCTTGGCGCCGTTCTCCATCGGCGCCAGCGCCGGTGCCGGGTCGACGGATTCCATCTGCGGCATTTCCGGCGCGCTGCCGGTGTCGAGCAGCGTCATCGCCATCTTGAAGGTGCCGAGCACGATCACGACCACGCTTGCGCCGACCAGCAGCGAGCGGATCTTGGCGGTGATGTTCGAGGCCTCCTTGCCGCCCGGCTTGCCGATGGCGGTAACTTTGGCGTTGGCCTTCGCTGCCGCCTTCGCCGCTTTTTCGTTGACGGGGGCAGCGGCGGCGGCCTGCGCGGCGCGGCGCGCGGCGGCGATGAAGCTCGACGAACTGACGGGCTCCTTGGCGGCCGCGGAAATTTCATTGATCACGCTTTCCGATGCGGCGATCCGCTCGGATGGCGATGAGGTCCGCCCCGTGGGCCGTGTGCCCGGCTCCAGCGGATGATCCGGCGGCAATTCCGGCGCGATCACGGTGCGCGGGGGAGCTGCGTGCGGCTCCAGGATTTCGCTGATGGCGCGCGGCGTCATCGGCGGGACGGCCGGCGGCGTCACCGGCTGCGCGGCATGGAATTCACGCGGCGCGGCGGCAAAATGCTCCTGCGCGGCGGCGGGATTCGGCAATTCCGGTTTAGGCTGCGGCGCAAAGGCTTGCGGCGCAAAGTTTTGGGCCGGCGGAACATAAGCCGGCGGCGCGGAGATCGGCGGCGGCATCATCGCGCGCGGCGTTTCTTCACGGGCTTCGAACGCGGCGGGGGCGGGGGCTGCCGTAGGCGGCGCGGCGCGAACCGCGCGCAGATCGCCTTCGATCATCGCGAGGCGATCGACCACATGGCCGAGCGTAGAGTGAACCGTCTCCAGCGAATCCTGCGTGCGGCGGTCGGTTTCCGACTGGCTGAAGCGGAGGTCAGACAATTCGCGCTTGACGGCCTCGACGATGCCGGAATCCATCGGCTGCGGCGCCGAGTAGCTGCTGGTGCTGTCGGCGAGTCTCGCCAGGTTGGCATGCTGGTGTTCGAGATGGCGCAGGATGTCCTGCAGCCCTTCCTCGACGCGCCCGAGATTGCCGCCACCGGCGGAGGCACCGGCGCCGCCGGAGGTCTCCAGCCGTTCCAGCAAATAGGTCACGCGCTGTTCGAGATGGGCGAGTGCCGAAGCGTTGTCGTTGCCGGCCGGGATGCGATCCAGCCGTTCTGACAGCGAGCGCAGCGCGCCTTCCAGGAATTCCGAATTGTCGCTGGCGACCGGCCGTTCGCGCGTTTCGATCGACGAGGTCAGCGCGGCAATGCGCAGTTCGATGCTGGCGAGCGACTCGCTGTTGTCGCCGGCGCGGGACAATTGGTCGACTTTGGCCGACAACGCATGCAGATCCTCGGAAACCCGGGCCAGCGCGTCATTGGAGGCCACATTGGCGGCGATCCCGCGCATCGCCGAGATCGCGTCTTCGAGCTGGCGCACCGTTGACGGATCGTCGTTCGAACGCAGGATCAGGTCGAGCTTGGTGCCGAGATTGCGGATCGCGTCGTCATAGCCGGTGAGTTGCTCGGCCGGCTTGAGCGCACGCAGCGCGTCGTAGATTTCGCCGAGCGCGCGCTCGAGGTTGGCCAGCACCTGCGTGTCGGTGCCGTTCTGGCGGGTTTCGTCGATCCGGCGCGACAGCGAGCGGATCTCGGTTTCGATCGAGTCGATGGCCTGGCGCGGCATCGCTTCGGTGATGGCGCGGCGGATCTCGGCGAGTTCGGTGCGGAAGGCCGCAATCGACTGCTCGACATGATCAGGGCGTTGCATCGCCTCGATCTGGCTCGTGATCTTGAGCAGATGACGCTCCAGCGAGGAGAAATCCGGACCCGCCGGCATCGGCGCAGGCGCGGGCGCAGGCATAGGTGCGGGTTGCGGCATCGGCGGCGCATAGGACGCGGTGGCAGGGGCGCTCGGCGCCATCGGCGGCGCGCTGCGCGGCGGCATCTGCCGGGGCGGCGCACCATCCAGTTCGCTCTGGCGCGCGGCGATTTCCGCGATCGCCGAATCAAAGGAAACCGGGCTCAGCGGCGGCGACGGACGATAGACTTGCGCCGCGGCGCGCTCGACCAACTCGGCCTGGCGCTGGCGGTCCTGCATCGTTGGCTGCTGCGGGGTCTGGTTTGAAATCTGCGACAGCCGCGCATCAAGGCGCGAAATGGCGTCGTTCAACTGCCGCGCGACTGTCGGCTCGGTGCGGGGAGCCTCGGCACGGGGAGCCTCAGTGCGGGGCGCGTCGTTGCGCGGGGCGGGACGGGAAATCGCATCGATCTGCCGGGTGATCGAATCGAGCCGCTGGTGGATGTCCGCAACGTCGCTGCGGTCCTGGCTCGGCATCGCCGGCGGTTCTTCGTAAGGCGCGCGGAAATTCGGAGGGGCTGACTCGCCGATGGTGGAATTGAGCCAGTCGCTGAGCGACATGCCAGCGCGCCGCGCGGCCGCCTCGGCCCTTTCGCGGACGGATGGATCGATGCCGTCTACACTCCACGATACGCGCGAATTCATGCTCTCGTCCGGTTCCGACTCCGGCGCTAAACTTGCGCCTTCAGCCTCCCCGCGCGTCCCACCCCAGGAGACAATCGAATTTCGCGCAGGTCGTCTGCCTCAGATCCTGACTTTTTCGCGTTACGGTAAATAACGGGTTAAGGAATGGGGCCGGGCGACCTTAAAGTTAACTTGGGAACCGGCCGGCGGGGTTCCGCAGGCGGCTCAGCCGTTGTTTTCGCGCCTGGAGTCTTCGAGCAGCAGGACGCTGGCGGGCTTGGAGATCGCCGACAGCGCCTCGATCGCCTCTTCGCACCATTCCGCCACCGTCCGCTCATGGCGCATCCCGACGCGCAGGCCGAGCAGCTTGCCGGTATCGGCGACGGAGGCAGCCGTGCCGTCGGGGAACAGCTTGTTGAGGATGCGCTCGTAATGGGCGAAGCGGTCGCGGTGGTGTTCCAGCCGCGCCATCAGGTCGGCGCGCAAGGGCTCGATATCGACGCTGTCGAGCGCGCACAGCCGCACCAACAGATCATCCTTGATCATGGGCGGGCTACTCGGCCGCGCGGCCCAGTGCCGGAACGCGGCCCGCCCCTCGGCGGTCAGCGTATAGACCAGCTTGTTGGGCTTGCCGGACTGGACCACCTCATGGCCCTGGATATGGCCGCGATCCCGCAGTTTCGAGAGCTCGCGATAGATCTGCTGGTGGTCGGCCTTCCAGAAGAAGCCGATCGAGGAATCGAACGTCTTGGCGAGCTCATAGCCAGACATCGGCCGTTCCGTCAGACAAGCAAGGATTGCGTCACCAAGAGCCAATGCGCCGATCCCTTCATCTTGGACCAAATTGTCGCGTTGACTTTATGCATAAAGTTGCATATGCGTCAACGTGCATAAAGATTGGGCCAACCCGTTTTGAGCCGATCGGAGACGCATCATGACCGCGACTGCCGCCATAACTGCCTTGGACAAATGGTACGGCTACATGAAGTCGCACGATTCCGCGGCGCTTTGGGATCTGCTGCACCCCGATGCGGTGTTTGAGAGTCCCGTGGTCCACACCCCGCAGCGCGGTCGCGACATCACCTTCAAATATCTGTCGGGCGCCGAGAAAGTGCTGGGCGGCGAGGGCTTCAAATATGTCGGCGAATGGCGCAGCGACAATGGCGCCGTGCTCGAATTCGAAAAAGAAATCGACGGCATCGTGATCAACGGCGTCGACATCATCACCTTCGCGGACGGCAAGATCACGCATTTCAAGGTGATGGTGCGCCCGCTCAAGGCGATCAACCTGCTGCATCAATTGATGGGCGCGCAACTCGCCAAAGCGTGAGGACGCCTCGTCACGCCGTTACCTCTGCCGCGACATTTGCCGCATCGATTAGCTCCCTCGGACCCCCCGGAACCGGATAAGGTCCATCTCTGAAACAAAGCGCCTGCTGGCCTGCCAACCCTCATCTGAAAACTATCCGCCAATTCATTCTGCCCTGCCGGGAGAACACCATGCCGACCTACAAAGCGCCCGTCGAAGACGTCACCTTCCTGCTCAACGATGTGTTTCAGATCGACCGCTACGACAATCTCCCGGGTTTCACGGACGCTTCTGCCGATGTCCGCGAGGCGATTATCGGCGAAGCCGCCAAGCTGTCCGAAGAAGTGCTGCAGCCGCTGAATCGTGTGGGCGATCTCGAAGGCTGCAAGCGACACGATGACGGCCGCGTCACCACGCCGAAGGGCTTCAAGGAAGCCTTCAAGCAGGTCGCCGAGGGCGGTTGGCTCGGCCTGTCCGCGCCGGCTGAATATGGCGGGCAGGGACTGCCGGTTACGCTGAGCCAGGTCGTGACGGAATTCCAGAGCTCGGCCAACATGGCGTTTTCGATGTATGGCGGCCTGACCATGGGCGCGACCGCGGCATTGATGGTGCACGGCAAGCCCGAACAGAAGAAGATGTTCGTGCCGAAGATGGTGGCCGGCGAGTGGACCGGCACCATGAACCTCACCGAGCCGCAATGCGGCACGGATCTCGGCCTGCTCCGCACCAAGGCGGTCAAGCAGACCGACGGCAGCTACAAGATCACGGGCACCAAGATCTTCATCTCGGCCGGCGAGCACGATCTTGCCGACAACATCATCCATCTGGTGCTGGCGCGCATCGAAGGCGCGCCCGCGGGCATCAAGGGCGTCTCGCTGTTCGTGGTGCCGAAAGTCCTGGTCAATGCCGACGGTTCGCTCGGCGCACGCAACGGCGTGTCCTGTGGCTCGATCGAGCACAAGATGGGCATCCACGGCAATTCCACCTGCGTGATGAATTACGACAGCGCCACCGGCTGGCTGATCGGCGAGGAAAACAAGGGCATGCAGGGCATGTTCGTGATGATGAACGAGGCCCGCCTCGGCGTCGCGGTGCAGGGTCTCGCGCAGTCCGAAGTCGCCTATCAGAACGCGGTGACTTACGCGCGCGAGCGGTTGCAAGGCCGTGCGCTGACGGGTGCGCAGGCGCCGGACAAGCCGGCCGACCCGATCATCGTGCATCCCGACGTGCGCCGGGTGCTGCTGACGATCCGCGCCTTCAACGAGGCGGCCCGCGCCATGGTGGTGTGGACCGCGTTGAAGAGCGACGTCGCTCATCGTTCGTCCGATCCGAAGGATCGCCAGGAAGCCGACGATCATATGGGCCTGATGACCCCAGTCATGAAGGGCGTGATGACCGATGTCGG
>Ga0307517_10002211_pt1 | contig 31433 bp, 24 predicted proteins | sample 23_EM_MG_FD_194515 | JGI IMG/M metagenome (GOLD analysis project Ga0307517, IMG submission 194515) | Populus trichocarpa ectomycorrhiza microbial communities from riparian zone in the Pacific Northwest, United States - 23_EM | ecosystem: Host-associated > Plants > Roots > Unclassified | place... | reverse complement strand
AAGATGCTATTTACGCAGCGCATGCCCGGCCCCTTTCTGTGTCTCGACAACCAGAAAGTATCCGGTTCACCCCGGATTTGCCGGGCATGCGCTGCGGCATAGTGAATCATTCCCCGGACAGCCCTGCCGCACGCGGGAGAGGGAGCACAGTTCCGTCGCGGATGCTGCTCGACCTAATCTCACAGCTCTACGCCCACGCCATCACAGCGGCCCCAAAATACCCCACCTTCGATCGCAGTATTCCTTGATCGCGAGCGCGACACCGCTGCTGACGATGTTGCGGTGTTCGGGTGAGTCCATCCTGAGCTCTTCGTCGCGGTTGATGATCGAGCCCGCTTCCAGCAGCACGGCCGCCATCCGGGTCTTTTTCAGCACGATCAGCTTGTCGTAGCTGTAGACACCGGTTTCCTTGTTCAGCAGCGGATGCTGGTACTTGCCCATGATGGGCTGGGAATATTGCTCGGCATATTTCAGGCCCTGGCCCTTCATTTCCTTCGCCACCAGCTCGGCAATCGAGAGGCTGGTCTTGAACTCCGGATTGTCGCTGGAGATGAAGACGGAATAGCCGCTGAAGCGATCGCTGAAGCGGCTTTTCTTGCCCGCGAATTCCCAGTCCTCCAGGAATTTCCTGGGCACGGAGTCGTGGTGGATCGACAGGAACAGATTTGCAGACAGATTATTGGCCGTGGCGACACGCCGGACGAGGCTCGAACGCGCCTTGCCTTCCGTCATCAGCAATTTGGTCTCGGCAAAGCCTTCGGCCTTCAGCTTCTCCTCGATCCGCTGCGCAAGGCGCAGATTGTAGGTGAACTCGGAGACGTTGCGGGCGCTGATCGCGCCTTCCGATTCGGGGGTATGGCCGACATCGACGACGATGCGGAATTTGGCGGGCGTGCAGGCTGGTGCGATCGGCTTTGAAGCGGAAGCTTTCGAGGCCGCCGGCTTCGGTGCGGCAGCCTTCGCCGTGTGGCGCTTCGCCGAAGCGGCAGGCTTCGCCGAGGTGGTTCGCTTTGGCGAAGCAGCCGGCTTTGGCGGTGCGGCGCGCTTGGGCGATTGAGCCTGCTTTGACGAGCCTTTGAAGACATCCGACAGCCAGCCGGCATCGCTGGCCTCGATCGGCAGCAGCACCAACGCAGCCAGCGCGGCGATGATGGTGCGGCGCCGAGGCCAAACGCCAAAGCCTGAGCGCGTGAATTTTCTCCCCGACGACAGCAATCGCTACTAGCCCCCAGAGTGTCCTTCTATTCGTGCTTCACGACCACACAGGACAGCATTGCGAGGGAGTATGAACCAAGAGTTACCAGTTGCAAGCGAGCTGATGCTGGAAAGCACCTGCCGGCTTCACCCCTTTTGCCCCGCTTTGATCTCCTTGAATCGGGCGAGCGCCTGCTCGAACTTGGCATTGAACAGCCACATCGCATCGAGAATTTCGCGGAAGGTTGCGGATGTCCTGGCCCGGTCGGCCTGCCCAAAGGTGAACATGCTGTTGTTGCGCAGGAAGCCCATGACCGTCGGATCCGAAACCCGATAGGCGAGCAGATTGCCCGACCGGAGCGCAGATTTGGTCGGCGCGGGAATGATCTGGATCAGTTCGAACAGCTTCATCTGGTCGATCGGATCCGGCAGCGTTTTCACGATTCCCGGCACCTGCGGGAAAATATCCGCATGGGCGTTCATCAGGGCATCCCGCACCGAGGTCCAGTGGTTGTAGCGGTGATCCAGATTGCCGGCCCGCGCCTCCTCCTTGTCGTCGCGCTGGATCAGCGCAGAATCAAAGGCTGCGATCGACGGCTTTATCGCCGCCCATTTCTTGCGGCCGTTCAGATCCTCTGATGTGCCGGTTTGCAGACTGCCCTTGTATTTGTTCGAACGCGCATTGCCGATGACTTGATTGCCGTTGGTCTCGGCAAAGAATAGCCCGAGGCTGATGCGGCCCGCCGCCTCGGCATTGACGGCATCGAGGCCCTTGGCCCGCGCAATCGCCGCTCCGAGATCGACGACGTCCTTGAACGGGGTATCTGATTTCTGCGCGCTGGCCGGCGGCGCCTGCATCAGGCCGAACAGCTTCGTGTATTCGTCGAGCAGCGGCTCGTTAGCCACGTTGAAATACGCCGGCGGGATTTCGTATTTGTTGGATCCGCCGATCTTGGATGGCAACGCGTCGGTGAGATCCTTGTAGGCGCTCAGCATCTTGTTGCGCGCCAGATAGAGCGCCTGTCCCGGCAAATTCGGCAGCGGTTGCTTCGAATCGATCTGCGCGCGCCGCTGGCCCAGGATGGCCTCGAAGTTTTTGACGGCCTCGTTATATGCATTGAGCGCGTCCGATTGCTTATTCGTGAGCGCGCCCTGTGCCATGGCCGGCGACGTGACGCCGAGATTGCCGATGGAAACCGGCGGCGCGAGCAACAGGGCGAGCGCAAGCGCTGCCATGGGCGCGGCAGTATAGTTTCTCGTCACCATGGCTGTCTCCGAACCCGCTACGCCGGCCGGCGCATCGTCAAGCGCAGATCCGATCCCAACGGCATCAGATCGTAGGGCGGCTTCCAGCCCGGCAATGCGGCGAGGCGCTGACGCCAGGCATCAAGTGCGGGATAATCCGCCGCGATGTCGAAGCCGGTCTCCTCCGGCGGATAATACACATACCCCGCCATCGAGAAATCCGCGATGGTCGGCTTGTCGCCGAGCATGAAAGCGCGATTGGTGAGGTGCTTGTCGGCAATCGCAAAACTCGACTCGGTGCGCCCGCGCAGGAAGGCCAGGATCGCCGGATGCACCGGCTCCGGCATGAATGAACGCTGGAACCGGTGCATCGCATGGTTGCTCGTGAACTTGTGATTGTCGAACATGATCCAGCGCAAGGCCTCAAAGCGCTGGTCGTCGGCGGGCGCAAAATGGCCGGTGGCTTCGGCGAGCCAGACCAGGATCGCACCCGATTGCGACATCAGCTGCCCATCGACCTCGAGCACCGGCACCTCGCCCATCGCGTTGGTGCCGGCGCGCCAGTCCGGATCGCGGGTCACGCCACCGGCGAAATCGACCCCGACCGGCTCCCAGTCGAGGCCCGCGCAATTCATATAGAGCGCCAGCTTGTAGGAATTGCCTGACGCGCCGATGCAATGCAGTTTGTAGCGTGCCATCAGTTCACGCGAATTTCGGCTGTGACGCTTGCGCCAACAATCGCGCCCGCTCGGTGTTGGGCCACAGCAGCAACAGCCCGAGCAATCCGGATGCAATCATGATGGCTGCGTTGATGGTGAAGCCGGTAATGTAACCCTCGAGCGGGGTCGCCGCGTGCTTGATCACGCTGCCCATCACCAATGGCGCGATGATGCCCGCCAGCGTGTAGATCGCGCCATAGATCGCAATGACCGCGCCGCGCTGCGACACCGGGGTGAACTCTCCGAGCATTGGCGGGCAGACGACATAGATCGCTCCGCACAGACCGGTGCCGACCACGAACACGGCAATCATCGTTCCGCCGGGCGCGAAATAGGGCAGCGTGGAGAGAATCACGCCGCCGACGACCATCGGCACCGAGCCCAGCACGCCGCGCGCGCCGCGGGTGGTAAAGCCCCGCGTCAGCATCACCTGCGAGACCCATCCCGTGATCAGCACGACCATGGCGCCGAACACCCATGGCAGCACCGAAATCCACCCCGCATCCTGTTGCGAAAAGCCGAGCCCCTGCACGACAAAGGACGTGAACCAGGTGAGACCAAGCGACAGCGCCCAGTAAGCACCGAAGGTCGCCGCACAGCAGCCGATGAAGGTGCGCGACGTCAGCAGCTGGAAATACGGCACGCGCGGATCGGCGGCCGCCATCGCGATGGTTTGGACCAGCGGGCCTTCCTTGCCCATGATCAGCCACGCCACCGTCCACATCAAGCCGACCACGCCGAGCGCGCCAAAGGCATAATGCCAGCTATGATTGACGATGACCCAGTTCAGCGCGGGCACGGCGAGGATCACACCGAAGGCCGAACCCTGCGACAGGATCGCGGTCGGCAATGTGCGCTTCTCGTCGGGAAACCATTTGTAGACCGCGTGCGCCGCCACCGAGAAGGCCGGGCCCTCTCCCGCGCCGAGAATGATGCGGCAGATCAAGAGTGTCGTGAAGCTGACGGTGCCGACCATCGGAAACTGCGCCAGTGACCAGATGATCGCCATCACCAGCAGAACCCAGCGGGTCGGCACGCTGTTGACAATGAAGCCGACGACGATGGCCGAGATCGAAAACAGCAGGAAGAACGCAGAGCCGAGCTGGCCGAACTGCTCCGCATCGAGCTTCATCTCGGTCATGATCGGCACGCCGGCCAGACCGACGATGATCTTGTCGGCGAAGTTCACCAGCATAAACAAGAACAAGAGAAAGGTGACTTTCCATGCGCCCTTGGGCGTGGCTTGTTCGGTCATGCCAGGTTCTCCCAAATCAAGTCGCGGCCGGTTCTGGGCGTTCGACGTGATTCGATGCTAACCGGCTTGCCCGACAAGGCAATTGGGCATTTTGACCGAGCCCCAATCTAGCGGCGCTATGCTGCCCAAGATACGCGTCCGGCGCGGCCTGCGCGCGCTTTGCAACCGGATCACGATGGTGTCATCGATATTGAGGCCGTGATCTGCCAATGCCACCCTGATATGCTGCAACCGCTCACATCCCCGGCCGTCCCCACACATGACCAAATCAACCGTGCTCACCGTAACCGGCCTGACCAAGAGCTACCGCGCCGCCGGCGAAGAGGTCGCGGTGCTGCGCGGCGTCAACCTGTCCGTTGCGGCCGGCGAGAGCGTCGCACTGACAGGCGAATCCGGCAGCGGCAAGAGCACGCTGTTGCACCTGATCGCGGGCCTCGATGCCGCCGATGGCGGCGCGATCAGGCTGGACGATGCGCTGGTCTCCGAACTCTCGGATTCCGGCCGCGCCGAATTGCGCCGGGACCGCCTTGGGCTGGTATTCCAACAATTCAATTTAATTCCGAGCCTTACGGTTGAAGATAATCTGGTTTTCCAGTCGCGCATTGCCGGCCGCCACGACGAGGCCTGGCATGATGAGCTGGTCGAACGCCTCGGCCTCAAGAATTTCCTCAAACGCTATCCCGAGCAATTATCCGGCGGCCAGCAGCAGCGCGTCGCGATCGGCCGCGCGCTGGCGACAAAACCGTTGCTGCTGCTCGCGGACGAGCCGACCGGCAATCTCGATGAAGCCACCGCCGACGAAGTGCTGGCGCTGGCGCGCGATCTCGTGAGCCGCAGCGGTTGCGGCTTCCTGATGGTGACGCATAGCGCGCGGCTCGCCGCCACGCTCGACCGCCGGGTCAACCTGCATGCCGGGGTGATCGCGTGAAGCGCGCGCTGTGGACGCTCGCCGTGCTGTTGAGCCATTGGCGGCGCCATCCGATGCAGCTCGCAACTTTGCTGATCGGGCTGATTTCGGCGACGGCGTTGTGGAGCGGCGTGCAGGCGCTCAATCAACAGGCGCGCGCCTCCTATGATCGCGCCGCCGCCACGTTTGGCGGGACGCGCACGGCCATGCTGGTCGGCCGCGACGCTCCGACCTTTTCGCAGCGATTGTTCGTCGATCTGCGCCGCGCGGGCTGGCCGGTATCGCCCGCACTCGAAGGCCGCATCCTGATCGGCGGGCGCTCGTTCCGCCTGCTTGGCATCGAGCCGGTGACGTTGCCGCGCGAAGTCGGCAGCGCGCCTACGATCGAGACCGCCAATCTGCAATCCTTCATGACGCCGCCAGGGCAGATGCTGGTGGCGGCGGAGACGCTGGCCGATCTCAAGCTCGCCGAGGGCGCCACGCCATCGGCTAATGGCGGTGTGACATTGCCGCCGCTTCGCGTAGCGCCGCAACTGGTGCCCGGCGTGCTCGTAGTCGATATCGGCATCGCGCAGAATTTGCTGAGAATGCCGGACCAGCTTTCGCGCCTGCTGGTCGACAAGGCCAGGGGCAAACCTGCGCCATTGGAAACTGTCGTCGGCGACAAATTACGCCAGATCGCGCCGGATGCCGAAAGCGATCTCGAACGGCTCACCGACAGTTTTCATCTTAATCTCACAGCGTTCGGATTGCTGTCGTTCTTCGTCGGTCTGTTCATCGTCAATTCGGCGATCGGGCTTGCTTTCGAGCAGCGGCTGCCCACCTTGCGAACTTTGCGCGCCTGCGGCGTCTCGGCGCGGATGCTGAACAGCGTGATGGTTCTCGAACTGGTGTCGCTGGCATTGGTCGCCGGTCTTATCGGGCTCGTCTGCGGCTATCTGATCGCGGCGGCGTTGCTGCCCGACGTTGCGGCATCGCTGCGCGGACTCTACGGCGCGCAGATTCCCGGGCAATTGACGCTCAGGAGCGAATGGTGGTTCGCGGGAATCGCGATCAGCATCATCGGCGCCCTCGCGGCGGCCGCCACCAGCCTGACCAAGGCGCTTCGTTTGCCGTTGCTCGCTACCGCGCAGCCCTATGCCTGGCAACAGGCGCAGCGGCGCTGGCTGATGTTCCAGAGCGCGGTGGCGCTCGCCGTGTTCGCCGCCGCCGGCGCGTTTCTGGTGTTCGGCGATTCCCTGGTGTCAGGCTTTGCCGTGCTTGCCGCGCTGTTGCTCGGCGCGGCCTTGATCCTGCCGATGCTGCTGGAGATCGTGCTGGCGTTCGGCCAGCGGCATGCGCGCGGCCCTGTCAGCACATGGTTCTGGGCCGATAGCCGCCAGCAATTATCGGGATTGTCGCTGGCGCTGATGGCGCTGTTGCTGGCGCTCGCGGTCAATGTCGGCGTCGGCACCATGGTCGGCAGTTTCAACCGCACGTTTCTGGTCTGGCTCGACGGACGGCTGGCGGCGGATGTCTATGTCAACGCATCCAGCAACGCGCAGGCCACCGAGATCAGGGCGTGGCTGCGCGAACGTCCCGAGGTCGAGGCGATCCTGCCCGGCGGCCGTGCCGATACGCAACTTGCAAGCGCGCCGCTGGAAGTGCTGGGCCTGCCCGATCACAGCACGTATCGCGACGGTTGGCCGCTGCTCGAGGCGGCGCCGGACGCCTGGACCAAACTTCGTCCGGGCACCACCTGCCTCGTCAGCGAACAATTGGCGCGGCGGCTGAAGCTCTCGATCGGCGATCGCATCGATATGCCTGCACCGGGTGGTACCTGGTCGCTCGAAATCGTCGGCATCTATGCCGACTATGGCAATCCCAAGAACCAGATCGCGGTCAACTACGCCGCGTTGACGCGGCGTTTTCCGGAGATCCCATTGACCCGGCTCGGCTTGCGTGTTGCGCCCGGCAAAATTCCGGCACTGATTGCGGCCCTGCAGGAGAAATTCGCGCTCGACGATCGCAACGTCGTCGATCAGGCGACGATGAAGGCGGAATCGAAACGGATCTTCAACCGCACGTTCTCGGTGACCGCGGCGCTCAACGCCTTCACGCTCGGCGTCGCCGGCATCGCGCTGCTCACCAGCTTGCTGACGCTGAGCAATTCGCGGCTGCCGCAGCTGGCGCCGCTATGGGCGATCGGCATCACACGGCGCAGGCTGGCCGCGATCGAATTGTTGAAGACGATGTCGGTGGCGCTGATCACGGCGCTGTTCGCGCTGCCGCTCGGCCTGCTGGTGGCGTGGTGCCTGCTCGCGATCGTCAACGTCAAGGCCTTTGGCTGGCGGCTGCCGTTTCATGTCTTCCCGGCGCAGTTATTGTGGCTGGTCGGTGTCGCGATGGCGGCGGCGTTCTGCGCGGCAGCGTTGCCGGTGGCACGGCTGGCGCGGATGCAGCCGGCCAGCCTGATCCGGATCTTTGCCAATGAGCGGTAGCGGCCTGATCTCCCGCCGCGGCTTTGCAGGCGGCATGCTGCTCGCCTCGCTCAGTGGCAAGGCGTTGGCGCAGGGATTTGCGGGCTTGGGCGAAACCGCCGACGGATTCGCTGCTGTTACTCCCGGCAGGTCGTTTTCATTTCCGGCCGATCACGGGCCACATCCGGAATTCCGCATCGAGTGGTGGTACGTCACCGCCAATCTCACTGATGCCAACGGCACCGCGTATGGCGCGCAGTGGACGCTGTTCCGGCAAGCGACAAAACCGGGCGTACAACAAGAGGGCTGGGCCAATCAGCAGCTCTGGATGGGCCACGCCGCGGTGACGCGCGCCGACACCCACCGCACCAGCGAGACCTTTGCGCGCGGCGGCGTCGGTCAGGCCGGTGCCGACGCCAATCCGTTTCTCGCCTGGATCGATTCCTGGGAAATGCGCGGGCTTGATTCCATGAACGCGGCGAACATGGCGCCGCTCGAATTGAAAGCAGCGGGCGCCGATTTCAGTTATACGCTGCGCCTCGACGCCGACCGGCCGCTGGTGCTGCAGGGTGATAGCGGCTACAGCCGCAAATCGCTGCGCGAACAGGCGTCCTATTATTACAGCCAGCCGCATTTCGTCGTGAAAGGCAGCATCAGCATCGACGACAAAACCGTCGATGTCACCGGACAAGCCTGGCTCGACCGCGAATGGAGCAGCCAGCCGCTGGCCGCCGACCAGAGCGGCTGGGACTGGCTCTCGTTGCACTTCAAGACCGGCGAAAAGCTGATGCTGTACCGGATGCGGCAGACCGACGGCCAGCATTACGGCTCCGGCAAATGGGTCGCGCGCGACGGCAGTACGGAGCAACTTGCTTCGGCAGGTATCAATTTCACGCCGCTTGCCCTCACCGAGATCGCCGGCCGCAAGATTCCGACCAGTTGGCGCATCGCGATTCCCAAACTGGCTATCACGATCGACTGCACGCCGCTCAATGCGAAGAGCTGGATGGGCGCGAGTTTTCCGTATTGGGAAGGCCCGATCAGTTTTGGCGGGACTCACAGCGGATTAGGTTATCTGGAGATGACGGGGTACTGAAACGTCATTCCGGGGCGATGCGAAGCATCGAACCCGGAATCTCGAGATTCCGGGTCTGGTGCTAACGCACCATCCCGGAATGACGGTCGTTACCGTTTCAAAGGGAATCGCTCCAATGTACCACTACACCGCGCTCGTTACCTGCCTTGCCATCCTGTTCTACTTCTACACGTCCATCCTGGTCTCAAAGGCGCGTGGCAAGTTCGGCGTCAAATTGCCGGCGATTTCCGGAAATGCCGATTTCGAGCGTGTATTCCGTGTCCAGATGAACACGCTGGAATGGATGCCGATCTTCCTGCCGTCATTGTGGCTGTTTGCGATCTACGTCAGCGATGGGATCGCAGCGGCACTCGGCGCGGTTTGGATCATCGGCCGTGTGCTCTACGTGATCGGCTATTCGAAGGCGACGGAAAAGCGCGGCCCAGGGTTTGCGGTGCAATTCCTGGCCGCTGCGGCGCTTTGGCTCGGAGCGCTCGGCACCATCGTGTGGCGGCTGGTGCATGGGTGAGGATGGCGCACCTCCATCCTCACGTCGTCCCGGCGAAGGCCGGGACCCATACGCCGTGCAGAAGCGTTAAGGCAAACTGGCAGATACCTTCTGCAGACAATAGCCGCCAGTGGCTATGGGTCCCGGCCTTCGCCGGGACGACGATGTTGAAAGATCATCCCCCTCACTTCGTCAACGGGCAGCCCGAATCCTTCGCCGACGGAAACGCCTTGTCGCCGGGCACCACCGCGAGCTGCTTGTAATAATCCCACGGCTTCTTCGATTCCGACGGCTTCTTGACCTCGAACAGATAGAGGTCGTGCACCATGCGGCCGTTTTCGAGCACCTTGCCCTGTGCGAAGAGATCGTCGACCGGAAGCTCCTTCAGCTTTTTGGCGACCGCTTCGGTGTCCTTGGTGCCGGCGGCCTTGACTGCTTTCAGATATTGCAGCGTCGCTGAATAAGTGCCGGCCTGGATCATGTTCGGCATCCGGCCGGTGCGCTTGAAGAAGCGGTTGGCGAGGTCGCGACTCCTGTCGTCGCGATCCCAGTAATAGCCTTCCGTCAGCACCAGGCCTTGCGAGGCTTCGAGCCCGAGGCCGTGAACTTCAGCGAGCGTCAGCAGCAGGCCCGCGAGCTTCTGGCCACCTTTGACGATGCCGAATTCGGCCGCCTGCTTGATTGAATTCGTCGTATCGAGGCCGGCATTGGCAAGGCCGATGATCTTGGCCTTCGAACTTTGCGCCTGCAGCAGGAACGACGAAAAATCCGACGAGTTCAGGGGAATGCGGACCGCGCCCAGCACCTTGCCGCCTCTTTCCTTGACGAGGTCGCCGGTGTCTTTCTCCAGCGCATGGCCGAAGGCGTAGTCGGCGGTCAGGAAGAACCAGCTGTCGCCGCCGGCCTGCACCAGCGCGCCGCCGGTGCCGACCGCGAGCGCGTGGGTGTCATAGGCCCAGTGGAAACCGTAGGGCTGACAGGCATCGCCGGTGAGCCGCGAAGTGGCCGCACCGACGACGATGTCGATCTTCTTCATCTGCTTCGAAAGATCGTGGATCGCGAGCGCGACCGAGGAGGTCGTCAGCTCCGTGATCATGTCGACATTCTCGACCTCATACCAGCGGCGCCCGATGGCAGTGGCGAGATCCGGCTTGTTCTGATGGTCGGCGGAGACAATCTCGATTTTGTGGCCGAGCACCTCGCCGCCGAAATCCTCGATCGCCATCTTGGCGGCCTCGAACGACCATTTGCCGCCGTAATCGGCATAGACCCCGGACTGATCGTTCAGAATCCCGATCTTGACGCCCTGCGCCGCCGCTGGCCCGGCAATCAAAAGACCGCTCAATGCAACTGCCGCCAATAATCCCGATTTCATATTTTTTCTCCCAGCCGTTTTTGTTCAGGATAAATTCCGTCCAACAATATTTTATAACCTTGCGACTGCCCATCTATTTCAGATCAGCCAATCGTATCGGGAACTTGCGCAGGGGATGAGCGATTCCGCCGCGATCAGGCCGCGACGGAATCTTTCGGCTTCTTCGGATCCGCCAGCCCGCGCACGATCATGTAGAAGATCGGCGTGAAGATCAGGCCGAACAGCGTGACGCCGATCATGCCGAAGAACACGGCGACGCCGACCGCCTGGCGCATTTCCGATCCCGAGCCTGATGACTCCACCAGCGGCAGCACGCCGAGAATGAAGGCGAACGACGTCATCAGAATCGGCCGCAGCCGCAACCGGCAGGCTTCGATCACGGCCTCGAGCCGGTCGCGGCCCTCGTTCTCGATGTCGCGCGCGAATTCCACGATCAGGATCGCGTTCTTCGCCGCCAGCCCCACCAGCACCACGAAGCCGATCTGGGTCAGGATGTTGACGTCCTGCCCCATGATCCGCACGCCGATGGTGGCGGCGAGCAGGCACATCGGCACGATCAGAATCACCGCGAACGGCAGGCTCCAGCTGCCATATTGCGCCGCCAGCACCAGGAACACGAACAGCACGCAGATCGGGAATACATAGAGCCCCGAATTGCCGCCGGTGACCTGCTGATAGGACAGATCGGTCCACTCGAAGGAGAAGCCGCTCGGCAGCGTCTCTGCCGCCAGCCGCTTCATGGTGTCGATCGCCGTCGCCGAACTGGTGCCCGGCAGCGTGTCGCCCTGCATTTCGGACGCCGGGTAGAGATTGTAGCGCGCGACGCGGTCAGGCCCGGAGACATCCCTGAACTCCACGACGCTGCCGAGCATCACCATGTCGCCGGCGGCGTTGCGGGTGCGCAGCCGCGCCAGATCGGAGGTCTCTTTGCGGAACGGCAGATCGGCCTGCGCGGTGACGTGGTAGGTGCGGCCGAACAAATTGAAGTCGTTGACATAGGTCGAGCCGAAATAGGTCTGGATCGTTTCGTTGACGCTCGCGATCGGCACGCCGAGTTTCTGCGCCTTGACGCGATCGATATCGACGAACACCTGCGGCGTGTTGGCGGTGAACGGCGAAAACACCTGGGTCAGGCCCGGCGCCTTGCGCGCCGCGGCGACCAGTTCGTCGGTCGCCGCGGCCAGCAGATCCGATCCGCGGCCCTGGCGATCCTGGACGCGCATGGCAAAACCACCGCCGGTGCCGATACCGGGCACCGAGGGCGGCGGGATCACGATGATGAACGCGCCCTCGATCGAGGACAGCCGCTTGCGGAGGTCCCCGGTGATGACAGCCGCAGTTAGCCCCTCCTTCAGGCGCTTTTCCGGCTCCTCGAATACCGGGAATAACGCCGCGGCATTGCCCGCCTGGGTTCGGGTCGCGCCCGAAAAGCCTGCGAACGCCGCCACACGGATGATGCCGGGCGTATCGAGCGCGATCCGTTCGATCTCGCGGACCACTTCGGTGGTGCGCGCCAGCGACGCCGCGCCGGGCAATTGCACTGACACGATGACGTAACCGCGATCCTGCGCCGGAATGAAGCCTTGCGGCGTCGTCGCCAGCAGCCATCCGGCACTGCCGATCAACGCCACATACAACAGCAGCATCACAGCCGTATGCCGGATCACGAAATTGGCCGCACTGGCGTAACCATGCGCCAGCCGGTCGAAGGTGCGATTGAAGACCCCGGTGAAGGCGTCCCAGCCGCGGCCGATGAAATTCCAGCTGGCCGGCGGCTTCTTTTCCGCGTGCGGCACCAGGATCAGCGAGGCCAGCGCCGGCGACAGCGTCAGCGAGCAGAAGCACGAGATCGCGGTGGCCACCGCAATCGTCACCGCGAATTGCTGGAAGAACTGTCCGGAAATGCCACCGAGGAACGCGGTCGGCACGAACACCGCACACAGCACCAGCGCGATCGAGACCAGCGCCGCGCCGACCTCCTCCATCGTCTTCAGCGCCGCATCGCGCCGGCTCATGCCGTGTTCGAGATGCCGCTCGACATTCTCGACCACCACGATCGCGTCATCGACCACGATGCCGACCGCGAGCACCAACCCGAACAGAGTGAGGTTGTTGATCGAGAACCCCAGCGCGGCCATCACCGCGAAGGTGCCGACCAGCGACACCGGGATCGCGATGATGGGAATGATCGCCGGGCGCCAGCCCTGCAGGAACACCAGCACGACAATGACGACGAGGAACATCGCCTCATAGATCGTCTTGATCAGTTCGCTGACGGATTGCGCGATGAATTCGGTCGGGTTGTAGCCGATATTGTAGTCGAGGCCCTTGGGGAAGTCGGCCTTCAGCTTCGTCATCGTATCGGAGATGTTCTTGGCGGTGGCGAGCGCGTTCGAGCCCGGCCGCTGCGTCACCAGCAATGCCACGGCCGATTTCCGCAGCAGGAAACTGTTGGTGGTGTAGGCCAGCGCGCCGAGTTCGACCCTTGCCACGTCGCGCAGCCGCACGGTGCGGCCGTCGGCGCCGGCCCGGACCACGATGTCCTCGAATTGCCTGATGTCCTTTAGCCGGCCGGTAAACGTAAGGTTCGGCTGGAACGCGCGGTCGGCGATCGGCGGCTCGGCGATCTGCCCGCCGGTGATCTGCAGGTTTTGCGCGCGGATCGCCGCCAGCACTTCGCCCGATGTCATGCCGAGCGTTGCGATCTTGTCGGGATCGAGCCACAGCCGCATCGAGTAATCGCGCGCGCCGAACATCTGGATGTCGCCGATCCCGTCGACGCGGAGCAACTGATCGCGCACCTGCAATAGCGCGTAGTTGCTGATGTAAAGCTGGTCGAAGCTGTCGTCCGGCGACAGCATGAACACGACCATCAGAATATCAGGGCTGTTCTTGCGGGTGACGACGCCGTTGCGCTGGACTTCTTCCGGCAATCGCGGCTGCGCGATGGCGACGCGGTTCTGCACCAGCACCTGGGCCTTGTCCAGATCAGTGCCGAGCTTGAACGTGACCGTGATCGTCAGCTGGCCGTTCGAGGTCGCCTGGCTGTAGAGATACAGCATGTCCTCGACGCCGTTGATTTCCTGCTCGATCGGGGCTGCAACCGTATCGGAAACGGTTTGCGCGGTGGCACCGGGATATTGCGTCGTGACGACCACGGTGGGCGGCACCACCTGCGGATATTCCGACACCGGCAGCGTGGTATAGGCGATCGCGCCGACAATCAGCAGCACGATCGACAGCACCATCGCCAGGATGGGCTGATTGATGGAGAGACGACCGAGGTTCATTTCTTGGCACCGCTCTTGTCGGCGGGGGCATGCGGACTGACCTTCGCGCCGACCCGGGCGCGCTGCAGCCCTTCGACGATCACCTTGTCATCGGGGTTTAGCCCCTCACGGATCACGCGCAGGCCCTCATCGAGCGGCCCGAGCTTCACCGGTTTGGCTTCGACCGTATTGTCGTCCTTGACCACGAACACGATCTTTCGCGATTGATCGGTCGCGATTGCGGTGTCCGGCAGCAGCAGCGCCTCGTACGGCGCGCTGCCGATCAGCCGCACGCGGCCGAACTGTCCGGGCAGGATCGACATATCCTTGTTCGGGATGACAGCGCGGCTGCGCAGCGTCCCGGTCGAAACATCGAGGCGGTTGTCGATGAAATCCATCTTGCCGTCATGCGACGGCTTCGTTTCCCCCGTCAGCGTCACCTGCACCGGATTTGGGGTGTCGCGTGAACTCGGGCGCCTGCCTTCGAACCAGAGCCGGTTGTTCCGCAAGTAAGTCGATTCATCGACGTCGAAATAGATGAAGATCGGATCGAGCGACACGATCGAGGTGAGCAAAGTCGAGGCGCCATCGCTGCCCTGCACGAGATTGCCGGGGGTGACGAGGTGGCGGCTGACACGGCCGGCGATCGGCGCAATCACATGGGCGAATTCGATGTTGAGCTTGGCCGCCTTGAGCGCGCCCTCCGCCTGCATCTCGGCTGCATGCGCGGCCTGTAAGGCCTGGCGACGCTGGTCGACGACTTGTTCGGAGACCGCACTGGTCTGAACCAGGTTCAGGGCGCGATCGAGCTCGCGCTTGGCAAGCTCCACCTTGGCACGCGAATCCGCGAGCTGGCCATCGGCCTGCAACGACACGGCCTCGAACGGGCGCGCGTCGATCACATAAAGCAGGTCGCCGGCCTTGACGAAGGCGCCGTCGCGGAACTCAACCGATGTGACGAAACCGCCGACGCGGGCGCGAATCTGGACCTCCTCGACCGCCTCGAACCGGCCGGTGAATTCATCCCAATCGGTGACGGTGCGCTTGACCGGCTGCGCGACGGTGACGGGCGGGGCCGCGGCTGCGGCCGGCGCCGGCGGCTTGTCCCCGCAGCCGGACAATGCCAGTGCCGCCACCAGGACCAGCGGCGAAAGACCGCGAAGCAAAGGGAATTGGTGGCCTTCCGGTTGATCCGGAGCGTTCCGCTGTTCAGTCGCGCTCAATTCCATCTCCCCTGCAGTTCCCCAAGGCCGTCCTCGATGGCGGCGACGGCCGCGGGAACTCCGCGGCGGGGGGCACAGATGTTGTTGCCGCCCAGTCTGTTCAAGAAGACCGCGGGATCAAGCATAATAGTTATGCATTTCGGGAACTCAGAGAGAGATCGCCGCCGGTGGCGGCGCGATGGGTCAATAGTGCTGGCCTAGAGTGCACGGGCCCCTGACGCGGATGACGCGGATCGCACCCTCGTCGCCATTCGGCCTGCCGATAACAAAAGCGTGACATCGCAAACGAGCCGCCTCGGCCGGCCCGCCTGCGCGACACCCCGCGCGAAGGCGAACACTGTCATCGTCCGCCCGAGTGCGCAATTGCGCACGGGGGCGGACGATCCAGAGACGCTGATGATTGAATCGAGAGGCCGCGGCGTACTGGGTCACCCGCTTTCGCGGGTGACGACAGGTGAGGCTGGCGCGACACTACCCCCTGATCGCTCGCCATTCCCCTGCACGCTCATCCCAACTCGCGGCCAGCGCCTAGCTGTCATCGTCCGCCCGAGTGCGCAATTGCGCACGGGGGCGGACGATCCAGTACTCCAGAGACGCCGATTGATTGAATCGAGAAGCCGCGGCGTACTGGGTCACCCGCCTTCGCGGGTGACGACAGCGGTGGGTGAGGCTCGCACGCGCCGCACAAAGGGCGACGCCTAGCGGCCATACAGCACCGGCATTCCCGCCGCATCATCTTCGGGCATGACGTCGGGATTTTCCTCGGCTAACCTGCCTGCAAGGCTTTCGACCTTCACGGTTGCAGCAAAGCCAAAATGTCCGGGAGGACAAGCGTGCATAAGGGGCGTGTGGCACTCGGCGCCATGGATGAAGTCGTTTTCGGACGGCCCGCATCCGAGGTGATCGTCGAGCAGATGGACCGACTCGGCGCTGCCAGCGCCTTCCTGATGGTCAGCGGCACGCTCAACCGCGAAACCGAAATCATCAAGAACATTCGCGACGTGCTCGATCATTTCATTCGCGGACTCAAGGGGCCCGCGCAGGTGCGCGAGATTCTCGAATTGGCCGCTTAAGGAGATCAGATAGGAATGTACACCGGCAAGCACGCAAAACTTCGTCCGCTGCAGCCCGCCTTCATCATGGCTGATACCGGCGAGACCGTCACCTATCGCGAGTTGGAGGCGCGCTGCAACCGGCTGGCGCATCTGCTTCGCAACCGCGGCCTGAAGCGGCTCGACCACTATGCGATCTTCATGGAGAACAACAGCCGCTATCTGGAAGCCTGCGGCGCCGGCGAGCGCTCGGGCCTCTATTACACCTGCGTGAACTCGTACCTCACCGCGAGCGAACTCGCCTACATCCTGACCAACAGCCAGTCGCGCATCCTGATCACGTCGAAAGACAAGCTCGATGTCGCCCGCGAGGCGTTGAAGGAATGCCCGTTGGTCGAACTCTGCATCGTCGCCGATGGCGAGGGCGAAAGCGATCGCATCGTCGGCCTGCAGCAAGTAACTGCAGGTTTGCCGGACAACCCGATATCAGATGAATGGGTCGGCACCGCGATGCTGTATTCCTCCGGCACCACCGGCCGGCCGAAGGGGATTCTGCGCCCGCTGCCGGAACTGCCGGCCGATCAGCAATTGCCGCTGTTCGATTTCCTGGTAAAGATCTGGCAGTACCGCGAGGGCATGATCTATTTGTCGCCCGCGCCGCTCTACCACTCGGCGCCGCAGGCCGCCGTCAACCTCACCATCAAGATGGGCGGCACCGCCATCATCATGGAGCGGTTCGATCCCGAACATTATCTCGCACTGGTTCCGAAATGGGGCGTCACCCACACGCAACTGGTACCGACGATGTTCTCGCGGATGCTGAAACTGCCGGAAGAAGTGCGCAAGCGATACGATCTGTCGTCGCTCGAGATCGCGATCCATGCCGCCGCACCCTGCCCCGCGGCCGTGAAGGACGACATCATCAAATGGTGGGGCCCGATCATCCAGGAATATTACGGCGCCACCGAAGGGCTCGGCTTCACCGCCTGCAACAGCGAGGAATGGCTCGCCCACCGCGGCACGGTGGGCAAGGTCCTGCTCGGCGATTTGCATATTCTCGACGAGAACATGCAGGCCTGCCCCGTCGGCACAACAGGCACGGTGTGGTTCAAGACCGCGACACCGTTCGAGTATTTCAACGATCCCGCCAAGACCCAGGAGGCCCGCTCGGCGGACGGCAGCATGAGCACGGTCGGCTATGTCGACAATGACGGCTTCCTTTATCTCACCGACCGCGCGACGTTCATGATCATCTCGGGCGGCGTCAACATCTACCCGCAGGAATGCGAGAATTTGCTGATCACCCATCCCAAGATCGCCGATGCCGCGGTGTTCGGCGTGCCCAATCCGGATCTCGGCGAGGAAGTAAAGGCGGTGGTGCAGCCGATGCCGGGCATTTCGCCGGGACCGGAGCTCGCGGAAGAATTGATCGCGTTCTGCGGCCAGTCGCTGTCGCGCCAGAAGGTGCCGCGCTCGATCGACTTCGAGAAGGAACTGCCGCGGCTGCCGACCGGCAAACTCTACAAGCGCCTGCTGCGCGACCGCTACTGGGGCAACAAGACCTCGCGGATCGTGTGAGACCGAGCGCAGATAGGCCGGGGCGTAACCGTGTGGATTGCCGGGTGAGGCATTATGGCGCGCTTCTCCGTGTGCGTCGCTACGCCGGCGCGGCAACCAACCCATTTCCATGCAAATGGCCGCAAAGCACTGCACAAGTTCCGCCACACGGATTTTGCTTACTCCGAATTGCCAATCCCCGCACGGACTTGGCCGGTTGCCCGGACGCACCGTCATGCTATCGTCGGTGCCAATCGGCCACTTTGAGACCGAACATGTGAGGGAGGGGACACCATGCGGAGCGTGCGAACGCTTGTCGCCGCGGCGTTGTTATTGCTGCCGGCCTACCATGCTGCATCGGCCGAGCCCAAGCAGGGCGGCATCCTCAAGGTTTATCACCGCGACAGCCCGGCCAGCGCCTCGATCCACGAGGAAGCGACCTATTCGGTCAACATTCCCTTCATGCCTGTTTTCAACAACCTCGTGATGTACAAGCAGGACGTGCCGCAAAACTCCATGGAGTCGATCGTCCCGGATCTCGCGGAGAGCTGGGCCTGGAGCGATGACAAGAGGAAGCTCACCTTCAAGCTGAGGCAGGGCGTCAAATGGCATGACGGCAAGCCGTTCACCTCCGCCGACGTCAAATGCACTTTCGACATGCTGATGGGCAAGTCGCAGCAGAAATTCCGCAAGAACCCGCGCAAGTCCTGGTATGACGAGGTTGCCGACGTCACCACGTCAGGCGATTTCGAGGCGTCGTTCAACCTGAAGCGGCCGCAACCGGCGCTGCTGGCGCTGCTCGCCTCCGGCTATACGCCGGTCTATCCCTGCCATGTTTCGCCCGGCGACATGCGCACCAAGCCCGTCGGCACCGGCCCGTTCAAGTTCGTCGAGTTCAAGGCCAACGAGTCGATCAAGATCACCCGCAACCCGGACTACTGGAAGAAGGGCCTGCCGCATCTCGACGGCATCGAGTTCACCATCATCACCAACCGGTCGACCGCTATTCTCGGCTTTATCTCCGGCCAGTTCGACATGACCTTCCCGACCGAAGTGTCGATCCCGCTGCTCAAGGACGTCAAGAAGCAGTCGCCGAACGCCGTCTGCGTCGTCGAGCCGGTCAACGTCTCGACCAACATCATCGTCAACTCGTCCTCAGCCCCGTTCGACAATCTCGATATCAGGCGCGCGATGGCGCTGGCGCTCGATCGCCAGGCGTTCGTCTCGATCCTGTACGAAGGTCAGGCCGATATTGGTGGCACCATGCTTCCCGCCCCGGGCGGATTGTGGGCGATGCCGAAGGAGATGCTGGAGACAATTCCGGGCTACGGCCCCGACATCAACGCCAACCGGGAGCAGGCGCGCAAGCTGATGCAGAAGGCGGGCTATGGGCCCGACAAGCGCCTCGCGGTCAAGGTCGCGACGCGCAATATTCCGATCTACCGTGACCCCGCCATCATCCTGATCGATCAGCTCAAGAGCATCTATATCGATGGCGAGCTTGACGTGGTCGAGACCGCCAACTGGTTCTCGAAAGTCGCACGCAAGGACTACGCGCTCGGCCTCAACCTGACCGGCAATGCCGTCGACGATCCCGACCAGTCGTTCTACGAGAACTATTCCTGCGGCTCGGAGCGCAACTACACCAATTACTGCAACAAGGAGATCGAGCAGCTGTTCAGTCAGCAATCCCAGGAGACCGACGTCGCCAAGCGCAAGAAAATCGTCTGGGAAATCGACAAGAAGCTGCAGGAGGACGTCGCCCGGCCCATCATCTATCACAGCCGCATGGGTTCGTGCTGGCAACCTTATGTCAAGGGCATCACCATCATGGTGAACAGCTCTTATAACGGCTATCGTTACGAAGACGTGTGGATGAACAAATAGCGTCCCTCGTCGCGGCCGCCGGCCTCGGTACGCGCTAACAGGAGCAGCCAGGTGTTTGCTTATATCGTGCGGCGGCTCGCCTTGATGTTCGTGACCCTGGTTGGGATCTCGATCATCATCTTCGTGCTGCTGCGCGTCGTTCCCGGCAATATCGTCGATATCCTGTTCGACGCGGCGGGATTCGTCGATCCCGCCGACAAGGCCAATCTCGAAAAGGAACTTGGCCTCAGCGACCCGATCGTGGTGCAATATTTCCGCTGGATCGGCGGGCTGCTGCACGGCGATCTCGGCTATTCCTATGTCTCCGAGAAGCCGGCGTTGCAGGAAATTTTGCCGCGCATTCCCATCACCGCGCGGCTCGCCGGCCTTGCGCTGTTGTTCTCGGCATCGATCGGAATTCCCCTCGGCGTCCTCAGCGCCGTCCATCAGGGTACAAAACTCGATTATGCCCTGCGCATCGTCAGCCTGAGCGGGCTGTCGCTGCCCTCATTCTGGCTCGGCCTGTTGATCCTGATGGCGTCGGTCTCGCTGTTTGGAACCATGCCGATCTTCAATCCCAACCCCAAGACCTGGACCGAGGCGATCTCGATCTATTGCGTCCCGGCGATGGCGGTCGGTTTTCGCAGCGCCGCGCTGACGATGCGCATCACGCGCTCCTCGATGCTCGAAATCCTGCGCCAGGATTTCATCCGCACCGCGCGCGCCAAGGGCGCCTCCGAAGCCTCGGTCAATTACCGCCATGCGCTGAAGAACGCCATTCTACCCGTCATCACCGTGATCGGCATCGAGGCCGCGTTCCTGATCGGCGGGCTGATCGTCACCGAAACCGTGTTCAACATTCCCGGTCTCGCCCGGTTCCTGGTCGAGGCGCTACGCTGGCGCGATTACCCGATCGTGCAGAACCTCGTGATGCTGATCGCCGTGGTCGTGGTGTTTGCGAACTTCACCGTCGACATGCTGTACGCCGCGATCGATCCGCGCATCCGCTATGGGGATTAGGAGAGTTCTGTTTGGCCGTGGTCAATTACGATAGCGAACTGAAACGCGCCGGCGCCCATTCGACGCATGGCTGGCGCCGGCTGGCATTTCTCGCGCAACGCTACATGCTCGGCACCATCGGCCTCTTCATCATGGTGGTGTTCGTCTGGGTCGCGATATCGGCCGATTTGATCTGCCGCTTCAGCCCGCTCAGCGTCGATTCCACGCACCGGCTGGCAGCGCCCGATTCACTGCACTGGTTAGGCACGGATTCGTTCGGCCGCGACGTCTGGAGCCGGATCGTCCACGGCGCGCGGATATCGCTCGCCGTCGGCATCGGCTCGACGCTGCTCGGTTCGACCATCGGCGTCATGGTCGGTCTCGCGTCGGGTTATCTCTCCGGCTGGGTCGACCTGTTGTTCCAGCGTGTCACCGACATCCTGCAGGCGCTGCCGCTGCTGGTGCTGGCGCTGGTGATGACGGCGGCGTTGGGGCCGTCGCTGCCGAACGTCATCATCGCGATCGCGATCCCGCTGATCCCGACGGTGGCGCGCGTGATTCGCGCCAATACGCTGGCGCTGCGCGAGCTGCCGTTCGTCGAAGCCGCCAAGTCGATCGGCATGAGCGAGACGCGCATCGCGCTGCGCCACGTGCTGCCGAACACGCTGGCGCCGCTGATCGTGCTGGCGACCGCGCAGCTCGGCTCCACCATTCTCACCGAAGCCTCGCTGTCGTTTCTCGGCCTCGGCATTCCCGAACCCTATCCGTCCTGGGGCCGCATGTTGTCGGAATCGGCGGCGGAATATGTCCGCACCGCGCCGTGGTTGGTGATCTTCCCGGGCGTCGCGATAAGCCTTGCCGTGTTTGGCACCAATCTGTTCGGCGACGCGCTGCGCGACATCCTCGACCCGAGGCAGCGCGGCTGATGACCGAGGCAAGAGTAGACGAAACGGTTGCGGAAGAGACGGTTCTCGACGTCAAGAACCTGCAGACGGTGTTCTTCACCAATTCGGGGCTGTTCCGGGCGGTCGACGACGTCTCGTTCCACGTCCGCCGCGGCGAGACGCTGGCGATCGTCGGCGAATCCGGCTGCGGCAAGAGCGTCAGCGCGCTGTCGATCATGCGGCTTGTGCCTGATCCGCCGGGCCGGATCGTCGGCGGCTCGGTGACGCTCGAAGGCACCGATCTGCTCGGCATCGACGAAGCCGCGATGCGCAAGATCCGCGGCAACCGGATGTCGATGATCTTCCAGGAGCCGATGACCTCGCTCAATCCGGTGATGCGGATCGGCGATCAGATCACCGAAGTGGTGCGCCTGCACCAGGACATGACCGCCAAGGAAGCCTGGACCAAAGCCGTCGAAATGCTGCGGCTGGTGCGCATTCCCGAGCCGGAGCGCCGCGCGCAGGAATATCCACACCAGCTTTCCGGCGGCATGCGCCAGCGCGCGATGATCGCGATGGCGCTGGCGTGCCGGCCGGCGCTGCTGATCGCGGACGAGCCGACCACCGCGCTCGACGTCACGATCCAGGCCCAGATCCTGGCGCTGATCGTCGACCTGCAAAAGACGCTCGGCACCGGATTGATCCTGATCACCCATGATCTCGGTGTGGTCGCCCAGACCGCGCAGCGCGTGATCGTGATGTATGCCGGCAAGAAGGTCGAGGAAGCGAGCGTCGAGGCGCTGTTCGAAAATCCCAGGCATCCTTATACGCGCGGCCTGATGGCCTCGATGCCGGCGGTCATTTCGCTTGGCGCCAAGGAAGAAGTGCGGTTGACCGAAATTCCCGGCATGGTGCCGTCGCTGACCAATTTGCCCGCGGGCTGCGCCTTTGCGCCGCGTTGTCCGTTTGCGATCGACCGTTGCCGCGCGGAATATCCGCCGCTGCAGGAGTTTGACGGTAATCATTGGGCGGCGTGCTGGCGCGCGGCGGAAATGGTGGCGGCGCCATGACCGACACGACACCCCTGCTCGAGGTCACCGATCTCGTCAAGCATTACGCGGTGCGCGGCGGCATCCTGCGCCGGCGCATCGGCACCGTGCATTCGGTCGATGGCGTCAGCTTCTCGGTCGGCAAGGGCGAAACGCTGGGGCTGGTCGGCGAATCCGGCTGCGGCAAGTCAACGGTGGCGCGCAGCGTATTGCGGCTGGTGGAACCGACCAGCGGATCCATCAAACTTGATGGCACCGATATCACCAACCTCAGCAAGGCTGATCTGCGGCCGCACCGGCGCTCGATGCAGATCGTGTTCCAGGATCCCTTCGCCTCGCTCAATCCGCGCATGACCGCCGGCGACATCGTCGGCGAGCCGCTCGGCGTGCATGGGCTCGCGACCGGCCGCGCGCAGCAGGAACGGGTCGCGGAACTGTTCGGCCAGGTTGGATTGCGGGCGGACCAGATGAAAAACTATCCGCATCAATTCTCCGGCGGACAACGCCAGCGCATCTGCATTGCCCGGGCATTATCTCTCGGACCGAGCCTGATCGTATGCGACGAGCCGGTATCGGCGCTCGACGTCTCGATCCAGGCACAGGTGATCAATCTGTTGATCGACCTGCAGCGCAAGAACAATTTCTCGTATTTGTTCATCGCGCATGACCTCGCGGTCGTCGCCCATATCAGCCACCGCGTCGCCGTGATGTATCTCGGACGCATTGTCGAGATATCAGACAAGACCGAACTGTTCGCCAACCCGCGCCATCCCTATACGCAGGCGCTGCTGGCCTCGGTGCCCGTCGCCAATCCGAAGGCGAAGAAGCTCGCGCCCATGATCGACGGCGACGTCCCGAGCCCGATCAACCCGCCGTCGGGATGCGCGTTCCATACCCGTTGCCGCTATGTGATGGATCGCTGCAAGGTGGAACGGCCGGAGCTGGTCGACGCCGGCGCAAGGCATCAGGTGGCGTGTTGGCTCAATGAGGGGACGGGAAGACCGGAGTAGCTCCATCGTCGTCCCGGCGAAGGCCGAGACCCATAACCCCGGTCATCTATTGTTGGAGCGAGCTGTCGACCATCGTGCTCAACAATATCAGCCGCGGCGTATGGGTCCCGGGTCAAGCCCGGGACGACATAGAGTTTGTTGCTACGCCGCCGCCTCAATCTCAACGACAATCTTCCCCGTCATCACCTGCTCACCTTCGGCGACATCGATGGCCGCGACCTTTCCCGCGATCCCCGCCGTATGCACATGCTCCATCTTCATCGCTTCCAGCGTCATCACGGGCTGACCCACCGCGACCTGATCGCCGGGCTTGACCAGCACCGCCACAACACGGCCGTTCATCGCCGCGCGCACCTTGCCGTCGCCGCCGCTGGCGGCCGCCGATACCGGTGCGGCGAGCATCAGGTCGCGCACCGCAATCGTGGCACCGCGGTGCAGGAAATAGAGCCGGTCCCGGTCGCGGAGGAATTTGACGGATTCCGCAAGGCCGTCACGACTGAAGCGGATGGTATCGCCGTCCACCGCGTGGACTTCTATTCGATAGAGCGAATTTTCGAGCCCGCGATAACTCCCGTCGCGCTCTCGCACGATCTCGATCTCATGGACGACGCCGTCGAGTTCGACACGAACCGGAACCGGAAACGCCGCTGCGAGCGAACGTCCGGGCTTCCATTTCGGCGCAAAGGGATCGGTGACATAAAGCAGCAACGCCGCAAGCTCGGCTTCCGCGCCCGCGTCCTTGCGCGGCGCCAGCAATTCATCGCGGTGGCTGCCGATGAATGCCGTGGTCGCCTCACCCGTGGCAAAGCCGGGATGGCGCAGGCAGGAGATCAGAAAACCCTGATTGGTGGTGACGCCGAACGCGGCTAGCTGCTCCAGGCCGACGATCAGCTTGCCTCGCGCCTCATCGCGGGTGGCGCCGTGGCTGATGATCTTGGCTATCATGGAATCATAGAACGGCGGAATCTCGGAGCCGGATTGCAGCGCGTGTTCGACGCGGATGCCGTCCGGCATCTGCCATAGCGCCATTTTGCCCGACTGCGGCATGAAGTCGTGGCCGGCATCCTCGGAGCACAACCGCACCTCGATGGCATGGCCGGAGAATTTGATATCTTCCTGCACCAGCCCGAGCGGCTCGCCGCTGGCGACGCGCAGTTGTAGTTCGACGAGATCGAGGCCCGTGATCGCTTCGGTGACGGGATGCTCGACCTGCAACCGCGTGTTCATTTCCATGAAGTAAAATTCACCGCTGCTATCGAGCAGGAATTCCAGCGTGCCGGCGCCCTCATAGCCGATCGACTTCACCGCTGACACCGCAACCGCGCCCATCCGCGCGCGCAATCTCGGCGACACCGCCGGCGACGGCGCTTCCTCGATCAGCTTCTGGTGCCGCCGCTGCACCGAGCAGTCGCGCTCGCCGAGATGGACGGCATTGCGATAGCGATCGCCGAACACCTGGATTTCGATATGGCGGGGATTAACAATCGCACGTTCGAGGATCACGTTGGGATCGCCGAACGCGCCCTGCGCCTCGGAACGCGCGCTACGCAGCGCATCCGGAAACGCCGCCGCATCCGCAACCAGCCGCATGCCGCGCCCGCCACCACCGGCCACCGCCTTGATCATCACGGGAAAGCCGATCTTTTTGGCTTCCGCCAGCATGACAGCATCGCTCTGGTCCGCGCCTTGATAACCGGGCACGCAGGGCACGCCGGCCTTTTCCATAATGTCCTTGGCGCCGGCCTTGTTGCCCATCGCCCGGATCGCTTCCGGTGATGGTCCGATGAAGACGAGCCCCGCATCGCGACAGGCTCGCGCAAAATCTTCGTTCTCGGCGAGGAAGCCATAGCCGGGATGAACAGCGTCTGCGCCGCTGGTTTTGGCCGCGGCGATGATCGCCTCGATCCGCAAATAGGATTGCGCCGGCAGCGCCTCGCCGATCCGCACGGCTTGATCCGCTTCGCAGACATGCAGCGCGTCGCGGTCGGCATCGGGATAGACCGCGACCACGCCATAGCCGAGACGGCGGGCGGTGCGCATGATGCGCAGCGCGATCTCGCCCCGGTTGGCGATCAGTATCTTGAAGAACGGCGTTGCCTTCATCATGGTCATGGCCGCGCGACCGAGAACTGCATGCGCTGGGGCTTGCGCGCCTCCGCCTCGCGGCAGGTCGCCAGCACCTCGGACAATATGCTGCGGGTATCGCGCGGATCGATCACTCCGTCATCGAGCACGCGCGCCGAGGTCGAGAACACGTCCATCTGGCCATCGAAGACGCCTGTTATCTGCGCCTTCATGGCGTCGAGCTTTTCCTTCTCGATCGGCTTGCCGCGCCTGATGGCAGCAGCCTCGGTGACGATCGCCATGGTTTCCGCTGCCTGCTCGCCACCCATGACCGCGGTCTTGGCATTGGGCCAGGAAAAGCAGAAGCGCGGATGGAAGCCGCGCCCGCACATGCCGTAATTGCCGGCGCCGAACGACGCGCCGCAATAGATGGTGATCTGCGGCACGGTCGCCGAAGTTACCGCCTGGATCATCTTGGAGCCGTGCTTGATCATGCCGGCCTCTTCATAGGCCTTGCCGACCATGTAGCCCGTGGTGTTGTTGAGATAGAGCAACGGCGTGCGCGACTGGCAGCAGGCCTGGATGAAATGCGTGGCCTTGTTGGCGCCGGGCACATCGATCGGACCGTTATTGGTGATGATGCCGATCGCCTCCCCCTCGATGCGGGCATGGCCGCAGACGGTGGCGGGGCCGTAATTGGCGCCGAACTCGGTGAAATCGGAATCGTCGATGAAGCGTGCGATCGCCTGCCGCATGTCGACAGGCCGCTTGTGGTCCATCGGCATGATGCCGAGCAGCTCTTCCGCATCGTAGCGTGGCGGCTTGAACGATGCTTTGAATGATCCTTGCGCGGACATCGGCCGGTCCCATTCCAGATTGGCCATGATGTCGCGCGCGATGCGCAGCGCGTCGCGGTCGTCCTCGGCGAGATAATCGCCGAGACCGGAAATCGAAGTGTGCATCTCGGCGCCGCCGAGTTCCTCCTCGGTCGCGATCTCGCCGGTCGCAGCCTTGAGCAGCGGCGGCCCGGCCAGAAATGCGCGGGTGCGACCGCGCACCATCACGATGTAATCGGACAGGCCCGTCTGGTAGGCGCCGCCAGCGGTTGAAGAACCATGCGTCACCGTCACCACGGGCAGTCCGGCCGCCGACAGAAGCGCGAGATTACGAAAAATGTTGCCGCCGCGAACAAAGTCCTCGACGCGGTAGCGCAGCAGATTGGCGCCGGCGCTTTCGACCAGTTGCACGTAGGGCAGCTTGTTTTCGAGCGCCAGTTCCTGCACCCGCAGGGTCTTGTCGATGCCATAGGGCTGCAGCGCGCCGGCATCGATTCCCGAATCATTGGCGCTGACCATGCAGCGTATGCCGGCGACAAACCCGATGCCGGCGATCACGCCGCCACCCGGCACGCTCTTGTCGGCGTCCGGCACGTCGAACATGTAGCCCGTCAGCGTCGACAACTCGATGAACGGCGTGCCGGGATCGAGCACCAGCGCCACGCGTTCGCGCGGCAGCAATTGCCCGCGCTTGTGGAAGCGGTCTTTGGCGGCGGCGGAAGCCGCGCGCGTCCGTTCTTCCAAAGCCCGCATGCGCGCGATCAGCGCCAGCATGCCGTCGCGGTTGGCCTTGTAGGCGGCGCTGCTTGGGGCGATGGTGGATTCGAGGATGGCCATTCGCTCTACTGTTCCCTGGATACATCGCCCAACGTTTCGTCATTGCGAGGAGCGAAGCGACGAAGCAATCCATGCTTTCGCCGTGGCAAGATGGATTGCTTCGCTACGCTCGCAATGACGGCTAATCCACGATTGGCACTAATGTCTCGTCCCAAAAATCTGCCGCGCCTCGGCGGGGCTGGCGATCTCGCGGCCCGCTCTGCGCGCACAAGCCGCGATGGCTTCGATCAATTGGCCATTGGAAGTCACCTTGACGCCATCGGCGAGATAGAACGTATCCTCCAGCCCGGTACGCAAGTGACCGCCGAGATCGGCGCAGCGCTGGTGCAACGGCCAGATTTCGGCGCGGCCGATGGCCGTGACCTGCCAGCGCGCTTCCGGCAGCTTCAGCTTGAGCAGGATCGGCAGCAGATCCGGATCGGCCGGCATGCCTGAGGCCACGCCCATCACGAAATTATACTCCAGCGGACCTGAATACATGCCGGTCTGCCGGTACATGCCGACGCAGCGCACGATGCCGACATCGAAGCACTCAAATTCCGGGATCGTGCCCGCGACTTTCATCACGTCGAGATAGTCCTGCACCTTCTCGACCGCGTTATCGAACATCATCGGCGGCCAGGCCCAGGTATTGTCGGACTTCACCTTCAGGTAATTCAACGAACCGGCGTTGCAGGCGGCGATCTCTGGTCTGGTCTCGCGCACGCAATCGAGCGCGCCGCGATAATTCGGGCCCGAGGTGCCGGTGGTGTGGTTGATGATGACGCCGGGGCAGGCCTCGCGCACCGCCTGCTGGATATCTTTGCTGACGCCGACATCCCACGACGGCAGATGGCCCTTGCCCGGCTCCTGCTGGCGCAGATGGATGTGCATGATGCTGGCGCCGGCGTTGAAGGCCGCCTTGGCCTCGCGCGCCATCTGCTCGGGCGTGACAGGTACATTGTGCTGCTTCGGATCGGTCAGCACGCCGTTCAGCGCGCAGGTAATGACGGCCTTGTCGCTCATGGATCAGCCTTCGACGTTGGCGGAAATCTCCGGCTGATCATGCGTGCCGTATCAGCCCGCTTCTTGCGTCCACCCGCTATTGCCGGCGCCGACGCGATTGCTGCGATAGATCGCAAGATCGCGCGAGCCGGAAAAGATCGCCCGCGGCTTTAAGCCGTAGAAGCGACGGATCGAGTGGCTGAAATGCGTGGAATCAGGATAGCCGATATCCTGCGCGAGATGCGCGAGGTTGATGTCCTGGTTGGCATAGTGCAGCAGATGCCGCGCCCGTTTCCAGGCGCGGAACGAGCGGAACGAGATTCCCGTCTCTTCCTTGAACAGATGCAGGAAACGCGACGGCGACAGGCCCGCTTCCGCCGCACAGCTTGCGGCCGTCACCGGCTCGCCGCAGAATCTCCCGATCTGCAGGATCGCGCGGGCCACCCGCGGATCGAGCACGCGCTGCGGCAGGGCTTCGCCAAGACACAGGAGATCGAATTCGGAGCTTGAAAAATCTTCCCCGGCATGGTGCTCGCGCAAGGCGAGATAGGCGGCACGAATGCGCTCGGCAAAGGCGGGACCTTCAGGCCCCGCAAGCCGCGCGGCGAGGTCTTCGAGCACGCCGGGACAAACGCTCTCCGGCTCGATCACGACGCTGATCACCGAACGGTAGTCGCTGGCGATGGTGTGACGGACGTTGGGCAGCAGCGCGACCATTTCAGCATGGCACTTGCGGCCATCTGAAGTCGAGAGCCACAGCCCGTCTTCGATCGCGACATAGATGTTGAACGCACCCGAGCAGCGTTCTCGCGGCCGGCCAAGCAGGCCCGCATAGAACACGCGTTCCGGCGTGATCAGCATCAGGTGGCCCGATTTGCGGCCGATCTCGTCGCCCGAGATATTGCCCAAGATTTCGCCCATGGCTCGTCCTCCTCGCGCGGCTCTCTGGCCGCTGCGATGGGGTCAACCATAGCGTCATTCCGGGGCGATGCGAAGCATCGAACCCGGAATCTCGAGATTCCGGGTCTGGTCCTTCGGACCATCCCGGAATGACGGGCTAAAAATCAAGCGCGAACCCGCGGCGCCACATTCTGTTTGACGCCCGCTTTTTGCTCGGCCGCAACCGCCCGCTGATAGCCTTCACGCGCCTGCAACCGCGCCCAATAGGCCGCCACATTGGGCCCGAAATCCTTGGCGAGCCCGATATTTCCGGCCAGCCTGAGCGCATAGCCGTTGGCGATATCGGCGGCGGTAAAGCGGTCTGCGCACAGCGTTTCTGATTTGGCGGTGGCGGCCTCGACCGCCCGCAGCCGGCCCAGGAACCATTTGGCATAATCGCCGGCGACCTGCGGATTGCGGCGCTCCTCCGGTTCGAGCTGGGTGTATCTCAGCACCAGCGTTTGCGGAAAGGTCAGCGTGGCGTCGGAAAAATACATCCAGTTAAGGAACGCGCCATAGGCGGGCTCGTCGGGCGCAACCACCAGCGGCGTCGGGCCGTATTTGGCGCCGATGTAATGGCAGATGCCGGAAGACTCCGTCATTTTGGTCTCGCCATCGACCATGAAGGGAATGGTCCCGAGCGGATTGATCGCCAGATATTCCTTGGCAAATACCCTTGGCGGAAACGGCAGCATCTTGAGCTCGTATGGCAGCCCAAGTTCTTCCAGCATCCAGAGCGGGCGGAACGAGCGCGCCCCGTCGCAGTGATAAAGCGTGATCATCAGTTTCCGTCCTCTCTGTATTCCTCATGGTGAGGAGCGCGGCTTCGCGCGTCTCGAACCATGAGGTCCAAATAAAATCAAGGTTGGGCCCATCCTTCGAGACGCAGCCTTACGGCTGCTCCTCAGGATAAGGACTATTGTTTTTGGCCCGCTCCCGGCAGCGTGCCCATCATCTTGCATAATACCGTCAGCATCACCTCATCGGCGCCGCCGCCGATCGAGGTCAGGCGGCTGTCGCGATAGGCGCGGCTGACCGGCGTCTCGTTCATGAAGCCCATGCCGCCCCAGAATTGCAAACAGGCATCGGTGAGTTCGCGACTCAACCGGCCGGCCCTGAGTTTCGCCATGGTCGCCAGTCGCGTCACGTCCTCGCCCGCGATCAGCGCCTCGGCGGCGCGGTAGATCAGCGCGCGCAGCAGCTCGACCTCGGTCTGCATTTCCGCGAGCTTGAAATGGACGATCTGGTTGTCGAGGATGGTCTTGCCGAACGCTTTTCGGTTACGGGTGTATTCGATGGTCTCGGCAATAATGTACTCATGCGCCTTCAGGCAGGCCGCCGCACCCCACAGCCGCTCTTCCTGGAACTGCACCATCTGATAGGTAAAGCCCATGCCTTCCTCGCCGATGCGGTTGCGCTTCGGCACCCTCACATTGTCGAAGAATATTTGCGCGGTGTCGGAGGAGCGCATGCCCATCTTGTCGAGTTTGCGCGCAACCTGCACGCCCTTGCTCTTCATCGGCACGCAGATCAGCGACTTATTGCGATGCACCTGCCCATCGCTGGTGTTGGCGAGCAGGCAGATCCAGTCCGCCTTAACGCCATTGGTGATCCACATCTTGCCGCCATTGATGACGTAATCATCGCCATCGCTGCGGGCATGGGTCTTGATCGAGGCGACGTCGGAGCCGGCGCCGGGCTCGGACACGCCGACGCAAGCCACGGCATCGCCCGATATCGCAGGCGCCAGAAATTCCCGGCGCACTTCATCGGAGCCGAACCGCGCCAGCGCCGGGGTAGCCATATCGGTCTGCACCCCGATCGCCATCGGCACGCCGCCGCAAGTGATGGCGCCGAGCTCCTCGGCCATCATCAGCGCATAGCTGTAATCGAGTCCCTGCCCGCCGAATTCCACGGGCTTGTTGAGCCCGAGAAAGCCGAGATCGCCTAGCTTCTTGAACAGTTCATGCGAGGGAAACTGTTCGGCCTTCTCCCATTCGTCGACGAAGGGATTGATTTCGGCCGCGATGAATTTCTGCAAGATGCGGCGGGGTTCGTCGTGGTCGGCGGTGAAGAGCATTTTCCCTCTCGTCATTCCGGGGCGACGCGTAGCGTCGAACCTCAGGG